>Ga0209761_1000894_pt1 | contig 18931 bp, 17 predicted proteins | sample GraSoi013_1_40cm_4_FD_185818 | JGI IMG/M metagenome (GOLD analysis project Ga0209761, IMG submission 185818) | Grasslands soil microbial communities from the Angelo Coastal Reserve, California, USA - Sample 09_25_2013_1_40cm (SPAdes) (version 2) | ecosystem: Environmental > Terrestrial > Soil >...
AAGGCCGTGGTCGGCCGCAACGCCTTCGCCCACGAAGCGGGGATCCACCAGCACGGTGTGCTGCAGAACGGTCTCACGTACGAGATCATCCGCCCGGAAGAGGTGGGGGTGGCGCGCTCGAGCCTGGTCCTCGGCAAACACTCGGGCCGGCATGCGCTGGAACGGCGTTACCGCGAGCTCGGCTACGAGGTGGACGACGCCACGCTTCGGAAGCTGTACGACGAGTTCACGACGCTCGCGGACAAGAAGCGCGAGATCCTGGACGAGGACCTGCTCGCGCTGTTGCACGGCCGGTTCCACGATGCGCCGGAGGTCTACCGGCTCGTGCATCTCCAGGTGACGTGCGGCACGGTGTCCGCGACGGCCGAGGTGCGGCTGGCGGGTCCCTGGAATGGAATGGAGCGGGGCGCGACGGCGGTCGGGAACGGGCCGATCGCCGCCGCCTTCGCAGCGATCGCGAAGGTCGTGGGGCGCCAGGTGGACGTATTGAACCTCACCGTCCAGTCGGTCACCCCTGGGCGTGACAGCCTGGGGCAGGTGCTGGTGCAGGCGCGGATCGACGGGAAATCGCTCTCCGGGCACGGGGCGTCGACCGACATCGTCGAGGCGAGCGCCCGCGCCTTGGTGCATGCCCTCAACAAAGTGAGCCACGCGGATGAGCTGGAGGACCAGTCGCTCAATGCCAGCTACTTCTGGGGAGTGTGAGCCGATGACCGAGATGCTCTCGGGGGCGGCGATCCTCTGCCGCGCGCTCGTCGACGCCGGGGTCGAAGTGATTTTCGGCTATCCCGGCGGCGCCATCATGCCGTTCTATCACGCGTTGCCGGACCACCCTCGGCTGCGGCACATCCTGGTGCGGCACGAGCAAGCGGCGGCTCATGCGGCCGACGGCTACGCCCGGGCGAGCGGGCGGGTGGGAGTGTGCGTCGCCACATCGGGACCGGGAGCCACGAACCTCGTGACCGGGCTCGCCGCGGCGCACATGGACAACTCCCCGGTCGTGGCGATCACCGGTCAGGTGTCCCGCCCCATGATCGGCCGCGATGCGTTCCAGGAAACCGACATCATCGGCATCACACTCCCGATCACGAAGCAGAATTATCTGGTCGAGGACGTGACCGACCTGGCGGATATCGTCGCCGAAGCGATGGCCATCGCGGTGGAGGGGCGGCCCGGGCCGGTGTTGATCGACGTCCCCAAGGACGTGCAGAACCAGAAGATCGAGTGGCGCGGGGCCCCCACCACCTCAGGGGCTTCCCAGGTTCCCCGCGCTGGCGCGCGGGGTCAGTCACTGACCCCGGGCGCGAGCCCGGGGTCGCTGGAGGACGGAGTCCGCGCGGCCGCGCGACTGATCAAGGGCGCCGAGCGGCCGCTCATAATGGTGGGGCACGGCGTGATCCTCGCGGAAGCCTACGCCGACGTGCGGGCGCTGGCGGAGAAGACGGGGATTCCCGTGATCACGACGCTCCTGGGCATCAGCGCCTTCCCGGACGGCCACCCCCTTCACCTGGGCATGCCCGGCATGCACGGCGAGGTGCACGTGAACCGCGCGATCCAGAACGCCGACGTCATCATCGGTATCGGCTTGCGGTTCGACGATCGCGTCACCGGCAACACCGCGAGCTTCGCCCCCCAGGCCCGTATCGTCCACATCGATCTCGACCGCGCGGAGATCGGGAAGAACGTCCCGGTCGCCGTCGGCATCGTGGGCGACGCTCGCGACATCACCCGCCGCCTGGTGGCGGCGGTGGAGCCGCGCCGGTGCGACCGCTGGGTCGAGCACATCCGCGGGTTCGTGCGCACGCGAACCGAGTCGTATCGCGGCGACCTGTCGCCCGAGGCGATCCTCGCGTCTATTTACGAGGCGAGCCATGGTGACTGCACCATCGTGACCGACGTGGGCCAGCACCAGATGTGGGTCGCGAAGCTCTATCCCTACCAGCGTCCCAACACGCACATCACCTCGGGGGGCCTCGGCGCCATGGGGTTCGCCGTGCCGGCGGCCATGGGCGTTCACCTCGCGCGGCCCGGCGGCACGGTGTGGGCCATCTCGGGCGACGGCGGCTTCCAGATGAACATGGCCGAGATGGCGACCATGGTGCAGGAAGGGCTGCCGGTGAAGATGGCGGTGTTCAACAACGGCTACCTCGGGATGGTGCGGCAGTGGCAGCAGTTCTTCCATGAGAAGCGGTACTCGTGCACGCCGATCTGGAGCCCGGACTACGTGAAGCTGGCCGAGGCGTACAGCATCCCCGGCTACCGGGTGAAGGAGGCGAGCGAGCTGGCCGACGTGGTCGGGCGGGCGAATGCCGAGCCGGGGCCGGCGCTGGTCGAGTTCATGATCGAGCAGGAAGCCAACGTGTACCCGATGATCCCGCCCGGGGGCTCGCTCTCGGAGCCGATCGAGGCGGAGCCGGCCGCCGCGGCGGGCGATTGAGCGGCGTGTCCGCCCCTCCCCCCCACTCCGCCCACACGGTTGCGGTGCTGCTGGACGACGCGCTGGTGACGTTGAACCGCGCGTTCGGCGTACTACGGCGGCGCAATGTTCCGATCGAAGGGCTCGCGCTGCACCCGAGCGGGACCGCCGGCGTGTCGCGCCTGACCTTCGTGCTCAAGGCCGATCCGGTGACCGCCGATCGGGTGGCGCAGCAGCTGCACAAGATGATCGGGGTGCGCTCGGTGATGGTCCTCGCGAACGACGATTCCTCTACGGAGGCGAAACGATGAGCTCGACGGAAACGCGCATTTTCTACGATACCGACGCCGATCCCGCCCGGCTGCAACACCGCGTCGTCGCCGTGATCGGATACGGCAGCCAGGGTCACGCACATGCCCTCAACCTGCGGGATTCGGGGGTCGGCGCGCGGGTGATCGTGGGCTTGCGTCCGGGCGGGGCGTCGTGGGAGCGGGCGCGGGCGGAGGACCTGGACGTCCGCCCGGTGGCCGAGGCCGCCCGCTCGGCCGACGTCATCATGATGCTCGTCCCCGACCAGGAGGCGCGGGCGGTGTACGAGGCCGGCGTCGCTCCAGCGCTCGGGCGCGGCAAGACGCTCCTGTTCGCCCACGGGTTCAACATCCACTTCCGCGAGATCGTGCCTCCGGCCGGTGTGGACGTCGCGATGATCGCCCCCAAATCGCCCGGACATCTGGTGCGCAGCGAGTTCCAGGCGGGTCGGGGCGTGCCGGCGCTCGTCGCGGTGCACCAGGACGCGAGCGGCAACGCGCTGGCCGATGCGCTTGCCTATGCCGCGGGGATCGGCTGCGCCCGCGCAGGCGTGTTCGAGACGACGTTCCGCGAGGAGACGGAGACCGATCTGTTCGGCGAGCAGACCGTCCTGTGCGGCGGCGTCACCGCGCTGATCCAGGCCGGTTTCGAGACCCTCACGGCGGCGGGGTACGCGCCGGAGATCGCCTACTTCGAGTGCATGCACGAGCTGAAGCTGATCGTGGACCTGATGTATCGCGGCGGCATGAAGTTCATGCGGTACTCGATCAGCGACACCGCGGAATACGGCGATTACACCCGCGGTCCGAAGGTCGTGACACCGGAAGTGCGCGCCGCGATGGAGCGCATCCTGGCCGACATCCAGTCCGGCAGCTTCGCACGGGAGTGGATCGCCGAGTCCCAGAGCGGGGGCCGCCGGTTCCAGGCGTTGCGCAAGGCCGGTGCGGAGCATCCGATCGAGCAGGTGGGCGCCAAGCTGCGGGCCATGATGCCGTGGACGGAGGAGGGGAAGGCGGGGCCGGGTGGTGTAGGGGCGCAGCATGCTGCGCCCCTACGTCAGGCGACCCAAACCCCGAGTCCCGAACCCCTCAGGGCATGACGGCGCGGACGCTGTTCCAGAAGGTGTGGGACGCGCACGTCGTTCAACGGCTCCCCGAAGGCCCGGCGCTCCTGTACGTGGACCTGCATCTGGTGCACGAGGTGACGTCGCCGCAGGCGTTCGAGGGGTTGCGGCAGGCGGGGCGCCGGGTGCGTCGGCCGGCGCTGACGGTGGCGACGGTGGACCACAACGTCCCCACGGGGGACCGCGCGGGACCGATCGCCGATCCGATTGCCGCGCGGCAGCTCGAGGCGCTCGCGGCGAACGCGCGGGACTTCGGCGTGGAGCTGTTCGATCTCCGATCGCCGCAGCAGGGGATCGTGCACGTGATCGGTCCCGAGCTGGGCCTCACCCAGCCCGGCATGGTGATCGTGTGCGGCGACTCGCACACGGCCACGCACGGTGCCTTCGGGGCGCTCGCCCTGGGAATCGGCACCAGCGAGGTCGAGCACGTGCTCGCGACGCAGTGCCTCGTGTGGTCGAAGCCCGGGACCATGGAGGCCCGCGTCACGGGCACACTCGCCCCCGGGGTGACCGCCAAAGACTTGATCCTCGCCCTGATCGGTCGGATCGGGACGGCGGGCGCTACGGGACACGTCATCGAGTACACGGGGGACACGATCCGCGCGCTCTCGATGGAAGAGCGGATGACGGTGTGCAACATGTCGATCGAAGCGGGCGCGCGGGCCGGCATGATCGCCCCGGACGAAAAGACGCTCGCGTATCTCGCTGGCCGGCCGCGGGCGCCGAGCGGGGCGGCGTGGGACCGCGCCGTTGCCAGGTGGCGGGAGCTCCGGACCGATTCCAGTGCGAAGTACGACACGCGGGTCGAGCTGGATGCCTCGGAGGTGGCGCCCCAGGTGACCTGGGGCACGAGCCCCGGCATGGTCACGTCCGTGACCGGTCGCGTCCCGAGCCCTGCCGACTTTCCGACCGACGCCGAGCGGCGCGCCGTGACGCGGGCGCTCGAGTACATGGGGCTCACCCCCGGCACGCCGCTCGAAGGGCTGCCGATCGAGCGCGTGTTTCTGGGATCCTGCACCAACGCACGGATCGAGGACTTGCGCGCCGCGGCCCGCACCGTGCGGGGCCGGCACGTCGCGACGGGGGTCCGCGCCCTGGTGGTCCCCGGATCGCAGCAGGTGAAGGCGCAGGCGGAGCGCGAAGGGCTGGACCGGGTGTTCAGCGAGGCGGGGTTCGAGTGGCGGAACGCGGGGTGCTCGATGTGCCTGGGGATGAATCCCGACGTGCTGCAGAGCGGGGAGCGCTGCGCCTCGACGTCGAACCGCAACTTCGAGGGGCGCCAGGGACGCGGCGGGCGCACCCACCTGATGAGCCCGCCCATGGCGGCGGCCGCCGCGGTGGCGGGCCGGATCGTGGACGTCCGGCGATGGGCCGCGTCATGATGGAGGCCTTCGTGCGTCACACCGGTCGGGTGGCGGCCCTGGCACGCGCCAACGTGGACACCGACCAGATCGTGCCGAAGCAATTCCTGAAGCGGGTCGAGCGCACCGGGTTCGGGTCGGCCCTGTTCCACGACTGGCGATTCCGGTCCGACGGCAGCCCGAATCCGGACTTCGAGCTCAACCATCCCGTCGCTCGGAGCGCGAGCATCCTGCTCGCGGGGGAGAACTTCGGCTGCGGCTCGTCGCGCGAGCACGCGGTGTGGGCGCTCCGCGAGTACGGCTTCCGTGCGATTCTCGCGCCGTCGTTCGCGGACATCTTTTTCGCCAACTGCTGTCAGAACGGGCTCGTCCCCGTGCGCCTCCTGCCCCAGGAGATCGGCGAGCTGTTCCGCCGCCATCATGCGGCGGGCGGTGAGTACCAGCTCACGATCGACCTCGAAGAGCAGCGCGTGGACGACGCCCTCGGGTTCCGCACTACGTTCTCCATGGAGCCCTACCGTCGGGAGATGCTGCTCCACGGTCTCGACGAGATCGGTCGGACCCTGCGCTTCGAGGACCGGATCGGAGCATTTGAGAACAAGCGGGATGCGGGATGCGAGATGCGGGAGGCGCCGTGAAGACGCATACGATCGCTGTGCTCCCAGGCGATGGAATCGGGCCCGAGGTGATCGCGGAGGCGGAGCGCGCGCTCGAGGCCGTCGGCGACCGCTTCGGGATCGACTTCACGCTGCGGCGCTTTCCCATCGGCGCGGCGGGCGTGGCGGCCGCGGGGGATCCGTTTCCGGAAGAGACGCGTGCCGCCGTGGCGCGGGTCGACGCCGTGCTGCTCGGCGCAGTGGGAGACCCGTCGCTCGACCAGGCGCCCCGTCACCTCAGACCCGAATCCGGGTTGCTGGCGTTGCGCGCGCAGCTCGGCGTGTTTGCGAACCTGCGCCCTGTCGCGGTGTTCCCGGCCCTGGTGCACCGGTCACCGCTCAAGGCCGATCGCCTCGAGGACGTGGACGTGCTGATCGTGCGCGAGCTCACGGGCGGCCTGTACTACGGCGAGCCGCGCGGACGGGAGGGCGGGGGAGCTGCCGCCGTCAACACCCTGCGGTACACGGCGGCCGAGATCAAGCGCGTCGCGCGCGTGGCCTTCGAATCGGCGCGGCAACGGCGCGGGCACGTCACCTCGGTCGATAAGGCGAACGTGCTCGAAGTGTCCCAGCTGTGGCGGGAGACGGTGACGCGCGTCGCCCGGGACTACCCCGATGTCCGGCTCGACCACCTGTACGTCGATACCGCCGCCATGCGTCTGGTCGCCGACCCCAGAGCCTTCGACGTCCTGCTCACCGAGAACATGTTCGGGGATATCCTGAGCGACGAGGCGGCGGTGCTCGTGGGCTCGCTCGGCCTGTTGCCGTCGGCCTCGCTCGGCGAAGGCCCCGGCTTGTTCGAGCCGATCCACGGATCTGCACCGGACATCGCGGGCCGCGATGTCGCCAACCCGATCGGGGCGATTGCCACGGTCGCCATGCTCTTGCGTCGCGGACTGGGCCTGGCGGAGCCCGCCGCCGCCGTGGAGCGAGCTATCTCGCTGGCGCTGGAGCAGGGCGCGCGGACGCAGGACATCGCCGAGCCGGGGGCGGCCGCGCTCGGCACGCGGGCGATGGGAGAACGGATCGCCGGGTTGATCTCCCAAGAGCGGCGGTCTCGCGCGTCAGTCCCGAGTTAGGCATTTCGGACGCTAAAAGCGTGGGCCCAGCCATGGTGAGGTAGGGGCGCAGCATGCTGCGCCCCTACGCGTACAGCGTGGTGGCGCCCGGTCGGGCGGCGGGCTCATTGAGCGCGCTCCACGAGATCACCGATGCTGAGGTACAGCGGTCCTGTCTGTTTTTCTCCGTTGAGCACGGTGTTCGTAAATGCCACCGGGAGGGACGCGGCGAGAAAGAAATTCCCGCGGTCTTGCACTTGGAAGTGTAAGTGTGGCTCGGTGCTATGGCCGGAATGCCCGCAGAGCCCGACACGCTGTCCTCGCTGCACCCGATCTCCAGCTTCCAGCGCGATGCTCCCCGGTACCAGGTGTGCCAGGAGGCTGTATTCGGCCTCTGCATGCCTGATCACGACAAAGTTGCCGCGAAAATCCCTTGAACGCCAATCAACCCAGCCAGTCCCAACCTCGACGGCATCGCGGACACCGTCGCCGACGTGCGCGACGACTCCATCGGCAGGCGCAAGGACCGGCTGACCGTATGAGAGATAGTCCTCCTTGAGTCTGCCCGTGGCGCGGTGGCCGTGGCCCTGCTCGTCAACTGCCACGAAGTCATAGGCATACCGTTGGCCAATCAAATGCCAAGAGTGCGAGGTCCTCCAGCTGCGGCCTCCACTCGCCACAAGCCATCGCCCTTCAAAGGCAGCGTGTACGAAGTGTGATGACTCTGCGTCGTGGAGGAGCGACCGCGGATCAAGAGCCGCACTCTCACGAGCGCTTCACCGCCCAATTGTGCCAGGATAAGCAGCAGCATCCGCGGGTTGACTACGCTCAACGTCACGGACGCGAAGTTCCGGAAGCGGTAGCGATCCGTCAAAGCGAGAAGCGTCAAGGACGCTGCGAATAGCGCAAGGCCAAGCAAGCCATGACCGAGCAGGTAGGCCGCGGCTGCCGCGAGGGCGATGATGAACTGTGCTAGTGCGAGGACGGGTTTGTTTATTGGACGTCGCCGCGCCATCAATGAGGCCATTCTCCAGTCACCTGGGAGCCCTCATCGTCGGGTTGATCGCCGAGGCACAGCGGTCGCGAGCATCTGTCGCGAGCGAGATGTTTCCCACGCTAACTGCGTGGGCCCGACCACGGTCGATGTAGGGGCGCAGCATGCTGCGCCCCTACGTTTACAGCGTTGTGTCGTGCCGGGCCCATCCTTTAGAATGGGAACTCCGGGGCCGAGGCCCTGGTGCCAAGCCCTTGAGAGCTAGGGCCCGGCGTCCGTCACCGCCCCCACACTCGCACTCGACACCAGTCTCGCGTACTTGGCGAGGACGCCGGACGTGTAGCGCGGCGCAGGTGGTTTCCACCGCGCTCGCCGCTTGGCCAGCTCGCCGTCGGGTACGTCGAGCTGGAGCACGCGCCGCTCCGCGTCGATCGTGATCGGGTCCCCGTCCTCGACCAGCGCGATGGTCCCGCCCACGGCCGCCTCGGGCGCGACGTGGCCCACCACCAGACCGTAGGTCCCGCCCGAGAACCGCCCGTCGGTGATCAGACCGACCGCATCCCCAAGCCCGGCGCCGATGAGGGCCGAGGTGGGCGACAGCATCTCCCGCATCCCCGGCCCGCCTTTCGGCCCTTCGTAGCGAATGACGAGCACGTCGCCACGCCTGACATGGCCGGCGAGGATGGCCTCGAGACAGTCCTCCTCGCGGTCGAAGACGCGCGCCGGGCCGGTCATCCGCGGCGTCTGCACGCCCGTGATCTTCGCCACGCCCCCTTCACTCGCGAGGTTGCCGCGCAGGATGGCGAGATGTCCCTGACGATAGAGGGGCCTGTCCCACGGTCGGATGACTTCTTGATCGGTCCGCGGCGCCGCCGGGACGTCTCGCAGCACCTCGGCAATCGTCTGCCCCGTGATCGACAGGGCATCCCCGTGCAGCGCGCCATGCGCGAGCAGGATCTTCATGACCTGGGGCACGCCGCCCGCCCGGTGGAGATCCACCGTCACGAACCGTCCTGACGGCTTCAGGTCGCACAGCACCGGAACGCGCGCGCGCATCGCCTCGAAGTCGTCCAACGTGAGCGACACGCCCGCCGCGTGCGCGATAGCGAGGAGGTGCAGCACGGCGTTGGTCGAGCCGCCGATGGCCATGGTGACGGCGATGGCATTTTCGAACGCCTTGCGCGTGAGAATCTGTCGCGGGCGAAGGCCCCGCGCGATGGCGTCCACGAGCACCGTGGCCGAGCGCGCGGCGCTCTCCGCCTTTTCGCCGTCTTCGGCGGCCATCGTGGATGAGTAGGGGAGGCTCATCCCCATGACCTCGAAGATCGAGGACATGGTGTTCGCCGTGAACATCCCGCCGCAGGAGCCCGCACCGGGACACGCCCGGCGCTCCACCTCCAGGAGCTCGGCGGCATCGATGCGGCCCGCGGAGTATTCCCCCACGGCTTCGAACACGCTCACGACCGTGAGGTCGCGCCCCGCGTGGTGCCCGGGCTTGATCGTCCCGCCGTACACGAACACGGCCGGGATGTCCATGCGGGCGATCGCGATCATGGCGCCCGGCATGTTCTTGTCGCACCCGCCGACCACGAGCACGCCATCCATGCATTGCGCGTTGCAGGCCGTCTCGATCGAGTCGGCGATGACCTCGCGGGAGACGAGCGAGTACTTCATCCCTTCGGTCCCCATCGAGATGCCGTCGCTCACCGTGATCGTGCCGAACGTCTGCGGCATGACGCCGGCGGTCCGCAGGGCCGCTTCCGCCCGCTTGGCGAGCAGGTCGAGCCCGAGGTTGCACGGCGTGATGGTCGAGTAGGCGTTGGCGACGCCGACGATGGGCTTGCCGAAATCGCGGTCGCCGAACCCGACCGCCCGGAGCATGGCGCGGTTCGGGGAGCGCTGGACGCCGTCGGTGATCGTCCGGCTGCGAAGCTCCTGAGCCATGGCGGAAACTAACCCTTGGCGACGGGGATGTCGCTCCCGGGGTAGGCGCCCAGGATGCGCAGGTCGCGCGCGAGTCCGCGCAGCTCGGCCAGCGCCTCGGCGACGGCGCCCCGCGGATCCCCCGCCACATCCAGGTAGAACGCGTACTCCCACGGCCGCCCCGGCAGCGGGCGGGACTCGATCTTGGTCAGGTCCAATCCGCGGGCGGCGAACACGCCGAGCGCCCGGTGGAGCGAGCCGGGGACGTTGGGCAGGGTGAAGACGAGCGACGTCTTGCGGGCGAGCTCGGGCGGCGCGGGATCGCGCGCGACCACCAGAAATCGCGTGTAGTTCTCGGCGTGGTCCTCCAGGCCTTCCTGCAAGACCGTGGCCCCGTACAGCTGGGCGGCGAGTGAAGACGCGATGGCGGCGTCGGCCGCGAGCCGAGCGTCGGCCGCGGGGCGACCCGCCATCAGGTCGCGGACGCTGCCGGCGGTGTCGTACGCCGGGACCGGCATGACCTCAGGGTGCTCCGCGAAGAACCTGCGGCACTGCGCCAGCGCGACGGGGTGCGACGCCACCCGGCGGATGGCGGCGCGCTCGGTGCCGGGGCGGGCGATGAGACAGTGGCGGACGCGGACCTGCGTTTCCGCCACGACGTGAAGCGCGTGCGCGCCCAAGAGGTCGTAGTTCTCGTGCACCGACCCCGCCAGCGAATTCTCGATGGGGACCGCTCCCCGCGCCGCGTCCCCTCGCTCGACCGCCCGGAACAGCTCCTCGAAACTGGGGCACGGCACGAGCCGGATGGCGGGCCCGAGCGCCTGGAGTGCTGCCGCATGGCTGAACGAGCCCGCCTCCCCTTGAATGGCGACCGCGACTTCTGTCATGCCTTCTTCTACGTCCCTGCGGCGGGACCGTCAAGCGGACCCTCAAACGCCAAACCCGGCGCTGACAACTCGCCGGGCTGGCCGATCGGGTGAAGTGGCTGTCACACTTCGACCTCGATCAACGACACAACGTCATGGCTGCGGTCGGTCGTTCCCGCCGTCGATCACGTAGCGCCACTCGCCCGCATCCCCGCGCCTCCAGACGGTGAGATACTTGCTGTAGCTCGTGCGCGGCGCTCCGTCGGGCTCCATGGTGTGAATCTCCGCTTCGCCGACGGTGAAGCCCAGGTCGCCGCCGACCGCGACATCCCCCGCCACGGGCCGCCAGAGGATTCGTCCCTGCGCCGGGAAGTTGGCGATGAAGTGGCTCCGAATCGCGTCCGGTCCGTAGACGATCCCCGGCTGCCCCGAGAGGATCGCGCCGTCGGCCGCCGCGTAGGCCCCGAAGGCCGTCGGGACGTCGTCCCTCACCGCACGGGCCGCGAACGCCCGGTCGGCGTCCATCACCGCTCGCCGCGCGCGTCCCGGGTCCTGGTTCGGGAAGCGGCGGTGCCGCCGCGCAGCGGGCGATTCGAACCCCGCCGGAGGGTCGGCCGGCGCCGTGACGCGCTGAAACACGCGCACGTAGGCCGCCAATCGCCACTCGCCGGTCGGACTCTTCCGCCAGTAGGCGATGTACTTCGTGGGCCGCGTGCGGGCCGCACCCCCAGGCCCGAGCGGTCCCGTCATGCCGCCGAACCCGTAGGTGTATCCGGCGCCGCCGTCGGACGAGACGTCGACGCGCACCGCACGCCAGTCTTGGGTCGCGGCCGCCGAAATGCCGTCGGAGCCGAGCATGGCGAGCGTGGCCGGTTTGCCGAAGAGCATTCGCTCCCCCGGGTCGAGGAAGATCACGTCCTCATCGAGCACGTCGCGAAACGCCGGCAGCAGAGCCCGCGAGGCGTGCACCGCGAACGCGCTGTCCGCCGCGAGCAAGACCGCACGCTCTTCGCGGAGGTCGAGCTGCGCGAGCGGCTCGGTGGTCCCCGCGAGAACCAGGAGCAACCCGAGCATGGCAATGGCCGGACGTTATCGGGAGATCGGCCGGCTGGAAACGGTTGCGCGATGAATGGCGACGCCCGGGCGACGAACCGGTCAAAAACTCCGGTCAAGCGCGGCTTCGAGGTGCTCCTTATAGCCGCGGGACAGCTTCAGGCTGGTTCCGTCGTGCAGGATGACGGCGTACTCGCCCCGGAAATAGGGCTGCAGCTCCTTGATCCGTTCGACGTTCACAATGGTGGACCGGTGGATGCGTACAAACCGCACCGGGTCGAACTGCGTTTCGAGATGCTTCATGGTCTCGCGCAGCAGGTGCCAGGCGCGCCCCGCGTGGATCTTCACGTAGTCGCCCTCGGCTTCGATCCAGTCGATGTCCTTTACACCGAGAATGGTCACGCGACCGCCTGCCTTGATCGCGAGGCGCTTCAGGTATTGGCCGTTGCGGGTAACCGCCGGCGGCCGCGCGACGCCGTCCAGCAGGGCGACGAGCCGCTCGCTCAAGAGCCCGAGCTTGCCCTGGCGCACCTGCTGCTTGGCGTGCGCGACCGCCCGGCGGAATCGCTCGTCGTCGAAAGGCTTGAGCAGGTAGTCCAGCGCGTGGACGTCAAACGCCCGGAGCGCATACTGGTCGTAGGCGGTGACGAAGACGACCACCGGCAGCTCCCCCGGCTGGAGCTGACCGAGCAGCGTGAAGCCGTCCATCTCGGGCATCTGGACGTCGAGGAACAGGAGCTCGGGCGCCTCGCCCCGGATCGCGGCGAGCGCCGTGCGGCCGTCGGCGCATTCTCCCACCACGTGAATCTCGGGATCGTCGGCGAGCAGCGCCCGGATGGCGGCGCGCGCGGCCGGCTCGTCGTCCACCACGAGGGCCCGGATGCGCTCTGTCATGTCTCGCCCTGCCACTCGGCGTGCGCCAGGCGGAACGGGAGCACGATCCGCGCCTCGAGGCCGCCGTCGGGGGCGTTGCCGACCTCGAGCTCGCAGTCGGCGCCGTACAGGCGGGTCAACCGGGCCCGGGTGTTCGACAACCCGATCCCCGGCCGCGCCGCGGCGGTGCCCCCCTCTCCCTCGCCCTCTCCGTTGCGGATGCCCGGCCCGTCGTCCCGCACCACCAGCTGCAGCTGGTCGTCCACCCGCCGGGCACCGACCATCAGGTATCCGGCCGAGAGGTGCGGCGCGATCCCGTGGCGGATGGCGTTTTCCACGAGTGGCTGGAGAATGAGGTGCGGCACCTTGGCGTCGAGCACATCGGGGTCCGCGTTGATGGCGACCTTGAGGCGATCGCGGAAGCGAACCTGCTCGATGTCCAGGTAGTTGCGGATGAACTCGAGCTCCTGTTTGAGCGGCACCTCCTGCTGCGCGGCGCCGTCGAGCACGCGTCGCAGCAGGTCGCCGAGGCCCGCCACGACGCGGATGGCGGTGTCCCGGTCTCCCGTGCGCACCAGCGAGCCGATCGTGTGCAATGCGTTGAAAAGGAAGTGAGGGTGCAGCTGCATCTTCAGCGCCTGCAGGTCGGCCTGCACGAGCTGCGTCTCGAGCTGCGAGGCCGTCAGCTCCCGCTCGCGGAAGCGACGATAGTGCTCCACCGCGTAGCTGACGCTCAGGATGGTCCAATAGAGCAGGCCGTCCGAGAGCACCCACACGACAAAGAATTGTACGGCGCGAGTGAACACCGGCTTCGGGTTCGCCGGCGGGGGAAGGACGTTGGAGATGTGGAACGCGTAGCCGAGATCGAGGAGGAACACGAACGTCAAGCAGATCGCCAGGTGGATCGCGACGCTCGAGGGCCAGCGGCCGCGCTCGAATGGAAACCGGCGGCCGAGCCACAGGATCACGGGCGTGGCCAGCGCCCAGGTGTAGGCAAGCGGCATCTGCACCAGCAGGGCCGTCCACCACGGCAGCGGGGTGCCTCGGGACAGGGCGTAGCTCAGGTGCTCCTGTGCAGCGCCGAGCAGGCCGTAGCCGGTCCATACGGCGAAGATGAGCCCCCAGCGGATCCGGTGCGGGGACGCCCGAGTCATGGGGTCCAAAGATGGCCGCGTGTTTCCGGCGGCGATAGGAGCGCACGCCGGACTCGGTGGGAGTTGCGACCAAGCGCGACGTCGGCGCGGCGAGTCGCCGCCCGGCGGCGACGAGGGGGAACGAGAGAGCCTGTCTACAGGATGGATGCGAGCGGGCAGGCAAATCCGGGCAGCACGTCCTCTCCGTCGAGCGAGCCTTCGGCCGTCACGAGCGTCTCGCTGCCGTCGACGCGATAGATACGGGCGACGCGGCGGTCCGGATCGAGGACCCATACGAGCCTCGTCCCGGCGGAGAGCCAATCGGCGACCTTGGCGAGTACCTGGCCGGGACGGTCCCCGGGCGACAGGACTTCCACCGCGAGGTCCGGGGCGAGCACGGGGTATCCCGTCGTACTGGGAGGCGGCAGTCGCTCGCGCGTGACGAAGGCGATGTCAGGGGCGCGAACGGTGTCGGGATCGGTGGCCAGCTTGAAGCCGGTTTCCGCGGCGTACACGCCACCCGCACCGGTTCGCTTCACGTGCACGGCGAGCTCGGCGCCGAGATTCATCGTCACGAGCCCGTGCCTCGAGCCGGCCGGCTCGTGCACCACCAACACGCCCCGCACGAGCTCCGTCCGCTTGTCGGGAACGTGCGTCCGGAGCAAATCGTCCGCGGTCATCAGCACGGCGGGCGGAGACATTAGCGGCTGGGCTCCTGATAGAGGCCGATGACGTTTCCTCCGGGATCCCGGAATCTCGCGGTCACCTCGGGTGCGTCGGCGCCGATCGGCTGGACGAGCGTGCCTCCCTGGGCGGTGACAGTATCGATCGTGGCGGCCACGCTGTCGACCATGATATAGACGAGCAGGCCCGGTTGTGACGCCGCCGGTCGCCCCAGCACCCACGTGCCGCTCACCTGGCCCGTCGCGTCGTCGAACGCCGTGGCACCGTCGCCGCGCTTGCGGATCGTCCAGCCGAACACCTTGGCGTAGAAGTCCGCCGACCGGCGGACGTCGAGCGCCGGCATCTCGATGTAGCAGATCTTGCCGTTATTCGGCGTGGGAGGGGTCGGGGGCATCAGGACTCCTTTGGATGGTTCGCGAATCCAACCACGGCTTGCACGACCTCCTGTGGCGCATCGAGCGACAGGAAATGCCCCGCCCTCGAGGACGCGCTTGACGATGGGATAGAGGCGCAGCCGCGTGACCGTCGCGCCGAGCACCGGGACGTTGTTCAGTCCGAAGAGCAGGTTTGCCAACACCGAGCTCCTGCGGATGCCGCGCCCGCCAGCGTAGTCGTATGGATTGATCGCCGCTACAGAGCGCACACGCGGGTTGTGTCTGGCTGCAAGCAGCAAGGCGATGCTCCCACCGATGGACTCTCCCACGATTACGGCATCTCTGATGTCGAGTTGGTCCAGAAACTGCGCTACGCGCGTGACGAAGAACTCGGACGAATACGTCGCCTCCGGAATGTCGGAGTAGCCGTGCCCGGGGTAGTCCAGGGCGTAGATCCGAAAGCGCTTCGCGAGGTCGGGGATGACTTTCTGGAACATGTCGAGCTGGGTTCTCAGGGTATGCAGCAGCACGAGTGCCGGTCCCCGCCCAGCGACGATATAGCGGATGTTCGTTCCAGCCACCTCGACATAACGGATAGGAATGTCCGGGGCCCAGTCGAGGCGATCGGGTGCGGCAGGGGCCGTCCGGAATGCCTCCACGAGGTAGGAGAGTGGAACGAGCGCGGCGAGCGCGCTCAGCAATATCATCGTCTCCCAGGTCATCGTGGCTCCTTGTCTCGTCCCTTGACACGAATGTAACGCCGTTATATAATATAACTATGGTATGACCAAGTCCGTTCCCAGCCTCGAGCGCCGCCAGCGCGAACGCGTCCAGACGCGTCAGAAGATTCTCGACGCGGCGCGACGCATGTTCGTGCAGCGCGGATACGAAGCCACGACCATGCGCGCCATCGCCGCGAAAATCGGCTACACGCCGACGGCCATCTACCACCATTTCCAGGACAAGGAAGCGCTCGTGGCCGAGCTCTCCGCCCTCGACTTCCGTGCCTTCGCCCAGGCGCTGCAGGACTTCGGCGCTGTAGCCGACCCCGTCGAGCGGCTTCGCAGGACGGGCCGCGCCTACGTCGCCTTCGGTGTGGCTAACCCGATGCACTACCAGTTTCTGTTCATGACGCGCCGGCCCAAGGAGAGCCCAAAGCGCACCGGGCAGCCCGATCCGGGAGAGGATGCCTACGGGTTCCTGCGGCAGACCTGCACGGACGCGATCGCCGCCCATCGCCTGCGCCCCGAGTTCACTGACCCCGACGAGGTGGCGCAGATCGCATGGGGGGCGATGCACGGCCTCGTGGCGCTGCACATCGCCAAGGTGGACGATCCATGGATCCCTTGGCGGGACGTGAGCGAGACCGCAGCCAGGGCGTGCGACGCCTTGCTGCGCGGACTCGTGCGGGAACCCGAAACCTGATTTTTTTTGTTCCGTACTTAACGATGTTATAACATATCACGTCGTTAGCTGGAGGCCGAACGGTGGGACAGTCCGTAACGAAGCTTAGCTCAAGGGCGCTGGTGTGCGTGCTTGTCGCCATGGCCCCAGTCGGCCTCCAGGCTCAGCGGCCCGACCCGCTCGGCCAGCTCGTGGCCGAGGCGCTGCGCACCAACCTGGGGCTCGAGGGTGAGCGGCTCGCCGAGCGCCGGGCCGCGGCCGAGGTGCGCGAGGCCCGCGGGCTGTTCCTCCCCTCGCTTGGCCTGCAGTCGCGCTACTCGCGCTTGGGCGGCGTGCCGAACATCGGCGACCTGATCAACCCGGCGTACGCGACGCTGAACCAGCTTACGGGCACGAGCCGCTTCCCGACGAACATCAATTTCACGTTGCCGCAGCGACACGAGTCGCGCCTCGAGCTCGTTCAGCCGATCTTCAACGCGGGTATCCTCGCGAACTACTCGGTGGCCCGGGCGCGCGCCGCTGGTCAGCGGATGCAGCTCGCCGCGGCGGCCCGGCAGCTCGCCGCCGACGTACAGGTCGCCTACCTCCAGGACGCCTCGGCCCGGCGCGCGGTCGAGATCTACGAGGCGACGCTGGTCCTGGTGCAGGAGAATGAGCGCGTGGCGGAGCGGCTGCTCGGCGCCGGGAGCGCGACGCCCGAGGCGGTGTATCGCGCGCGCGCCGAGCGGGCCGACGTGGAGCAGCAGCTGGCCGAGGCGCGGGAGCGCCAGCTCGCGGCGGCCCGCGCGCTGAACCGGATCGTGCGGCGACCCCTTGACGCACCTGTCGAAATGGTCCCCGACAGCGTGTTCGACCGCCTGCCGCTCGATATCACCGCCGACAGCGCCGTCGCGCGCGCGCTTGCGGCGCGCGAGGAGCTGCGTCAGGTGGAGGCAGGCGTGCACGCTGCCGAGGGCGCTGGGCGTGCGGCGACCGCGGCGTTCCTCCCCACCGTGTCCGTGGCGCTGGACTACGGCTTCCAGGGTCCCGACCTCGCATTCCGCTCGAGCAACGACTTCTGGCTCGCGTCGGTCGTCGTGTCGTGGAACCTCTTCAACGGCGGCCGCGACGCGGCCCGGCGGTCCGAGGCGGGCTACGAGGCCGATCGTGTCCGTACCCAGCGGCAGGATCTCGCCGACCGGATCGCGCTCCAGGTGCGCACGGCACACGAAGCCGCCGTCGTGGCGCGATCGGCGATCGTCACCGCCGACGCACGCCTCGAAGCGGCGCGTCGGACTTTCGAGCTCGTGCGGCGTCGCTACGAGGAAGGGGTCGCCACTCCCATCGAGTTCGTCGATGCGCGCACCGCATACACGAGCGCGCAGCTCAACCGCGTCCTCACCGCGTACCGCTATGCCATTCGCTGGGTGGAGCTCGAGCGCGCTGCTGCGCTGCGTGATCTCGCCCAATGATCCCCTCTTTCGTCCTCACCCCCTTTCCCCCTCTCCGCGATGCGGAGAGGGGGCACGACGGAATTCCTGAGTTCCCCCTCTCCCGAAGGGAGAAGGGGTCAGGGGGTAAGGACCCAAAGGAGCACGAGACATGAATCGCACATTCCTGACCCTGCTGCTGTCGCTGGCGCTCGCAGCGTGCGGGCGCGGTCGTGCCGCGGCGCCGCCCGCCGGCGACGCCGTAGCCGTGCGCGTCGCGCCCGTCAGCGTGGACTGGATCGCGCCCCCCGTGACGGCCACCGGTACCCTCGGTCCCAAGGAGGAAGTGACCTTGAGCTTCAAAGTCGGCGGCGTGGTGAGCCGGATCTTCGTTGACGAGGGTCGGGCGGTACGCGCGGGCGACACGCTGGCCGAACTCGACTTGAGTGAGATCGACGCCGCCGTGGTCCGCGCCCGGAGCGCCGCCGAGAAGGCGGAGCGCGACCTGACCCGGGCGAGGCGACTCTATGCCGACAGTGTGGCGACACTCGAGCAGGCCCAGAACGCCCAGACCGGACGCGACGTGGCCCACGCCGAGCTCGAGACGACGTTGTTCAACCGGCGCTACGCCCTCATCGTCGCCCCGGCGTCGGGGCTGATCCTGCGGCGCTCGGCCGAGCCCGGCGAGCTGGTCCAGGCCGGCAAGGCGATCCTCATTCTGGGGAGCCACGCCCGTGGCGTCGTGGTGCGCGCCGGGCTCGCGGACCGCGAGGTGGTCCGGATTCGGCGCGGGGATCGCGCGGTGGTGCGCTTCGACGCTTTGCCCGACCGCACGTTCGACGGCGCCGTGACGGAGATCGCTGGCGCGGCCGACCCGCTGACCGGTACCTACCGCGTGGAACTGACGGTACCGACGGCGTCGGGGCTCGCGAGCGGGCTCATCGGCCGGGTGGAGATCAGCCCCGCCGCCGCGGGTCCGCTGATGCTTGTGCCGATCGAATCGCTGCTCGAGGCCGACGGCGTCAACGCGACCGTATACGCGCTCGCGCCCGACGGTCGTCATGCCGAGCGCCGCGCGGTGCGTATCGCGTTCCTGGCCGGCGACCGCGTCGCGATCGCCAGCGGGCTCGAGGGCGTCGCCGCCGTGGTCACCGATGGCGCCGCTTATCTCGACGACGGCGCAGCGCTGGCGGTGCGGCCATGAAGCTCACCCAGTTCGCCGTCAAGCACTGGCAGTTCACGGTGGTGTTGTTCACCATGCTGGCCGCCCTCGGCCTGACGTCGCTCGCGACGAT
>Ga0209761_1000896_pt1 | contig 18929 bp, 21 predicted proteins | sample GraSoi013_1_40cm_4_FD_185818 | JGI IMG/M metagenome (GOLD analysis project Ga0209761, IMG submission 185818) | Grasslands soil microbial communities from the Angelo Coastal Reserve, California, USA - Sample 09_25_2013_1_40cm (SPAdes) (version 2) | ecosystem: Environmental > Terrestrial > Soil >...
ATCGTTGGTGACTCGCAAACCGATAATCGGCTAGGCTTTCGGTCACCGGTCTCTTCGAGACTAGAACCGTTTTCATTCCGGTTATCGCGCCTCCCCAAACATCGTGTTTCTCCGAATCACCAACGATTACTGCTTGCTTTGGTTGCAGCTTGAATTGCAGGAGCGCGTAGAGAAAGATTCCAGGATCAGGCTTACGGATCCCGACGAAAGCGGATGTTACGACTGTGTGAAAATAGTCTAGTAGCCCGACTTTGCGAAGGATCTCCACCGCGACATCGTGAGACGAGACGTTCGATATTATTCCCAGCTTGATTTTCTTTTTCGAAAGTTTCTCGAGAAGAGGGTTCGAGTCCGGAAACACAACCGCGTTTTCCGCTCGGGCGGAGACGACTATCTTGATCGCCTCCTCCACCAAGATTTCTTCAGGCTCACGGCCAAGAGCCTGCCTCAAGAGCTGCACCATCCAAGCCTGAATTGGAATCTCGACGTGATGCTTGGTGCGAAAGGCCTCGTTCACCTTGTAGCCTTGCTTGTAAGTTGTGAAAAGTTCAGATGGCGACTTGCTGCGAGGTAGGATCTCGCTGATCTTTTCTAGGGCCTTCATGGTGACTAGGTTGTCTTCGATGTTTTGTGTTACGAGGGTCTCTCCGAGGTCGAAGAATATTGCTTTGGCGCGCGCCATCGATGATTCCCTGACTAGTTGGCGGGGTAGCGCAGTACTGCGGCGACTTTTCCGAACGCGTCTCTGAGCATTCGTCCCTCTTCGGTCTCCTCTGAAATGACCTCGACCTTGCTTCCGCCCTTCTCTGCAAAGTCTAGAAAGCTGTCGATGATGTCGCTATCCTCAACGATCTCGAGGTTTGGCTTGCCGCACTTTTTGCATGGTCGTGTGGGAAGCTCGCTCTTGAGCGCGTGCGCCTCGTATCTTGTCCCGCGAAATTCTTCCAGATTGCCGCAGTTCTTGCATTTGAGGACGAGTCTCTGACCCTCCAGTTTCTCCGAGATCAACAAAGTGTCGACAACGCCTTTTTCCAGATATTTCTGGACCTGTAGCTCTCCAAAGACTCCTTTGCCGGTTTCGTGGCCTAGCTCGTAGAGGAATTTCTGAACTATCTGCTTCTCCTCCTTGTACCGGACCCCTTTCAGGATCTCGCTGCTCTTCTCAACAACCTCCTCAACGCCCGCCTCACTCGTGTAGCTAGTATCGACGACCGAGAGCACCTTCTTCTTCAACGTGTACTGCAGATATTCTCCTTCTGACCAAACGTATTTTGTCGGTCCGGGCCCGCCAATAATAATTCCCTTGAGATCGGGTATTGCAAGCATGATATCGTTGAAGTGTTGACCAACGCGCTTGTAGTAGTCGTGGGTGACCCCTTCTCGAATGCGCTCGAAGCGTCTAGCCGACTGCCCGCCTGCACGGCTCTTTCCGGGTATTCCTGAGGTGAAGGACTTGACGATCTCGACTCTTCGTCCCTTGAGAGTTGCAACCACAGCTTCCGTCCCGTCGATCACGATTATTCCGTAGGTATCTTTCTCGACAACGAGAGCTAGGAGGGGCTCGACGTGGAAGCGGGCGTCGCACCTGTAGAACCCGACTGTTATTGGCTCCGGAGGGGTGAGCACGTAGATCTCCATCCGTTCGCTCCCGAGACCATTCTGGGGAATCATGCCGGCAAAGATCACGAGCCCTGTAGGGGGTGGTTCTTTGAACAATCGTAGGCGTTGCATGACTCGTTCAATCGAGTCTTGGACGGCTTGGCGTGTCGTGCGTGATTTGATGTTGGAAGCTGTACCAGCTTCCTCCCGGAGCTGGCCGAGTACTTCGTGTATTCTGCGGTCGGGAGGAACATATAGGCTGATGAGTTCGGTGCCTCGACCTTCCTTGCGAGCGAGCTGTTCTAGTGTTCGTCGGAACTTGAACTGCGCGACCGAGTCCGCTGCGGTTACGACTGAGCTGGTCACTGGCTATTCGACCTCCGAGCAGAAAAAGGAAGGACGGTGACCTACGGTTCTATGCCGGCTCGTTCACATCTTGGATTTTTTCTTCTTTCCCGGATTGTGCTTCGCGCACGTGCTACACATTTACTGGCGAGTCCTCACTGGAATAGCTGGTTTTTGCGTATAAAAATGCTTTTTCCAGGGCCGGAGCTAGCCGATTACTCCCTGCCTCTGAAGCTCGTCCTGGAGACCCGCCCTAACCTGTCGTAGTCTGACGCGTTGATCCGCGTAATCGTCACCAGAAAGCTTGCCCGTCTTGAAGTCATCGTCCAATTGTTTCATTTGTTTCTCAAGTTCCGACATGCGATAGCGTAGCTGATCTAAGTACGAGCTTGACGTGTCCTGTGACGCGATCTGGCTGGGCGTGAGTGATGACTTGATCGTTCCATCCTCTATCCTCATGATATTGTTGGCTGTCTTCGCAACGTTCTGATCGTGTGTCACCATTATCAGCGTCTTTCCCAGCTCACGGTTTATCTTGACAAGAAAGTCTGTGACCATCTTCGCGTTTACACTGTCCAATTCCCCAGTTGGCTCATCCGCCAGGAGCAGAGGCGGGTCGTTGGCAAGCGCCGCTGCTATAGCGACTCGTTGCTGTTCTCCACCGCTAAGCTCGTCGGGCTTGTGGTCGTGTCTGTCGGCGAGGCCTACAATGCCGAGAAGTTCTTTGGTTCTGGCCGCGCGGGTCCCGCCTGGCGTTCCCATGGCCATCATGGGAAGCTCGACGTTTTCCGCAGCTGTGAGCGTGGGTATGAGGTTGAGGGTCTGGAATATGTGACCGACGATTTGGCGACGATAATAGACCAACCGGGTCGGATCTAGATCTGTCAGAACGGTATTGCCGACGTGAACATTTCCAGCGGTAGCTCTGTCAAGCCCTCCCAGAATGTTCAACAAAGTGGTCTTTCCGCTGCCGCTGGGGCCGATGATCGAGACCATGCCGCCCGCCTCGACTTTGAGGTTGATCCCGCGTAGCGCTTGCACTTCGACTCGGCCGAGCTTGTAGGCTTTGACGAGAGAGTCTACTGTAACCGGGACAGCGGTCATGCGAATCTCACTGTTCTGCTCATCTTTGAAAGGTCTTTCCGTGCAGCGGTTATTGCAGGCAGAAAAACGCCGAGAAATAGTAGACCGATTATTGCCAGAATGTTCTCTGAGGCCCAGAGCGGAAAGACTACTCGCCGGGGGGCAAGGAGGCTCGCGTAGTTCGGGGTCAGGGAATTCTGTGCGAGGCTGTCCCCTCGGACCGTGATCAGTCCGACTGTTGTTGCAAGTATCAACGCGAAGATCACCAGCGGGAGGACTTCTGTGACTAGGAGTCCAAGTAACTGTTTGTAGGACAGTCCTCTCACAGCGAGCATTGTAGTTTCCTTTTCCCTTTCCTTGAAGCCGGTGTAAGTTACTGCTCCGATTCCAATAGAAGCAGCGAGTCCGGCGAAAACTGTTCCGAGTCGCAGGACATTCTGCGTCCCGTTAGCGATTACCGCGTCGGCACCTTGAATGCTCGCCTGGGCTCCGTTGGAAGCGATGGGTCCAGTTCCTCGTGTGTTGTCCTGTGCTGTCCTAACTGTCAGGGTTGGATAGGCCTTCTGTATTGAGCTTGCGAGGTCCGTGAACGAGATTCCAGGTCCTGCTTTGACCAGTACAGAGTTTATCCCTGTAATGGATGGGTTTTGAGCGATCAATTTCAGCGAAACGAATGACCATCCTTCGGGCTGAAAATAGGAAAATCCGAAAGGTTGACCTTGGGACTGTTGGGAGTAGTCGGGGCCAAAGAAGCTGATGACAGTGAGGCTTACGTTCTGGCTTACGATTACTGTCCCTCCCTGTTGAATATTGTAGTATGAGGCAAGACCATGATCGAGCACGATGGTTTGATTGTTCGATTGCATGTTTTGGAAAACCGTGTTAATGTTCCCGCTGAACCATTCAGGTTCGTAGTATGCTCCCTGTCTCCATGTCGCCGGATCTATGGCTTTGATCGTAATTGAGGAGCGAGAGGAGAGACTAAGGGTATTGTCAGATTCCGGGGTGGCTCCGGTAATGTTGTTCCAGCTTCGCAGTTGACTCGCCACCACAGTGGCATAGGTCAGGTTGAAATTTCCCGTGCCAGAAACACGCAGGTCGGAGCCCACTTGGACCTCTGCTTGGCGAATGTTGTAGTCTTGCAAACTGGCCATGTCGCCGATCACCCAGATAGAATAGCCGGCTATCAAAGCGACGAGGAAGACTAGGGCGGTAACTCGGCGAGGGTTTCGGAAGACACTCTTGGACGCTAGGGACGCGATATCTCCTACTAGGCGTTTGGAGATTGATGCGAATCTCCTATGAAAACGGGCCGCTAATCCGGTTGACAGCTGTGTGGCTCCGTAGAGGAAGAGGAATGGCCCGATGATGTTCAGTCCATAGTCGAGGACTGCCAAGATTATCAGAACAATGGCGAGGAGGAAGTTTACGCCGAAAAGATAGCGGCCGATGTTCTGGAAGTTAATCCCGAGAAGAAGGAGGATTATCTTGTAGAGGCCGAGGGAGAAGGCGATGATCGCCCCTCGCTTCTTCGATGGGCGGGTGTCTTCGAGATAGACGTACTCTCGTAGAGCCTTCGCGGGGTCCATGCTTGCAGCCGCCCGAGCCGGCGAATAGATTGCGAGTATCGTGAGAACGATGGTGAAGATCATCGTGGCGATCGCGGTGTCCTGGCTGAGGAACACTCCGGTTTGATAGCTGCCGCTGAGCACTTGGACAAAGTAGGGGTTCAGCAATACGGCTGCGGCGAGTCCCAGACCTCCTCCGATTAATCCAACCAGTAGGGCTTCGACTAGGAAGTGTCTGAATAGCTGACTCTGGGAGAAGCCCTTTGTCATCAATAACCCGATTTCCCTCCGACGGAGGTTGAAGGACGCTTGGGAAACGGTTCTCCCCACGAACCATGCCACGAAGAAGACTGGGATGGAGAATATCGTGAATGTGAGCCGGAGGGCGAATATGCTGGAGGAGAACTGCTGGAGTGGACTTATCAGGTTCGGTTGGGAGGTGAACCCGTTCAGCGCGGCTACGTTCGCAACTTGATCGTCGATCCGTTGAACCTGTGTAATGCTGCTTTCGACGTTAAACGCGCTCAGAAGCTTGGCTCGGTCTAGGTAAACGTTCACCGTAGCCCCAATGGAATAATCCCTGAACCCAGTTTGGCTGTAAGCCCAGTCGACTATTGGGGCGAACGTCTGATCCCAGCTTACGATGAGCGTACTGCCCGGTTTCGCGGTCGATCCCGAGGGCCCATAATAGATCGGGTTAACGCCAAGAGTGTTAGCTGCTACCGAGTCCAGTTGTACTTCGCCGACGACTGTCAGCGTTGCATTGTAATGGCATCCCTTGTAGTTGCATCCAGGTTGTCCAAGACTGTACTTGACGGTCTCGCCTGACTTGTAGGTCTGCGCAAACTGCGAGTCCGCGTTGATGAGGGATTCATTTGCATGAAGAGTTTTTCGGCCACTCAAGAGTGTAAGGTGCTGGTAAAGTAGCGAACTGTCTTGAATGGCTTTGATGTACGGTATCGACTCGTTGTATGGATAGAACTGTTGGGTTTCGCTTCCTACGAGTTCGGCTGCAACTACTCCGCTGACCCCTAGTACCCTTTGGGCGACGTTGTCGAATGAGGAGCGGGGGACCGATATTCCACCCGACAGTGGCGTGAGCGAGATGTCAACAGGAGTGTTAACGAGTTGAGCGTCGAGGGCCTGTTTGCCAATAGTGTCCGCTCCTACGTTGATCCCGCCAAAGAAGGTGGCCGCTAGCATCATCCCGAGTATTAGGGATGCGTAGAGTTTCCAGGACCGTACGATTCTTTTGAGAGCGTATGACAGCATTGGTGAAGAGTCGTTTTTTGTTCGGTAGAACGGCTATTCAGCTTTTCCGATGAGTTTTTGTAAGAATCTTAGAACGCTCCGGTGGCTTCCATTCCATTCTAATATACTGAGCTCTCGTCCGCCAGAGGGTTGAGAGAGAATGCGCGCAGTTGTGAAGCTCGGAGGCGCACTATTCCGCCGCGAGCCAAACGTGACGGCCCTCAAGGCCATGGGCGAGGTTCTCAGTGGGTTTGTCGAAGAGGGTAACCAGCTCGTAGTTGTTGCGGGGGGTGGAGAGAACGCTCGGACTTACATTGGGGTTGCAAGGAAGCTGGGTGCTGAAGAATCTACGTGCGATCTTCTCGGGATCCAGATCACACGAGCGAACGCGGAACTATTGCGTTTGGCGATGGGCTCGATAGCATCCTCAAAGATCCCCACAACGTTGTCCGATTTGCCTCATTGCGTTGGATCAGGGAAGGCAGTGGTGATGGGCGGACTACAACCGGGCCAGTCGACTAATGCTGTTGCCGTGCTTGCGGCGGAGATTACTCGAGCTGAGATACTTGTCAATGGTACTGATGTTGACGGTGTGTATACTGACGACCCTAAGAAGAATCCGAAGGCGAAGCTCATTCGTTCAGTCAATGTGGACAAGTTGTTGAGCTGGGCTATGGGAGGGGAGGTTTTCGCTGGCCGGTACGAGTTGCTTGACCCGCTAGCTATCAAGATTATGCAGAGAGCGAAGATACCCACTAGATTTGTATCCCTCGCGGACCCGGGCAACATTCTCGGGGCTCTCCAGGGGAAGGATATCGGGACCAGAGTCGTCTACTCGTAGAAGGGGTGACATTGGTGAGATTGGTTGATCTGTTTCAGTCAAAGGCTCAGGTCCGGCTGATCGAGCATCTACTACAGAACCGTCAGAAGGTCTTCAACCAGGCAGGGCTCGCTCGAGTGCTTGACGTGTCTCCCTCGACTGTTGCGAGGATAGCTGAGCCGTTGGTGAAATCGAAGATACTGCTCTTTGAGAGGTATGAGAAGGGAATGAAGATCTTCGCATTCAACCAGGAAGAACCGGCTGCTCGTAGCCTGGTCGAATTCTATGAAAAGATAAGTGGACTCTGATTAGCTGTACCTTACGACAGAGAAGGAGAACTGGCTCCCCAGAGAGGAAGTCAGGGTTATCGTATAGGACTGTCCTATCTGGAACGTGAACGCGGTCCCAGTATAGGGGCAGCTGCAGATCGAAGAGATCAATACCTGAGACCAACCCCCCGTTGTCGGTCCCAAGGTGGGCTGGTTTGTCCACGGGGTTCGAGCGTACTGGTTTCCACTTGCGTCCTTCACAAAGTAGCTTACTAGCGTGATGGGCACCGTTCCCGTGTTTCTGAGATAAAGAGTAGCGTTACTGTTGGCGTTGATCGGCCCGAAACTTGAGAATTCCAGACCGAGGGCTTCCTTCTGATAGCTCGGAGCCCGCGTCAAAGCGCCGAATAGTCCTGTTGCATATACGAAGACCATGACCGAAGCCGCTACCACGATGACAACCATTAGGAGAGTGGCCATTATAGTATCGATTGCTTTCTTGTTCCTAACTAGCTTCCGAAACGTACGCTTTCACTCTCCTAAACGAAGGCTGGCAGGAATGATCGAGCGCGAGTATCCTCAAATGCTCCTATCGTAACCATACCCTAAGCCAATAGGGTAACACCAGCTGGCGATCCTCATCGGCAAACGGGCAGGGTCTATCCCGAGAGAGCTGAGATGCGGGCGATTCTAACCTGAGAGACGCGATCCCGAGGATGGTTCCACGAAGGCCGGGGCTCGCGAAAATCAGCCACCCTGGGGGGTCGCATATTAGTTAGCGGAAAAAAATAGTTACAGGAAAAGGACAGTTAAGGAAAAACAAATGTCAGAAGAAGAACAGTTGTGGAGGAGGGTTCCGTGTTCTCAGGGTTACTTGGTTTTCCGGAGCCTTTTTAGGACTTGAGGGCTTTTCAGTTCTCTTAGGGCGTCCGCGGCAACCCACTTCGCGTCCCCCGAGTCGATTTTCCGGATCCTTCGCGCTGTGGACACTGCGGCCTTGTTCAGCTTCATGTTGCGCTTGCCTATCTGTCTCAGAGCCCAGTTAACCGCCTTCTTGACGAAATTCCTTTCGTCAGACGCCCCACCGACAATCAGAGGAAGAAAGTCTAGGAACACCTTGTCTTTCGCTTCTTTGTCGTGAACCGCAAGTTCGGCCATCATGACGAATCCGGCTCTCTTCACGAACTTCTCTTCGCGCTTACACCATTGCTTTGCCTTCGCCACTGCAAAAGGTGTCTTGTCGAACAGGTTCCCGCAGGAACCATCAACAACGTCCCATGAGTCAAAGTCGCGAACCCACTTGTCCATCTGCTCAAGCGTCACCTTGCGAGGATCGTCAACCATTGTTGCCAAGAGCCTCGCGTCGTGAAGTCCGGTCTCCCACAGCTTCATTGCCAACATATGATCCCGTCCAACCTCGCTGGCAAGGGTCCGGAGCTGGGGAACGGAAACCCCAAAGGAATTGCTTGATTGAATTCCGAAACGGGTCATACCTTCGACAGCTTTCGGATCGCCGAGAGACCTCAACCGATCGATGACTAGTTTGACTTCCAAGTCGAACCTACCCCTGCGCTGGTTCGATTGATCCGGTTTTCTTGTAGAGGAAGACCAGCCAGAAACGAGACTTGGCCTTGCTAGCCTGCTGGAAACCCCTCTCAGAGAGAAGTTGGTCGATCGAGCGCAGGGGATGAAGGTACAGCCGGAAACCAGTCTTTCTCAGCTTCTCAACCAGATTGATTAGCGCCGTTCCTATCTTCATCGCTGGCTTCATCAGCCCTTCGTTTCGCGGAACAACAAAACCCAGTAGCTCCCTTGAGGAATCGGAAGCGGTCTTCAGAAGCGCATTCGCGTCAGGATAACAGCATAGGACCTTGTCCATCACGACAACATCGGACGCAGGCTGCCGAGTCGAGGCTGCGTTTGAGACCTCGAATCTCGCTCGATCCTGCAAGCCGGACTCTTTCGCGAATTCGTTTGCTTCATGAATCGCGACTGACGAGAGGTCGACGCCTACGCAAGAGATCGCTCCGGATCTGAGGGTTTCCAAGGCGAAGAAGCCTGTTCCGCACCCGATCTCCAAGATGGTCTTCCCGACTAGCCCCTTCTGTGAGATGAAATCGAGTAATACTTGGCTGCTGGCGGTGAGGCCGTTCGACTTGTATTTGCAACAACGGTTATGGGCTAGATCATCAAATGTCTCGGCGATTCCTTTCTCTTTACCAGGGACCGAGGACATGTTTTCAATCGGGGTCCTGCTTGGCGAACTTCCCGGTAACCAGAAACACGACATCGGTTTCCGGGGAGACCGTTTTCAGAACTTCTCGTACTCGATTTCTGATATCGTCAGAATCCGCTTCTAAGTAGACTGTAAGCTGGCCCTTTGGAACACCTATTCCGCTGACTCCTGGGAGCTGTAGTATCTGGGCGGACACTTTTCGTTTCAGAGCGCGAGAATCAGGAGGAGTCTTCGGCAGAGTCAACTCTCTCAGATCTAGAGGGTTCGGTTGTCTTTCACTTGAACCTATCCTGCAAGCTGGATCTGAAGCGCCGTCAGAACGTCCGAGATGTGGTTGGCAATGGTCGACTTCGGTGAACCGCCGAAGAGCAGACCAGTCGCTCTGCCCAACCCTCTGTCTACGATGAGCGAGCCAGAATCTCCCGCGTCGGAGAACATCTGACCCTGGTCTGGAGCGATCAGAATCTGCCCCTGAAACGTGAGAGTTCCGATATCATATTGTATGATGACGTCTGCGCTTATGTCTAGAACGGACCCGGTCGTGTAGCCTGTTGTCCGGCCGACTTTATGCACCTTCATCCCGTCAGTAGCATCGATGGGAGATGTGGTTGCGAGCTTGCCCACCTTCGGAAGAATAGTAGGGTCCGCGGGGACGGTCTTGTCGATGGCGGCGATGGCACAATCGACACTGTTGCTTCCTCGAGGCGACAGAGGAACGACTTTGGAGAGCGATCCGACCCTATCGGTTGCTTGGACTCCCTTGTCTAGAAGGGCAGGCTGGAATATGGCGGTTCCAACTGGGAGCTTGTCTTCGTTTGCGAGTACGTGGTTGTTACTCAGGATGTATTGAGCGCCTCCACTCTTCACGATCGCGCCTAGGGTCCCGGCCTCGACCATGTTTCCGATCGGGGGAGGACCAATAGAGCTTCCAGGTCTGATAGGCCGCCAGCGGTCTCTAGGGGTTATTGGTGCCGGTGCCACGGTGAAGGCCTTGAACCTTCCGGTTTCAACTACGTCCGTCGGGACGCCCCGTATTGTCGCGGGCACGAGTTGTGGCTGGGGAATCTGGGCCTTCGGAAATTTTCTATTCACATATACTCGAACCGCATCCGTACCCGTGGGTTGCCCGCCTTTGATCTTCTTGCCAATTCCGACGCCAACGATGTTGAGGTCGAGCTGATAGGAGACCGCTCTGGTGGAATACGCGGCCCTAGCGCTGTCGGTCAAGAAGCGAGTAGCCGCCTCTTTCTTCGCCGAAGATAATTGGGGAGGAATGCTTTCGCGGTTCATAAAATCGGAAATTGGCTTGTCTGCTGATTAAGACTTCGTTTACACCTGAAAACTTCTGCCTAAGAAGGTCAGATCCAGATTTCGGTAGGATGGCGTCGAAAATGGTCGCTGGTTCGAGTTTTTCAGATAATCTGCGATTTACAAGGAAGTGTGAATATTACGGGTCCGGTCCCCCGTTTCTTGCATCGAGATGATGAAAATGTGACGGACTAGGCGTCAATCTCTCTGCCACTATCTAACAACGTGCTCACTCGGTTCATATTGCCAGTAATATACTGTCATACGCAAATATCCGAAAGTCTAGAACCACCCATCATCTTCCTGCCTAATCACCCTACAGGGATGATGCTCGGTTCAACTCGATCTGCACATGAATTTGATACCAAACCCTCAGGCTACGAGCAGTTCCCGACCATGATCTTAAGCTTCGCAAACAACAAAGGGGGAACCGGCAAGACCACAACAGCGGTCAACCTCGCCACCGCGCTGGCACAACTAGGACGAAAAGTACTGCTCGTGGATCTCGATCCACAAGGAAGCACCACAGTCAGCCTCGGCTTCCAAAAATCCAAACTACTCTACACCGTCTACGATGCACTCGCACAGTCGAGAAAGATCGAAGAAGTAATGCTTGGGACCAAGGTCGAGAATCTAACACTCGTTCCAAGTAATCTGGACCTTGCAGGAGCGGAGGTCGAGCTATCCTCTATCCCCGGCCGCGAATTCGTCCTGAGGGAGGCACTCGCTGTCGCCAGGCACAAGTACGACGCGATCCTTATCGATTGCCCACCAAACATCGGAATTCTAACCGTAAACGCGATCGTCGCATGCGACCTCATGATCGTGCCTGTGCAATCTGAATTCTTGTCGATGGACGGGCTTCCGACATTGCTGAAGTTCATGCGAATCGTAAAATCGCGCGCGAAAACAGACTTCGACTATCGAATTCTGCTCACGCTCTTCGACAAGAGAACAGGACTCTCGAAAAAGGTCGTTCAGCAGCTCAGGACCTCGTTCGGCGACCACATCCTCAAGATCGTCATCCCACGATCCATCCGCATGGCTGAAGCGCCGAGCAAAGGAATACCAGGGATAATCTACAGCCCTAGGAACAGTGCCTCAGAGGAATACAGGCGGCTTACGAAGGAGTTGCTCGAAGGATCGCTCGCTGACACTGTCCTAACCAAACTCGGATCCACAGCAGACTGATCCTACTTGTCGACTAGCGTCAAGAAAAGGCGAAGGCCAGCGCAGAAAGGAGTACAAGCAGTCTTCACGCCAAGCACCAACTGGAAGGGAAGAGCCCAGCTCAGTCTCGGGCTACTTGCGATAGGAGCAGGCACCGGGTCATGGATCTACACGACTAGAGCGCTCGGAGGATTCGGTCTTGGCAACTTAATCCCATGGAACGAATCGGCCGCCGCAATTTTCCTCCCCGTCTCAATTCCGCTATTGATCGGCGGAGTAGGTCTTTGCACGTACTTTCTCGCGATGAGAAGAACCTGGCGAGCAAGCAACCGGATCGAATCCGCACTTTACGAGCTGGAAGCCCTTGTCGGTCAAAAGAACGGAGTTGCAGGAACCCCGTTAGGAGGGGGAGTGATCCCTGAGGCGAAGAAGGGTGGGAAACGGTCATTTCACCTCCCGTCATTCAACATAGGATCGAAAGCCCTTGCAATTGCGCTTGTTGAAGCGGTACTGCTGATAATCATCTATGGCGGGCTTGTGCGAGAGTACGCGTCGAACGTCAATATGCAGAACTGGGTCCAGGCCAACTTCGCTCCCGGAAGCTATCTTCTCAACTACAACGCGGTACTCGTTCTCGCCGGACTCCTAGGGATCTTGATATTCCAGCTCGTACCAAGAAAGTTGCATTCAAGGAAGCTCCAAGGATAGTTTCTATTCTAGAATACGGCCCGCGATCCCGTTTTCGCGATTGCTGGGCACGAACTGCACTGTGCCATGAATCGTCTTGTGAAGATACGATTTTTCCCGGAGGACCTTTTGGAAAATCCCGAGCGCATCTGTGGCGTATTCTCGGAGAATTGTTTGCCTGGTCTGGGTTTGCCTTCTAGGCTTGAAGTAAGCGCCCAATGGGACCATGTAAAACTTGAGCGTCGTTTCATCGTTCGAGCTCTGCCGGTAACCCATCTCAAAGTCGTATACTTGGAATCTATGCCCTTGCCTTCTCATCGTCAGCCAGACGAAAAACTCACGTGCACGGAATTCGGGCTCTTCCTTTCTCAGCACCAGAGAAGTAACCTTTTCGTGGGGGATAGTGAGGTTCGCATTATCGGCAATAAGTGATTCCACGCTGGTTTGTTCGTAGTCTTCGAGAGTCTTTGGTATTACGTCGGTCATTAGCGCGGTTCCAAACTTCATCTCGCCACGAAGCCAATAGCTACTCCTCGTCTTCTCCAGGCGAATGAAAATTGACCGGCTATCAGTCACCAGAACAGCATACTCCTTCGGATATTCCTTGTCCGGCACTATGACCCTGTGAATCAGGGCCAGCCTCTTCTCCGGTACCGAGCCAGTCACCGGTTTCTCAAAGCACCGGTGCGTTGGCTTGTTCTTAGTTCTACCCCTGCACGACTAGGGACTAACAGTCGAACCTCGGTTTCGGGTTTTATTCTCGTTGAGGGACTCAATGCAATGTTGGGCTCCGTGTCACTCTATCTGAATAGTCGCGGTAACGGGTCTCTTATCGGAGTAGTCAGTTCCCAAGCTAACCAGGCATTCGAAAATGGACCTGGCAACAGGAGGCATGGTTCTCTTCACGATAATGGTGGCTGCGGGGATCATTCCACTGATCATGGCGATCAAAGTTAAGGTCCATAGTCTCAGAATCCTCTCTCTTCTGCTCGGACTTTTTGCAGTCGTCCATGGCTTCTACCACCTTGCCTTCGGGTTCCAGCAAGAACTCCTAGCAGACGCAGTCTTCGAGCCGATCTCTCTCATCCTCCTGATAGGTCTCGGAGCATACTACTCCAAAGTGGGGATAGCATAGATGGCAAGTGATCCGATAATCACAATGTTCGAAACCTTCAATCTAGTACTCATCCTCGTAGCATTCGCAATATTCGCGCGGCTCGCGTTCAAAGGCAAGAGCCTTGGCAGCTTCCGATTCCAGCTATCCATCTTTCTCCTAATCTGGGTCGTCTCGGAAATCCCACACATCGCAGAGACCATCGGGTTTCTAGCCGCGACTGGCTATGAGGACATGGGGCTCTACCTACACGCCGCATCAATGGCAGTCTTCGCCACATTCGTCGGCTGGAGATCCCTCAGATTTCTCTCCTACCATCCTCCTGCTCCTATCACGACAGTTTCTCTTCCAACTGAAACACCGAAGGTCCTCAAATCATGAGCGCGGTGAGCTTCGATGATCTGGTCAGCCAGTCCGTCAGCGAGACGATGTCCAAAATTCTCGGCGCGACCACATGGAAGAGCGTCAATTTCTTCTTCGACACGAAGACCGCTGCCCGCGAACCGGAAGCATTTGCTGCGCTCCTCGAAAAGGTATTCGGATTGACTTCAAAGGTCCTCCAGAAGAAAATAGCTGAAACACTCCTGAACAAAGTCGGGGCTGTCCAACCTTCCAATGCAACGGATTTTCGACAAATCCTGCGCCTTGCAAAGGCTAAGTTTCCTCGGACAACGGTTCCGGGACAGATTGGGTCCTAGGAAATCCGAGTTCGCCATCGAGAGCCGAATTGCGTCGCGAGCAGTGCTTCCGGGGCCCGACAAAAAACAGTAATTAATTATCTCCTTCGTCAAGGAGGAAACACTTTGCAAGTTCAGATAGGCTCGATAGTCATTGACTGCAACGAATTCGACAAGATGCTGACATTCTGGCAGGACATACTTCACTATGTCCTAAGTATCCACCGAAGGACGGATGGGTAATCCTTCGAGATTCGGAAGGGAAGAATCCCAATGTACCTTTGAACAAGATTCCGAAAAGCGTCAAGGGCAGGATTAGATTGCACTTGGATCTCTAGACGGATGACCAAGAAGGGGAGGTGGCGCGTTTGCTGAAGAACGGAGCGACCGTCTATCCGCGAGACTACAAAGCAGATGAAGACTTCAGGATACTAGTAGATCCAGAGGGCAACCATTTCTGCGTAGTCCAAGTCCCCAAAGGCGCGATCAAGACTTCGGGTCAAAAATAAGAGAGCGGTCCTAGTTCACTCTCCGAGCTGATATCAGCTAGAACCGAATAGATCCCCGTATGCTATGGCGTCGCGCAGGGTGAAGAAGGCGTACAAGAGCCATCCGCTTAGCGCTACAAGGCCGACAATTGTAAGTCCGACCGTGAACAAGATCAGAGCGGGCTCCAACACGACGAGGAGTGTGCCAATGAGCCAGAATAGAGCCGCTCCCCGCATGCTTGCACGTTTCCTGATACTGTTCATCTTTAGCACGCCGATCCGGTAGGAGAATAGTCCTGACATACTGAAGGAAACAATGGTAAGCACTACAATTGTCAGAGTAAACTGGAAAAGAACAGGGTCAATCTCCCCCGAGGAAAAGCGAGGGTAGAGAAAGAAAAGGAGAAAGGTGAACACTGCAATAGTTGACCCGAGAAGAGTCAAGGCGCGACTAACATTCGCAGCGGCAAGGTCGAGATCCAACCATCGATCTTCCCTAATGTCTGACACCTACTACGGCCTCTGCTTGGAATCTGTCCGAAGTACCCCGAGGACTATTTAGACTCTCAAGAAAGCAATAGGGCCTAAAGCCATAATGCTAGATCAATCATGCTTTAGTGTGTCACCGTGGCTGCGGCGGCTTGGTTGAACTCGACTATTATCGCTGGGAATTAGATTCTCAAGGGCCGAATCGAACGTTAGGGAAGGTTACGTGCTACTGGTGGATTTCAAGGAAGCTTCTTTCATTCAGGGGAAGCTGATCCGTATAGCTAAGAAGAAGATGGAGATACTAGTGGACGATGAGGAGACTGGTGAGCCTACCGTCGCAACCGTCAAATTGGCCGACGATGTTGCAGTCGACCTTGATACAGTCGGGGAAGAAGTGAAGGCGGTTATAGTCGATGGCAAGGTTGCCAGAATAACCGCTCTAGCTCCGAACCCAACTGCCCGCCCGGGAAAGGAAAGCACCTAAGCCAGGCCTATTCTCCGGCTCATCATAGCCGCTTGGGAACTCCGAGAGATGGTCTGCTATCCGAAGGCCAACCCGACCCAGGATGGCGCCCCCCGCTGAGATAGAGGTCCGTACCCGGCAACGTTCTCCAACGTTTGTTCTCGGTGAACTACCTCAAGGGCAAACACCTCGTGATTTGTTAGGACGGATATTTCTGCCAAGATGATCCAATATGCTCGAGTATCTGCCCTGTTTCGAAGCGCTTTTGAGGCAGTCTCGATTCCAAATGTGTGACCGGTTGGAGCAGGACTAGAATTCTTGTCCGTTAGCCATTATTCAGAGGAGAGCTACAAGCCCATCGGAGACTATTGGATGATCGGATTCGTGGTCGAGTTGCGTTATCAGGATGAAAGTGAGCTCGTTCTTTCCGAGGCCAATTCGGGGTCGTACTGATGAAACTCCAATGGCTCATCCTCTTTGGGGTTGCGTGTTACGGTTTCGGTGTTTTGTCCGTTACAGCAGACGAACTCTACGGTATTGCTCAACTTTATGGGCCGAGTGGTATCTACTATTTTCCAGTCATTGGGGCCAGAGGACTCTGGGATTCGTGGGTCTACGTGTTCGCCGGACTAGGGCTCTGCTTCTTCATTGCCGTTCTCTCAATTGTAATGCTTCAACGGCCCGAAGCGCCTAGGGCTAGTAATGGCTCGCCGGCCAACGACTAAGGCTCGTTCTCTCGCCCTGAATCGACGAATAGATTTGTTCATTCTGAGTCACTAGGAGAGAATCTGGCGAAGCGGATGAACGTCGGGGAAAACTTTAACAAAACAGCCGAGTTACATAAGGCACTTACTTGCTGTATCCGTGTTGAGGCCGGGACGGCCAGTCGAGGAGTGAGTCGATTCGATGCTACGTTAGCTTGTTACCGCAATTCTTGCAGTACCTAGCTTCGGTTGGGTTCAGGGTTCCACATGATACGCACGAGGCTGATGTCAACAATGCTCCGCATTTGATACAGTGTTTTGCACCGGCTATGAGTGGAGCGCTGCATCTAGAGCACTTGCCGGTGCTTGAGGACTCCTCTGGCGGTTTTTGGGGTGCGAGTGCGCTCGGCGAGAACACGTCGGATAGGATTACGACGTCTCCGACTGTGGCGATTTTCTCGTGTCCCAGCTCGAACTCGCGCGGCAAATCTCTCTCGTCAAGGAGGGTCTTGAATTGTTCCTTGTCTACGGAGAGGACTAGAGATCTGACGTCACCGGTGTCGTTGGAAATTGCCTTACGGACTCGGCCGACGATCATTCCGTGAGAATCTATTACCTGAAGGCCGTTGAGAGCCTCTATCCTAGCGTGCGCGTCTTTGATAAGTGTCGATTCCGTCGGGCGGTCGATGTATTTCTCGCAGGCGTAGCAGTACCATCTTTTCTGGTGTGATTTTGTCCGGATGAATGTCAGCGACTGACTGCAGTCTGGGCATCGTGCCTTGGGTTCTTCCTCGAACATGGTGGGCATACCGGATTTCAAGAAATAGTCTTGCCGGAAATTGCCAATATGACCATTTTACATAGTTAACATCTTCGCCACAACAGCGGATTCTTCTTCGCACGTGTCAAGATCGAGCGAATGGGCAAGGCCCTGTTTCGAGAAGGAGGTTTGACTCGTTCGAGTCAATCTTATCCCTTGGCTATGCCCGTATTTTCAAAATGGGCTCAGCTTTACTGGACTACCATATTTACGCAAAAAAGTAACCAAGGATCCCTTCGGGAAAGCGAAATCAAACGATACTATCACTCGGCAACAGCATAAATTCACTCTATTACGCGCCCTCCACTCATTCGGTCTCTAGCAAGAATAGCTGATTCAGATGGAACTCGAGTCAGGCGAGGAACTCATCTGGAAGGGGAGACCGGCCTACCATCTTCGATATCCACTACTGGCGTTTTTGTCTCTATTCGGGATCCTCAACCTTAACGGGGCATCGCTAGGAGATGCAGTTGCAGCCACTTCAACGATCCTCTTGTTCCTATTTCTCGCCGCGAGCCTTGTGAGTCTCATTGTTGACAAGGGGAAGAAATACTATCTAACCAACCGTCAGGTAATCGCATACAGGGCTACCCTGCTGGTTCCGGACTTGTCGAATGTCCGCATGGACCAATCCAGACTTGGACGGTTGCGTGGTGTGGGAAACGTCTATTTCGAGTCGAGAGACAGCAAATGGATTGCCTTCAAACACGTGAAGGAACCGAACTTGATAGTTCGTAGCGCGATTGGCCTGAGGGGGATTCCGACCGGCGCGACCACTATGATTTTCTGTAACTATTGTGGAGCGCGAATCCCAAAGGGAGCTATCAAACGCCCTAACTGCGGGGCAGACGTGTGATCCGCGGAGTTCCACAGGGCAGTTGTAGCCCCTTGAGGGGTCTGGGAATGCGCTCTAACACTAACATGAGGCGTTATGTTGAAGGCTAGGTGCTAATAATTCGCTTTGATCGATTGAGGCTACTGGAGGGCGGATGAGATCTTGAAGAAGAATGTTAGGCAACTACTCGTGAAAATTTACGGTGGTCGGGCAGATGCCCATCTTGACCTGTATCGGTTGTCGAACCAGCATCGGCGCAAGCATGGGCGGGATTGCGACATGTTTCCCAGTGACCCGTTGCAGGCTCCTCTGTGGACGGTGATCGCGTCGTTGACCCATGCGGAGCGAATGTTAGAGGTGGGCTGTGGTCACGGGTACACGGCCGCGGTGATGGCTTCGGCCGCGGGACCCGAATGTCGTGTGGACACGATTGAAGAAGACCGGGATCATGCAGACCTCGCTGAGCAAGCTTTCGAGCAACGAGGCCTCTCCAATCGCATTCGTGTCGTCCGCGGTCGGGGTCAGAATGTCCTTCCCAAGCTGAAGGGGCATTATGAAGTCGTGTTCTTGGATGGTGACTGGCGGGAATATCCGCGATACATTCCACACCTCCGTCGTCTCACGCGTCCCGGCAGTATTGTGATAACCGCGAATCTCAATCCACTCTTTGGCGACTGGGGTGGAAAGCTGCCAGGAAAGCCAGCGATCCTTTCCTACATGACACGACTTGTACGAGATCCGCACTTTCGCACCTACCTGGTTCCCGACGAATGGCACTCAATCAGCGTGCGCGTGTAATGCTCGGAGTATTACGAGCGCATGTGGATGGATTTGATGAATTCTGGAGTAATGTCAGCGAGTCTTGCTGCGCCTGCAAGCCTCATCACGTTTTCTAGCTCCATTTTCAAGTGTTCCAAGACCGCTGCAACGCCGTCGGCTCCATAGAGTGCCAGTCCCCACAACACTGGTCGTCCGACCCCGACCGCTTCGGCACCTAGCGCCA
>Ga0209761_1000902_pt1 | contig 18888 bp, 21 predicted proteins | sample GraSoi013_1_40cm_4_FD_185818 | JGI IMG/M metagenome (GOLD analysis project Ga0209761, IMG submission 185818) | Grasslands soil microbial communities from the Angelo Coastal Reserve, California, USA - Sample 09_25_2013_1_40cm (SPAdes) (version 2) | ecosystem: Environmental > Terrestrial > Soil >...
AGACTCGACCCCTACCGCAGCATAGGCTGGATAATATCAAAACCAACAAGCCTCTCTAAAGAAACTGTTACAGTTCCAGGGACGCTCCCCGAGGCCGAACTCATGCTGCCGGAATACATGAAAGAAAAACTGTCACTAGATGAATGGAAGATTCTCATCACATTGCACATGGTGAGACTCAAGTCCTACAACAAAGGAAGAATCAGCAAGCTACTCGGAAAAATCGCTCTAGCCCCCCGCGGACTATTCTTCCTCCTGCTATTCTACATCCCCGCTGCCGCGTCCGGAGGATTGTCGGGTCCGGTTCTCTATTTCCCGAGTCCCATATTTCTCCTCGCCGCACTCTGGATCCGCAGATCACTAAGAAAATCTCTGAAAAGACAGGAGTTTGAACTGGACAGAAAAGTGGCCGAACAGCTCGGAACCCAGCAAGTATCACAGGGTCTCGAAAAAATATGGAATCTTGATCAGAGACAAATGCGAACAAACTTCCGGTATTCCTTTCTGGCAGGCTGGATGGCATACTGGAACCCGAGCATCAAGCAAAGAATTGAAGAGCTGAGCAAGCCTAGACCCGTAGATCTCTTAAGACCGTCCAGAATTCCGAGAATAGGCCTCCGTGGACGTGTGATTACCGTTCTTGTCGGCTTCGCTATTTTCTGGGGTTCGGGACTGGTCGCTGGTAACATCTACGCTCGGGGTCAGACCATGGTTGTCTGTATGGACACCAACTGTTCAGCCCTTGTTGTAATCGCAGCCGTCGGATTCTGGATGGCTATTCTCGGCGGCATAAGCATCATAGTATGGATACTCCGACGATTTCTCTAAACTAGACAAAGAGATAGACTCTAGTCGAACAGCGTCTCATCCATGTCCGCCAAAGCTAGAAGAGCGGGACAAGGAAGCATGGCTGAGATTTGGATTCCTCAATAGAAGACTCTGGACCTGTTCAACCTGTCTCGGGCCGAATAATAGAGATGCGTCTTAACGAGTATCCCTATCGGAAAAGATTTTCCGCTACGATTGTAGAGCCCGTCTTAGTTGTCGGCGAACCATACTATGACGGAATGTACCTTCTGAAACTCGACGCCTATGTGGCAAAGAAATTGTTGTTAGACCATATTCTGTTCCTTCCTCAATGGTATGACTTTCGCAGAGGCCTGATTAATCGAGGGGGAAGGGTCCCAAAAGGGCCGTACCGGGTATCTCTTGAAAGATTCTTGTTCAGCAGCAACGCTGCAATTCGTTCTGGGCGGCAGAGTTTACACTACCTTGCATCTAAAGGAATTGACAGAAACGATGAGCTTCCAGGCACCCCATGAATTCTCCATGTTATCATACGGTTTCATTTCTCAACCAAAAACGGCTGTTGGGTAAACGAATGACGAGTGGTCTACACGACCGACTACGCACAGCTACTCCTAATGAGCAACGCAGAGTTCGAAGAGTGCCAGAGGCTCCAGAGGAGATCGGGAAACCTTCTAAAGCCGACTCGCTAGATGCTCCGGTTTGGGCTCAGTTACTCGTCTAAGGATTTGGTGGGAAGCTCGCAAGGTCAAGCACTCCATAGTGCCTCGAGCCGCTCTACGAGCCCATGCTGACCCTCCAGCTCCTCAAGTCTCTTTTCAAGGTCAACGGTCGGGCTTCCTTTTGCCTGCCTCTCGTTCATCTCGTGCTGTACTTTTCCGATTTCCAAGTCGAGTTCCGCCATCCTCGCTCCATAGCTATCTGCCGACAAGTTCGATCGATCCGAAATGTCCAGGTCGTGCCGTCTTAAGAGACTAATGTATGTGAACTCAACTTCGTACTTCAATCAGCTTCAGAAGAAAAGAGATAGGATCCAGTTGAGCAGCATCCAGTCCATTTCCGCTAAAGGGGTATCGCCCGAGAGCCAGTCTGACCCCGAACGAGGCGGTGCCTCCTTCTCGAACCAAACTGCCGAGGAAGATTGAAGCCATTTCAAGCCAAGACTGACTTTTATCAAGGATAGCGATCGTCGTCTATTGTTCTTGTACGGAACTGGTCCTACTCCATCTGTCTTGGCGAAACGTAGCATTTCATGGAAACGCTATGCGCGTGTGTTTGGAATCGGGTTGATCATCGCGAACAGCTACACGTTTTGGCCAGCGTTCGCGTACGCTAACACTTTGATTCATTGTCCAGCTATTTTCGGAAACCTCTCGTACGACGTGAAAGGAGCCGCACAGGTTGTCGGGGCTCCCCTCTATTCCCAGATGCAGCTGGTCGTGCATCCCGGGTCCACGGCTTTTGAGACAGCGATCTACCGGAGTGACAGTAATAATCTCACTCGGCTGTTTCAAGACTATCCGACTGTCGGGAGCGTTACTCAGGACCTGAGTCAGATCAATGGCTTTGACGGGTTGACAAATCCAGTTCCAGCGAACGAGAGAGGCGTCACGATTACCATCCAGGACAAGACGTTTGAAGGGATTCATGTTGCAAATCTTCTCTATGGCATAAGTGTGGATGGTTCGGCAACAGAAGCAAGTTACGAAATAGGCGGGGCACCCTGCTGGACCGGGCTTGTATTGACAGTCGGGAGCCTGCCCTATTCTGGACCGCTCCCATTTGGACAGATTCAGTTAATAGGAGTGATAATCAACAACGCTACTGCACTTATCGCTTCGACGATCGCCTGCGTCACGCTTAGGGTCTACTTGTCGAGATCCAAAACTAGTTCAAGCAAGAATCAGCCGCCGTGAGCCCCGACCCCCATCTCTTCTTGAAAGGTAAGAGATAGAATCTAGATGAACAGCCTCGAATCCATGTCAGCGAAGGCAGCTTCACCTCAGATCCAATCCACTTCCAGAGCTCTGCCTCCCTTGCCGAATGCTGACGAGTACGCTACTATCGTGACGCGGTTCGCGCCGAACCCGGACTTTGTCCTGCACCTAGGTTCGATCCGGGCGATAATCCTCTCCCATGACTATGCGCGGATGTACAAGGGACACTTTCTGCTGCGCTTCGATGATACTGATCCGCGACTGAAGAAGTCAGCGCTTGAATATTACGATCTGATCCGAGAGGATGTTCGCTGGCTGGAATGCCAGTGGGACGCCGAGTACATCGCCAGCGACCGGATGCCAGTCTACTATGAACATGCTGAAGAGGTTCTAGAATCAGGAGATGCATACGTCTGCACATGTACGCCTGACGATTTTCGTCTCAACGTCAACGCTGGTAGGGCGTGTCCGGATCGCTCCAAGAGCCCGGAGCAGAATCTGGCTGATTGGGCGAAGATGTTGAACGGAGGGTTCGGAGAAGGAGAGGCGGTAGTACGGATAGAGACCGATCTGGCTCATCCGAACCCGGCTGTCAGAGACTGGCCAGCGCTGCGGATTATTGATCCTGTGAAGTATCCTCATCCAAGGGTCGGGTCAAAGTACCGGGTCTGGCCCCTGTTCAACTTTGGATCGGCTATCGATGATCATCTTCTCGGAGTGAGCCATGTCATCCGTGGAAAGGAGCACTTGACAAACGCGGAGCGTACTGAGTATCTGTACAAGGCGTTGGGCTGGAACATCCAGGAGTATGTCCATTATGGCCGGCTGAAGACAACTGATATCAAGCTCAGCAAGTCGTTGATGGTCAAGGAGATCGAAGATGGCCTTGTGGACGGCTATTCCGACCCGAGACTCCCGACGCTCGCTGCGCTTCGTAGGAGAGGGTATGTTCCGAGCGCGTTGAGGAAGATTGTCTACGAGATGGGACCGAGGCCGGTGGACGCGACGCTCAGCTGGGACAATGTGAACGCGACGAACCGGAAAGAGATCGACAAGATCGCACACAGATACAGCTTCATCGCGAACCCAGTTACAATAGCAGTCTCAGGTGTCGATCGGTCCTACGATGCTCGTCTGCCATTACATCCAGAAAGGAAGGATCTTCCAGAAAGAATCTTCAAGGTGGTTCCAAAGAACGGCTCAGCCAACCTACTGATCTCGTCATCGGACATTGATCTTCTCAGAAAGAGCAAGGTGGTCCGGCTGATGGAATTATTCAATGTCGAAATCAAGAGCGTCGAGAACAACTCGATCTTGGCCGCGTTCCATAGCCAGGACTACATTAAGGCACGAGAGCTCAAGGCGCCCCTAGTCAACTGGCTGCCAAGCGAGAACAATATGGTCGGGGAGGTTGTGATGCCGGACGCGTCGAGAACGAAGGGTCCGGTGGAGACGAATATTCGCCAGGAGAAAGTGGGAAGCATAATCCAGATGGTAAGGTTCGGATTCGGCAAGATCGACACCATCAGCGGTGAACATGTAACAGTCTACTACGCCCACAGGTAAACCACGAAACCGTATATGAGAAGGAATCATTCGTGGTCCAGTGAAACCGGGAACCGTAGTAGTTCGCCTCTCAACGGCCTCTGATCTGCCAAATATTGAACACGAATACGGCACGTTAGACAACGCGGGAGACCCTTTCTGCGACACCAGCAAAATCAGGAAGCTGCGATATGACCGCCTTCTCGTCGCTGAGGTCGACGGCAGATACGCTGGCTTCCTCTACTGGCATGTCGGTAACAAACCGTTCTTCGCTCCACGAGTTACGCAATTTGCCCACATCCGGGAAGTTCAGGTCCTGAAAACATTCCAAGGGCAGGGTATAGGAAAGAAACTGACTCTCCACGCGTTGCACAGGATGAAGGCTCTCGGAATTCGACACGTCTTTCTTGCAACTACCGAGACCAACAAAGTAGCAAGACTACTTTACGAAAGTCTAGGATTCAATGAGTATAGGAGACAGCTTCACTACCATCTAAGGATCAACGGCTTATCAAAGAAAGATCTCTAGAGTTCTACAAATCGCCTGGAACGTAGACTAGTTCGAGCTTTATCCGATCAGGGTCCTCGAAGTAGACCGCGTAGTAGCCCGGATCATAACCTTCCCACTCCTTAGGCCCGCCGTAGAGTGTCGGGATCTTCTTGGGAACTAGATAGTTGCGATAGAGCTCGTCGACTTCTGCGCGGCTTGGCGCTCGGAACGCTATGTGGTTGAGACCGACACGCTTTCGATGATAGCCGTGGGCGAGGAACTTCTTGGGACACCGAGCAACGATTATTCTGGTCCCCTCCTTCTGCCACTCTACCATTCCCTCCGCTTCGAATACCTTGGTGAAGCCGAGTCTGCCTAGCAGCTCGCCGTAGAATCTTGCGGATTTCTGAATATTCGAGACCTGGATTTGGAGGTGGTGAACCGGATGCTTGAACTTATTCTCCAAGACAAGACCTGCAAATATTAGTGAGCGTGCGACGCCTATAGTTTTTGAGGAATAAACTTTCTCGAAGAAGAAGATTCAGTGGGATCTTCCGCTCAAAGAGGCCTATCAGTTTGCGACAGCCAACGGCCTTGGAGTGCAAGCTGAACCAATCAGGAAAAAGTCTCTTCGATGGAAGAGCCGGACGTCAGCTGTCCGGGCGGGTTACATGATTCTGCTCTTACAATCCAAAGGTCTCTTTGAAAAATTCCAGAAAGAGTACTGGCCGAAATATGAAACAGAAGGAGGCCAGAAAGAGGATCGCAATTATTACAAGCTGGTTCTGATGACCTCTGTACTTGAACCCAAGCACTACTACCACTGAGTCATTTGCCACAACAGAATTCTTGATAGTTTTCCTCAACGCAAAGGAAGATTGCCGTTGAAGTTTAGCATTGAACTGCCAGTCCAGTTCCGGGACATTGACGTGATGGGCCATGTGAACAACGCGACGTATCTCCAGTACATGGAGACTGCACGTGTTGAGCTTGCAAGAAGCCTCGGACAGGTGACAAGAGGGTTCCATGCCGGCTTCATCGTCGCTTCGGCGCGCTGCGAGTTCAAGAAACCGATCAGAGACGAACGCCGGATAACTGTCTCGGTATGGGTGAGCCGTATAGGAGATAGTTCTTGGGACCTTGACTACTCCATCCGCGGACCCAGAAAGGCAGAGTATGCGATCGGCAGGACTACACAGGTCGCCTACGACTACAGGACCAGATCTGCGGTTAGGATCTCAGGAAAGCTCAAGAGAGAACTCGCGAAGCATGTTGGACCGCCCCTCAAGTTCAGAGAAACCGGTTAGGTGCTGATAGTGATGCCGGGCATTATTCTAACTGTAGGACACTCGACGCGAACAGTTGAAGACCTCATTCGCCTACTGAAAGCTCATGGAGTAAAGTTGGTCGTCGATGTGAGGACGATTCCACGTTCAAAACGAAACCCGCAATTTAATCAGGAAAGTCTCCCCGGTAGTCTACGAACGTCCGGAATAGACTGTGTTCACTTGAAAGAGCTCGGCGGACTACGTCATCCGAAGGTCGATTCGGAGAATAAGGCTTGGAGAAACTTGTCTTTTCGAGGCTTTGCTGATTACATGCAGACCGCCGAGTTCGAAGCTGGGGTTGAAAGATTGACCATCTTATCCCGAGAAAGGTCCGTTGCTATCATGTGTGCAGAGGCGCTGCCTTGGCGGTGTCATCGGTCGCTAATTGCAGACGCATTAACCGTTCGAGGAATACCGGTGGAGCACGTCATGACTGAGAAGACTCGAACAAAACACGTTATGACGAAGTGGGCTCACATAGACGGCATCAAGATTACTTATCCCTAGATCCAGACATGTCTCCTGAAAGTCAACAGACGTATGATAAGAGAGGGGGAGTCTTGCGAATCTGGTCTGGGAAAAAAAAGGCTAGACTGCCGTGGCTTCCACTGGCTGAGATCTTCCTGTTAGGGTTATGCCGAGTTGTTTGAGCATGCCGACTAGGTCGTAGAAGAGTCTCTCCTCGACGATTTCGCCATTCTTCCAGTGGGCGACGGTGCAGAATTCTAGTTCGAACTTTTTGTTGGTGGCAGGAATTGTTTGTCCGTCAGGGCCTGTGAATGGTCCAATATTCTTGCCGGTCCATCGGGCGACTGAGCAGGTATAGTCATCGTTGCCAAAGAGGATCTTGTAGGGTCTATTGTCGAGGCGGTTGTCGAAGGCTTTGAAGAATCCCATCGCCTCCTGGTGGTGGGCGTGTCGTCCTCTTGTTGGCTCAGGTTGACCGGGCCAGTAGACGGCGACGTTCTCAGAGTGACGTTTGTTGAATGTGTCCCAGTCCCTGGCATTCCAAGCATCATCTAATGTCTGGAACAATCGAAGATTTTCTTCAACGGTCATACGCAAAATTCGAAGAGTCAATCATAGGAGATTCGTTCTTAACGGTTTGTACTCTCCACTGGGTCGGTAGCCGTAGACCCTTGGCAGTTCGGGGTATCGATGCTATTCACGATCTCGAAGCATTCGCTACTCCGAGAAGCTCGGTAGATTTCTACGATAAGCAAAGTATGCTCTCTCTGCTCTACCGACTCGAGACGCCATTTGCACCTTCTCATCGCCTTTGACACCGAGCAGGCGGTTGAACTCCTCTTGTAGCGCTCGCATCTCTGGATATTCCTGAAGCACCTGAATGCTCGGTCGCTACCTACCGACTGGGGTGGCGATCGGTCTTCCTTAGAGTAGTGGCAATGTCCCATTTTGATAAACTGGAAGCATACCAGCGTGACTATTGAATGCGAGGGACACGTGAAACGTTGTGCGTAGGCATTGGGATGCTGGACTAGTATTCTGTAACGTCTGGTTTACTCCACCGATCCTAAGCCATAGCATCGTTCCGCCTGAACAGGCCCAGAACCATAACCAGTAGACTCCGAGCGTTGATCCGGTGGGCGCGTTTATCGTTACCACGATGTGGAGTGATTGAGAGGGCAAGAATGCGCGTGTTGGAGATGCTGAAACAGCTACTCCTCCACAGTTCGTCCAAGAATTTGAGCACGCGGAATAGGTTGAACCTGACTGACCGGTAGCGTAAAGTCCTAGACTTGGTGTAAGAGTCAGTCCCCCAAGGGGTAGTTCACCAGAAATTTGAACGGTCAGGCAAATGCTTGCCCTCCCGGAGGGAAGCAGCTGGTAAACTGTCCGGGGCGGCATCGTGGAGTCTTGGAACGGTTTGGCATCGGAGGGACAGGGTGCACCCTGGAGCGCGGTGAACGAGTAAACGAAGGCGGACGACGACAATCCTGCGAGGATGATTAGGATGAGCGCTACAACTTTATGAACGCGAATTCTGGAGAGAAGGGCCGTTTTCCACACGAGGGGCTCCCTCTTGAGATGAATACAGCTACCGCTCTTCTATGAGGGATCGGCTAATTTATTCCTATCTTGTAGAACAGTTGTTCTGTAATCCGAACGAAGTTCCAAGGATGAAATAGCGAGCTAACAGGGACCCTGTATGGTTGCGACTGGGTCCGAGTCGTTTTCTTCACTACCAGATACCAGTTGGCATCGCGATGCGTCGTGAAACCACTCTTGAGATACATTGACAGTTGGCCTAGAAAATTGTAATCAGCTGACGGGTGCTTCTTAACCAGATAGGTCGGTGGGTGCTTAGAGACTGCGAACCGGCCTCGACTATTCTTCTCCTGAGAACGTCTACTTGGGCAAAACCCAAATTCAGTTCCCACAAGTTTTCCATGAGCCTTCCGGTGTTAGCGAAGCCAGTGGTCGCAAAGCCGACCCCACCTCGACCCGACGGAATCACCTTCCTGGGTGGATTAGCCCTTCTAGCGGGAATCCTGCTTCTGTTCGCAGGAATATCGTTGGCTTTACCCTGGTACCCTAGGTGGGTCGATGGCCCGGGGCTGATTGGGTTCGGGATCATACTGATTTTCGGCTACGTCGGCTTTGTCGGCGTTGCGCAGTTCTTACCTACGCTGTTCCCCGCCATGATCGTGATGCTCGGGATTCTATATCTTGCTGCAGGGATCGGTTTCTTTTCGGGACGCCGATGGGCATGGACCCTCAGCATAGCGTTAGCTTTAGTTGGAGTAGCTTCGACTATTCTCCAAATAATCACATGGAATCAGGCGGGAGACGAATTCTTTGCTATACCTGGGCTAATTGTAACTCTATTGATGTTGGTCTATCTCGCGACCCCTCTCGCTAGAAACTTCTTTTTCAAACGCCGTGCCGGCCAGGGCCCGGTAGTTGGCGGCTAAGTGGGTTTCTGACTAAATTTCTCGCTAGTCCTGCATGGTCAGTGTTCAATTGACTCGGAAGGCTTCTTCAACCTCTTTAGACGAGAGGGAGAACAGGGTGTTGACCCAAGGTGCGTACTTGCGGTCAATTGGTGTCCTTTTCAAGTCTGTTCGTGAGTCTTTCGAAACCTCTGCCAGTTCGACCCACCGCAGTTCGTAAGCGTTCTCTTCGTTCATGCGCAGCGGGCCGCTATGCTTCGCGACTAGAATGTACAATAGCTCGTTCTCGCAGTACCTTGAGTCGCGAGGGTCTCTCGCAGAATACGGTACGCTGAGCCTCTGGGTCCAGTTCTTGATCGCGACTCCGAGGTCCTCCCTAGCACATCTTCTCGCAGCCTCCGGGAGGCTTTCCACTCTCCGACTCCCGTACTTCCTGGGATGAGTGTCGCCTGAGAGGCTCCAGACCTTGTCGAATATCCTGTGTCTTCTGTGCTGAATGAGGATTCTTCCGCTTTGATCTAGGCACGCGATGGTTATTCCTGCATGCCTTTGTCCGAGAATGGGACCGTCAGGGCCATCCCTGACTCTGTGGGTCCACCATCTATCGCCATAACCGATTGTCCTTCCAGATTCATCCAAAAGCGGGATCCTGTATCTTTCCATAGTCGAAATCGCGCTTAGATTCGTGCTTCGCCGCAGTATGTGAGGTGTTAGAATGCTCCTAGAAACCATTTTGTTACCTATCTCACACTAAAAGGAACCCTGTGGAGAGTATTCATTGGAGATAACAAGAATAGTTCATTCCTGTTTCTTGTTGGACTTTGGCGATCGAGACATATTTCGAAGGTCCTGAGTATCTCGGCTCTTCTTCAACGAGTCGGCACATTCTATCAAAGATAATAATTCACATCGAATTCAGCCATATTACCTGTATAGCGACCAGAGTCTTCGACAACTTGACTGAACAGTAACAATCATAACTTATCCAGAGATCAGACGGTCGCGAGAGGAGGCGTGTAGAATGGGGTCTAGAGGTTCCATGGCTCGAATTCGAGTCTTTCTCCTAATCGGGATCATCTTGTCGAGCACCCCACTTGCTTCTAACACCTTTCCTTCGTTCCAATCCTCGGCCGCGGCCAGCCCGATAAATCCTCCCATCATCAACACCGCCGCGATCAACGCCTCAATGAGACAAGTCCTCACATGGGCCGAGGCAAGAGTTCTTCCTAATGGCACCGCGACACTCCAAGGCACCTTGAACAATCTCTGGGCAACATCCCTAGTAGGAAGAACTATGACTTACCTACAACTAGAAATCGGCAACACAACGACCAGGACAATTATCCAGAACATAACCAAGGCAGAACACATTCTGCTTCAGAATCCGTCCCTTATCAGCTACGGAATATGGTCCCCTGCGACCCTCAATACACAGTTCCAAGTACACCTCGACGCACAGAAATTCCTGTCAAGAGCCTACGGGCTAACGCTCGACCCGACCGCAAGGTCAGACATGATCAACGTCACCCAGAACATGCATCTCAACCTGCCTTTCAGGAGCGACTATTTCGACACGGTCGCCTGGACCCTCTCGAATGCTGTCTGGTTCGCGTACCATAGCGGATCTACGCTACCCCCAACCTCAGACTTCACAACAGCAGTCCAAGACCTGAACACCAACTACAACCTGTCAGGGGCCACATCAGCAGCCGCAGACCCGCTCATCGAATTTGACAATCTTCTCCGCTTTCTCAAGCCAATCACTTACACTGACAGCTACTTCATGCTCCAAGGCAATTCTCTCAGCCAATCCTATCAGACACTGGAGACAGGTCTTGCGAACCAGCTTGTCAAGAGACAACAGTCAGACGGTAACGTCGTCACGGTCAACCCCTACAAATCCTACCTTGTAGAGGATTTCGCGAGAGATCTAGACTCAAGCGTCTACCTCCACAACAATCTGACCTACGCATATTCGGCGTACCGGGCCGAGTCTTACCTCACTAGCCTGTATCTCCAGTCTAACGGGAACTTTTCCCTTCCGGACAATGGAGATGGACTGTACCCGACGGGCGCCTATCACATGCTCTCGATCGCAGACGATCTCAGATCATGCTCCAGCAACGCTTGGTACAACATCCTCACATCCTCATCAAAACTACTCAACTACACACTAACAGCACAGTATCCCGATGGGACTTTCAGATTCTTCCTCAACATAACCAACCCCGGCAACGCAATAACAACAGTCAATACCGTAAGCGGCATCGTCGACTCGTACCTAACAATTCATAACACGAACGTACTCTCCCCCGAGACCCCGGTCAACCTCGCCACCTGCCAAACCACATCGTCTCCCTCCGTATTCCAGAATCTCTCCTGGCTCTACATCGTCATCCCCCTCGCCCTAGTCATCGCGGTCGCCATCGCATACGAGAGAAAACACAGGGCCAAGTATCATGGACTGGTGGAAAAGTGAATTGCGGAAACTCTCGCTCCGGAGACTCGGCGAGACCGCGTTTCTCATCATGTTCCTTCTAATCTGGCTCCCCCGAGCGATCCCGATCCAATCAATAATCGCATTTCTCTGGCCCATCTACCACTGGTTCGGAGTAGACTACTACATTCCACTAATCAAGGCTCCTGGCGTACTCATTGGGTCCGTCCTAGCCTGCTTCGTCGCGGGTTTCGTAAGGGAATATGTGGCAGACTCCAAGGCTATCGCCAAGATCCCAACGAGAATACACGTGACCGGAATAAGAGGAAAGACAACTACTACGAGACTCATCGGAGCCGCCCTTAGACACCACGGCTGGCGGGTAGTAACCAAGACCACGGGAAAGGCCGCGAGACTAATCGACCCTGAAGGAACAGAGCGTGGAATCCGTGGTCCCCATGAACAGCCTAACCTCAGAGAACAGCCTAGAATAATCGAGAGTGTAGCCGACGCGGGCGGCGCAGATGCGATAGTGTTCGAATGCATGTCCATCCGGCCAAAGAACATGATCGCAGAGAGCAAGTTCGTTAGATCAACGATCTCAGTGATCACAAACGTCCGTGCCGATCACCTGGATGTCATGGGACCATCATTGGAAGATGTTGCTTGGAACCTTTCCGGAATAGTCCCGAGCAACGGGGTCGTTGTGACTGCGGAGAAGAAGTACATACCGATCATCAGAAAGAGAGCGGAAGAGAAGAATGCGAAAGTCATAGAGGTCGACCCTGACACAGTCCCGGACGAGAGTCTCTCCAAATTCTCCTACATGATCTTCAAGGAAAACATCGTTATAGCACTCAGAGTCTGCGAACTACTCAAGGTCCCACCGGATGAAGCACTGAAGGGAATGCTCGACGCCAAACCTGACCCGGGTCTAACACGGATCCTCAACGGTGTGATCGCCAATCACAACGTGAGGCTCATCGCAGCCTTCGGCGTCAACGACGTTGACTCCACGAGACTCGTATTCCAAGAACTCAGCCGCCGACGAGTCATAGAAGAACAGAGAATGCTTGTCGGAATGTTCCACGCTCGAGGGGACAGGGTTACGAGAACTTTAGAATTTGCCCAACTCATGGCGCGAATGCCGTTTGAGAAAATACTCGTCGTGGGAGAAATGACGAACCTGTTCGTTGGCCAGGCTACCAGAGAAGGCTACACGAAGGAGAAGATTGTGAATTTAGGGACTGTCGACCCTCCAGCAATCATGGACTTCCTCTCGAAGATGTCTCTCGAATCAGGTCAAGGCCTAACCCTGTTCGGCTGTGGGAATATGGTCGGAATCGAGGATTTCATCGACGCGTTCGAGAGACTGTCTGAGAAGGAAGACTCACATCCGATGGAGTCTCGGAATTAGATGGTGGTCTACGGAGTTACCCTCGACACTGCCGAGGTTGCTATCGCGTTGGGAATCGCAGTCAGCATGCTGTTCTATGAAAAACAGAACCTCGTCCCTGGAGGGGTCATCGTCCCTGGCTACGTAGCTCTAACCCTCGACAGACCCTACCTGCTACTCTCTACGTTTGCTGTCGCAATTATCACTATGTTCGCGCTCAAAAAAGTCGCCGAATACGTTGTCCTCTTTGGAAGAAGAAAATTCTCGTTCATGATGCTGATGAGTTTCGTAATCGCCTGGGGAATCCAGTCCCTCGTAGCACTTGCACTCACCTACGGCCAAGTAGCAAGCGTCGGACCAACCGGAATCTTCCAGGTCATCGGATTCATCATACCCGGGCTAGTCGCGAACAGCATGGAGAGGCAGGGCATCACCAAGACGATCTATGCTCTGACAATCGTCTCCGTCATCACGTACGTCATACTCTACGCGCTCACCGGAAAGTGATCTTGCTCCTTGCCCGCTCAGGCGAAGAAGAGACACAGAAGAATCATGCCGATAATTCCAGTAATAATTCTGCTCGTAATAGTCTCGACTTTTTCCATGCCGGTTCATCATTCGTCGGTCAGTACCAGTCAGCTCCCGCCGACAGGTATCACTTGGGTTACAGAGCCACTGCAGCAGGTCTACAATGTGATACAGAACAGGTTCATCGGGCTCATACCTGGAAACTACACTGAGCCCTCCTCTTCAGACTATTCAACGATGAACACAATTCTCGGATTGATTCACACAGGGGTATCCCAAAGCGACGCGGGTTCGATCCTCAGCGCATCCAACGTAGCAACACAGCTGAACTACCAGCTGACACCGGTGAACGATTCGGCAACCGGCAACAAGTACTACGTCTTAATGGAAAACACAACCGTAAACAGAGGATGGGGATCATACCTATTCACTGCAGAAAGGAGTCCCTCGACAACCCCAGTCATAATAGAAGCCCCACATCCAGTCACAGACTTCAACAGCCAACAGATAGCTTACACAATCTTCACCAGCGCCTATCCACACGTTGCCGCTCTCCTAGTATCAGGTGTAGAGAGAACGTTCGGTCCAAACGGTCAGACCGACATGGCTCACAGAACACAGAGCATCTTCGAAACCGCCCATGAAGCTTTCACCAAGTTCGGTTCAGTGATCATACAGATCCACGGCTTTGACGCGTCCCACCATCCTACAGAACCCCTGGTGGTTCTCAGCGATGGAGACGGGGGTATCAACGGGGCCTTACAAGCGATCGCATCCCGCCTCGAAGCTGCTAACCTCTCCGTAGGAATCTTTGACGGTTTCACGCATGAAAAACTAGGGGCCCAGAAGAACGTCCAAGGTCGCTATGCGAGAGCATTCGGGGCAGGCTTCGTACACTCCGAGATCTCATCTATCGTAGTCTACAATGCCACCCTGATCACGCAATACGAGAACTCTCTCACCCAATCAATCTTGAACAATTTTGGTTTTCCAGCCTATCAGATCGATATCATGATTCCAATCATAGCGCTCGGAATCATGAGCTTCTTCTTCGTCGCAAGCTACAGATTTTCAAAAACCAGACCTGACTAGCCAAACAGATCTATTGCCAGTGGCGGGTGTCAAGCAGCGCATTCCTAGGCCTTGGTCAGCCGGACGAGCCTTCTGAGCAGCACTAGTTGAGTGTCTATTGGAACGTGGGCCGGATGATTCATGTCGTAGAATACGTGATCTATGCCCAGCTCCCTGACTCTTGGCAAATCTTCTGCGGCTTGTTGAGGCGTGCCTCCCAATAACGCTCGAGGCTCTGTCGCCTTCTCTTCCAGAGGGTTGTGGACTCTCAGGATCCACTTCATCTCTTCGGGGTTACGACCGGCTCTTCGCACCATATCGCGAAAGTTATTGATTGTCTGGCTCAACTTCTCAATCGTGGTGCTTCTTCCCGCCGCCGGCATGATCCCGTCGGCGATTCTTGCCGCCCGCTCGAGTGATGCGGGAGCGAAGGCACCCAGTAACATTGGGATGCCGCCGGACTGTACGGGTTTCGGCCCGATTCTTGATTCTGGGATGTTATAGAAGTCTCCAGTGAAGCTGACCGGGTCTGGGCCCCAGACCGCGCGCATTGCTCTAGCAAATTCCTCGAATCCTCTTCCACGCCTCTTTATCGGGACGTTGGCAGCCTGAAACTCGTCTCTAAAGTCACTCTGGCCGAGGCCGGCAATTGCTCTTCCGCCGCTCAGTCTGTCTAGTGTTGCGAAGCGCCGGGCTAGGGTCACGGGATTCTGAAACAGAGCGCTCATCACGCTCGTGCCGAGCTTAACCTTCCTCGTCCTCGCCGCGACGAACGTTAGCGTCTCAATTGGGTCATAGACGGTCGCAAAAATCTCTGGCCAGGGATCGCCGTCAAACGTTTCCTTCGGCCTAGTTGGAAGAAGCAGCCGGTCGCTAACCCACAGAGAAGCCAACCCCATCTTCTCCGCTTCCTCCGTGACACGCAGGATTGTCTTAGGGGAAGCAACCGTTCCATACTGCGGGAGAGCGATCCCTACAGCGACGTTCGATTCATCTGATCGACTGATGGCGCTAGGCACTTAGCTCAACAGTTCCCAGGCTTCAATTTAAAGGCCGGGGTTTCTGCAGCCACATGCCTCTGAGATCATATCCCAACACTTCTTCTAACACAGATGAGGATGAGATCACTTCCCAGCTAAACGTAGTTCCTTCTTGCAGAAGTTACTGCCACGGTGACCAATAACTCTCCGAGTATCACGGAGACTCTTCCCGCCACACTTGCAAGCGAGGCTTCCTGAAATACCTCCACTAGCGTGGATGACGTTGCAACTGCCGTCGCTACCAGGAAGAGCCAACCGCCCGAGGAGAAGATGATCCCTAGAGCCAAGAGTCGGTTGACTCTGGAGAAGACTAGGCCTTTCATACGTGGAAAATCGTAGATGGCTATGTACGTAATGCCGAAGAAGCTTGCCAGGAGTGAGACAACTAATGCCGGCAAACCGATTTCGAAGTTTGTCTGAAAAGACAGAATGATGACCATCGATATCCACCCAAGCGCGTAGCAGGGTACAGAGAGTCGAAGTCGAAGCATACCAGGTTTGTGAGTGGAGGTCCACCACACAAGTGAGTAGAAGATCGCTCCGAACAGAACTGTCGCGTATAGGTAGAACCCGGGTAGCCTAAGGAACCACCCCCAGATCAAGAAACCGATCAGGAGTGGTGCCGCGTACAGGATCCACTCCCACTCATCGCGTGTGAGTCGTCTTATGGGCGGGGCTTATTCTTCTCTGTCAGGCATCGTAGACATAAGCGAACGCGGTAACGCAACTACACGGCACTTTTTTGAGAAAATTTTGCTACCATGGTGGTTTTCCTGGCTCTTGTTGTTTCATTGGTGGTGGTATTTCGTGACGAACGATTCTTTCTCGTGCCAGGTAGAATGCTGTCCCGTAGAGTGCGGCTGGTATTGCGGCGAGGAAGCCTGTGAAAAGGAGTACTCCCGTGCCGAAGTATAATGTCCAGAATCCGCCGCTGCCAAACGGGAGGAGGAACACGTTGACGACGCCGAGGAATATCGATATTCCGTAGGCTGTCCAGAGTAGCATGTGACGATTGCTGCTCTGGAGGGAGTATGTGAGGAGGACTTCTGCGAGCCCGAAGATTGCGCCGCCGATTAAGAATACGATGCCGAACAGACCCACGACAGAGGCACCAAGCCCCGACGAGATTCCGTAGGTCAAGGCGTAGAAGAATCCGAATATCGTGCCTGCGATTCCGACGACGAAGAATATGAGAGCTAGTGTAGTATTGCGGACGTGGTCTGCGCCGAAGGGTTCGCGTCCGATGTAGACCAGGATTCCCCCGATGAAGCCTACTATTCCGCCGATGAACCCTGCGAAGGGAATCCAGGCGATCAAGACGCCGATGACGAGTAGGAGCAGCCCTGTGAGAGTGTTGTTTATCTTGTTTGTTCGCGCGACCTCCCAGTAGTTTGCGGGATACTGGTACGGATAGTATTGCTGGGCGGGAGGCGGAGTATAACCCACCGGGGGGACCGTGGGAGCTGGGACAGTTAATAGCGATGTGCCGCAGGTACTGCAGAAACGCGCAGTTGGGGCGTTGCCTGAACCGCATCTAGGACAAGTTAAGACGGACATTGTCTACGAGACCAACCCTTCTCCTACACAATTGTTGGAATTAACTTTTGAGCTGGTTTGTGTTTGGTCGTGAATTCCGGGCCGGACCTGTGTCTAATCCCTCGTTATGAGTCCTGCGGACGAGTTCTAGAGTTCAGGTAGCGTTGTTTCCCATGGTCACGTTCAAGTTTTCGAAATAGTGGTGAATTAGTGTGTTTACTGTGGTAACGAGTACTTGTTTGAATGCTGACAGGGACCCTGACGGGCCAGTCAATGGATCAGCTATGAGAGTAACCTGGTAGTTTCCGTTCGTCTTGTAGGTGTGTGAGACAACCGACCCCGCGCCAGTCGAAGAGTCTCCAAAGTCCCAAGAGTAGTTTGTGAAGCCGTCTGCTGCATAGAACGTAAACGTGTTGTTGCTGACATTGTACGTGAAGCTCAGCGCGTTGACGTTGTTCGAGGTTTGGGGAGGAGGATTCGAGAATAAGACTGCTCCAACGACCAGGGTAACAACCACAACTATCAAGCCGAGCGCTAGACCGAGCCGCTTCAAAGCTTCAAAGCCGAGCGAGGGAGCAAGTCAAGGTTCTACTGTAACTTCGACCCTATAGCAGAGGTAAAAGACGTTCCACACGAGCAAAGATCAGACGATCGTTTTGAATCGTTCTCTTACTTCAAGATACCAGTCATTATCGCGATACTCTGTGAAACCATTCTTGAGATACATCGACAGTGGGCCCGGAAAGTAGGCGTCGTATTTGGGATTCTTGACCGTATGGGCTTCAGCATTGCCAGGGGTGCTTGGGAATTGTGTATGGGCGCAGTGACGGAGAGGCTGACCAGATTCTGGGTCTTCATGTCCGATTTTGCCCACTCATATTGGCTGTGAATGCTCTTCTCCGTCTTCTGAGTCACTTCTAACACAGCACCAAATGCAGGGCTGGTCTGCGGATATCGGCCACCACACGGTTAGTTGAAGTTGCTCGTTTTTCTGCGGGGTTACCGGCTGTTTCTGACGCCTCAGCCAGGGAAGTATGCTGCTAAGGCCAAGATGAGGACTCCAATAATTAGGATTACAAACCATACCCGGCCACTCACCGATGCCTCCCCTCTATGACGAAATGCCCATCTAATCCCCATTATCTGGGAACTAATTGGGATTAGCAACAAGTTCATGCTGATTACAACAAGCCCCACAAAGAACAAAGCCCCATTCATGATGTCAGACCGTTTGGCGCGAAATCGAAATTCACAATGACCGTGCGTCCATAGGACCCGCTCCGGTGTGTTCATAAGTCGCAACAACCTGTATTGTAGTTGTCCCGGCTATGAACGGTCTTACGGTATATCAAAGGATTCTCATTGCGAACGCTCGAACCGGTTTCTGGGATTGGGAGTGTCCGCGTTGTCGTCGTAAGACGCGCGGTTCCTCTGCTGCCGAATCGGGCTTTAGATGTGTCGACCACGTAGACGCGAAACTTGTGTTGCGGGACAATCTCGCGCTTATGGACCAAGAACTCATTAATCGGATTCTCTTCGGGTGAGTGACCTCTCGCTGTGGTCCGATGCGACGAGACCCCGCAAAACCGCCGCCCCAAATAATCGCGGACCTTTTCGCGCGAACTCAAACTTCACAATGAACGCGTACCCATGAGGGCGCACGCATCCGCAAAACCGTCGGCTTAAGCATAAGTGGCTCGCATGATTACTCGGTAATGAACGATTGAACGCCGAAAAGTTTTGGCAATCGTTCGAAGCGGGTACGGACGGATGTACTTTTTGGGCGCGGGGAACTACGAGCGCGGGTTATGGAAGTGTTCAATTCAATGGGCACAATGGAATGTTTTGCGGGCGGGTC
>Ga0209761_1000907_pt1 | contig 18859 bp, 10 predicted proteins | sample GraSoi013_1_40cm_4_FD_185818 | JGI IMG/M metagenome (GOLD analysis project Ga0209761, IMG submission 185818) | Grasslands soil microbial communities from the Angelo Coastal Reserve, California, USA - Sample 09_25_2013_1_40cm (SPAdes) (version 2) | ecosystem: Environmental > Terrestrial > Soil >...
CGCGCGGTCGCCGAGGTGATGCGCTGCATACGCCTCGCGACTGGTCATCTCGTTGTCCCCGACCACGACGATCGCCACCTGGCTGCGCCGAGCGAGCGCGACGGCCGCGGCGCGGCGCCGCGCGTTAGACGCAGCCTGGGGCACTACGACGCGATCCGCGCCCCAACGGGCGTGCGAACGGGTCCCGCCGACGTGCGGTTGCGGTTCGCGGGTGAACGTGGAGTCTTCGGTGATGCGGGTCCCTTCCGCGTACTCGACGGTAGCCCGGCTCCCCAGTCGGGCCCGGATGCCCTCGAGGATGCTGACCGCGTGGCGCGGGCCGCCGGAATAGCCGCCCAACAACACTTCGGCCGCATGCGGCCCGATCACGGCGACGTGCGACAGCCGCTCCGCCGAGAGCGGCAGGATTCCCCTGTCGTTTTTGAGCAGTGTGATCGCTTGCCGGGCCGCGTCGAGCGCCAGGCTCCGGCTCGCTTCCGCCCCCGCGAGCCGGTCGGCCCGGTCGGGGTCGACGAACGGGTCGTCGAACAGGCCGAGGTCGAACTTCGCCCGCAGCAGGCGTCGCACGGCGTCGTCGATCGCGGCCTCAGGGACGCGACCCTCCCGCACCTGGGCGACCAGCGTCGGGTACGTCTGGACGTCGGGCAGCTCGATGTCCACCGTGGCGGCGAGGGCGCGCCGGGCCGCTTCCCCGGCGTCGGCGGCGACGTGATGGACCTCGCCGAGCTGCGCGATGGCGAACCAGTCGGAGACGATCACCCCGTCGAACCCCCACTCCCCGCGCAGCACGTCGTGCAGCAGCCACCGGTTGGCGTGGGACGGAACGCCGTCCACCTCGTTGTACGACGGCATCACGCTCCGCGCGCCTCCCTCCTTGATCGCCACTTCAAAGGGGTAGAGAAACACGTCCCGCAGCGTGCGCTCCCCGTAGGGCGCGGGGCCGACGTTGGTCCCTGACTCGGGTTGGCCATGCCCGGTCATATGCTTGAGCGTGGCGAGCACGTGGGATTGCCCGACCACCGCCTCGGTCCCCTGGAAGCCACGCACCGCCGCCACGCCCATGCGAGCCGCGAGATAGGGGTCCTCTCCGTACGTTTCCTCGATACGCCCCCACCGGGGGTCGCGCGCGACGTCGACCACCGGGGCGAGCACTTGGTGCACGCCTCGCGCGCGCGCCTCCGCCGCGGCGGCAGAGAACACCCGTTCCACGATCTCCGGGTTCCAGGTGCTGGCCAGCGCGATCGCCTGCGGGAAGCTCGTGGCCTGCTCCGCTTCGAGGCCGTGCAGGGCTTCCTCGTGAAACAGCACCGGAATCCCGAGACGGGTATGCTGCTTCACCCAGCGCTGGATGGCGTTAGTGTACTCGGCCTCCGCCCGGGCCCCGTGGCCTTCGCCCGGTCGCTCGATGCGTCCGACGCCGATCCGAAACCATTCGGGCGCCCGCGCTGGATCGAACCGGCCCTCGCGATCGGTGATGGCCCGCTTGCCCTGCCACAGGCACAGCATCTGGCCGACCTTCTCTTCGAGCGTCATGCGGGCGAGCAGGTCGTCGATCCGGCGCTCGACCGGGAGGGTCGGATCCAGGTAGGGGCGGCCCTGCGCGACCTGGGCGGCCGCCGGGTCGACCGCGAGCACGAGGGCCACCAGCCCGCCGGCCAGCGTGGCGCGCTCCTGCCGAAGCGCGCGGACACGGCGGCCGGCGACGGCCATCAGTACCCGGGGTTCTGCGGGAACGCCCGCGTGCCGCCGGCCGTCAGGTCGATCTGGTTCTGCGGGATCGGCCGCAGGTGGTGCTTCGCCTCGTTGAAGAACCCGCCGTGTGCCTGCGAGGCCTGCCAGTTGTCGTCGACGATGCGGTGCCACAGGCCAGTGCGGGCAAGGTCGAGCCACCGCATCAGCTCGCCGTACAGCTCGCGGCCGCGCTCGTCCAGGATGTACTCGAGGTCGATCGTGGCCGGCATGTGAGCGGCGTCGACGATCAGCACCCGGTTCGCCGCCTCGGCCGCGCAGCCGCCGCAATTCGCGGCCCGCTCCCGCAGCGTGACGATGTACGCGCGCGCGCCCACCTGGTCGCCCGCCCCCAACGCGGCCTCGGCGGCAAGCAGGTACGTCTCGCCCAAGCGCATCAGGAGGACGTCGCGACCGCCGTCCAAGTTGTTGAAGTCCGGCCGCGCCTCGTCCTGCCACTTCTTCATCGTCGGGAAGCGGAAGATATCGTACTGCCCGACGGTGGTTTGGCTGGGACAGGGTTCCGCGTTGCACGGCTCGTAGATAGCGTACTTGACCGCCTGCCGGACCGCCTGCCCGACGATGTGCCCGGGCTGGAAGATGGCCGTGTCGCCGACGACGAGTGCCGCGCCGTTGGTGCAGTTGGTCCCGAACGTCGGCAGGCCGCCAGAGCCGCAGGTGCCGACGGTGTACCCCGCGCCCCGGCTGGCCCCCTGGGACTGGAAGCAGGCCCCGGAGTTGGACCAGTTGGCGAGCCACACGCTCTGGAACGTGCCGTCGTACCGCGTGTCGAGCACCGTCGCGTAGGTCGAGTCGGTCCAGCGCTGCCACAGGTTGCGCGCGTACAACGTGGGCCGGGCGCGGCGGAAGCCGCGGCCGTTGTTGCAGTCGCGGGTCATGCCCTGGCGGTCGTCGTAGAACGACAGCATCTGCACGAACAGCGCGTTGCCGCCACCCGCGTTGAACAGGCCCGCCGTGGTCGTGAACTGGACGGACCAGATGATCTCGGAGTTGGTCTCGTTGGTGGGAACGTTGCAGTACGAGCCGGGTCCCCGGGCACTCATGGGCGCGCAGAAGATGTCCACGTAGTTCGGCAGCAGCGCGTAGGGGCCGGCGATCACCGAATCCGCATCGGCCCGCGCGGATGCGAAGTCGGTCGCCGACGTCGCGCCCGGCTCGCGCAGGAACGCCGGGCCGCTCAGGTAGAAGTCGGTGTTCGCTGCTTCGTACGCGAACGGATGGTAGGCCCGCGTCAGGAGGACCTTGGCCAGCAGATGGCGGGCCGCACCCTTCGTCGCCCGGCCGACCTGGTTCTGCGTGACCGGGAGGTCCGTGATCGCCTCCCTCAAGTCCTTGACGATCTGGAGGTAGACCGAGTCCACCGGCGAGCGGTGCGCCACATTGCTGGCGCCCTGGCTCTCCGTGAGGGGGAGCGGCACGGGTCCGTACATCTGGACCAGCCAGAAGTAGCTCAGCGCGCGGAGGAACTTCGCCTCGGCGATACGAGATGCCTTGATGGCCGGGTCCATGCCGGTCACGGCCGGAGCCCGCTCGATCACCGCGTTGGAGGTGTTGATGCCGCGGTAGAAACTCTCCCACGGAAACCGATAGTGTCCGGCGCTGGCGTTCAGGCCGGCGGCGTAGGTGTTCTCGAACTGGTAGCCGCCCTGGTCCCCGTTGGTCGTCAAGTCGGTACCGAACTCCGTCACGGCGAAGGACTCCTCGCGCCCGAAGAAGTCGCGCAGCTGGGCGTAATCGCCGTCGACTGCCGCTTCCAGGCCCGCGGGGGTGGTGAAATACGTGGTGGTGACGGTTCCGACCAGCTGCTCCTCGAGATCTACGCACGCCGTCAGCGCCGCGAGCGCCAGCCCCCAAAGCATGAATTGCAGGTTCTTCATTGGTCGGCCTCGGTTCGGGGTGATCTCGCTCTAGAAACCCACGTTCACGCCGATGATCAGCGTGCGATAGCTCGGCGGCGTCGCGGCGCTTCCGGCTTCGGGGTCGTAGCCGTAGTAGCTGGTGAACACGAACGGATCCTGCGCCTGCGCGTAGACCCGCATCGAGCTGACCCGAAAGCGGCTCACGACGCTCGGCGGGAGCGTGTAGCCGACCGTGATGTTGCGCACCCGCCAGTGCCCGCCCGGCCGATACGCCGGCGATGAGGAATTGACGTCGTTGTACAGCGGGTTTTCGCGGCCCGCGCTCGGATTCCAATAGGAGTTGCAGCCCGGAAGGGCGGCCTGCTGCGCCGCCGTCATGCCGGGGGGGCCATCGAGCACGTTGGGATCCGGGCCGCCATCACACTTCATGGGCGTCCAATACGCCACGTTCAGATTGTTGAAGCGCTCGAACAACCTGGTGCTGGCGGAGCCGAACGCGTCGTTCATCGTGTAGCCGAGTCGGCCCTGGAGCAGGAACGACAGGTCGAAGCGGCGCCACGTCAGCCGATTGTAGATGCTGGCGAGCAGCTTCGGGTACGTGTTGCCGCGCAGGATGCGGTCGGCGGCGGTGATCGCACTGTCGCCGTTCAAGTCGCGGACGCGGATATCGCCGGGCTTCTGGCCGTAGCGCCGGGCGACGGCCGAGTCGGCCAGCTGCCAGATGCCGACGTAGTCGAAATCGTAGAACACCTGGCGGAGCGCGTCGAACGGCGGGATCGCCGGATTGGTGCCGATGTTGATCGGCTGCCCGATGAACCAGCGGTTGCCGATGTCGTCCGCCGCACCGCTGGCCAGCGCGACGATGAAGTTCCGGTTGTGCGTGAAGCTCAGATCGGTGGTCCAGCGGGGGCCGCCCCCGGTGCCCGGGAGGTTGACCGTGGTGATGCTGGCTTCCCAGCCCCGGTTCTCCGTCTTGCCGATGTTCTGGAGCACCTGGGTGAAGCCGGTCGAGGCCGGCAGCGACCGCGGCAGCAGCAGGTCGCTGGTTCGCTCGCGGTACAGGTCGAGCGTACCGCTGATGCGATCGCGGAACAGGCCGAAGTCCACGCCGGCGTCGAGTTGGGCCGTTCGCTCCCAAACGAGGTCGGGATTCGGGATTGCACCCGGGCGGTAACCAGCAGCACTGCCGCTGCCGAAGTTGTACCGGGTGCGGTCCAGGCCGCCCCACGTCTGGTACGGGCTGATGGAGGTGTTGCCGGTGGTGCCGGCGCTGGCGCGCAGCTTCAGCCCGGAGATGAACCCGACGCGGCGCATGAACGGCTCCTCGCCCACCTGCCAGCCGAGGCCGACCGAGGGGAAGAACGACCACTTGTGCCCTTCCGCCAAGCGGCTCGAGCCGTCGTACCGGCCCGTCACGGTGAGGAGGTAGCGGTTCGCGAAGGCGTAATTGATGCGGCCCATATACGACGCCAGCTTCCACACGCTGAGCGTGCTCTGGGGTGGCTGAGGATTCTCGCCGGTGCCCAGGTTGTACCAGAGCTGGTCGTCGTAGGGAAGGTTGCGTGCTTCCGCGGTGGTGGTGGTGGAGCGGTCAGTCTGGATGCCGTACAGCAGGGTCACGTCGAAGCGGTGATTGCCTGCGGTTCGATTCCACATCAGCAGCTGGTCCAGCGTGTAGGCGAACTCTTCGAGGTCGGTCCGCTGCGCCTGGGCGTTGCCGATCGGCGCCTGGTTCAGCACGACGTTCGCGCCCTGGAATTGCCCGTCCATGCGGTTCCCGATGTCGGGGCCGAAGTTCACGCGGTACGAGAAGCCGCGGCCCAGCTGCAGCTCGGCGAACATCGAGCCGAACAGCCGGTTCCGGGTCTGCTGGCGCACGAAGCCTTGGGCCTGGCGCAGCGGGTTCACGCGCAGCGCGTCGGGCGTCGGCTTGATCTTCAGCGTGCACACGCTGCACAGCGCGGCGGAGGGAAGGCCGGCGCTGTCGTACGGCAGGCCCAGCGGGTTGTTCGCCAGGGCCTCGCCCCACAACGAAGCGTCCGCGCCGATGTCCGCGATCGACCGCGTGCCCGTGGCCGTGACGCCGATCCGGAGCCGCCGGTACGTGTTCTCGAAGCTCACCGTCCCGGAGTACTGGCGATACCCTTGCCCGATCGTGATGCCGTCCTGGTCGAAGTAGCTGCCGATGAGCGAGAGCCTGGAGTTGCCTGCGACGGAGGTGAGGCCGAGCTGCTGGCGTTGCTGGTAGCCGGTGCGCAGGACCAGGCGCTGCCAGTCGGTGCCGGTCGAGCATCCCGGATGCGCGGCCTGGTACGCGGCATCCGTGGCACACAGCACCTGCGGCAGCTCGTCGGGCGTGAACACGCTGGCGTTGTCCGTGGGGCGACCGGCCGAGCGGGCCGCCTCGCGCCGCTCCGCGATCGTCTGCGGGCCGTTCATCATGTCCACCAGGTTCAGCGCGCTCTGCCCGCCGTACTGCGCGTCGTACGTGACGCGGATGCTGTTGTCGGGGGCGCCCGCGGCCCCGCGGCGCGTGGTGATGAGGATGACGCCGTTGGAGCCGCGGCTCCCATAGACCGCCGTCGCCGCAGCATCCTTCAGCACCTCGATCGACTGGATGATCGCCGGGTTGAAATCCTCGATGCCGCCCGCGAGCGGCACCCCGTCCACCACGTACAGCGGCTGGTTCCCCGCCGCGATGGACCGCACGCCGCGCACAGTCACGTTCATCGGCACGCCGGGGCGGTAGCCGCCGCCGGCCACGACGTCCACGCCCGGCACCCTGGCCTGGATCGCCTGCATCGGGTTGGGCGTCGGGACCTCCGCGATCTGCTCGGCGGACACCGAAGCGACGGAGCCGGTCAGGTCGCGCCGCTCCTGGGTGCCGTACCCGACGACGACCACGCCCTCGAGCTGCACCGCGGCCGCGACCAGCTGGAAGTCGAGCGTGACCGCATCCCCCGGCGGCACCTCCACCGGTTGCGTGAGTGGCGCGAATCCCAGGAGCCGGACCCGGACCTGCTGCGTCCCGGACGGCGCGTCGGTGATCAGGTACCTGCCGGACGCATCCGTCGCGCCCGTGCGGTTGGTACCGACCACCATGACGGTCGCGCCCGCGATGGGCCGACCGTCCTGGGCGGCGGTTACCGTGCCGGTGATCCTTCCTTGAGCTTGGGCCTCGGTACTAAGGGCAACGCCAACGGCAGCCAGCACGAATATGCCGCATCGCATCAGTACCTCCCGGACAACGGTGCTCGGTACGCTCCCTGGGTTACGAAGTCATAAGATCACCACGTCACTGGGCGATTCTACCGGCCGCGGCCGGGTTGTCAAGCAGGAACGAGAGACGGCGCGCCGTGAGATCGGCCGTAAACTTGGTCCCGGCGGCGGTCGCGGCGGTGATGCTGTCGCCGGCGAGGGCTCCGTCGGCCGTCATCCACAGCCGTACCAGATTGGCCGCGCCGGCGTTGGTGCCGGTGCCGAACAGGTGCACCTCGAGCGTCGATCCGGGGGCTACGTTGCTCAGCACGACCACCCACGAGGGATTGGTCCCCGGGACCGTGGGCGCGACCACCCGCTGCATGGTGCTGTCGTCCGTGCAGTTCGACGCGCACTTCCCGCTGCCGTTGTCGTAATAGATCGAGTCGATCGTGGCGATCCCGGCCAGGCTGGCACGGTAGGTGACCGTGAAACCACCGGGGCCGGCGACGCTGCCGCAGCGGGTCACCGCCAGCAGCAGACCGAGTGGGACCATCCAGGGGCGCGGACACAGTGAGCGGGAACGCATGTCAGGACCTCCAACGGACGAGAGTGGCGCGGTCATTTTGGGGCTCCCATTACGGCGTCGCAGCGTGGCCTGCGGAGATCGGCGGGACAGCGCAGCTGCCGGTACCAGTCGAGCGGGTGCGCCGGCGCCTCGTAGTCCGGAGGCAGCGGCAGGTGCGAGAACGACTGCCAGTACAGGACCGACGCGTCGCGCCACCACCGCGCCTCCGCTTCCTGGATGCGCAACAAGGCCTGGACGCGGTGGAATCGCTCGCCGTCCACCTGATGCTCCAGGCCGTTCCAGGTCCGCTGCATCCAGCGCACGGTGTCCACGCCCGCTTGGTAGCGCCGCAGCAGCTCCTCCCACAGCGTGCGGCCCGAACGCAGGCGCTCGCTCCAGCCGACGTGGTGGAACCACAGGAGGAGCGCGTCGGGCACGGAGTCGCGCCTCGCGAACCGGTGTCGCACCGGGAGGGCATACTGGCGCACCGCGTTGCTGCCGCTGGCCGTGCGGTCGAAGCCGAGGCCGACTGAGTCGGCGCGGCTGAAGTAGACGGACGTCTGATCGGCGCGGCCCCCCGTGACCCACGGCCCGGGCCCGTAGTGATGGCCGCGCGCCATCTGGTGGGCGAGCCCCAGCGGCGTCATGTAGTTCACCACCGCCTCCCGCGAGGCGAGCATCATGGCCTCGAGCGGACCGACCACGCGTGGATCGTTCGAGAACGTCATGCGGATCCACTCGTCCGCAATGGCGGCCGACGACAGCATGTGGTCCCACGCCAGCCGGCCAAACGCGTACCAGTTGGCCTGGTTGAAATCCGAGCCGGTCCAGTCGCGGTCGGTGCCGACGTTGGCAACGCCGGCGATGCCCTGGATCGCGTTCGCCACCGTCGAGCCGGGGCCATGGGCGTACGTGTCGGCCTGGAAGACCTCCTCCCACAGCGGGGCCAGGAACGCGAGGTGGCTGTCCTGGCCGAGGTACTCCTTGGTGACCTGGACCTCCATCATCAGCGGTGTGCGCGGCATCGCGCCGAACAGCGGATGGAACGGCTCGCGCGGCTGGAAGTCGAGCGGGCCGTGCTTCACCTGAATCAGCACGTTGCTCCGGAACGCGCCGTCGAGCGGCACGAACTCGTCGCCGGCCTGCATGACGCGGTCGGTCGGCACGTGGCTCGAGTAGACGAACGCGCGCCACATCACGACACCACCGTGCGGCGCCACAGCATCCGCCAGCAGGTTTGCGCCGTCCGCGTGGGTGCGGTGGTAATCCTGGGGCCCGGGTTGCCCTTCGGAGTTGGCCTTCACCAGGAAGCCGCCGAAGTCGGGGATCACACGGTAGATCTCGTCCGCCTTCGCGGCCCACCAGCCGCGCACACCCGAGTCGAGGGGATCGGCGGTGGGCAGCCCGCCGATCTCGATCGGAGCACTGAAGCGGGCGGTCAGGTAGACCTTGAGGCCGTAGGGGCGAAACACGCGCGCGAGCGCGGCGACCTTGACGAGGTATGCCGGAGTCAGGATCAGGGCGTTGGCATTCACGTTGGTCAGCACCACCCCGTTGATCCCGACCGACGCGTTGGCCCGCGCGTAGTCCGAGTAGCGCGGGTTGATCGAGTCCGGGAGCCGTGCCCACTCCCACAACGACGCCCCCGCGTAGCCACGCTCCACCGTACCGTTCACGTTGTCCCAATGGTCGAGCAGGCGGAGCCCGAGGCGCGGGGCGCTGACCAGGCTCAGCTCGGCGAGCGGCGCCTGCGTCTGGAGCAGGCGCAGCAGGTGGAACGCCCCGTACAGGACGCCGACGTCACGGTTGGCGGCGACGACGATCGCGCGCCGGCCGCGGATCGCCAGCGCGCGGATGACGAAGCCCTCCGGGCCGGCCTGGCGCAGCGCATCGGCCAGCGGCAGGGCGGCGACGACGCGCGAGCTCGCGGGCGTCCCCACGACGAGCGCGCCGTCCCGGCTGACAGCGCCCGCGACCGGGACGTCCCGCCCGAGCAGGCCGCGCAGACCCGCGACCAGCTCATTCCGCGCGGCTCGCAGCGTCGGTGCGTCGGAGGCCACGACCAGCTGCGTGATGTTGGCGCGGTATTCGGCGAGGCGGGCGGCGTCCGCGACCGGGCGATAGCGCAGCCACAGGTCGTAGCCGTCCTCGGCGCCGCGCGTCCGTGGCGGGACGGCAACGACCCAGACAAGCCAGGAGAACCGGAACGCGAGCCGCGGGGACGGGCGCACGCGGACGAGCCTCAGGCGGGCACGTGCGGCACGCGCGCGTCGGCGGGATCGGCCCAGCGCGAGTTGGGGATCAGCGGCGTCCAGCCCGGGCGCAGCGGATCCTGGTCGTACGGGTACGTACCGAGCCGCAGGAAGTCCTCGTGATAGCGGGCCACGCGCTCCCGGTCCAGCGTCACGCCCAGCCCTGGGGCGGTCGGCACCGCCATCCCGCCGTGGCAGTACGCCCGTTTCCCGCCCTCGATCACATCGTCCACGAGGTGGTGGTAGTGCGCGTCCGCGGCGAACGTCAGGTTCGGAAGGACGGCGCCGAGGTGCAGCATGGTCGCGAGCTGGATGCCCAGCTCGCCCGAAGAGTGAACCGCCACGCCGAACTGGAACGCCTCGCAGATGCCGGCCGCCTTGACGCACGGGCGGATCCCGCCCCAGAACGTCGTGTCGAGGAGGATGACATCCACGGCGGTCTGGAGCACGTTGGCCGCCAGCTGCTCGAACCCGACGACCACCGTGTTGGTGGCCAGCGGCATCCGGATGCGCTCGCGGGCCCGGCGCATGCCGTGCAACCCGTAGACCGGGTCTTCGAGGTAGTCGTTATTCAAATCCTCGATCTGCCGCGCGAACCAGACGGCCTGCTCCGTGGACCAGACGCCGTTGGGATCGAAGCGCAGGCTGTCGCCCGGCAACGCCGCGGCCAGGGCGCGGTAGCACTCCAGCTCGTAGCGCGGCGGGAACACGCCGCCCTTGAGCTTGTGCGTGGTGAATCCCCACTGCGCCTTGAGGGCGCGGGCCTCCGCCACCAGCTGGTCCACCGTGCGCACTTCGCCGCACCCGTCCGCGGCGTTGGCGTAGCGGAAGAACAGGTAGGAGGCGAACGGCACGTGATCGCGCAGCCGGCCACCGAGGATCTCGGACACGGGGACGCGCCAGTGCTGCCCCAGCAGGTCCAGGCACGCGAACTCGACGGCGGCGAGCATCTGGGTCCGCAGGTTGTACAGCGAGGCGGTCGGGTTGGCGATGAGGAAGCGCAGCTCTTCGAGCCGCGTGGGGTCGCGCCCGACGAGATAGGACTTCAGTGCGTGTACGGCGGCGCTGGCGCTCTCGCCGCCGCCCCCCAGCTCACCGAGGCCGATGAGGCCGTCGTCGGTCTCGACCTCGACGATGGTGCGCACGAAGCGACCCCAGTGACACCCGTTCGCGTGACGCAGCGGTGCCTCGAGGGGAACCGAGACCGGCGTGGCCCGAATGTCCGTGATCTTCACGTTGCCCGGCAGGAAATCATGGTCATAAACTGACCTGATGACTACGCCGCGGCAAGCAGCCCCCTCGTGGGCCCTGCGGTTACGGGGTCGGCACCGGGATGGGCTCGAGGCGCGGAGCGAGGAGGTGCATGACCACCAGCGCGCTGACGTACGCGAGCCCCAGCACGGCGAAGATCGGCGCGTAGCTGCCGCCCGCCGCCTCGAGCACGGCGCCGGTGAGTCGCTGGAACGCGAAGGCGCTGCACATCCCGGCGAACCCGCCCAGGCCGACCACCGAGGCGACCGCGTGTCGGGGAAACATGTCGCTCACCGTCGTGAACAGGTTGGCCGACCACCACTGGTGCGCACCGGCCGCCACGGCGACAAGGCTCACCGCCACCCACATGGTGCCGGCCGCCGGCGCGAACATCGTCGGGATGATGGACAGCGCCGCGACGAGCAGTGCTGTCTTGCGGCCGAGGTTGACGCTCCAGCCGCGCTTGATGAGCGCACCGGAGATCCATCCGCCCGTGATCGAGCCCACGTCCGCGGCCACGTAGATGACGACCAGCGGAGCCGCGAGGCCGGCGAGGCGCACGCCGAAATTCGCCTCGAGAAACTTGGGGAGCCAGAACAAGTAGAACAGCCACACCGGATCGGTCAGCGCCTTTCCCGTAATGAACGCCCAGGTCTGGCGGCGCCGCAGCAGGCAGCGCCAGGCCACGGTGCCCCCCCCGCCGGGCTCGACCGGATCGCTGCGGATCCACGCCAGCTCGGCGCGCGAGACGCGGGGGTGCCGGCTCGGGTCGCGATAGAAGGCCAGCCACGCCCCGAGCCAGACGAGGTCGAGCGCCCCGGTCGCGAGAAACGCCCAGCGCCAGCCCAGCGCGAGGGCAATCCACGGGACCAGCAGGGCGGCCAGCACCACGCCCACGTTGCTGCCCGCGTTGAAGATCCCGGTGGCGAGGGCCCGCTCGCGCTGCGGGAACCACTCCGCTACGGTCTTCACGGCGGCCGGGAAGTTGCCGGACTCGCCGATCCCGAGCAGGGCGCGCGCCACGCCGAAGCCGGCGACGCTGCGCACCAGCGCATGCCCCATCGAGGCCAGACTCCACAGCCCGACGGCGACCGAGAGGCCGACGCGCACGCCGATACGGTCCATGAAGCGGCCCATGCCGAGCAGCCCGACGCCGTAGGCCACACTGAACCAGGAGACTATGCCGGCGTAATCCGTCTCCCGCCATCCGAGCTCGCGCGTGAGCGTCGGCGCGAGGATGGCGAGGACCTGGCGGTCGATGTAGTTGACGGTGGTCGCCCCGAACAGCAGCGCCACCACGGTCCACCTGACCCGGGTGATGTCGCTGCCAATCGGGTCAGACACCGCTGGATACGCTGAACCCGCCGTCCACTGGGAGGACGACGCCCGTCACGAACGACGCCGCGTCGCTGCACAGCCACTGCACCGCGCCCACGATCTCATCGGGCGTGCCGAGTCGCGCCATCGGTGTGTGCGCGATGATCGCCTGGGCGCGAGGCGTGTAGGAGCCGTCGGGATTGACGAGGACGGTGCGGTTCTGCTCCGTCACCACGAACCCCGGAGCGACCGCGTTCACGCGGAGCTTGTCGCCGTACGTGCGCGCCAGGTCGGCGGCCAGCCAGTGCGTGAGGGTGTCGATGCCCGCCTTGGCGATGGAATACCCCAGAACGCCGCTCAGCGCGCGCCGCGCCGCCATCGAGGAGATGTTCACGATGCAGCCGGAGCCCTGGCGCCCCATGACCTCGCCGAAGATGAGCGACGGGATGAGGGTTCCGTGGAGGTTGAGCTGGAGCACCTCGTCCAGAGCGTCGACGGGTACGTCGAACACGGGCCGGTTGTCGCTGCGGGCGCGCGCGACGTTGCCACCCGCGGCGTTGACGAGGATATCGATGCGGCCCCGCGCTTTCAGCAGCTCGTCCCGGGCGCGCCGCACCTGCCCCGCGTCGAGCACGTCCGCGATGAGCACGGCCGCGTCGCCGCCGTCCCGGCGGATCGCGGCGGCTTTCGCCGCGGCGGCCTCGGGCCGCCGGCCCAAGATCGCGACCGCGGCTCCCGCCCGCGCCAAGCCTGCGGCGATGGCGCCCCCCAGCACCCCGTAGCCGCCGGTCACGACGGCGACGCGGCCGACGACCGCAAACGGCGACTCGCTCACGGGTGCGGGCTCGCGTTCAAGAAGTGAACAGCGCCAGGTCGATCGCGTCGGCCATCAAGCGGTACCCCGCCTCGTTGGGGTGCAGGTGGTCGCCCGTGTCCGCCGCAGGCAGCAATCGCCCGGGCTGCCCGGGATCGCGCAGCGCCGCGTCGAAGTCGATCACCGCATCGAACGCGCCGCTGCCGCGGATCCAGCGGTTCACGGTCTGCCGCGCCGCCTCCCGCTCGGCTCCATCGTACTGGGATCCCCCGAACGGCGGGAGAGTGGCGCCGTAGATGCGCAGGCCGCGAGCGTGTACCCGGGCGATGATCTCCCGGTAGGCGACGAGCAGGTTCTGCGCCACCGCGGCGGCTTGCCCCGGATCACGCGCGCCCCCGATGTCGTTGACGCCTTCGAGCAGGATCACCCAAAGCACTCCGCTCTGCGCGAGGACGTCACGGTCCAGCCGCGCCAGCGCCGTCGGGCCGAGGCCGCCGCTCAGGACCGTGTTGCCGCCGATGCCGGCGTTGAGCACGGCGACGTGGGTGGTGCGCGGATCCGCCTGCAGGCGGCGCGCCAGGTTGTCGGGCCAGCGGTTGTTCCGGTTGGTGCCGGAGCCGCGCCCGTCGGTGATCGAGTTGCCCAGGGTGACCACGGCCGCGCCCTGGGCCACGACGTCGAGCCCCGCGATCACGTACCAGTGATCGGTCGCCACGGCATCGGGAAGCTCGGCCGCAGACACCCATTGGCCAGCCTGAAGATACGACGTGGTCCGGGAGCCGGGATGCCCGGTCACCCGAGCGGGCGCGGCCCCGATGTGGATGGTGACGGCAAGGTCGCCGAGCGCGGGGACGTCATGCCCCAGAAGATCGGAGCTTGCCATGGCGCCGGGAGCGATGAGCACCGAGTCCGCTCCAGCGAACGTGAGCCGGCGGTCGCTCGTGACCGCGATCGCGTGCCCGCCGCGCGAGCACGCGATGTGGGCCGACGTGATGGCCAACGGGCTGCCGCCGAACGTATTCGAGAAGCGCACACGGAGCGCCGGCCCGCCGACGGAAATGTGGATGACCTGGCGCAGCGTGCTGCCCGTCAACCCCGGCGCGGGAGGCATGTTGCGCGGCTCGGTGAGCTGCGGGGACGCCGCCCAGGTCCCCAACCAGTGCGGCCCGGGAGCAGGAGCCGGGGCTGCAGGCCGCGCGCACGCGGTGAACGCCGACGCCAGGACGACGGCGACGGCGCGGCGGCGGCGAGGCGAAGCGTGCACGGCGTCAGGGCGTTCGAACGGGCGGGTTCGCCCCCGCCGCCGGCGGCGGCTGTCCGAAGCCGGGTGGCGGTTGCAGCCGGGAGCGGCCATCGCTCGCGATGAACGCTCGCAGCTCCACATACGCGCGGTGCGGGTTGTTGCGCTGCAACCCGGCCCGGATCCACGTCTCGTGGTACCAGCGGTCGAATGGCGGGTATTCCGCGCGGGCGAACTCAGCCTCGAGCTGCTCCAGCGGCGTCAGCGCCTCGCGGATGAGCCGCCACATGGGGCCCGAGTCCGGTGCCTGGAGTGCGTCCGCCAGCTTCAGGGCGGCCCGGGTCTGTCGCTCATCGATCCGCAAGCCGAGACTGACGTCGACGGAGAAGAACCGCTGCTGCGCCGAGGTCATCGCGGCCTCGGCCTCCGCCGCGGTGGCCAAAGCCGTGTCGAGGCGGCCGCTGCGCGTCTGGAGCACCGCCAGCGTATCGGCGTTGAACGGCGTGAACGGGTGACCGGTCACGCGACGCCACAGACGCTCGATGAGGTTCTGCACCGCTTCCGACGCGAACCAGAGCTTGTCGGGCGTGTCGAGCAATGCGTGATAGCGGTCGTACGCCGCCCGCGCCGCGGGGGCGGGGGCGGGCGCGAAATACTCCTGCACCCACCACGCCACGAACCGGCTCGCCGCGTCTGGCGACGCGTACACGGCCGGCGCGTTCCACGTGATGTCGGCGATCAGGCGCGCGCCCATGACGTAGTCGCGCAGCTCCGAGACGTTGACCAGCATGTACTCGGTCGCCCGGGCCTGTACGATGCGCTGGAACTCGCCCGCGATCGTCGCGGGGGCCACGGTGTGCGTGGTCTGCTTGCTCAGGTTCCCGCCGAGGTATGCCAGGTGGTAGTAGACGCCGTGCTTCCAGCGGCCCCGGTCGGTCGGCAGTCCGCGCATGTGGCCGTCGTTGTCGTCCGGCCAGACGATGATGACGTCGTCCGGCAACCCGAACGCCGCCGGATCGCGGCGGTACAGGTCCAGCATCTCCGAGTACATCGTGAAGTGAAACACCGGCGAGCGCCCCGGGGGGAGCGCGTCGCGCACCATGGCGGTCTCGAGTCCGATCACCTCGCGGAACACGCGGGCCTTGTCGTCGTCGGTCGTCCCCGCCGGCCACAGGTACGAGCGATCCGAGGTGTTCCGCAGCCCCACCGGCCAGATCACGTCCAGGGTGTGGTTTTCCGTGACGCCGCCCCGCCAGAAGGTGAGCAGGCCGTCCCGGTTCGTGAGCCAGTCGTAGTCGGGCCGCACCCCGCGCTCGACGGCCAGGTTGAAGGTGGTCAGACCGAACGGATTGGAAACGAGGATGTCGTAGTGGTGTGACGTATAGTAGAGGCCCCACTCGCTGGCGAGCTGCTGCACCTCGAAGCGGCGATGCACGCGTACGTACGGCGCCACCATGTTCATCCGCAGCCGGAGCGCCGTTTCGAAGAAGCGCTGGTACCAGGCGAGCGGCACGTCGCCAGTCTGGAGCGGGTAACCACGGGCGTCGAACGGACGGGGCAGGATGTCCTCGTCGTCGTGGAAGAACCCGCGATACCGGAACGTCGGCGGCCCCTGCGCGAAGCGCGTGCCCTTGAGGACCAGCGGGTCACGGTGCTCCGGCACGTAGCCGGTCCAGAGATACAGCGGATCCACGCCGAGCCGCTCCGACAGAGTATAGGCCGCGAACGCGGTGCCGCGGGGGTTTGACCCTACCAGCCAGACGGTCCGCGGCGCGGTGACCACGCGGTACGACTCCCACTGGCCCCGCAGCGCCGCCGCGTCGATCGCGGCCGGGAGCGGTCCGTTCCCCACGGTGGCGAGTCGAATGCTCGTCCTTCCGGCCGTGGCCGTGGCGACGATGGGCGGCCGATAGCCGCTGATCGACTCGATGTCGCCAGCGAGGAACGTCGCAGCCTGGCGCACATTCAGGTTTTCGGCGGCGGCGACCACGATTTCGGCTCCGCTATCGCGCGACGCGAGCACCACATCGCCTCGGGCGGCGGGTCCGGTCCGGACCCAAGACCCGCGTACGGGCGCCGCCCAGGGGTCGGCCTGGGCGGCACTACCGGAGGGCACCACGTTGCACGCGAGCAGGAGCAGTATCGCAGTGATCGGCCGTCGGCATCGGCTCATGGGATCCTCTTCGTGAACGCAGCGCGGGCAACTCCATAGTACGCGCAGGCGCGCCCGTTCGCTTTGCGGGGTAGTTGTCAAGACGACGACTCCTAGGGCACTCCTTGCGTCGGAGGTTCGGGGCGCGATACTCCGTTCCGGAGGGGAAGCCATCCCAGAGCCTGTGCTCAGACCGTAGTCCCATTCGCGGGCGCGCCCCGCGCCGGCGCAACCTCTGACTGGGGCGAACCATGCTTTCCATCCCGACCTCGCTCCGCCCGTTCGTCTCCTGCGTTGCGGCGGTGCTGGTCCTGCCGGGGCTCGCCACGCCGCGTGGCGCGGCCGCGCAATCGACACCAGCACGCCCTCCGCTCCGATCGGCGGTCTACCCGCCCGACACCGGGCGCGTACGGGTGACCGACGTCGGTGTGTTTCGTGCGCTCGTGGACACGGTGACGTCGAATCTGAGTCGGCTCGAGATCCACATAGCGGAGTCAGATTGACGTGGTCGTGACACCGCTCGTAGGTTGTTCAGATTCCGAGGTCACCATGTCCCAGAACACCTCGCCTTCAATCGAGCCACGCACACCGTCAAATGACATGAGCCACGCGACCGTCAACCGGCGGGAGTTTCTCAAGACCGGCGCCGCCGCCGGAGCCAGCCTCGTGATCGGGCTGTATCTGCCGACGTTCGATCCCAGCGCCTCGCATGCGGCGGCAGCGCGCGAGCCGTTCAAGCCCAACGCCTGGATCGAAATCCTCCCCGACAGCTCGGTGATCATCTGGACCGGCCGCTCCGAGATGGGTCAGGGCGTGCGGACCGCGATGCCCATGATCGTGGCCGAGGAGCTCGAGGCCGATTGGACGCGCGTGCGCGTGGCGCAGGCGGACGCCGACCCGGCGTACGGCGACCAGTTCACGGTCGGCAGCCGCAGCGTCCGCTCCGGCTTCGAGCCGCTACGGAAGGCGGGCGCCGCCGCCCGCGAGATGCTGATCGGCGCGGCGGCGCTCACCTGGAACGTGCCGCGCGAGGCGTGCCGGGCCCGGAACGGTATCGTCGAGCACGCGCCGACCGGCCGCCGGCTCGGCTACGGCGACTTGGCGGCCCGCGCCGCCACCTTCCCTGTGCCGGCGGACCCGCCGCTCAAGCGACCTTCCGAGTTCCGCATCCTGGGTACTCGCGTGCCGCGGGTAGACACGCCGGACAAAGTCAGCGGCGCGGCGATCTTCGGCCTCGACGTGCGGGTTCCGGGCATGGTGTACGCCGCCGTGGCGCGCTGCCCCGTGTTCGGCGGGCGCGTGCGGACGTTCGACCCCGCCCCTGCTCTCGCCGTGCCGGGAGTGCAACACGTGGTCCAGATCTCGAGCGGCGTCGCGGTCGTAGCGGACCGCACTTGGGCCGCGTTCCAGGGGAAGAAGGCGCTGAAGATCGATTGGGACGAGGGCGCGACGGCGCGGTGGAGCAGCGACGGGATCTGGCGCGCGTTCGCCGCGGCGGCGGCGCGTCCGGGGGAAGTGGTGCGCACGGTGGGCGACGTGGACGCCAATCTCAAGGCTGCCACGCAGACGGTCGAGGCGGTGTATCAGGCGCCCTATCTGGCCCACGCCTGCATGGAGCCGATGAACTGCACCGCACAGGTGCGGGGCGGCCGCTGCGAGATCTGGGCGCCCACCCAGTCCCCGCAGGGCGTGCAGCGGGCGGCGGCGCGGGTGACGGGCCTCCCGCTCGAGGCCATAACCGTCCACGTAACCTACCTGGGCGGCGGCTTCGGGCGGCGCGGCGGTCCCGTGGACTACGCGACCGAGGCGGTGGAGCTGGCGCAGAAGATCGCCGGGCCCGTCCAGGTCGTGTGGACGCGGGAGGACGACATTCAGAACGCCCTCTATCGTCCCGCTACTTACAATGTGCTGCGCGGCGGGCTGGACGCGCGCGGCGCACCGCTGGCGTGGAGCCACCGGCTGGTGGGCCCCGAGGGCGGTGCGTTCCTGATCACCCGGGGCGCGGACGAGCTGATCTATCGCGTACCTCATTTCCGCCTGGAGCGGGTGATCGACGACCCCGGCATTCCCGTGGCTCCGTGGCGCGGGGTGGGCCCGTCGCAGAACGGCTGGGTGGTGGAGAGCTTCGTGGACGAGCTGGCGCACGCGGCGGGGAAGGACCCGTACGCGTACCGCCGCGAGCTGGTCGCGGGCCAGCCGCGGCTGCTCGGCGTGCTCGACCTGGCAGCGCAGCGCGCGGCCTGGGGATCGGCGCCGCCCGCCGGTCGGTCACGGGGGATCGCGCTGTGGCAGTTCGGCGAGACGTTCGTGGCCCAGGTGGCCGAGGTGTCGGTAGGGTCCGACGGGGAGGTGCGAGTGCACCGCGTGGTGTGCGCGGCCGACTGCGGGATCCTCGTCAACCCCGACACGGTCGAGGCCCAGCTGCAGAGCGCGATCGTGTACGGTCTGACCGCGGCGCT
>Ga0209761_1000908_pt1 | contig 18849 bp, 18 predicted proteins | sample GraSoi013_1_40cm_4_FD_185818 | JGI IMG/M metagenome (GOLD analysis project Ga0209761, IMG submission 185818) | Grasslands soil microbial communities from the Angelo Coastal Reserve, California, USA - Sample 09_25_2013_1_40cm (SPAdes) (version 2) | ecosystem: Environmental > Terrestrial > Soil >...
AAGGAACTTGTTTGTGATTCCGAGAGCCTCGTCAGTCTTCGCAATTGACCTTCGACCCTCACCTTCCAGGCCGGTAAGTGCTCTTATGGCGTCAACATTCTCCGGAACCACGACGCTCTCGTTGTGCACTTGGTAGACCATATTCGCTTCACCATCAGTGACGTTGAGTATGTCTTCCCAGTAGGCTACTTCCCACATGTCAGCCCTAGCTCTATGCATGTCTCGCATCATCTCAGCTACAGCGTTCATACTGTCAACTCCATCAGTCGTCCTCACAGGAGCCAGCCGAGGTGCGTTCTTCAAGACCTTCAGGACGTCCTTCCGCTCTGGATTGTTCTTTAGCTGGACCATGGCGAAGTGGAGGTGGCCGATGTTGAAGGGTCCTTTCGCGGCCATTGTTGTAATGTCGAGTTTTGGAAGAACGGTCTGCGCGTCGGGTCCCTGATGGGAGGGAATATGCGCCTCGGGGACGACAGTATTGATGAGTCCGTTCTTGTGGCTCTCCCACGGGTCTGTTCCTCTCCGGAACACGACAACTCTCGCCTTTCTTACTCCGAGCCCATTCTGGAGTGCTCCAATGGTTCTGCAGATTCCGGTTGTATTGCAGCTCACAACCCGCGTGGCGTTCTTGTCCAGATTCTCAGCGTAGTTGCACTGGGCAACGAACGATGATCCTGTTAGATCGTGTTTCTCGCCTCCCTGGAAGACCGACTTGACCCCGAGCTTGTCGTATTGCGCCTTGTTCTTCGCTCCCAGTCCTGCGGGGGTGCAGTCGATCATAACATCGACCTTTTTGATCAGGTCCTCTAGAACTCCTGAAACCTCTATTCCCGCCTTTTTCATATCGGGAAGTTTTTCGGGAATAGAGCTGTATATCGCGAAATTCTTCTTCTGCCCCATCTTCACACGATAATCTGCGACTACATCGGAGACGCCGATGAGTTTCATGTCCTTCTGCTTCGACACGGCCTCGGCAACACGCTTGCCGATGACACCGAACCCGTTCACTCCCACCTTGGCAGCTGGCTTGGGCATTCTAGCACATCAGGGATAGAGGGTGAGAATGGTTTCTTTTAGACATAACCATGCTCAATAACTGTGTATCCGGCCCCTTAACGGGTAAGAGTAGACTTCACAGTTTTGCGAGGAGTGTTGTAGGATTCTTTCCACTCTTGAGGCCTCTCCTGTCAAGTTTACAGTCACTTGCTCAAAGGGTATCTTGGCTTTTCCAGTCTTGGATTTGGTACATTCTTCATCGTGAAAGACGACGCACCCGCTAGTGATAGGACGGTCGTCTATCCTATCCCGACGCGAGAGGCACAGCGATTTCCTAACGTCAAATGAACGCGATATTGGAGGGTTTAAGACGCAAGAGGCTTTTACAGAATCTCATGAAATTGCGTCAGTTTGGCATCATGACCGCTTTTTTGCTTACAAGTTTCGCGCTCGCAATTTTCCTAGTGATAGGCATTTTCTTAACGCAACCTGTTGACGCCTGGCTACGTGATCTTCGATTGCTCGGTCTTAGTTTCAACGTTGCTGGCGCACTCACGTCCGTGATACCCAGAGCCCTCAGAGATCCACAGGATATCGAGGCTCTTTCGGGGACTTATTGGGGTGAGAATCCTCATTTCAAGAAATGGCTCCTGCGAGACACCCGCACGGCTCAGAGCGGAATGGTAATTCTCGGTATTGGATTTGCACTCCAACTTTTGGGCAATCTCGCGTGAACGAGGAGTTTTTTTAGATGACCAATCAAGGCTAATGAAAGACATGACAAAGCATCAGAAGAAGCAGAAAGTGACGTGGGGTTCCATCGTCGCCGTAGGAATCTTGCTTCTGGTCTTTGACATTGTAATCGCGCTGTCCTCCCTCAAAGGCATCCTTTACGGTCTCAGTATCCTAGAGATCATCGGAATAGGGGCATTGATTCTTAGGGCGACTTGGGATTCCCTTCCTAAGGGCGTTCAGAAAGAATTGAGGAAGCTCAAGTAAAGGAAAGAATGCGGTTAGGCTTCCTCGCCATCGTACTCGACTTGTACTCGTCCGTCCTGGAATTTGAAGACGGCTCTCCAGCCGTGGTTACAATGGTTGCCTATCTCTGACGCGTCGATTATCATACGTTATCCCTTCTTGGGTTTGAACTTTGACGTTTGCTCTTGTGCCCTCCGCAACTTGAGGAATTAGCCTTGTTCGTCGAAAGACATCTCTTCCCAATTCCTCAAGACCTTCTCTCGTCACTTGCCCAGTGATGCAACGTACGGTTCATAGTCACGAATTCTAGGAAAGTGACCTGCTGGGGACTGACTTTTCTGTGGTCTTCATCGCACGGTCTCTCGGGACCTAGTAAGTCAAGAATCATTTTTTGCTGACGGTCTTTAGATCAATCGTACTGAATATATCCCGTTGCGCGCTTTGGAGATAACTAGCAATACTGATAATCGTGATGAGTGGAGACGGGCTTTAATACTAGGGCTGGACACTTTACGCTCTCAAGCTTTACCGCTTACAAATCGAAAAGAGAAGGTATCAGGGAGAAGGTAATGAATTATGGAGGTTAAACTTTCATGGTTGAACAGTCTCAGTACGCTACGACTACAAAGTACATAGTGAAAGCACACTTCGACGTTCAAGGTGTCGTCGAGAAACCAGACGTTGTTGGCGCAGTTTTCGGACAGACAGAAGGACTCTTCGGACCCGATCTAGACCTTAGAGAACTACAAAAGTCAGGAAGAATAGGAAGAATCGAGATCAACCTCGATTCCAAGCGCGACAAGACAACTGGATCCATCGTAATACCCTCAAGCTTAGACAAAGTCTCGACGGCAATTATCGCTGCGGCGATCGAGAGCGTCGACAGAATCGGCCCATGTGAAGCAAAGATCACACTGGAGAAGGTCGAGGATGTCCGCGAGGAAAAACGAAACGCCATCCTAACCAAAGCGAAGGATATTCTCCGCAAATGGGTAGTCGAGTCATCCCCCAGCACTGAAGAGGTCGTCAAGGAAGTCGCATCCTCCCTACGAGGAGTCGACCTCATCGAGTACGGTCCCGAGAAGCTTCCCGCAGGTCCCGAGGTCGAGAGCGGCTCCCTGATAGTAGTTGAGGGCAGAGCAGACGTCATTCTCCTTATGAAGGTCGGGATCAAGAACGTGGTTGCGCTCAACGGGACCAAGGTTCCTGACACCATCATCAAACTCACCAAAGACAAAGAAGTCACAGCCTTCCTCGACGGGGATAGGGCTGGAGACCTTATTCTCAAAGAGCTGCAACAGGTCGCAGACATAGACTACGTTGCTCGTGCGCCTTTCGGGAAGGAGGTCGAGGAGCTCACGCCCAAGGAGATAATGAAAGCCCTCAGGGAGCGGGTCCCGATCAACCTCGCTCGACCAGTCGAGAGACCGGAAAGAGTCCAGTTCGCTCGCCAAGAAAGACCTGAGAGACAGGAACGATATGAGCGACCCTACGAGAGAGGGTATGGTCCGTCTGAGCCTCCGGCTCAAGCGCCGCCTATACCAAGACCCAGCCTGTCGCCAGTAGTATTCGATGTTGCGAAAGACCTGCGAGGAACTCTAGAGGCAGTGATATTCGACGAGGCAGGAAAGGAGCTAGGCAGGATGCCTGTCAGCGAGCTTGCTGAGAAGATTCCGGGCGTCGAGAACGCCCACTTAGTACTTTTCGATGGAGTTGTCACTCAGAGACTGTTGGACATCGCCGCTGGCAAGAACATCCGATTCGTCATCGGCGACAGAGTATCTGATGGAGCCAAGAAACCACCGAACGTGAACGTCATGACGCTCAGCGATCTATCTTCGTTCAGTCCCGGCCCTGCGATTGCAAGCTGATCTGACCGCGACTCGTCCCAACCAAATCCTTCTCTGCTATCCCGAAGACCTCTAGAACTCTAGCCGCAGCCGGGACAATCTGGTTGTGAACATAGTATTCGTAGTCCACCTGGTCTAACGAGACTTTGAAGTGAGGCTCTGCCTTCTGGTAGAGTTTCCCTGACTTTTTTGTGATAATGAACCCGACCTTGTCTCCTACACTAACTGGCCAACCCTCTTTCGCCATCTTCCGGGCCACCTCTACATGAGGCGCGTTGACCTCGTACTCGTCCGGTCGCTTGGTCAGGGTCTTCCATATCACCAGCGAAGACTTGGGGATCTTTGCCGATTCTAAGTCCTTGGTCAAGCTCATCACGTACGACTTTGCTTTTACTGGATTTCCATCTTGTAGGACGAGCTTGAGGACTTCGTTCTGAACATTCCTGGCCAGATTGGACCAGTCTCCTCTGATTGCTTCCATTCCAACAACGTCAAGTTCTCCATCCTCCAGTAGTCCAGCGTATTTCTTCTTGGCTTCAGTGAATAGGATTCGCTTGTACAACTGTCCTAGATTGATTTCGAGTCCTAGGTTCTTGTCGATCTCTTTGATGAACTGGTTTACGAGTTTTTCCTTGTACTCGACAAAGAGGCTGTCTGTATCTCCGTAGAGGACTTTGAGCCCGAGGGTTTTGGCGATATCGATGGATTTATTGATAGTATCGCGTCCGAGTGCAGCGGCTGATTCTGCGACCTCTCGAGAGTACCATCGGGACCCGGCCCAGCCTGCGTAGCCGTAGGTGGCGTTGGTGATGACCTTCGTCGCTTTTTCACGAGCTTTCAGGATCTTGTGCTCGAGAGTCCCTCGCGGTGTCTTGGCCGCCTCTCTCTTCGCAGCTTGTCTGCTTGCAATGAGCTGGCTGAGAACGATCTTGTAGAAACCTGGAGGGCTTCTTCTAAAATGATGGCCGACCTCGGGAACTTCAAAGATGTCTTCGCCTCGCTTATTGACGAGAGTGTCCGGGGAGATGTTGTACTTGACCATCAAGCTAGGATACATTGCTGAAAAGTCGAGCACCGCGACACTGTCGTGTAATCCTACACTGGGTTCAAGAACGATTGCGCCTTTGTAGGGAATAATATTGAGCTCTTCTCTGGCTGGTATCAGCTCGCTGAGTTTATGTGCCTCCATCATCAAGTAGTTGTCAACTCTGAAACCAACCGTGGCGGCGAGGACCTGATCCGGTGGGAGCGCCGAGAGATTCGAGAGTTGCAGTGTGTAATCGAGCGCGTCTTCCCCAACGTTGAAGACTGAGGTCGCTTGCGCTTCGATCTGTCCCACTAAGGCTGAACGATCCTTACCGGTCCAGCGATCGTAATATTCTGTCTCGTCAATTGTTGGACTGGAGGCTTCGACTCCGAGAAACCTTGCCACATTCTCAGCAGTCTTGATCTTTACATCGTAGAGGTCTTCTGAGAAGTCGAGCAAATCCACGTTTGCTCGCCCGGTCAGTGAGAAGTGGCCGTAGAGACTCTGGCGAGCAGGACCTTCATCTCTCCCAACGGAAAGTTTCGCCTTGGCCTTATCTGCTCGCTTGATCAGGTAGGGCCAGTCGAATGTGTTGCCGCCAAACGAGAAGACAACATCCGGGTCAAACCTCCGGAAAACTTCCGATAACCTCTCGATAATTTCGATGTCAGAATCATTTTCTGATTCGATGGTACCGGCTTTTCCCTCATTGTTTTTCCATGCGATAAGTCTTACAGAATCCCGGATTGGGCTCGGAGAGCCTGTCGGACTAACTGCAAGGATGGAGAAGGAGAGGAGCCGTAGCCTGGGAGCGTTTTCCCTCGGGACAACAGTTGGGTGTCCCGTTGTCTCAAAGACCTTGTCTACGTGATACTTTCTAGGGTCGACTGCTGATTCTGTTCCCTCGACGCGGTACCACTGGGAGGGTCTGATCTCAAACTCGTTCTGGTACTTAATTGAATAGCGAAGTTTGTCCTCAAAGCTCGTCTCAACCCCGAGCCTCCCTACGCACTCTTTGGCACACTTCTCCAATGTATCAGGGTCTTTGCAGAATACTTTGAGAACCTGCCTCTCCTCAGCGAGGCGTTTTCTCTTTTCAATAACAACTCTTTCTACGGACGGATGAGGTTTCTCTGTTTCAATTCTATCTTTGAGTTGATCGATGTCCTGGCCTTTCTTGGGAAGGAGATAGAAGTAGGATTGGAAGTTGGGGTCTATGACTAGGACCCGCTTGTTGTCATGTGTTACTCCCCATAGCCAGATCGCGGACTTGCCCTCGTGAGCCTCGTGGTTGAGGTCTAAGAGCCAGAAGTCAAGTCTCAACTTGGGATGATCTCTGCCGGGATTTTGTAAAGTGTCTTGCGCAATACTTGCATCTTGCCCTCAAATAGCGCTTGGAACCGACGAATAGTTTGTAACTTTCGCCTCTCTCAGACCCTTATCTCTTCCTTGCCTCTTCCTACCCTTGATGACTTTGGCTAAGCTCGTGGAATTTCACTGCCCAAGATGCGATACTCAGTCGATGGTTCCTACAGGAATGATGGACGTTGAAACGCGTGAACTTTTGCCCTTGATCTGTCCCCGGTGCGGGCTAAGACTCGAATTCGAATCATTATGTTACTGTCCCGAATGTTTGCCGGAGAGTTCGAATTTGCGTAAGGCTCAAGCTACGCCTTCGCTGTTTCTAGTTGTTGGAAGTGATTAGGTCTCCTGTCTGAACTAATGCTCTGTAGCAGCTAAGGGTGATCCACTTGCTCGGCTTTCCTACCTGTTCCAGGTCAAACTTTGTCGAGCCGGCCAAAGAGTTTCCCCACGGGTCCATCGGACCAGCGGAGTTCTCGCTCGCCTTCGGGTCGAGCCATCTGGTGGAGGTGCCTGGTTCGCTGAACCAGTCTCCTTCCAGAATCCACTTGTCATCAGGTCTCCTCTTCGACATGACTAGATGGACAGCGTCTCTCATCCTTTCATCATCTCCGTAGCCAAGCTTTGTGAGCACTCTCAGCCCATGAAGTACGTCATAGTAGTAGTACATTGGGAAGTGGAGAGCGGTGATTGTTCGGTTCATTGGGATCCATTCATGATGGTCCGCCTTGTACAATCGATGCATAAGCAAGAACTCAGCAGCTCTCTCAATCGACCTCTTCATTCGTCTTGTCCATCTTTGCTTTGGGATCTCAGAGTAAGCCCAGAGAGGTTCAATTGTTGACATGAAGGAGCTGTGCCTCACTTTGACATCTTGGTATTGCGGATAATCGCAGTTCCAACCGCCGTCCTCAAGCTGTGCCTCAGGCATCCAATCAATGGCTCTTCTAACCCGAGGATCCTTGTCGTATCCTAGCACAAGCAGTGACCTGATCATGTTTCCGGTCAGGCACGGTTCATCATGTTGTTTCTTCTGGCGAAGTTTACTGTCGTAGGAGAATGCTCCGTTGTCAGTCTGGTGTAGCTCGAAGAACCGCTCGCACTCTTTCTTTATTCGAGTATCTGGAAGGACGGCCATTTCGCCGAGGAGTATCAGGGCCCATAATGCCCCGGTGAATCTTGGGCTATCGCACGTATCCTTTCGAGGCCAGTAGCCGGCTTTGGACTGTCCGGCCATTATCCGCTTGAATATGAGGTTGCCAGAAATTTGACGTCTCGCCTCAGCTGCCTCCTTTCTCTCAGGGGAGTAACCTAGAACATCCACGAGAGTCTGATATCGGACAGAAGGATTCTCCGGGTCTAGAAGCCATAGGAGAGCTGGTTCATTCAAGTTTGACACGCCAGCGGTGGGTCCTCGTCACTTCTTGCCACCGGTATTTCAAGGGGTCGACAGAGTTCTCTCGGTTACTAGGCAATGACGGGAAATCAGCCCGCGTTCGGGGAGAGTTTAAATTCGTGCAAGGCTCAAGCCCCAACCTATCAGGTAATTCTGCATGGCGGAGAAGCCCAAGGCACCGGCGGACAGATGGGGAATCGCCCACATCTACTCATCCTTCAACAACACAATGGTCCACATAACCGACCTCACCGGCGCCGAGACAATATCCCGAAGCGCAGGAGGACAACACGTCAAAGCCGACAGGCTTCAGGGAACGCCGTACGCTGCGATGCAGGCTGCGGCAGCAGCCGCGAAGACGGCAAAGGACAAGGGAATTACCTCGCTTCATATTCGAGTTAGAGCTCCCGGTGGGCATGGCGCTAGGACCCCTGGTCCCGGAGCACAAGCCGCGATCAGAATGCTCGCCCGCCACGGGTTTAGAATTGGAAGAATAGAAGACGTGACACCGGTTCCACACGATGGGACCCGAAGACCGGGCGGTCGACGCGGTCGCAGAGTCTAACCAACTAGGGTAGACTTTCAACGTCCTACGCGTCCCAGATCAGACGAATCGTTGACAAGCATCAGCGCTGGCGTGCGGAAGAATGCCTCAATCTTATTCCTTCTGAGAACGTAACTAGTTACGCTGTTCGCCAACTTCTCACCGGCGATATGGGCCATCGCTACACTGCTTGGGACGGATTCTACAAGGGTACACGCTTCATCGACGAGCTAGAGGCCCTAGGAGAGAAGATAGCGTGCGAGGTCTTCGGATCTGACTGGGCAAGCCTCCGACCACTCTCCGGGCACATTGCCGACATGATAATGGTGTCAACCCTTACGAAACCTGGAGGCTCGATCCTCACCGTCAATCCTTCGAACGGTGGGTATGATGGACTTGGGACCCGGGGCTATCCACCGTTCGTCAATGTGAAGAATCTCTTTTTCCCATATGATTCCGAACGGATGAATATTGACGTGGAAAAGGCCGAGACGCTCATCGAGGACGAGAAGCCCTCTCTCGTGGTATTTGGCCAGTCCTATTTCCTCTTCCCTCACCCGGTCAGGGAATTGTCCGAGGCCTGCCGAGCAGCTGAGTCTCAAGTCGCCTTCGACGCATCCCATGTCCTGGGCCTGATAGGCGGCGGCGAGTTCCAGCGTCCGCTAAACGAGGGCGCGGATCTGATGCTTGGCTCCACTCACAAGAGTTTCTTTGGACCTCAAGGAGGAATAATCCTCGGAACCGCTTCACTGAAGACGCGGGTTAAGGACCAACAGTTCCCGGGTTTAGTCGATAACGCCCACTGGAACAGGATCGCAGCTCTAACATGGGCGTTGGACGAGGTTCGCAGGAGAGGAACGAAATATGCGCCTCAAGTAATTGCTAACGCGAAAGCCTTGGCCAAGGCGCTTCACGAAGGAGGTCTACCTGTCAAATGCGCAGACTATGGATTTACCGAGTCGCACCAGGTCTTCCTCGACATAAATGGCGAAGAGACCGTGAACCGGTTTTCGGAGAAACTGGAGGAAGCAAACATGATAGTAGATCACGGAATCCGACTTGGGACCAACGAATCCACTCGACGCGGAATGAAAGCCCGAGACATGGAAAAGGTTGCAGAACTCATTGTAAGAGTCTACAAGGGCGAAGAACCGAGCAGCGTACGCAGCGCCGCGACAAGGCTGCGGAAAGAGTTCAAGACCCTCGAATACACCTGACCTCGAAGAGGGTGAAGACCTTGCCGCTCTCCTCCTTCTCAATGGTGTCCTTCGATGTCGATGGAACAATCTTCCGCAAAGCAGCTCTCACCCAAGCGGCTCGATCTCTAGGAATTGGAGAGAAATGGGACTCTCTCGACGAAATGTACCATCATCGAAGAATCACCCTAAGAGAGTGCCTAGCGTCTGAGTACAAGCTTCTCCAAGGAATGAAGCTAGCAGACATTCTTCGAGAAGTCTCCAAGGTCGAGGTCATCAAAAACATCAGAGAAACCGTGGAGAAGCTGCAGGGTCATAGAATTCGAGTTGTTCTATTGACTGATAATCCGGATTTTCTATGCGCTTACTTGATTGAAAGGTTCGGGTTTGAAGGCTACGTTGGATCAAAGGTCGGCATCAAGGATGGAATTGTCACGGGCGAAATAGAAACTCTGCCGGACAAGCGACTCGGTTTGCGAAAATATTGCGCATGGACGGGAATCCCTCCATCAAGATGTGCTCATGTGGGAGATTGGGTGAACGATGTCCCTGTCTTCAGGATTGTACGTTATTCTGTGGCCTTGAATGCGAAGGTTCCCAAAGTGAAGGCCGCTGCATCCCATAGCATGGATACTGATGATCTTCTTGACGTGTACCGGCATCTTCAGACTGTGGTCTAGGAAGTCGCCGGTCCCTCAGTAGATCATTCGGTTGCTGAGATTCAACCTACTCTTGTCAGATAGGAACGCGCACTCTTTGAGTCCCTTTCTCCTGGCGAGAGAGAGTGCGATTCGTTGAAGGTAGATCGCAATCCTCAAGCTCCCATTGACCGTGGAGCTATCTGGAAACGTTAGAATTGAGGTTTGGAAGCCGTCCCTAGTGAGCAATTGATGCGTCTCTTTGGCCTTGTCGCGTCCTGACGAGATGCTAACAACAAAGTCCCGTTTCTTGTCTATTGAGAACAGTTTTGCGTGCCCAAGTTGTTCCGGGTATGCAGCCTCTGCTTTTGCACCCAAGACCTCGTTGATTTTTGCAGCTCCATAGAGGGAGAGTGCATAGTTTACTCCTGATCCAGTGAAAACAAACGCTCCTTTCCCTGCCTGTTTCATGCTCGTTGACAACCGTCTAGTGTCATTTGGAGTGGTCTTCGCCTGGATTGTCCTCGGCAGATTCCTCAGAAGTAATGCACAAGCCAACAAGCTAGTTGTAAAACTGATTGTCCCAGAGGTAAGTATTCCGGTAGTTCGATACTCTAGCTGAAGAGTCTCGTCACATTCTCTAGCTAGTGGGCTCTCAGGGTTCGCCGTGATTGCTAAGATGCTTGAGATTCCTTTTGCCTTTCTGGCTAGCTCAATGTTGGTTTTCGTTCTGCCACTTACAGAAATAATTACGAGATTCTTGCCTCTAACTCGGTTGATGTTCGTCAGCAACTCGTAAGGGTCCGAAGCAACGGCTTCTCCCTGAGAGAGTTCTTGGGCAAAGACGGCTGTCGCGTACGAGTCGCCTGACCCGACAAATACGAGTGAGGAACGTTCGAGCTTTGGCAGGTGTTTTTGTCGAAGTTGAGAAGCGAATCCCGGGAGGTCTTGTGCTTGGCTCGAGATCTCTTCTTCCATTGCTTCGATGGACATTTCATTCTCAGCCTGATGTCGAGTCTGCGTGGTAGTTTCCGCCTGTGTAGGTCCATCGTTTGTTGCATTTCTTGCATTGAAGCTTGAAGCCTGTCCGCCAGCCTTCCGCGCTCCGGTTCTCGCCCACGATCACTAGCTCTCCTCCGCAGGAGCACCTAGGAACTAGACGGGACAAGATTAGGTTGGAGGTTGGAATGGATAGCTAAACTTCTTTCGCTGAGTGAGACCCTAGCTGTCTTCTCTGAGTTTCTTGATTCTGCGCCTCATTTCCCAAGTGCGCTCGAAACCATGCTTGAGGTAGACCTTGCGTCCCATCTCGCTGGCGTGCAAGCGGAGCTGGAGAAACTGGTTCTTCCTGCACCACTCCAATGCTTTCTCGACGACACCTGAGGCGACGCCAAGTCCTCTTGAGCGAGGTTCCGTGTACATCGATAGCAGGTAAGGCTGGATCATGAGATTGTATCCTGGCCTGGGTTGAACAGGTTGCAGCCACACGCATCCTCCACCAAGGACTCTACCCCCACTCTCAGCGACCCAGCCCATCAGAGTTCCGCTTTTCATCCTCGACCTCGCCCATTGCGCGTAGACCTTGTCCGCTCTATCCAGCTCTCTTTGTTCTCTCGCCCCAAGGTCACGCCACATCGCCCTTCTCTGGTGAACCAGAATTGGAAGGTCCTTCAAGGTGGCCTTGCGAACAGTGAACTCTGGTCTTCGGGGCTTTCTCGCTTGTTTCTTTTTCTTTGTTGCCAACTCGGACCCCGAGCAAGGACTCTTGTCGTTAGATTAGTGCTAGTTGTTTGCCAACCTTCTCAAAAGCTGCCAGCGCCACATCCAGATCCTTCCTCGTATGGGCACTGGTCACAATTGTCCTGACCCGAGCTTTGTCCCGAGCCACCATGGGAAAGACGATTGGTAGGACGAATATTCCAAGCTTGAAGAGATTGTCAGCTAGTTCGCGAGCTTTACGCGCCTCTCTAACTATCACTGGCGTAATAGGCGTCTCGCTGTTCCCGGTGTCAAAGCCTATGTCTTTCAGTCCTTTTTTGAAGTAGCGTGTGTTGTCCCAGAGCTTCTTGACTAGGGACGGTTGTTTCTGGACGATTTGGAGCGCTGCGATGCATGCGCCTGCGACGGCGGGCGGGTGGGACCCGGAGAGGAGATAGCTTCGGACCTTGTTCTGAAGATACAGGCAGAGGTCTTTCGAGCCGACAACGTATCCTCCGACGCATCCGAAGGCTTTCGAGAAAGTTCCCATGTCAACGTCCACCTTTCCCTCAAGATGGAAATGATTGGTTATTCCTCGGCCGTTCTCGCCTAGAACGCCGTCTCCGTGAGCATCGTCAACATAGGTCACAGCATTGTGGTCCTGCGCTAGCTTGACAATATCCTTGAGTGGCGCTATGTCTCCGTCCATGCTGAAGACTCCGTCAGTAATGACGAGGACCCTACGGAACCGTTCTGTCCCCTGAAGCTGTTTCTCTAGATCACCCATGTCTTTGTGCTTGTAGACCCGCCTCTCCGCCTTCGTCAGACGACAGCCGTCGATAATGCTGCCATGGTTCAGTTCATCACTAATGATCAGATCACGTTCGTCCACGAGGCACATGATTGTTCCAAGATTCGTTGCGTAGCCTGACTGGAACGTGATCGAAGATTCGGTTCCCCGGTAAGCTGCCAATTCCTTTTCCAGTTTGACGTGAAGGTCCATGGTTCCCGCGATAACTCGTACCGATCCACTCCCCGCTCCGTATTTTCTAGTTGCTGCAATAGCCGCTTGCTTGAGCTTCGGATGGTTCGCTAGTCCAAGATAGTTGTTCGAGCAGAGAACAATAACGTTCTTGCCATCCACTTTGGCGTGCGGTGCAGATGGACTCTGAAGGGTCCTGACACGCCACAACAAGTCCTGCTCGTCCAGTCCTCTAAGCTCTTCCCTCAACGAATCTAGAAGCAAGGCTCTTTGCAAACCGGACTCTTGGCTCATACTCTCAAGATCAAGAATCAGCTCCCTAATCTAAAACGTTTTACAGCGGTCCCTGCGCGGCTAACACCCAGTTTCGAGGAAATCTGTTGAAAGAAAAGATGCACGCCGTTGTGAAGACGTCGCCGGGTCCCGGCGCAGTCTTCGAACCCTGGCCTACCCCCAAGCCCGGTCTTCGAGACATTCTCGTGCGGATCGAAGCCACATCAATCTGCGGAACGGACATGCACATCTACGACTGGCACGAATCGATCAGAGACAAAGTCAAACCTCCAATGGTCATGGGACACGAGTTCGCCGGAAAAATCATCGAAGTAGGCAAGGAAGTCTCCGATCTCCGCGAAGGCGACATTGTCTCAGGCGAAACGCACATCTTCTGCGGCAAATGCTTCCAGTGTCGGACTGGTAACGCTCACATCTGCGAACGAATGCTCCTCAGAGGTGTAGACACTGACGGTTGTTTCGCAGAATATCACGTTCTTAACGAGCAGCATGCATGGTTGAACGATCGCAAGATTCCAATCGAGGTAGCATCCGCTCAAGAACCACTCGGGAACGCTGTCCACGCTGCCTCCGCCGCTGACCTCTCAGGGAATACCGTCGCAGTCTTTGGCTGCGGTCCAATAGGCGCTTGTCTTATCGGGCTCTGCAAGTCATTCGGCGCGACCAAGATTTTCGGAGTTGACATCGTCGACTACCGATTGAAGCTGGCGAAGGATATGGGCGGAGACGTCTTAATCAACGGGTCTCAACAGGATCCTGTGAAGGAGATCATGCGCTTGACAGATGGGCGTGGTGTTGATGCGTTTTTTGAGATGTCAGGCGCCCAACCCTCTTTCGAAGAAGGCTTCAAAGTTCTCCGCCCAGGTGGAACCGCCGTCCTCTTCGGTCTGCCCTCAAAGAAAATCGAACTTGACGTAGCCAACTGGATCGTCTTCAAGGACGCTCATGTCCGGGGCGTCTTTGGCCGTCGGCTCTTCGGAACCTGGTACAAGACAGCCGAGGTATTGAAAGCGGGCCAAGTGGATCTGGCCAGGCTGATAACTCACCGATTCGATCTCGAAGAGTTCTCGAAAGCCTTTGCCTTGATGAAATCGGGACACTCAGGCAAGATCATCATGTACCCGAACAAGAAACACGGCTAGGTCAGGTCTACCGCCGGTCTTTCTTCGGCTCGGCAGCATGGGCCTCTTTCTGCCGGATCTTCACGATCTCTCCTGCGATCGATTTCAGCATCGCAATCTTTGGAGCGGCCTTCTTCACGGTAACATATCCTGCCTTCTCCCAGTGAAGGCTGGGCATCGCCGATTTTTCTTTCGGTTCTGGAACATAACCTAGCGAGGTGGCCGCCTGTACGATCTCTCGAAGGTTCGGTTGTTTGATGGCTCTTGCTATCGGGAGTTTTCTTCCCTGACCTCGAGTCTTAGTGCTATCTATGTGGAATGGCCAGATGATAATGTGACCCGGGTTTTTCACCCTGGCTCTACCGTCTATCTTAGGACTTGCTGGCTTGGGATACGAGGACTGTGTTTATGACTCCGTCTTGTCCCGGACGAGAGGTCACGCGTGCTTGACCGAGTTCCGTGTCGACGATCGCGCCTTTGGTGATTACTCCTCTCCTCTGATAGTCCACGTTCGCCGGGTTCTTAACAACCCGCAGAAGTTTCGACTTTGACGACTTTCCCGTTGACTTGTCTGTGACAACAGCCCAGTCAGCTGACGCTAGTTTTATTTTGGTTGCCCCGCCTCGGATTCCAACTCTTCTCTGCTTTACCTTACCAAGGGTGGTCTCAACCGGTTCTCCCCCGGCCTCGAAAGCGCGCTTTCCACGCCAACTACGCTTAATCCCTCCAGTAGGTTTCTTCTTGTGTTGGTTGCCATGGTATCGAGGCAATCGAATCGAGTTCTGACCAGTGGACTTGGCATATTAACCGTTCCCTGTCTGGGACGACATTTTCATTGTATGTAGGCTTCGAACATGATAAGGAAAGAGCTGGAAAAGCAAATCGGAAGTACTGGTCTGAAGTCCGGGCGGCGGGTTCGTCGGAAGCCTAAGAGATTCTCGCAAATTTCTGCTGTCCCGAACGTAGAACTGGTTTCGGTACTTGTCCGGCGGAAAACGTTGATGGCAGACGTAATTGTTCGTTTTCCACCGTACAACGTTTAGAACAAACTCGGGTTTATCACCCGGATTTCGGCTCGCACCGCTTTCGAAGAAAAATGTCGGCAGAAATGATTCGAACGGAACCGATGACAAAAGTGTTCAAGCACTGGCAGAACCTTGCCATAGGCGCAATACTACTAGCTCTCAACGTCTACCTCGTAACCGCAGCCAGCAGCATGATATCCGACGCCAATACAGCTATCCAAGGATGGGCAGTACTCATCGTCGCAGGCTACGCCTTCATCACAGCCCTCTACCTAGCCACCACAACGATCTCCGAACACAGCCCACTACCCCAAGTGCTACCCGGAATACTCGACCACTCGAAAGTGTTCATTGTGGGAGCGGTGGTCTACGCCATAGGATACTTCCTCATCAACAGCGGGGCCATACTGCCCACAAACCAGATAATTGCCCAAGTCTTCGCATTGATAGTCGGCGCGGGGCTCGTACTGGTTTCTGCCATAGTCGCGATATCCGCGGCTCTCACGAGACTGACCAAGTAGCGTCATCGATTCTCGGGCTCGGAACAACGGGCCCACACCCCCTTTTTCCAGCAACGGCCAACGCTCGTTTTTTCATGATCATGCTATAGTCGAGAACTGTTTGTAAGAAGATTACACAACTCTCACCAGAGAGTTGAACGGAATACGTTATGAAGAATTTCTAGAAGTTTGAAGACAGGGGAGGGACTTGACTAAGTCGTTGCTATTGTTCAGTGCATCTCCTTATGTCCGCGGGAAGCCGGGACGGACACTGGAGCTCGAAAATCCAACTTTAGAGAATGTAGTTCACCATGGAAAAAAGAGGGGGAGAGTAGTCTACAGGGTTCTTCTGGGGAAACGATTGGTTGTGGTAGAATCGCAGGGTCGTCCCAGTGGACTAGGGTTAGGTTACTTTTGCCGTGGCAACTGGGTTTAGCGTCAGTGTGGGATTGCTCAGTATCTCGCTGGTCTTGAAGGAGAGGTCCAGTTCAACGTTCACAGTCAAGGCGCCGTAGGCCTGGGCTCCTGCGCCGGTTATCGGTATTTTTAGAGATCCGCTGGGTATGGTGTAGGTCACGTTACCCCCGCTTATGATCACGATGACCTTGCTGACGTTGAACCTCAGTTCCGTGTACTTTCCGGCTGGTAGTGAGGCCTTGCCAAGGACCTTGGACGCGTTCAGCACCGTAAACAGGTTCACTGTCGCGCCTGTGGTTATTGTATGCCATCCGCTATCGCTGCCTGCGTTGGCAGAGTGTACGTCGATACTGGTGAAGGTCACGAATATCCCTGTAATGCTCGGGTCGTAGGGCTGCTGTGGAGGGTCCCTGATGCTTATCTGCACGTTCGATGGCGCGTAGAAGAGGAATCCTACGACTCCTCCGACGACCACCAGTACTAGTACAATGGCCAGCACTATCTTCTTTTTACCTCTCTTTGACGTAGGTTGATGTGTTTCCTGTGCCATGTTTTCTCAGCCGCTCTGGCAAGGAACTCCTGACTTAATCCTAGACAATTGAACAGCACGTGAACGTGATTCCATCAAGCTCTAGACCTTGTTAGCCTGAACACGAAATGAGCCTCCAGATGTTCAAGCCTCCAAGGCGATTGTTCAAATCCGTTGAACTAACTGGCTAAGAAGATGACCAACTCACATAGCGAGTATACGTTGACAGATGACTTTCTAGTGACAAAGACTGATTTTTCGTCTTTGGCCCGTTTGAGTAACCGAATCTTTATCTGGTTCCGGACCCGAATTTCCTGTTGAGCGAGGAGATTGCCCAACTATTGCTTGGAGTGCGGTGGAAACCTAAGTTATGACCCTGCAATCAAGTCGTACGCCTGCAAGAGCTGCGGGCTAACCTTCACCCAGCAAAACCTTCTCGAAGGACGAGAAAAGATGCTTCGCACCGAAGAGTCCGCGGACGAAGAGAAGAAACGACGCCACAAAGACTACCTGAAATGGTGGCTCAGCGACAAGAAAAAGTAGCTTCGCTGAAGCTCTCCCAAGGAAGCCTTTTTGACGATATTGTTTCTTCGAAACACGGTTTTACCTTAAGAGTTCAAGTTCGAGTTCTAGCTCATCCCTTATCGGAATACCGTTCGCCGCTTTCATCGGAATCTGAGGCTTCAACTTCCTAGAAACTTCGAGGGCGTTGGGGTATAGAGCGATGAGACGGAAACCTCTCCTTTGATAGAAGCCTAAGGCGTTTAGATTGTCGTTGGTTGTTATGAGCCAGACTCTCCTACAACCTATCGCCTTGGCTCTCTCCTTGACAGCGTCGATGAGCGCCGTTCCGATTCCCTCTCCTTGAGCGGTGCTGTCGATGGTGACTATCTCGCAGTCAGAACCCTCTATCCTGTAGGTCAGCAAGCCGACGAGATTTTTTCGTTTGAGAGCCGCAAAACCATCAAGTTCAGCTGGACGAATGACCCGGCCCCTGGCAACTACAATCTCGGAACCCCAGTGAGATTCCACGAAGGATGCTACCCAATTGCGATCCGACTCCTGAATAGACCTAACCAGAAGATCATTCATGGGTGGGTTCCTCTGTCCAGTGCTGTTGGAGACTCTTCTATGATTTTCGGGTGACTCGTTCGCGGTTCAGTCGGGGGTTATGTGAGAGCGTGGTTAGATTAGTTCCTTCAGGAAAGCGAAACGAGCTTAAGGTTAGTCGTGCTAATTGAATCTTAGAGAGTTGGGCAATATGCTGACAGATTCGATGCGAGAAAGAGTTTGGGCCGTTGCAGGCTCATACTACCCTGAGCATGACTGGGCTCATGGACGGAGTCACATCGAGCGCGTGGTAGGAATTGCATTGAAGATTGGAAAACAGGAAGGTGCTGATCTAGACGTTATCGAACTTGCTGCGATATTGCACGATGTGTTTGAAAACAAGGAGACGCATTCTAACAGCGAAGGATTCAGGCACGAGATTGAAGGAGCAAAAGAAGCGAGGAAGATTCTGAAACGACTCGGGGTGGCCGACAAGACAATAGACGCTGTGTGCCACTGCATAGAATCTCACAGAAAGAGAACAAGCACAGAACCCCAAACAATCGAAGCAAAATGTCTTTTCGACGCTGACAAGCTCGACTGTATTGGCGCGATTGGAGTAATCCGATGCGCTTTCGTATCATTTGATCACGGACAAGAATTCTACAGAGAAGAGAAAGACATCGAGTTATACCGGCGAAACAACATACGACCGGACGGAACCATCATCGACTTCTCAAAACACTCCTCAAACTTAGAATACGAACTCAGTCTCAGACATGTGGCAAGAAGAATGCATACAGAGACTGGGAAGAAGCTTGGCCGTGAAAGAACGGATTTCATGGATGAATTTTTCAAGAAGCTAAGCAGCGAGATGAAAGGGACTCTCTAGAATCTCTAGAAGTGTTTGCTCGTTTCTTGCGAAGAGTTAACTTTCCTACCAGTAGGTTCCTTCTAGCTGTCGGACTCTAATGCTTGAAGATATGCTTGACAGGTGGCGTCGTGGTGCAAGGGGTCCGCTTCCCCAGCTTACTCCGGTCCAGCTTCTAAACGCTCTAGTTCTCATCGACCAAGAGGGTCCTGTAGGACGCCGCGCCCTTGCCCAGGCTCTTCAGATCAATGACGGTGTTACCCGGGGTTTGTTGGAGAGGCTCGCAGAACAGGGCTTGGTTGAAGTTAGTGAGGGAACGGGAGTCAAGCTTTCCAAGCAAGGACGAGAAACCTTGCAAAAGTATCTCAAACAGCT
>Ga0209761_1000910_pt1 | contig 18839 bp, 14 predicted proteins | sample GraSoi013_1_40cm_4_FD_185818 | JGI IMG/M metagenome (GOLD analysis project Ga0209761, IMG submission 185818) | Grasslands soil microbial communities from the Angelo Coastal Reserve, California, USA - Sample 09_25_2013_1_40cm (SPAdes) (version 2) | ecosystem: Environmental > Terrestrial > Soil >...
CATCCGTGCGGCGACGACGGTCTGAGAGAGCGCCCGTTTTTCGCGAAGGGCAGCAAGTCTACGGGCGAGCTTGCGACGCGCTTCCGCCTCCGCGACGAGTTGCGGAAAAACCGGGTTGCTCCCAGTGCGCTCCGCGATGATCTCCGCCACGAAGTCCCTGGCCATGACACCAGGATATAGCGTCTTAGCCATAGCGTCAACGATATGTTTCCAGGGCTGACACCGCGTCATGTCTTGCGCTTCTTTGCATTCCTCATCGCTGCGCCCCGCCGTCGCCAGTCCGCCAGACGCCGCACGGCCAGGTCAATCTAGATCCACCCGAGTATTATACACTCGCAGGACGCGGTGAGTCCCCATCTGCGGTTTTGTCGACGAGCTGATTCAGCCGTCTGAGCCGGAGCGCAAGTCGGACAGCCGGTGGTGGGCTTTCGCTGGAAGCGAGTACACGAAACCGGTCGCCATGGGCCTCTTCGGCTTCTGGTTCATGGGGCGCAGGATGGAGATCCGCTTATGCGTCGCTCCAGCGTCCCCGTGCTGCGGCTGGTCGAGGCGAGCCCCGCGTCCGCCTCGAGGATCTGGCCGCCGAGATTGGGTCGCCGGAGACCTTCACCGAGATCGCGGTCACCGAGACGGACGAGACCGGCTCGTGCGAGCCGGTCCTGACACCCGGCACACTCGTACTGAGAAGCACACAGCCAATAATGGCACGAGGTCATCGGCCCATAAGTGCTTCTTCCGCGCGCTGAAGCATTCGCCTGCTGGACACACTGCATCGATCAGCGATCTGGACGATATCCTCGAGGGCCTGTCGGAGACGGGCCCATTCCTCAACCGCGACATCAAGCTTTCTCTGTAGGTCTGACGCAGCCCTGAGTGCCGACTCGAAACGCACGCTCAAATCCGAATCGTCAAAGGCCCGCGCATGTTGCTGGCGTGGACTTAAACCACCCATCCACTCCGTTGTTGTGCATCCCCGGATGACCGTATGAGCCGTGGCACGGCGCGCCTGAGGGTCCCTGGAGGCCACATAGTTTCGGTGCCATAGCATTCACAGCTAGTAAGCGGTGCAGCGGCAATAAGCCTTGAATGAGGTCAGCGCTGTGCGCAGGTCCTCTAAAGACTTCTTTGCGACTAGCGCAGTACCTCCGCGATTCGCGGTTTCTGCTTTCTCCGCCGTTTCGGCACCGTGCGCTCAAGAACCAAAATGCGGTCGAGCGGCGTCGCTCTTCCCTTTCGGTCCTCGCCCCAGATACGAGTCGTCTTCGCGCTTTGGTCGAACTTGTCCTCAGTTAGGGCGACGAGCTTGAACGGCACGAGATCGCGTACCTCGGTCCACAGTCGCTCTCCAAGGCGAAGATGAGTACCAAATTCCTTCACGTCACCAATTACGAGGGCCACAGGCGCTCTGGCCGGAAGTACTTCGGCAGAAGCGTGGAGGAAGCTAACGAGGAACGACAGATATCGGTCCAGCGAGTCCGTCCCGTCGAGCATGCGATCCACTGCCGCAGGGCCGTGTCGAAGGAACCAGAGTCGGATCCAGTTGAACGCACCGTAACGAAGGACTCCTAGGTATGGCGGGGACGTCACGATAGCATCCACCTTGGTAATGCCCGCATCTGCGAGAACACGGGGCAGCTTCGTCGCATCCCCACGAATCACACGTCGAAGCCCGCGCCCCGGTAGCGCACTCCCTCGAAGCAGCCATTGGACACGCTCGCGCAACTTGGCGAAAACGTCCACGGGCGGTTGCCGCAGCCGGTGCCTACGGACGAATTTACGAACGTACTCCGGCGACATGCTGAATGTGTTGGGCATGTCGATTGACAGGTAGGCTGTCTTCCCATCCGTTCGGAACTTGCCGTGCATGATCCCCAGCGTCACTCCTCGAAGGAACACGTCCTCCAGGCGGTGATCATCCAACCGGTCACGGAGGTAAACGAGCTGCGCCAGTGTTCTCGGATGGAAAATGACCCGAAGATCGTCCGGTACCATCTCGGTATCCGCATTGCCAGGATAGCCGGTGGCTAGTTCCCTAATGCGATCAAGCGCTTCCTCGATTTGGACCGGCTGCATCTTGGCGGCGGCCACGGCCACGGCAAGGGGATTGAGGTCGACACCCACGGTGGGGTGGCCGAGCAACAGTGACTCGACCAGAGTAGTTCCTGAGCCGCAGAACGGGTCGAGCACGATCTTACCCGGGGCGACGAACTCCTGCAGCACTGCCCGTGGTACGGCAGGTGGGAAGCATCCAAGGTAGCTGCACAAACTGTGGAACGGATGACGGTCTTGGAGCACTGGGTCTTTCCTGGTCATTCCTGGCCATTGTTATCGAAAGTGCTAAGGGAGGAGATGCTGTAGGTCACCGTCTGGGCCAATCGGTCCAGCTCGCGGTGGACATACTCGTCGTATGCTTTGCCTTCAAGGGGGAGGTCCGTTCCCGTGTCCGTCATATGCTTCGCCCAGGCATAGAAGGCGACATATAGGAGAAAGCTGTTCTGCATTCGCGTGATTCCAGTCTCCTGGTACCCACCGGTGCGTAATAAGCGCAAAAGATGACGGTTATCCATGTTGACAAAGATCTTCGTGTCCTTATCGTCCCCGTGGACTTCAGCGACGCTCGCCTCGTCCCAGTCGTACTTGCTCCATTCATCCTTACGAACTGGAATCGGGGTCGGCACCTGGACCTGTGCCCGGTCTTGATTTCCAGCTGTCGCCTGCTCCTCCGACCTCTCGATCCTGAAGCCGATCTTCGCGCTATGTTGCTTGTCGTCGGGCGTGAACAGGAACACGGTCAGTGTGCCGGTTTGCCCTTCCTTCGCCTTCCCGGTCGGGCGGATCGTCATACGCGCCCGGCCACCCTGGAAATCGGACCTGCTTTCCATGGCAAGGATATCCTCGGGGTCGCAACCCAGCGAAAGTTTCGCGTGAACGTGCTTCGAGAGATAACCATCGGGCGCGTCGCTCTCTAGCCGCAGCAGCGCGTGCCGATCGAGGCGAACGGGCATGGGCTTCTGCGCGTTGGCGATCCTAAGAAACGTGGGCTCGTCCTTGGTCGGAAGTAGCTCCAAGTCCTGTCGACTGCCAGGCTTGGACTCCTTACGTCCGGCAGGGTCCATACCCTTGCCGCGGGCGGCCGCGTCGGCACCAGCCTTGAAACGCTCCATCAGCCGGGCGAACCGCTCGCGCATCTTCTGCTGTTCGGCTTCGGAGTGTTTCGACAGCAGCATTTCCTTGCGCTGCTCATCGAGGCGGTGGAGCTTCTCGTCCTCAGTCAAGGCGGCGCAGATTGTCTCGCGCATCTCACCGTAGAAGCTCAATTGCTTCAATCGATCGCGCGTTGTCGAAAGCAGTTCACGCCGCGCCTGCGGGCTGAGGTGGTCTAGCTCGACCTGGATAATGAGGTACTTCGCAAGGTACGTGAGACCGAGGCGTTCGGCCGTGAAGCGGCGCTCTTCGGTGCCATGGGTCTGCCCGTTGAACGTGAACGTGATCGGCCGATACGGGTCGACGTAGACGGCAATGCTCTCCTCGGCGCGCTTCTCCGGCTGTGCCCGGACGACCCAATAGTTCACCCGCGCCGCGGTTCCCGCGCCGCGCAAGGACACGTTTACGTCCAAAGTGTTGTGATATTCGATGTTGTCTCTTTTCTCATCCATGAGACGCGTGTAATTACCCGCGATTGTGCGACGATCTGCTGTCTGCTTGGAATCGAGCATCGACGTCCGTCGCTCCTCAACCCAGAAGGGCAACACCGGGTCGAACATCGTGTTCTGTAAGAGCCACCAGAGGCTCCCGGTGAGCTGCGTCATTCGTGCCGCGTATTGCGGAATGTCCATGTGGAAGTGAACCACAGAGGTTCCCGGCTGGAAGTCGAGCAGGTCCGCGGGAATAGGGGCGACGGCGTTGTCCTCCCCAACGAGGTACTCGTACCGCCCATTCTTGTTGGTCTTTGGGTCCAGTTCATTGAAACGTGCGAAAGAGACGGCGATCTCGTCGTCGCTCCCATCAAGCAGATCAATCTGTCTCCGGGAGCAGAACAGCGTACCGTCCGGTGAAAAGGCGAGCGCAGTGGACCCGCCCTGGCCGTATGCGCCCGCGAGGTACGGTCGGGTGATCTTGTTTGTGGCGTTCAAGCTCAGGATCGTCTCCGGAATGAGGCGCGCAGTTAGCCCGACGCCGAAGTCCCGGACTTCTAGTGTAGGCTGCTTTCTGGCAAGGCCGTCGAACACCCTGATCACCACGTTGTCCGCGAGCTGTTGCCGGGTAACCTTGCCGCTACCGCTACCCTTCTTGCTTCCGCCCACAACGTCTAGGTTGGCAACGCGACCGCCCGGTACGGCGAACCAGTCCTCGACCGCCTCCCGGGGCGACCAGGGCTCGCGCTTGAGTTTCCCTTTGGCGAGGCGCCTCAGCGCTTCCCGCTCAATAATCGCATCCAGCGCGTTCGTGACGCGCTCTACGAAGGCGTGTCCGGGATCACTGCCTATGTTGATGTTGCCGAAATTTCCCTCGCGGTCGCCAACGGCACGCCATCTGAATCGGTGTTCGCGTTCCAGAACCGCGACGACATCGTGAGCCTCGGCAAGGACGCGCGTCGTTGCCAGTCGTGCTAGCAGGTCCTTCGCAGCCTTTCGCATGGGCCTCCTTTCGGGCGTGTGCATCGGTATAGCTCGAATCGGCGCGGTCGTTGAACTCTTGACCGGTGTGCGGCTCACCTGATTCGATCTGCCCACTCACACCCCTCCTTCATCTGCCGTAATCGTAGCAGGGGTGGCCGACACCAAGCGTTCCGGTCTACCCGCCGCCTCTGTAGGGACTGCCAAGCCGGGTCGATCGACTCCTGCTGACTCTCCCGCCCTCGTGCTCGCAGTCAACTCCTGGCCCTCAAGATGAGGCTGACCCCTTCGAGGGTGACCCCGCGGTCCTTACGTTCGCCAGAGCGAGGCGTTCGCCGGTCATCGCCAAAACACGATCGAGAGATGCCGGTTGCACAACGGACTGCCGCAGGAGCGGACTTCTCGAGGCCGGGGACTCTGCACTCGTGCCGCGCACCGTCGCTTATCAGGATCGCTCAGTTGGTGTTATAGTACTCAGAGCGAGCGGAGTTCTCGTCCTAAGCGGTCTCGAACAAGTCGGGGCCAGCCAAAGGTAGCGTGAACGACCTGGGAAGAGTCCTCCTCCGCAAAAAAGGAGGCATTCCCATGGCTTATGCCCATCACGACGAATCATCGTTCGAGGCGTGCGACGACCGTCACTGCACGAACGACTTCCTGCTCTCCGACGAGCAAGCGGTAGCCCAACTCGCGGGTGCCGCCTGCCGACGCCTCGGTGGTCCTGCGGACATCGCCAACGACATCGCGCAAAACGTTCGCATCTCGGCCTGGAAACGCGCGCGAAGCAGCCCCATGCTGCTAAGGCAGGGCTTTCTGAGCCGGGCAGCGCGCTGGGCGGTGAGCAACGAGCTGCGGTACCGAGAGCGCTGGATCGTCGGCGGCTCGCTCAACGTCGAGCCTCTTGATCCCTCGCACGAAAACGCGCTTCCATATGAAGCCCTCAACACTGATGCCTTCGCTCGCAACGAGGTGGCGCGCTGGACGAAGAACATCTCGAAGCGGCTTCGCATCGTTTACCGGGGTCTGTATCGGCTTGGCATGAGCCAACGCCGACTTGCGCGGCGGATGCGCGTCTCACAACCGCGTGTAGCTCAACTGCACGCCGAACTCCTCCGTGCCGGTCGCCGCGGCCTCGCGCATCTCCTGTAGGAAGGACAGTCCGAGCGGCGCCACAGAGCCCGTCGCCGTTCGGTGTTAATCCAGGGCTCAAGACCGGCTTCAAAGAAGGAGGCCGGATTGTGGGGACAAAATGAGTGCCAAGGTGATGACGATCGACAACATCGACAGGCAGAAGAACTACATCAAGATCCAGAAGAAGAAGGGGACCGGGCTGGGAATCGTATTCGCTGACGCCTTCCTTCGCGGGATGCGCGACATCGGGTACAAGTCACCGGCGTGGGCGCTCGCGGAGGAAGCTGACAACAGCTTCCAGGCTGGTGCTTCCACTTTCTCGATCCGGTTCGGCTTCGCGGCGGGGAACACTACGCGAGTAAAACCGGACATGCTTGCGATCATCGATGATGGTAACGGCATGATCCCCGACATGATCAGCTACGCGGTGCGCTGGGGTGGCACAGACCGTGAGGGAGATCGAACGGGCTTCGGTCGATACGGCTATGGGATGCCGAGTTCACTCGTGAGTCTGGGGAAGCGCTATACGGTGTACTCCAAGACTAACGAAACTGACTGGCACGCCGTGACGGTCGACATCGACGAGCTCGCCGATGCAGCGACCGACATCGCGAAGACGGAGAAACTACTCACTGCAAGGGCGACCGACCTGCCGGACTGGGTGCTCGACGCGGAGAACGTCCTCGATCTCCGCAAGCTGAAGTCAGGAACAGTAATCGTAATCGAGGACCTGGATCGGTTGCGCCAACTTGGCGGGTGGATCAAAGTGGAGACGCTGCGCGCCAAACTCCTGCGCAACTTCGGAATCATCTATCGGAATTTGATCCCGGAGCGCCGCATCTTTGTCGATGGTGAGGAGTCGCAGGCTGTTGACCCACTGTTTCTCATGGAGCATGCGCGATTCTTCAACGAAACCTCTGTGCATGCGCAGAAATGCTCAACAGTCGGCGGATTCCCGGTCCTGACGAACCGCGGCACGACGGGCGAGGTTCGTATCCGGGCCTCGCTGCTGCCACCCAACTTCCAGCTCGTGGAGCCGGCCCAATATGGGAAGAAAGGAGCAAAGCTGAACAAGCGGATGGAGATCATGAAAGACTTCAACGGTCTTCTGATCTGTCGCGCTGGGCGTCACATTGATACCGTTCAGCCGAGATGGACGAAGTTTCAGAATCCCGATGTCAACGTAAAGATCGAGATCGATTTCGATGCTGAGCTCGATGAATTCTTTGGGATTACGACTGCGAAACAGCAAATCGTCATCGCTGACGAGATGTGGGAGAAGCTGCAGCATGCCGGCAAGGACGGCGGCGACCTAATCAACCTCGTCAGGGCTCTGCGGGCGGAGTTCGACGACCACGGGAACAAGCTGGATGCAGTCGCTCAAAACGCAAAGGAAGAGCAGCGACGCAGCGAGATCGCCTTTGAAGCCTCGGAAAAGTTCAAAGGCTCCGTCCCTGAGGCGACGCAGGCACAGCGAGAGGAGGCGGACAAGAACCTGGCCCAAGCCGCGAAGGCGTTGGCAGCAGCGACCGGCAAGACAGAGGAGCAAGCGCGCCAGGAAATCATTGCCGAGGCGACCAAGCGTAAGTGGGACGTGAAGTTCGAAGCGATTGCAGAGGGCCCATTCTATCGTCCGAAGCGGATTGGGATGCAGAAACAGCTCATTATCAACACTGATCATCCCTTTTACAGAAAGCTGTACGATGTCGCTGCCGACGATGTTCGCGCCGCGTTGGAGGTCATGCTGTTCGTGCTGGCTGAGCGAGAGCTTGAGTCCCGTGACGACGCGGAGACCTTCTACAAGTCCGAGCGGAACCGCTGGTCCGAGCGCCTGCGGCATGCACTCGACCAACTGATGCCCAACGACTCGTTCAAGGACAAAGCCGCCGCGGTGGCGGAGAGAATGTACGAGGAGAGGGAAGCGCCTCCGCCAGCAGCGTAGTCGATTGGCCGAACGGGGACGACCGAGGGGGCAGCGCCACGCGTTGCGGCGTCCCCGTTCGCCAACTTTGGGCCTCAGCGTGTGACCTGGAGATCAGTTCAGCTGTGGCTCCTGCCCGAAGATCTCGCTGCAAAAGAAGGCCAACGGTGTTGCATCAAGGGGCGGTGCCGCGACAACATCTTCGTCGAGCGGCTGTGGCGCTCTTTGAAGTACGAGAATATCTACCTCAAGGCGTACGAAGATCTCCGGGAGCTGCGGGCCGGGCTCGCGTCGTGGTTCCGGTTCTACAACCACGAAGGGCGCGCATCAGGCGCTCGAGTATCAGACGCCGATGAGCGTCTGACAGGGAAGGCCGGCGCTTTCGGAGAGCCCCGTAGTGGCGGGACGACGGGCGTTGCACAAGACGGTTGTCGCCGGCGCCGCCTTGTGCAACATCCAAGACGATGAGCGGGGCGTCAACCGCGAAGAAGCCGGCGAAGAAGGCCGCGCCCAAGAAGTTCGGACGCGCTGGGACCGCGGGGAAGGCGGAAGGGGACGCGCCGGTCTTCGCCTACATGGCGCAGCTTCCGGGCGAGCAGAAGGCCATCGCTTCGAAGCTCGACGACATCGTGGCGAAGAACGTGCCGGGCGTGAAGCGCGCGATGAAGTGGAACGTCCCGTTCTACGGCCTGGAAGCAAAAGGGTGGTTCTGCGCGTTCGCCGCATTCGCGAACCACACCTCGGTGAACTTCTTCCGGGGCGTGAAGCTCGAGTCCGTCCCGCGCGACGGCGGCGTAAAGGAGAACCGGCGCGTCGTCTACAAGACGCTCGCCGACGTCGACGAGGCGCAGCTCACGTCGTGGGTGCGGCAGGCGGCTGCGCTCCCGGGATGGCTCGCTCCCCCGTCGCGCGGCGGCGCGTGATGGACGCAGCGTCAACTGCAGGTCAGCCCTAAAGATGGATGGGCCAAAATTGGGTCCGAACGATTGGGTCCACCTCACGCGCCAGGCTGTCTGCTCGCCCGCGTCGCGCAGCCGAGGCAGAGGGGGACCCGGCCGGCAGAGCAGATCTACGGAGACCGGATCAGGCGGGAGTCGCCTCCAGCTCCCGGCGGATCTGCCCGGACTCCGCGCAAAGGACTAGCAGCGCTCAGAAAACTGTGGTCTTAGTACACAATTCGCCAACCGCCATCTACGAGAGCATCCTACGACGTGGCCGCTGGTTCAACCTCCGCTACGGAATTGACCGGAAGATCTGTGCAGGTCCGGATTTCCCTTCGGGCCAACGAATCCCGCGGAGTTTCGCGGTCCAGCAAACTGGGTAATACCGCTTTCGGCGAAAGAGTTGCAGGTAAAGTTGGTGCGTTGCACCAGGAGGAAGGATGGCGCTGGTAACAGACATCGAGGAAGTCTCGAGAGAAAGGACAAGTGTGCACGACCGGGTGGAGTGCTCGTGCACAATATTCGAGATCGACGGACAGCGGTACCTTCAGCTGGATACTTTCGGCTCGCCAACGCGCAAGCTGAAGAACAAGGTTAGTCAGGCGTTGCAGTTCAATCGCGAGGGAGCGCGAAGATTAAGGATGCTTCTCGAGAAGGCCTTTTCTGGGGACAAATAAAACGCTCGTGGACGCTGCTCGGATCTACCAAGGAGGCCGATCACTGTTGAACTGCCCGTCGGGCGAGCCAGACTCAGGGCCTCAGCGCAACCGATTCCGGTAGAACCGCCCTCCCTTCATGATCGCCAGCAGCGACTTCTCCGGTGGCTGCAGCACGCTGATGTCCTTCAAAGGATTCCCGTCAACCACGAGCAAGTCCGCAAAGGCGTCCGCGCGCAAGCAGCCGAGCTTGCCTTCCCTGCGCAGCACCCGCGCCCCCACCGACGTCGCCGACCGGATGATCTCGATCGGCGACAGCACCTGCGCCCGCAGCACGAACTCCCGGCTCTGCTCCGCCTGCAGCGGCCCGAGCAGGTCCGTCCCATACGCGACCGGCACACCAGCCCGCTTGCAGATCTCCAGCGACCGCAACCCTCCGTCGATGACCAGCTCGTTCTTCGCCAGCATCTCCGCCGGCATCCCGAGCGCGCCGGCGCGCTCCCTCATCGCGTAGTACGTCACCAGATTCGCAACCAGCAGCATCCCCTTGCTCGCCATCAGCTTCGCGCGCGCGTCGTCGATCAGGTTGCCGTGCTCGATCGTCCGCACCCCGGCCTGCGCGGCCCGCTCGATCGCCTCCGGCGTATACGCGTGCGCGCAGACGTATCGGCCGAATGCCTGCGCTTCCTCGACCGCCGCGGCCACCTCGCCGGGCGAGAACTGCAGGCTATCGAGGGGATCGTACGGAGACGCGACCCCGCCGGACATCATGATCTTCACTTGGTCGCACCCCTGCCGCATCTCCTCCCGCACCACCTTGCGCACCTCCGCCTCTCCGTCCGCTGTCGCCGTCGCGAACGCGAGCGCGTGGCAGCACCCGCAGCGCGCCCCGGCGTCCGTGCGCCGGCGCATGTCCGCGTGCCCTCCAGTCGGTCCGATCGCCCGCCCGGAGATGAACAGCCGCGGCCCTTCGATCAGCCCCTGGTCCACCGCCGCCTTGAGTCCCCAATCCGCGCCCCCGGTATCGCGCACCGTCGTGAATCCCCGCTCGAGCATCGCTTTCATCGCTACCGCCGCGCGCGCCGTCATCAGCGTGAGCGGGACGTTCTCGAGCTGCCGGATGAACACCTCGCTCAGGATGACGTGGGCGTGGCAGTCGATGAGCCCCGGCATCAGCGTCCGGCCGCCGCAGTCGACGACGGCCGCGTCGCTGGCGCGGATGGGCCGCTCCGAGACTTCGCGGATGGTCTCGCCCTCGACCAGGATCTCGCAGCCGCCGACCAGCTCGTCCCGTTCGGGATCGAGCATCCGGAAGTTCCTGAACAGGGTCTGGGTCATTTGCTGCCTCTCGGGTAGATTCGGACCGCGCGCGAGACCCTAGTGGATCTCTCCAGCAGCGAGAAGCCGATGGAAGCCGACCTGAGCACGCTCAAGCGCATCGAGCGCCTGCCGTTCTGCCGCTTCCATTGGCGGCTGCTCTGGATGGGCGGGCTCGGATACACCTTCGACGCGATGGATGGGGCGATGATCGCCTTCATCCTTCCCGTCGTTTCGTCGTTCTGGGGCCTCTCGAATCAGCAGACCGGCATTCTCGGCAGCTCGTTGATGATCGGGTACCTGTTCGGGGCCTTCTTCGCGGGGACGCTGGGCGATCTGATCGGCCGGCGGGCCGTGATGATGTACGCGCTGGCCATCTACTGCCTCGGCACGCTGGTGGCGGCCTTTGCCCAGAGCTGGCAATTTCTCTTCGCTTGGCGGGTGATCGCCAGCTTCGGCACCGGCGCGGAAAGCGCGATCATCGCGCCGTTCCTCGCCGAGTTCATCCAGCGGAAGTATCGCGGCCGGTTCGTTGGCAGCCTCTCCGGCTTCTTCTCGTTCGGCTTCGTGTTCTCCGCCCTGCTCGGGTACTTCGTGGTCCCGCGCTCCCCGGACGGCTGGCGCATCATCCAGATCATCGGCGCGGTGCCGATCCTGATGCTGCTCTGGTGGCGGCGGTCGTTGCCGGAATCGCCGCGGTGGCTGATCCAGCGAGACCGATCCGCAGAGGCGGCAGCAGAGGTGCAACGCATCGAGGCCCGGCTGACCGAACAAGAACGCTCAACGCTGCCACCGCTGCACAGCGTCGAAGTGCCCGCCGTCGCCGCCGCTCAGGGCGGCACGTTCGCGAAGAACCTGGCCGCGCTCTGGAGCGGCCCGATGGCCCGCACTACGCTCATGCTCTGGGTCCTCTGGATCGCGATCACCTTCTCGTATTACGGCTTCTTCACCTGGATCCCCACGCTGCTGGTGAAGCAGGGGATGACCATCACCAAGAGCTTCGGCTACAGCATCGTTATCTACCTGGCGCAAATCCCGGGGTACTACTCCGCCGCATTCGTCTCCGAGAAGCTCGATCGGAAGTGGACGATCGTGGCGTACATGCTGCTCGGGGGCGTGTCCGCATATCTCATGTCCCAAGCCCGGTCGGACGCGGCAATCACCCTCGCGGGATTCTCGCTCTCGTTCTTCATGAACGGCACGTACGCCGCGATCTACGCCTACACGCCGGAGCTGTACCCGACCGCGTTCCGGACCACGGGCATGGGTGTCGCCTCTGCCTTCGGCCGTATCGGCGGGCTCTCCGCGCCCATCGTCATCGGCTACACCTTCGCCCGCATCGGATTCGGCGGCGTCTTCCTCATCACCACCGTCGTCCTGGTGGCCGGAGCGCTGGCCGTCGCTCTGCTCGGCATCGGCACGGCGGGGAAGAGCCTGGAGCAGATCACGCGGGAATTGGAAGATACGGTCAGGCGGCCTCAACGTGAGCCGCTCCTGGAGCACCGCTCCCGAGCTTCTTCCGGGAAGCAGGAGCTACCGACGTGAGGACGGTGACCTGCGCGAAGAAAGCGCCGGGCGCGAGTCGCGCTATCTATGGGCTTATCTGGACGAAAACGGGTGCCCTGCACCTGGCCTGGATTGGAGCTAAGCGCCGTCGTTTCTTCCTCAGCTTAGGTCCGTGGCTGCGCGCTCCGATCGAGGCTCTTCAGGTCCGGACACGAGCCAACGACCTGAACGCTTGGGTCAGGCGCCGAGTGCTTTCGCTGCCTTCGCGACGTCGCCCTCCGCCACGAAGATGACGGTGGCGAACTTCCCGCCGATTCCGAACGCGTCCGTCGCTTCGATGTTGATGCCCGCCTTGGCGAGCTTCTCCAGCACGCTGTGGTAGCTGCCGATTTTATCCGCGTCCTCTACCCAGAACGCGGCTTCTGTCTTGGGCGTCTTGCTTAGCTTGGTGAGCGCCTGTTTTGCGCGGTCGATATCGGCGGTGAAGAAGTGGGCCTGCGCTTCCCCGGGGCCCATCTGGTACCCCCAACTCGCGGTGACGTTGACCTTCGCCTCGCGGAAAGCGCCCAGGATCTGCGCGAGCGCTCCGGGCTTGGGATCCAGCTTTACGGTGAGCACATCGATCTTCTTGGCGGTGGCCATCTCATCCTCCCATGCAAGATCGGACGTCGCATCTAGCACACCCCGTGTGTTTCCGCCGCTCGAGCACGTGAACGGCCCAGGAGCGTCACGCCGCCGCCATAAGCTCCTGCAACGCCTTCACGCGTCCGTGCCCCCTCGCTGAGCGTGAATTTGCATCCATCTATCCTCCCCGAAGGCGACCGACGCGGATCCCCAGAGGATCCAGCGTAGGTCCTCGCGGCAAGGACGCCGACGCGCCAGCGAACGCGCCGGCGGCCGCCGCGCTGCGCGGAAACCGGCGGCGCTGGCGACGTACTCATTCTCCTGCACGGCGTCCTGACGGATAACTCGCTATCGCGCCGCGTCATCCCCGAGTTTGCATGCAGTTGCTCGAACGCCCGCGCCAAGACGCGCGGCCAACCGGCCAAAACGCGCGGCTCAGTGCAGGAACGCGTCCAGCGTCAGGTTGAGCTGTACCCGGCGCGGTTGGCCGTCGACGATCACCGGCTCGAAGCTGCAGCTTTCGACGAACTGCCGCAGCATCCCGGACTCCTTGTTGTCTCGCGCTCCCTGGATGGCGACCGCCGCGACCGTGCCGTCCTCGCGAATCGTGAACTCGACCGAGATCGACTTTGCAGAGGAGGGCGATACGTACAGAGGTTGGCGGCAGGTCCTGAGCACCGGTTCTGCTTCCATCGTCTGAACAGAGGTGCCGATGAGGTCGCCCTTTCCGCACCTGGCGGTGATCTCGCCGAGACGCGCGCGAAGAAGGGCCGGGAGGCGAGGGTCGACACGGTCCGGCAGAGCTTCGGCGGCGCGCTCCTCATGCACGATGGCGTCGGCGCAGCGGCCGTTCTTCTCGTAGACGGTAGCGAGCGAATGCAGCTCGAAAGGTCCCGGTGAGATCGATACCGCGCGTTTCGCCAGCTCGAGCGCTTTCGCGGATTGTCCTTCTTCCTGTTCGGCGACCGCGAGCCGGGCCAGCACTCCGGCGTTGTTCGGGGCGAGCTCCGCGGCCTTGCGGATGGCGGCGACGTCCTTGTTCTCGTCGTACCAGATCACCCATGAGCGCCAGTCTTCGGGATGTCGCTCGGTGGCGAGCGCGAGGTCGCGGCTTCTCGAAAGCGCGAGCATCAGCGGATGGGCAGGGTCCGCAAGCCTGGCGAGCGCGAGCGCCTCGTGCAGCTTCTCTTCCCTGTCCGGCCGTCCTCCGAAGACGTCGAAAAGCTGCGCGCGGAGAGCGTGCACCTCGGCGGGTGGCATCTTGCGCAACACCTCCGGGCCGGACCATGCTTTCACCGGGAACGCGGTCTTGCCCATGGGGTTTGCGTGCAGGAGATACCGTTCCATCGCCTTGGCAATCTGCGTCTCGCCCATTCCCGGGAATGCACCGCTGAACGCCGTCCACATCCCGTCTCCGCGCGCGAGCCGAGCGAGGAACGCCTGGAATTTCTTCGGTTCGGTGTCAACCAGCCAGTGGACGAGCGCCCACGACAGCGTCTCGAACTCATAACCGTTGTCGACGGTTACCGCCGAACCCATCCCCATGATCTCGAGGGACCAGTTGACGTCCATCGGCTTGCCGCGCATCAGACGCAACCTCTTCCGGTCAGCCAACCAGGAGCGCCGCTGCCTGGTGCTGCTGCCGCGCACGGCCCGACCTTTGCGCCGGTCGATATCCAGGGTTTCCATCAGACAGGCGATTCCTTCGCCAACCCACCGCGGACTCGTGACCAGGTACTCGCTCAGCAGCGCGTGCGTCACCTCGTGCTTGACCTCTTCCGAGTCGAGAAGGTTTCCCCCACCCGAAACGAAAATCATGCGCTGGCCGAAGCGATCGGAACTGGCCATGCCGTCCACCTTGTCGACGAGGACTTCGTGCAGCTCGCGTTCACTCGCGACGGCCACCACGCCGATGTGCGCAGGCGACGCCGTCTCGCCGTGCCACCCCGCCGCGAGCAGCGCGTTGCGGATCAACTCGAGATCCGAGATGGCGCGCCGGGCGTCTTCCTCGGGTAGGTCGGTGCGCAGCGTGAAGTGCTCGGTTTCGAGCTCCAGCCAAAGCTCGGGATTGGTGGATCGAAGCTCGCGAGCGCAAGCTGCGGCCAGCAGCGCGAGCAGGATGGGCATGCGCATCTGCGCACGGTAAACCGGATTGCCGCGTTCCTGGAAATCTCCTGCGCGAAGGAGTGGTGCTCGATCCCAGGCTGGTTGGGCGGCCAGCGCAGTTGGGACTATCGGTCTGCGCAACTCCCTCGCAGCGGTTCGATCCGGTCGGTCGGCGGTTCCTGGGGAACTTCCCGCAGGGTCCAAGGAAAAGCCGCCGACGGTAAGCCGCGAGGGAGTATGTAAATACGCATAGTTGACAAATATGTCAACTTCATGATGTATGATGCGCGATCGTGCTCTCCGACCGTCAGATCGTCGAGCTGTTCCACCTGCACTTCGTGCGCCTACTCTGCGCCGGGGCAGACAGGCACCGCTTCGGGATCAAGGGCGGATGCAATCTGCGTTTCTTCTTCGAGAGTGTGCGGTACTCGGAAGACATCGACTTCGACGTGACGGGGATCCCGGAGCACACGCTGAAAGAGAAGGTGAACAGGGTTCTCGGCGGGCCGGCGTTGGCGATGCCTCTGCGGAGTCGTGGGATCTCGATCGGCGCCGTCACCGCACCGAAGCAGACGGAGACGACGCAGCGATGGAAAGTAGGCCTCTCGATAGGAGCCACCCTGCCGTTGCACACGAAGCTCGAATTTTCCCGCCGCCAGACCACCGAGGGCGCCGTCGTCGAACCCGTCTCTGCCGGCGTGCTCGCGGAGTACCAGATGATGCCGGTGCTCGCTCCCCACTATCCCCTGCCGGCGGCGCTTCGGCAGAAAGTCGGCGCGCTCGTCGGCCGCAGCACCGTCCAGGCACGCGATGTCTTCGATCTCTCGGTCCTGCTGTCCAGGGCTGGCGGCCGCATCGATGCGCTCCGGCCGATGCGCGCGCAGATCGCGAAGGCGATCGAACGGGCGATGGACGTCTCGTACGACGAGTTCAAGGCGCAGGTCGTCTCCTATCTGAAGCCCGAGCACTTCGACGAATACGGTACGCGTCAAGCCTGGGAAGCCCTGCAGGCACAGGTCGTCGATGCGCTGGAGAAGGCGGCGCCATGAACGCGCCAGAGGCTTTGAGCCGCTTGCGCAAACTCGGCGTCCCCGCGGCGACGACTGCCGACGCGGCGGCGGTGCTGGGGATTTCGCTTCAAGCTGCCAGCCACACGATGCGCCGGCTCGCACGGACGGGGCTCGTGAGGCCGGTCCGGAGGGGGATCTGGGCACTGGGAGATCGACCGGACCCGCTGGTCCTGGCTGACTATGTCACGGCGCCGTACCCCAGCTACGTGTCCTTGCAGACTGCGCTCTATCGGCACGGGATGATCAATCAGATACCGGAGATGACGTTCCTCGTCTCGCTCGCAAGGAGCGCGCGCGTCTCGACTCTGCTCGGGACGTACAGCATTCATCACGTGCAGCCTGCATTATTTGGGGGATTCGAGATGCTCCCGGATTCCGGCATCAAGATCGCGACCCCCGAAAAAGCACTCGTCGATTTCCTCTATCTTTCTCCCACCCGCGGTCGGCTGTTCGCGGCGCTCCCCGAGCTGGAGTTGCCGCGCGGCTTCCGGAGAGCAGAAGCGCGGCGGTGGGTCGCGCGCATCCCTTCGACGCGTAGAAAGACGATCGTCGCGCGGAAGCTGAACGACGTGCTGGCGCGTGTCGGGACGTCTTCGTGAAGCTGGAGGAGCGCGCCAAGGCGGAAGGCATTACTACGGGCAAGTTCCCCCAACACGTCCCGGCGGGTCGCAACCGAAACTAGCCGGCGTCGAGCGCGCGCGCCAACTCGCGCGCGTGTTCCGCGCAGGGGCTCACGTCCTTTCTGTCCGTCTCCGCCAGCGTGTTGGAGAACCACATCACGCAGCTCGGTCGGGAGCAGTGCCTGAGCCCGAAGGTGTGGCCGAGCTCGTGGATCGCCTCGGTGGCGGCGCGTCGACGGAGCCGGTCCGTGCTTTCCGCGCCGACGCGCGGTCGAGAATACCGCCACGCCCCTGCGCTCATCGGCTTCGCCGAACACGAAGTTCAGGTCGGGTGCGTAGAGGTCCACGTCCGCGATGCCCAGCAGGCGGAGCCAGTCGGCGCGCTTGATGTCTGCGAGCGCGTCCAGGATGACGGCCGCCCGCCACTGGTCTCACTGCCGCGAGAAGGCGTGCGACGGCAAGGGAACTCTGTCAGCAACCACGACGTCCCGGCGGAGAGCTGCCCGAGCATCTTCCGCAACCCAGGCGACGAGCCTCCGCTCGATCCGCCCCACGGGGGCGATCACGATGGGACGCGCGTGCGTCGCGAGTGTCATGGCGCAGGCCCCGTCAGCAGCGGATGTGAGCGGTCGCCATCGCTGCCTCAGTGCCGCTTGAAGAACTGCACGGCGCGCTCGTGGCGCTTCGCGGCCGCAAGCGTCTTGAAGGTGCCGAGATTCCTCCGCTTGCCCGTGCGAGGGTCCTCCTTGCGCGAGTAGAGGCGGAACTGGCCCCGCTTGAGCTTCCGGATCATGCCGCCAAGCTGCTCATCGGTACCGTCGCGCGCCATCCTGCATACCCGCCCGAAAGCTACTCCTCGGCCAGGAGTGTCGGCGGATCCCGCTACGATGATCCAATGAGCGACGCTTGCAAGGCAATGTTCGGCGTGATCATGCTGGCGTCCTGCAGCCATCCGCACGTGAGCTCTCGCGGAGGAGGACCTTCGTTGCGAACCTGCTCGAAGTCCGGCACATCAGCGTCGGCTCATTGTGTGCAAAGATGCGCAGTCATCTTTCTGCTCCCGGTTGGCTCCGAGACTGGGCACCAGTGGGCCCGGAAGGCCCGAGGGGAGATCTCCATGAATTCGATTCGTGGATGGAATGCCACCGCGTGGTGCATCGCCTGGTTCCTCGGAGCGTGCGGTGGTGGGGGAAAGCCCGCCGACACCGCTGGCGCCGCGAGCGGCGCGTCGCGGGCGGCGCGCACCGCGGCGCAGATCGCCAACCCTGGGCTGGACGGCCCAGCGATGACGGTGAAGCTGAGCGTCCTGTCGAGCCCGCCCCAGTTAGTCTCCGGCGGTGATGCGCGCATCCACGTCACCGCCGCGCCGGGGCTGCGCGACAAGCTCGAGCTCTGGCTCGACGGGCGGCATCTGGACGCCACGCTGCAGGAGGTGAGCGATGGCCTCGAAGGCGTGATCCGCGGCCTGAAGGTCGGCGACAACCTGCTCGAGGTGAAGCACCGCAACGCGAACGTGCGCGACGCGATCACGCTGACCAACTACCCGATCACCGGCCCCATGTTCACCGGGCCGCACCAGACGCCGTTCGTCTGCACCACCATCCAGTCCGCAGTGGGCCGGCAGCCACTGGTCGACAGCGCGACGCCGCCCGGCTATCGGGTCACCGACGCGCAGGGCCACACCATCGGTTACAGCCGCGACTGCTCCATCGACACCTTCTTCAGCTACTTCTACAGAAGCACTTCGGGCGCGCTGAAGGTGATGCCGGCCGACGGCAGCCGTCCTCCGGACCTGGGCACGGTGACCTTGCCCGACGGCCGCACGGTGGATTTCGTGGTGCGGCGCGAGATCGGCTCGATCAATCGCTTCCTCTACAGCATCGCGATGCTGGCGCCGCTCGCCGAGGACCCGGCGAATCCCGACCTCAGCCTGTGGAACCGCAAGCTCCTGTACTGGTTCCAGGGCGGCGTCGCCATCGGCCACAGCCAAGGCACCGTGCACAGCGGCTCGATGAACCTCGACATCCTCGCCCGCGGCTTCGCCATCGTGCACAGCAGCGGCAACAATACCGGCACGCACTACAACATGAACCTCGCCGGCGAGACGGCGATGATGACCAAGGAGCGCTTCATGGAGCGCTACGGCGTGCCGATCTACACGGTCGGCCTCGGTGGCTCGGGCGGGGCGATCCAGCAGTACATGATCGCGCAGAACAATCCGGGCGTCCTCGACGGCCTGCTCCCGGTGCAAAGCTATCCGGACATGGTCACGCAGACCATCCACGTCGGCGACTGCGAGCTGCTCGAGCACTACATGGACGCCACCGATCGCAA
>Ga0209761_1000915_pt1 | contig 18772 bp, 18 predicted proteins | sample GraSoi013_1_40cm_4_FD_185818 | JGI IMG/M metagenome (GOLD analysis project Ga0209761, IMG submission 185818) | Grasslands soil microbial communities from the Angelo Coastal Reserve, California, USA - Sample 09_25_2013_1_40cm (SPAdes) (version 2) | ecosystem: Environmental > Terrestrial > Soil >...
CCTGGATCGCGGCCTTCGCCAGGAGGGCCAGACTCTTATCGCCGTAGACGAAGGATCCTTTGTCGTCCACAAAGATCGCGCGGTCCGCATCGCCATCGTGGGCGATCCCGAGATCCGCGTGGACCTCCGCGACGATGCGCATGAGATCGGCGAGATGATCGGGAATCGGCTCCGGCATGCGGCCCGGAAACGTGCCGTCCGGTTGCCCGTTGAGGGAAATCACGCGGCATCCGAGGGACCGCAACAGGTACGGCGTCACGACGCAGCCCGCGCCATTCCCGGGGTCGACGACGACCGTGAACGCGCTCTTGCGGATCGCGGCGACGTCCACTTTCGCGAGGATCGCCTCGAGGTACTGATGGTTCGCCCCGTCGTCGGAACGAATGGACCCGACCTCGGACCAGGCGGCCACGTGGAACGTGCCATCGAAGAAGATCGATTCAATCGCCTCCTCGTCCTCGCGGCGCATTTCCATGCCGCGGGCGTCGAGCGCCTTGATCCCGTTGAACTCCCGCGGGTTGTGGGAGGCCGTCACTACGACGCCTCCTTTGAGGTGGCCCGACTTCGCGAGGAAGTATTGCTCGGACGGCGTCGGCACGACGCCCAGGTCGATCACGTCGCAGCCGGCCGACATCAGGCCGGACGCGGCCGCGCGCGCGAGCATCGGACCGCTGAGGCGCGTGTCGCGGCCCAGGACCACGGTCCCACCGCCGAACGACGTGCCGATCGCTCGGCCTACTTTCAGCGCGAGATCCGCGTTCATCTCGGGACCGACGATCCCGCGAATCCCGTTCGTGCCGAACAGCCGCGTCATGCGCTCACCCGGTCATCGAAGATCGTCGCGTACGGCGGCACCTGGACGCCATCGCCGATGATGCTGTCGCGGATGTGGGCCCCCTCGCCGATCGACGCGCCCGTCCCGATAATCGACGCGGAGATTTCCGCCTTGTCGTCCACACTGACGGCCTCGAGGAGCGCGGCGTTCGTCACGGAGGCGCGACCGATTTTGCACGACTTCCCCAAGACGACGTGCGGACCCAGACGCCCTTCCACGAACGATCCGGAGGCCACGTACACAGGCGGCCGGAGCGAGCCCGCGGACACGTCTGCATCGGAGGAGATCTTCCCCCGTCCCGCGTCGAGGAGGACCCGTTGCGAATGCAGGTAGCTGGGGAGCGTCCCCGCCTCGGACCAGTACCCGTCGTACCGATATGGCGTGAGCCCGCGGTCGATGAGCTTCGGGAAGACCTCCCGCTCCAGCGACACCGCGCGGCCGTCTTCGATGAAATCGAACACCATCGGCTCGAACACGTACCGCCCTGCGTTCACGAGGTTGCTCGGCGCCTCCGCTCGCGGCGGCTTCTCCACGAACCGCGTGATCCGGCCGCCCTCGATCGCGACGACCCCGAACGCGGATGGATCCTCGACCGGCCACAGCGCGATCGTGCAGATCCCGGCGCCTTTGCGATGGGCCTCCACGAGCCGGTCGAAATCGATCGTGTCGACGACGTCCCCGTTGTAGACCGCGAACGTGCCGCGAACGTGCCGCTGCACGTTCTTGATCGCACCGGCCGTCCCGAGCGGCTTCGATTCCTCGACCACGCGGATCTCGATGCCGAAATCATGGGTCCGGAAGAACTCCCGCATCGGCTCGAACCCGTAGTTGACAGCGATCAGGACTTCCTCGCACGAGGTCGGCAGCGAATCCAGCGTGTAGACAATCTGCGGCCGATCCACGAGCGGGACGAGCGCTTTCGGGCGGCTCAGCGTGAGGGGGCGGAGGCGCGTGCCGAGGCCGCCCGCGATGATCACGAGCTGCATCCGCGCTACGAAGCAAGGGCCAAGTTATCTATTTTCTGGCCTCGGGGCTCACTTGGGGACAATCGTGACGACGTTGTTGCCCCGGAGGACGACGGTGCCGACCCGCCGGACGTTGTCCTCTTTCGTCTCTTCCGTGTCCTCGAGGACCATGTTCATGTAGTCGTCATAGCCGACGAGCTTCCCTTCGAGGATCCGGTTGTCCTTGAGCAGGAGCTGCACCCGCTTGTTGATGGATTTTTCTAGAACGTTAAGAGGCATCACCATAGAAGGATCTGTCCCCCCTTCCGGCGCGCCGTAAACTGTGAATGCACTTAAGACTTTTCTTACACCATCCTATCGAGAGACGGCCGTGCGATGGAGTCGCCACGTATTTATCGCGGCGGACCCATGCATCCGCGATGCCGCTCGAACGGAAGAAAGTCGGCGAGGTCTTCCATTTCTACACGAAGATCGGCGTCGCCGCGATCCGAGTCACCGACGATGGAATTGCGATCGGAGACACGGTCCAAATCCAGGGGCCTTCGACCAACTTGGAGCAGACCGTGGACGCGTTGCAGATCGAACATGCCGTCGTCTCGCGCGCGGGCCCGGGACAAGAGGTCGGGATGAAGGTCCGCGACCGCGTGCGGGAGAAGGATTTCGTCTACAAGCTGATCCCGATTGAAGGTCCGGTTCGGCCTCCGGCGGCGAAGGCGGCCGCCAAAGCGCCTGCGAAGAAGGCCAAAGCACCCGCGAAGAAGGCACCGGTCAGACGAAAAGCCAGCCGCGCACCGCGTAGTAAAGGGCGCCGAGCGTCCCGACGATCGCGATCGCGTTCAAGATGATGTCGAGGGCCGCCTCGATTCCGGGACCGCGGAGGCCCGCGTCCACGAGCATGAACTTCAGCCGATGGGTCCCATGGAAGAGCGAGCCCCCGATGAGCGCGAAGAAGAAGAGGCGGACCAACGGCTCCTGCCAGTGGGCCGCGAACGTCGCATACGCGGCGGGATCGGTCGGCCACAAACCGAACACCGGCGCGACGAACAGCAGGAACACGGTGATCGGGAATAGGAAGGCCGTGATGAATCCGCCCAGGGAGAAGAGGCCCCACAGGAGCGGCTCGAGGAAGACCTCCGGCTCGCCGGTCTTCTCGTCCGCGTGGACGGTCTCGCGGCCGGGATTCCACGCGAGCGATTCCCGAGTGGACCCAACCTCTTCGGCCATTCAGATGCCCCCGAAGATCAGGTAGACGGCGGCCGCAGAGACGCCGATCCACAGGAGCACGTTCACGCCGAAAACGGATTTCCACGGGAGCGGCCGGTCGGTGAACTGAATCGGCTGGGCCTTCCCGATCAGCATGAACCAGCTGACGGCGTGCCACACCAGGAGGGCGAACAGGACGAGGTTCACGTACAGGATTGGCGGCGTGCGCATCGTGTCGACGAAGGACGTGTACGCGGATTCCCCGTCCCGCAGCGTTCGGAGCAAGTTCAGGAAGATGAGGCCGTAGAGCGCGGATACCACGCCGCCGAGCTCGCGCAGCTGGAAGCTCAGATACCGCCGGTTCCGGAGCCACCATCCCGCCCGACGTTTCCACGGATATTCGCGGGCCGTCGCATCACCTCGACTCGGCCTTGGGCATCAGGAGGCGCCGCATGTGCCGCATCGTCGCGAGGACTTTCAGGGTCTGAATCGCGGCCGCCGGATCCACGTTCTTCGGGCAGACGACAGAGCACTCTCCGACAAACGTGCATTCCCAGACGCCGGCCTTCGTGTTCAGCCGCGCAAGACGCTGGTCGGCCCCTTCGTCCCGCGTGTCCCGGATGTACCGCAGCGCCAGAGCGGACGCCGCGGGGCCGACGAACTCGGGGCTCGTCCCGAAGACCGGGCAGGCCGCGTAGCATAGCATGCAATTGATGCACAGGCTTTGCTGCCGGTACGCCTCGACGTCCTCCGGGTACTGCACGAACTCCTTCGTCAGGTCGCCCGACTCCTCGCGGACGATATACGGCGTCACGGACGCGAGCTTCTCCAGGAAGTCGTCGAAGTCCACGACGAGGTCCTTCAGGATCGGGAAGTTCGCGAGCGGATCGATCGTGACGGCGCCTTTGTGGACGTCGCGGATGTACGTGCCGCACGTGAGCTTCGGTTGCCCGTTCACGTTCGCCCCGCACGAGCCGCAGATCCCCATCCGGCACGACCACCGGTACGTGAGCGTGGGGTCGACGTGGTCCTTGATGTAATTCAGCCCATCGAGGACGACCATGTCGTCGCGGTACGGGATTCGGTACTCCTGGTACGTCGGCTTCGACCCCGACGTCGGTCGGTACCGTTTCACCCGGAACACCACGTCCCGCTCGGCCATCTCAGTACTTCCTCTCGACGGGCTGCCACTTCGTGATCTTCACCGGTATGTAATCGATCCGCGGTGCGCCGTCGGCGCGATACGCGAGCGTGTGCTTCAGGTAGTTCGCGTCGTCGCGGTTCGGGAAGTCCGTCCGGCTGTGGGCGCCGCGCGACTCCCGTCGGTTCAGCGCGCTGTGGGCGATCGACGCCGCGACATCGAGCATGAAGTCGAGTTCGAGCACCCCGGTCATCTCCGTGTTGAAGACCCGGTCCTTGTCCGCCATCCCGACGCTCGCGAAGCGGTCGCGGAGCTTGGCGAGCTTCCCGCACGCGTCCGCAAGGCCGGCTTCCTCCCGGAAGATCCCGACGTCACGGTCCATGAGTTGCTGCATCTCGACGCGGACGCCCGCGAGCGTCTCCTTCCCCCGCTCCCGGCCCATGAGGCCATCGAAGACGCGGGACTCCTCCTTCCGCAGCGCCTCTCGCGAGGCCGTTCCGCGAGGATACGCGGCCTTCTGCTTCGCGTGTTGTGCCGCCGCGAGGCCACACCACTCGCCGAACACGAGGCATTCGCTCAGGCTGTTCGACCCAAGGCGGTTCGCGCCATTGATCGAGACGCACGCGGTCTCGCCGACCGCGTAGAGGCCGGGCAGCGTCGTCTCCCCCGTGCTGTTCGTCGAAACGCCACCCATGATGTAATGCTGACCGGGGCGCACCGGGATCGGCTCGTGAATCGGATCGAGCCCCATGTACTTCTCCGCGAGCTCGCGGACCATCGGGAGCTTCTTGTCGATCGTCGCGGCGCCGAGGTGACGCAAGTCGAGGCCGAGATACTGCCCGTACGGCCCGTCGAACGCGCGGCCGGCCTTCATCTCCTGGATCATCGAGCGCGAGAGGATGTCGCGCGGCCCGAGTTCCATCTTACTCGGAAGGTAGCGCTGCATGTACCGCTCGCCGTCTTTGTTAATCAGGTAGCCACCCTCCCCGCGAGCCGCCTCGGTGATCAGGATGCCCGTCCCCGGCAGGCATGTCGGATGGAACTGCACCATCTCCATGTCCTTGAGCGGAACGCCGGCGCGGTAGGCGAGGGCCATGCCGTCGCCCGTCTTGATGAAGCCGTTCGTGGTGAATTCGTACACGCGGCCGCAGCCGCCCGTCGCGAGAATCGTCGCCTTCCCGCCGATCCCCACCATCCGGCCGCCGCGAAGGTCGAGTGCGGTCACCCCGGCGCACGCGCCGGCGTCGACGATGAGGCTCGTGACGAAGTACTCATCGAAACGGTGGATGTTCTCGAACTTCATCGACGTCTGGAAGAGCGTGTGCAGGATGTGGAAGCCGACCTTGTCCGCCGCGAACACGGTGCGCTTGACGGACATCCCGCCGAACGCGCGCTGGCTCACCCGGCCGTCCGCATCGCGAGACCAGGGACAGCCCCAGTGCTCGAGCTGGATGATCTCCTTCGGGCACCGCGCGACGAAGAACTCGACCGCGTCCTGGTCGGCGAGGAAGTCGGATCCCTTGATCGTATCGAGCGCGTGCAGCTCCAGGGAATCGTAATCGCGTAGGACCGCCGCGGTCCCTCCCTCGGCGGACACCGTGTGGCTCCGCATCGGGTAGACTTTCGAGACGACCGCGATCGAGAGGTCGGGGTCCGTCTGGGCCGCCGCGATTGCCGCGCGCAATCCCGCCGCGCCCCCGCCGACGATGACGATGTCGTGCGCGGTCCGTTCCACGAACCGCGGAACCGAGTTGGGAGAATAAGCTTTTGGCACATACCGTTCCGACATGAGATTCGGGCCTTTCTCTCCGGCGCAAAACGGTGTCTCCCGCACGGAAGCAATTGTCGCGGGGCCGGGCGCAGAAGACTCAAGTAGGACGCGCCCGTTGGGCGCGGGGCATGGAGGTCGTCCGCGTCGAAGGGCTTGGGAAAACGTACCCGGGAGGGACGAAAGCCCTCGAGGACGTTTCCTTCTCGATCGAGAAGGGCGAGATCTTTTGCCTGCTCGGCCGCAACGGCGCGGGGAAGACGACGCTCCTGCGGATCCTCGCCACCCAACTCAAGCCGAGCGTGGGCCGCGCATTCGTCCTCGGCCATGACGTTCTCGCGGAGCCGCAGGCGATTCGCCCGCACATCGCCGTGGTCCCGCAAGAGGCCCGGCCGCAGATGCTCCTTTCTCCCTACGATCACATCCTCTACTTCTGCCTCATCCGCGGCCAATCGCGAGCACAGGCCCGGGAACGCACTCAGAAAATCATGGAGGACCTGGGCTTGTGGGAGCACCGTGACAAGCTCGCGTCGGACCTGTCCGGCGGTCTTCGTCAGCGTCTCATCATCGCCATGGCGCTGGTCGCGGACCCGGAGGTCCTCTTCCTCGACGAGCCCACGATCGGGTTGGATCCCCTGGGCCGGCGTTCGGTCTGGCACATGTTGCGGGAACTCACCCGGAAGGGCGCCACGATTCTGTTGACCACGCATTACCTCGACGAAGCGGAAATCCTCGCAGACCACTTGCTCATCGTGGACAAGGGACGCACGGCATTCCTCGGGACGGTGGAGGAGGCGAAGGGAGACACGGGGGTTGGCATGCGCGTCATCGTCGAGCCTGCGGCAGGAAACGGATCGGCTTCTCCGGAGGTGCTCGAACCCCGCTCCGCCGAAGAAATCCTCGCGATCGTCGAGCGAGGCCTGCGCGAGAAGCGCAAGATCACGTTCAAACCGGCCAGCCTCGAAGACGCGTTCATCAAAATCGTGGGGGGATCGATTGAAGTCGAGAATACGTGAGGCTCTGTACATCGGACTTTTCGACGCCCTCCCGCTCCTCCGGGACCCGATGCTCCTCGTCGTAATCAGCCTCTTCTCGTTCTTGCCCGTGATTTTCATCTTCGTGTTCGCGGACCAAAAGTCGGCGACGCAATCCCTCGTTGGGGCCATCGTGTTGACGTTCTCATTCACCGGCCTGTTTGCCTCGCAGAGCGTGTACTTCAACAAGCAGTGGTTTCGCTTTCAGGACATGCTCGTCGCATCGAAAGTGTCCCCCGCCTCGTATGCGGTCGGACTTTCCGTCAGTGGCCTCGTCGTCGCGCTGCCCGGCGTCGTCGTGGCCCTCGTCCTCCTTCTCCTGTCCGGGCCGATGCCCGCGGCGGGAGTCTTCCTCCTTTTGGCGACTTCTCTGCTTCTTTGGATCGGATTGGTTTTTGTGGGATTCGCAATCGGGGCGACGACGAAGAACGCGCGGCGCGCGAACTCGATCCCGCAAGTCCTGAGCATCGCGCTAGGATTCCTGCCGCCCGTGTACTATCCGCTCGACCGTTTGCCCGCGATCGCCCAACCGATCGCGATGCTCATCCCGACGACCCACGCCGCCCAGCTCGCGAAGTACTACCTCGGCCTCATCCCGATCACACCCTCCGAGGTCGCCATCGGATGGGCCTACCTCCTCGGTTTCGCGACGCTCATGGGTTTCATCGCGTCGCGGCGGGCGCACTGGGTCGATCCGTAAGGCTGAAACGCGAGGCACTTTCGCCCTCGCAATCAGGATGCGAAACTTGCGCGAAGCGTGAAATAGCGACCAGCCGCTCTCCTGCCGTCGGAGGGGAAGCGTGAAAGTAACGTATTTCGCGGGCCTTGCCCTCGTTGTTGGTCTCGTCGCGTTCGCGCCTACGTCATCCCTAGTCGGGGCGTCATCGACGAGATCGACACCGACCTTCGACACAGAGCGACCGTTCCCCGGAGGCGGGGCGTACTGGGAACCCGCTATCGCCGCAGACCCTGGCTCCTCCTACGTCTACCAAGCGGTCACGTACATCAACGCCTCGAAGAGGTGCTCGGGCTGCCCCGGCACCGCGATCTTCTTCCGAGCGTCAAGCGACGGAGGTGCGACCTGGGGTCCCGCCCATCCGATCTCACTGGCGCACGGCCGCGGCTGGCAATTTGACCCGCAGATCCAGGTCGCGGCGGATGGCACCGTCTACGTGGTCTTCCTCCAGACCTTCGATCCGGGGAGCGTCCTCTTCAAGTCGACCGATCACGGTGCCACCTGGTCCGGCCCGTTCACGATGAACGGCGCGCTGACGTACAACGACAAGCCGATTCTGCTCATCTCCCCCAGCGGTCAAGATGTCTACGTGGCGTTCAACGTCAAGCTCGCATCGTACGTCGCGGTGTCGCACGATGCCGGGCGGACGTTCGCTCAGGTGAAGACGAGCAACGAGAGCCTCTGGTGGTACACGTATGGCGGGACGTACGCCCCGGACGGCAGCGTGTACTTCGCCCAAGCCGGCGAGGCCGGCGCCAAGACGAACGGCAAGGGGACGAACCAGGGCCACACGGACGGAATCCAGAAAATCTTCGTGTTGAAGATGAACCACGAGGGGACCGCGTGGGAGAATGTCTACCTCGACACGAGCATGGTCGCGACTCCCTGTTCGATCTTCGGGTGCTATGGCGACTACTTCGCCGCGCAGGCCGCCGTCGCCGTGGACGCTTCCGGGCACCTCCTGTTCGCGTACACCCGGAACGACGTGAACGGCACCGCACATCGAATGTACATCCGGTCGTCTCCGGATGGAGTGTCGTGGAGCGACCCGAAACTGGTCAACGACCGGGGGGACAGCAACTTCCCCGCGATCGTCGCGGGACCGACCGCGGGGGACTTCCGCCTCGCATGGCAGGACAACCGGTACGCGACATGTTGGGACTGCGGTGGCCTCGGCAGCTGGAACACGTGGTACGCGCAGACCACCGACGGCGGGGGCACGTGGACCGCGAGCGTCCGGTTGTCGAATCTCGGGAGCGGGGCGCCGTACAAGACGTCTCAAGGGTACGCCTTCCCGGACGGCGATTACTTCGGTCTCACGGTCGATTCGGCGGGGACGAACTACGTGATCTGGGGCGAGGCGGACGGCTCGTCGATCTACTGTTGCGGCGGTGCATGGTACACACGGGGCGTGTGACGCCGCCCTCGCGGCGAGAGTCGACCGTGGTCCAAAGGGGTTTTGCGGTCGGAACGCGTAGGTTGAGCCCTCTTCACGACTGCAGTTCAGACTCGTCCCAGCCCGCAGCCGTCGGTGCCTGGTATCTCCCAAACGCCGCGCGTGGCAGACGGGCGCCAGCCTCGACGAGCGCTGAGCCGAGCACGGCGGCCACGAATCCGTAGGCGAAGGAGACCGATGCAGTGCCCGACGACGCCTGAGGGTTGAGGTACGTTGGCACGACGAGGAGGAAGAGCGCGTACAGGAGCAAGACAATTATCCCGGCCGTTCCCAGGCGGCGTGTCTTGCGCCCGACGGCAGCGACCCCCAGACCGAGGAACGCCGAAACCGCGAGCCAAACGAAGGCGATCCAACCCCAAGGTCCGCCTAGTAACGTGTTCAGGAGACCGGTGCTCGCGAGCCCATCGTACGTCCCGGGGGGGAGGTCCGGTCTCGTTCCGGATACCACGAACCATGGGAGGAAGAACAGGCTGCCGAACAGCACTATCGCGCCCACAACGACGAGAGCACGACCACCGGCCGAAGTCCTCATCATGCCGGCCATGGCCCGTACCCGGGGGACGACGTCTAATACCTTCCGCTACAAATGTCCGCGTGGTCGGGTCGAGTCCTCATTCGTGAACATCAATGCTCGTCGGAGGCGCCGCTTTCCACTTCGACGAGCCATTTGCGGACCTCGTCCACCGCGCCGGGGTCTTCGAGGGTCGTCGTATCGCCGATCTCTTGGCCGGAGACGAGCGACCGGATGACGCGACGCATGATTTTCCCGCTGCGGGTCTTCGGCAACTTCTCCGTGACAAAAATCTCGTCAGGCATGGCGATGGCCCCGATTTCCTTCCGCACGTGCTCGCGTAGTTCCTGCGTCAGTTGAGCGGAGCGAGTCTCGACTCCCTTCAAGACGACGTACGCAACGAGGGACTGTCCTTTCAGCGCGTGCGGCTTGCCGACCACGGCGGCCTCTGCGACACTCGGATGACTCACCAAGGCGGACTCGACCTCCATCGTCCCGATCCGGTGGCCCGCCACGTTGATCACATCGTCGATGCGGCCCATCAACCAGAAGCAACCGTCCTCGTCGACGCGCGCGCCGTCGCCCGTGAAGTATTTCCCCGGGACCTGCGACCAGTACACCTGTTGGTACCGCTCCGGGTCGTTGTACAGCGTCATCAGCATCGCCGGCCACGGTTTCGAGATCACAAGGTAGCCGCCCTTGTTCACCGGTACGGGACGGCCGTTCTCGTCCACGACCTCGGCGGCAATGCCGGGGAAGGGGTGGGTCGCGGATCCCGGCTTCAGCGTCGTGAGGCCGGGCAGCGGCGTGAGCAGGATCATGCCGGTCTCCGTCTGCCACCACGTGTCGACGATGGGACAGCGGCCTCCGCCGATCGTCTTGTGATACCACCGCCACGCCTCCGGGTTGATGGGCTCCCCGACGGTCCCGAGGAGGCGGAGGGTCGACAGGTCGTGTTTCTTCGGCCACTCATCGCCCCAGCGCATGAACGCGCGGATCGCGGTGGGGGCGGTGTACAGGATGGTGACCCCGTACGACTCGACGATCGACCAGAACCGATCCGGTTGAGGCCAGTCCGGCGCGCCCTCATAGAGGAAGGACGTGGCGCCATTCGCGAGCGGTCCGTAGACGATGTACGTGTGACCGGTGACCCACCCGATGTCCGCGGTACACCAGTACAGGTCCCGATCCTTCACGTCGAAGATGATGCGATGGGTCGTCGCAGCGCCGACGAGATAGCCGCCCGTCGAATGCAGGACCCCTTTCGGCCGGCCCGTGGTCCCGGAGGTATACAATACGAAGAGAGGGTCCGTCGCCTCCATCGGTTCGGGCTCGCAGTAGTCGTCGACCTCGGAGATTGCTTCGTGCCACCAGACGTCGCGGCCTTCCGTCATCGACACAGGCTCTTTCGTCCGTTGAACGACCACGACGTGGCGCACGAATGGCAGGTCCCCGACCGCTTCGTCCACAGTCTTCTTCAAGGGGACGATGTTGCCCCGACGATATCCTCCGTCCGCGGTGATGATCACCTCGCTGTGGCAATCCTCCGCTCGATCCTGAATCGCCTTCGCGCTGAATCCCGCAAAGATCACGCTGTGAATCGCTCCGATTCGGGCGCACGCCAGCATGGCGATCGGAAGCTCGGGGATCGCCGGCAGATAGATCGTCACGCGGTCTCCGCGCTTCACCCCGAGGCGCTTCAACACGTTGGCGAACCGATTCACCTCGCGCCAGACCATCTGATACGTCAGGACCCGTCGATCTCCGGGTTCTCCCTCCCATACGATCGCGGCCTTATTCCGCCGCGGGGAGTCGAGGTGACGATCCAGGCAGTTCTGCGAGACGTTGATCTGGCCACCGACGAACCATTTGGCAAAAGGCGCTTTCCATTGGAGGACCTTCGACCATTTCTTGATCCAGACCAGTTCCTTGGCTCGCTCGGCCCAGTACCTCTCCGGATCGGCGGCGGCTTCGCGCGGGACCTTCGAATCGTGAACCCATGCGTCCTTGCGGAACGACTTCGGCGGCGGGTACTCCTCCTTTTCCTTGAGGAGGCTGTCGATCGTCGCGCTCGATACGACCACTCGCTTACCTCGCTGAATCCGTGTAATTGAACGATACCTTATGAGTGAATCGCCTCGAAATACGGTCCCCAACCGCGGGCTGACCACAGGAATCGAAATACTCGTTCTCGTCTATTCCCTCGAGCATGGTGTGCACAGGCCTCGCTCCGAAAGAGCATGGGGAAACCGGAGCGTGAAGGGCCTTGGCATCAACTCAGTCTTCCCGCTCGCCCCTTCCCGCGGAGGCCGCGTCAATCCCGATCCTGATCCTGTTGAGTCTGCACGTTGGCCTGTTCTTCCTCATCGCTGGCGCCCTGCTTCCCACGGACGTGGACATGAGTATTTTCAGTCCCGGCCTGAAGGCCGAATCTTTCCTTTTCCTGTTTGCTGCCTTCTATCTACTCTTGGGTTTAGTGGGAGTCCTCGTCCCCTCGTACGCGCGGAGGTTCGGCTTGGCCCTATCTGCGGTCGCCGTGCCGTTCCTCGTCCTCCTGCTCGCGGCGGCTCGCGGCGTCGAGGTGAGTTTGACCAGGTCAGGTTGGTTCATCGTCCTCTCCCTCCTCGACTCCCTCGCCATCGTGATTGCTTTGCTCCTTCCCCGTATCATCGGCCACTCGCCCCGTGCCCCAATGTGAGTCGAGGCTTCCTCTTCATATGGAAGGACTACCGCACCGAGATCGGACCGTCGGCACCAAGCCCGACGAGCCGATCCGGTTAACCTTAAACAAGGTTGACATCAATCCATGAGCAAGATTCCTCGGATGGCCCGCTCGGTCTCAGGGTCGTAGGACGACCTTAATCGAGTCGTGGGCCTCCGCCACGAGTCGGAATCCCTCCGCAGCCTTGCCCAGCGGGAGCACGTGCGTAATCAGATCCGTGACGATGAGGCGTTTCTCCCGGAGCAGATTGATGGATTCGCGGATGTCGCGAGGGCTCCCGCCGTACGACGAGGTGAGCGTGACTTCCTCTCGCCACAGCTCGTTGAAAGGGATGTCTACTTTCGCTGCCGGATCGATCGGCGCGAAGAATAGGACGGTCCCTCCGCGGTCGACCGAAGCGAGCCCTTGGCCGATCGCCTTCGGAGCACCCGTGCAGGTGACGACGAGGTCCGCGAGATTCCCTTCGTTCGCCTCCTTCACTTTCGCCGGGACGTCCTCTCGACCGTCGACCACGAGATCCGCACCTGCCTTCCGCGCTGCGGCCTTCCGAAACTCGACGACATCGGTCGCGATGACCTTTGCAGCCCCGGCCGCCTTCGCGAGTTTGATGTGCAGCAGTCCGGCGACGCCGCTGCCGAGGACGAGCATCGTTCCTCCCGGACGGAAGCCCGCGAGCCGCTGACCACGAATCACGCAAGCGAGAGGCTCAACGAACGTGGCCTCGTCATCCGAGATTTCCCGCGGGAGCGGGTACACCCCATGCTTCACGTTGATCGCGGGCACACGGACGAACTCCGCAAAACCACCCGGATCAAAGTTCGTCGTGCGCAGGGTCTCGCAGACGGTCTCGTGACCTGCGAGGCAGTACCGACACGAACCACACGGCACATGGTGCGACACGAAGACGCGGTCGCCGATCTTGACGGAGTCCACGCCGGCTCCGACCTGAACGACCTCGGCCGCGATCTCATGGCCGAGGACGAGCGGAGCCTTCGGCTTCCGGTACCACTCCATCACATCGGAGCCGCAGATGCCGGATGCCTTGACGCGGACGAGGATCTCTCCGGGGCCGATGCGGGGCGTGGGCAACTCCACGATTCGCACGTCGTCGTTCGCGTAGTACATCGCGGCGCGCATGTGCCGCGCCTACTTCTTCGACCTCGCGCCCTTGACGAGCTCGAGGGCTTCCTTCGGGGTCGCCCGCTCATGGACGACGGCGCGGATGCCGCGGATCATCCCGACGGGGTTTGTGGACTGCCAGATGTTCCGGCCCATGTCCACGCCCTTCGCACCGTCCTGGATCGCCTCGTACGCGAGCTCGAGGGCATCGAGTTCCGTCTCGAGCTTCGGCCCGCCCGCAACGACAAGCGGGACGGGACACGACTCCACGACCTTCGAGAACTCGTCGCAGTAGTACGTCTTGATGAAATGCGCTCCGAACTCGGACGCGATCCGGCAGGCGAGCCCGAGGTACCGCGCGTCGCGCTTCTCGAGCTCCTTGCCCACCGCGGTGACCGCGAGGACCGGGACCCCGGCTTCTTCGCCTTCGTCGACGAGTTTTCCCAGGTTCACCAGCGAATCGTGCTCGTGGGCGGCGCCGACGAAAATCGAGAGCGCGACCGCGGAGGCGTTCAGGCGCACGGCCTCCTTCATCGAGGTGGTGATTTTCTCGTTCGAGAGGTCTTCATTCAGCACGCTCGCGCCACCGCTTACCCGGAGGACGATCGGCACGTTCGCGCCCGAATCAATCGACGTTCGCACGACGCCGCGGGTGACCATGATGGCGTCCGCGTAGGGAAGGAGCGGCTCCAACGTCTTTCGAGGGATCTCGAGTTTGGTCGTCGGCCCGAGAAAGTAACCGTGGTCCGCCGCGAGCATCACGGTGTGACCATCGGCCGGCCGGATGATCCGAGACAGACGATTCTGAAGTCCCCAGGTCATGTGTATCCCCCGCGAGGTTTCGTGGTCCGCGTCGAATTCGACAGGGGCCTTAAATCCTTTCCTTCGAGGACTCCCCCGAGAAATCGAGCCGGAAACGATACGTTCTTCCCGGCCCATCCGATGGGTCGATGAACCGAATGTATCCTACGAATCCGGGGACGAGAGGCCGACTCCTAGCGCCCGCCGATCTGGCTGCGGCCTCCCTTGGAATCGGGTTGCCCGTCGTCACCGCAGGGGTTCTGATCGCCTCCCTGTCCTCCCCCGAGCTCTGGACATCCGTTCCGCTCGTCATGCTGGTTGTTTTCGTGCTGAACAGTGCAAACATCCTCCTCTTCCTTGGCGCACGGCGAGCCCGAGTTGGACCCCAGTCCGTTCTCAACGTGTGGAGCATTGGCGCCGTGCTTTCCGGAGTCTGCGCTTCAATGGTGGCTGTATTGGCCGGCTTCTTCGCGCGCCTCGGGGCGTAGCACAGCTCCGCGAACACAGCAATGAACCGCAAATCCTTTACACGAGCCCCGGCATTCGTATTAAGAGGTCGGAGGGGGAGCGGTGTCGACGTCGGACCAAGAGTTTGCGGAGTTCGCGAACCGGTTGCATGGTGAACTCATTCGGCCGGAATACGCGAACTACGATGAGGCGAGGCGAATCTGGAACGGGATGATCGACCGCAGACCAGCGGTGATTGTGCGGTGCAAGGACTCGGATGATGTGATGCGATCGATCGCGTTTGCGACAGACCATGGATTCGTCTTGGCAATCCGAGGCGGCGGACACAACGTGTCCGGGAACGCGTTGTGCGATGATGGCCTGGTGATCGATCTGTCCCTGATGAAAGACATCCGAATCGATGAGGAGCGAGGCACCGCGGTCGTTGGCGGAGGAGTCACATGGGGGGAATTCGACAAAGCGGCGCAACACGTCGGATTGGCGACGACGGGCGGAGTGGTTCCCTCGACGGGCGTCGCCGGGTTGACCCTGGGAGGAGGATTTGGTTTCCTCGCGCGGAAGCACGGCCTCGCCTGCGACAACCTCCTCGGGGTCGATCTGGTCACCGCGGATGGACGCGTTGCGCACGCGAGCGAAGAGGAGAATCCCGATCTGTTTTGGGGCATCCGAGGCGGCGGCGGGAACTTCGGTATCGCGACGTCGTTCGAGTTCCGACTCCATCCCGTCGGTGGGATTCTCGGTGGTGTCATCGTCCACCCGATGGAGCGAGCCCGGGAAGTCCTTCGATTCTACAGAAAGTTCGTCGAGGGGGCACCCGATGAGCTCACCTTGTTTGCCGCACTCGGCGCCTCGCCCGACGGCGTCCCCGTGGCGGCCTTGCTCGCAGGTTACTTCGGCCCCCCAGAAGAGGGCGAACGAATTCTCCGACCGCTGCACGAATTCGGGCCGCCAATCGTGGATGATGTCAAACCGACGTCGTATGTGGCCCTCCAAGGCATTCTTGGGCCGGCATTTCCGCCGGGTGCTCGGAACTATTGGAAGTCCGGCTTCCTGACCGATCTCGGAGACGCGGCAATCGACACCATGGTTCGCCAGTTCGAGAGCGTACCCTCGAAACGCACTCAAGTCGTCCTTGAGTATCTGGGAGGCGCAGTCTCCCGCGTTGGAGAACGGGACACGGCCTTCGGACATCGAGACGCGCGTTTCGACTTGGTCATCACGTCGATCTGGTCCGATCCCGCCGAGGACGAAGCGAACATCGCCTGGACTCGGGCGCTCTGGCATGCGATGGAGCCGTTTGCATCCGGTGGTGTGTACGTCAACTACCTCGGGGAGGAGCGGGATGAGGGAGCCGAACGGGTTCGAGCCGCTTACGATCCGGAGAAATACGAGCGGCTCGTCCGGCTCAAGCGGAAGTACGACCCCGAGAACCGGTTCCGCATGAATCAGAACATTCCGCCTTGATGGATGGCCGAACTCCGACTTACGTTCGCAGGATCAGATGGCTGTCTCCGAACTCGTGCCACCGATACCCGTTCGCGATCGCTTCCCGGTACGCGTCCATGACCCGCGGCAACCCGATGAGGGCTGCGAGCATCGCGAGATGGCTGGTCACCGGGTCGTGGAAGCCAGTGAGCAGACCATCAACCGACCGCACGGGATTACCCGGATGGATGAAGAGACGCGTGAAGCCTTGCCGCGGCCGGATGCCGTCCGCCGTCCAGGCGGACTCGAGCGCGCGGACGACGGTGGTCCCGATCGCGACGACGCGGTGACCGGCTTCGCGGGTGCGATTCACGAGCTTCGCCGTGGCTTCTGATACCTGGAACGGTTCCGGGTAGACGGCTTGCGCCTCCACGGTATCCGTCTCGATCTCGAGGCTGCTGACTCCCGAGTGGAGGAGGACCGACGCAAACCGGACGCCGGCCACTTCGAGAGCCTCCCGGATCTTCGGGGTAATCGGTCTTGCCGCAGAAGGCATCTCCGCACTCCCGGGCACGCGGGAGAACAGGCTCTGATACGAGTCCAGGGGCCAGATCTTCTGAACGTAACCGTAGTGGATCGGTACTCCCGCGCGTTCCAGAATTGGCTCAAGAGGCCGGTCCGCGGTGATGAACCAGAGCCGTGGAATTCCGGGATACGGCGCGACATACCGGACCGTCGCGTCACCCACGCGAGCCTCCTCGCCTATTTGAATCGGCATCGGCCCCGGGTGCGCGGGATCCCACCGCGGCTCGGCGAGCCAGAGGCCATCCGCGTAACGCGTGCTCAGGTCGAGGGTGTAGGTCCCGGAGGGCCCGTGAGACTCGAGGCTCGCCGCCAGCGTCGCGCTCTCGTTCGCAACGAGGAGATCTCCGGCGGTGAGGAACCGCGGGAAGTCCGCGAACGTCGCGTGCTGATGTCCCGACGGCGTTGTGACAAGAAGGCGCACCGCATCCCGGGCGCCGTGGTCCATCTCCACGGGCGTCGAGGCAAACAGTGCGGTCGGTTGCTCGAACACGAGCTCCTGCCGCTTCATGCGGGCACCTCCCAGACGGTGCCTTGCGCCTCGAACCGTTGGCCCGTGACCCGCAACGGATCTTGGCCCTCGAGCCAGGCCCAGAAGGGCAGCGTGACTTCGGGGAGCGGACGATCGCTGATGTCCTGACCGGGGAACGCGTCTTGGTGCATTTGCGTCCGGAGATCCCCCGGGTCGACCGCGACGACGCCGACGCCCGCATCGCGCAATTCGTTGGCGAGCGTCTTGCTCACGAGCTCGAGCGCGGCCTTGCTGCTCCCGTAGGCGCCCCACCCCGGATAGCCGCCGCGCGCCGCGTCACTCGTGATGTTCACGACGAGACCTTTCGATGCCTTCAGAGTTGGGAGGCACGCGTGAATAAGCGCGAGTGGAGCGACGACATTGACCTCAAGGACACGTCGGAGGACCTCGAGCGGGTATCCCACGAGCGCGGGGAAAGGAGACGCGCCGAGTTCGGAGGCGTTGTTGATGAGGAGATCCAAACGACCGATTCGGCGGACTGCCGCAATGAGATCGTGTCGGTGTCGGTCCTGGGTAACGTCACCGCGAACGGCGGTGATCGACGCGCCGGTGGCCTGAAGGCGTTTCACGGCCTCAAGCAACGGGACTTCGTGACGTGCCGTCAGGATCAGGGTCCAACGTTGCCGTGCGAGAAACTCCGCGACGGTGTATCCGAGGCCGCGGCTCGCCCCCGTGATCAGGGCGACACGTTCGGCTTGAGCGTGAGTAGGAGGATTCGAACTCTGCGCCATGCCCGCTCCAGGCCATCGGCGATTTATCTCGCTTCTCGTTTACAAAATGTACAAACGCTAGACGCGGCCTTGAAACAATGCCGCACTCCCCGTGTCACCTTTATGTCCCGTCGCGGTTCATCGGGAATCGATGGAGCTCGACGTCCGGGCCGCGAGGAATGAATTGGTCGGCGCACTTCGGAAGGCACCGACCGTGTCGTCTCCCGCGGAACTCCAATCGTATGTCGGATCACCGGTGCCGGTGCTCGGACTGAGTGTGCCGACGATGCGGGCGACCCTAGCCACATTCGCGAAGGGCCATCGGACTTTGACCGTCGCAGATGTGAACGCCCTCGCAGACGCTCTTTGGTCCGGTCCGGTGTTTGAAGAGAAGTCGCTTGGCATTCTCCTCCTTGGCCAGTATGAAAAGATTCTAGACGATGACTCGTGGAAGCTCGCGGACGGCTGGGTCGGCGCCGCGACCGGATGGGGACTGAGCGATGGTCTCGCCTCCGGCCCGATCGCGGGGATGGCGTACGCGAAGCCCTCCCGGTTCCGAGATCTCCTTCGATGGACGCGCGCGAAGAACATCTGGCGGCGACGCGCATCGACGTATGCGCTCTACCGGTTTGTCCGCGCGGGCGAACTCGACAAGCCGCTCCAGCTCCTCGAGAAACTGCTGTACGATGAGGAGTTCTGGGTGCAACGGGCGGTGGGGACCTGGTTGCGCGAATGCTGGAAGAAAGATCGCCGCCGGACGGAGG
>Ga0209761_1000916_pt1 | contig 18767 bp, 20 predicted proteins | sample GraSoi013_1_40cm_4_FD_185818 | JGI IMG/M metagenome (GOLD analysis project Ga0209761, IMG submission 185818) | Grasslands soil microbial communities from the Angelo Coastal Reserve, California, USA - Sample 09_25_2013_1_40cm (SPAdes) (version 2) | ecosystem: Environmental > Terrestrial > Soil >...
GGGTCTCGCACGACAAGAATCCCAACATGAATGGGAATGGGAGCGGCAACGTCATCTTCGTTGACCTCGGGACCCGCACCGGCGACGCCGTGACGACGAAGATTCTGCTCAGTCAGGCGGGCGACGGCGTGTTCGACGTGCTCGACAAGAACGGGACGGACGGGGAAGCCTCCTTCGCCCTCCCCCTCCCAGGCACCTACACCGTCTGGGCACGCGCGCTCGGCACGCCGGGTGGACAGTCGAAAATTGCTACGTGCGCGACATTCATCGATCCGACCACGGGCATGCCGACGATCCTGTGCTCGACCGAGAACGAAGTCTTCGTGCGCGGGACGGGCAAGAGCAAATTCCGCGACGTGACCAGCGCGCTCACGACCATTACCCTCGTAGCGGGGAGCCCGGCCCAGCTGGCGTGCGGCACGCCGACCGTGAGCCTGTTCGCTACCTGCCTGCAGGACTTCCTCTGGCAGTACGACAACAACGGACTGAAGCTGCTGCAGGTGCGCTTCTACCCCTCCTGACACGGAACAGTCGGTCGGCGCCCCGCTGTGATGGGGCGCCGACTGACCCGTGATCGCCCGTGCGGCGACGCGGTCATGGCACGTCGTATAGCTTGATGGCTTTCCCCAGCAGATACTTGTCGAACCAGTTGAGGATGTGCTGCAGCCGTTCCACCCGGTGTACCGGCTTGCCCGAGCGTGACAGCTCGTGCGACTCACCGGGGAAGCGGACCTGCACGGTGGTCCTGCGCAGGTACTTGAGGGCACGGAACATCGCTTCGCCGCCCTGGGTGGGTGGTGTCCGAAGGTCCCCATCCCCCAGGATGAACATCAGCGGGGTGGTGACCGAATCGGCGTAGCGCACCGGCGAGCGGGCGAGGAACTCCTGGGGATCGCGGAACGGGGTGGAGCGGAACCACGACGGTTGGAAGAGCGTGAAGTCCGCCGTGTACCAGAAGCCCAGCCAGTCGGCCACGTCGCGCTGCGAGACCGCGGCCGCGAAGCGGTGCGTGTGGCTCACGGTCCAGTCGGTGAGCAGCCCACCGCCCGATCCACCCGTCACGCCCAGCTTGGTCGAATCCACGTACCCACGACGAATCACGGAATCCACGGCGATCATCAGGTCGCGATAGTCGTCGCCGGGATACTTGTACTGGATGATGTTGCCGAACTCCTGGCCGTATGTCGTGCTCCCCCGCGGGTTGGGATAGACCACGACATAACCCCTGGCCGCCATCCACTGCATCTCGTGAAAGAAGATGTACCCGTAGGCGGTGTGCGGCCCGCCGTGGATGTTGAGGATCAAGGGGTACTTCTTGCCGGGCGTGAAGCCCACCGGCTTCATGATCCACGTCTCGATCTTCCTGCCGTCGAAGCTCGTGTACCAGAAGTCCTCGGGCGTCACGAGCTGGCGCTGCGCGAGCAGCGAGTCGTTCACATGGGTGAGCTGGGTGAGCCGCTTCGTCTGCGCGTCGAGCGCGTACACGTCGGCGAGGTGGGTCGGATCGCCCATCGTCAGGACGAGCCGGCGGCCGTCGGGCGTGGCGGTGTAGGCGAGGACGGCATGATCCCCGGTGGTCAACGGCTCTCGCGCTCCGGTTTGCGCGTCGAACCGCACGAGGTTCGAGCGGCCGTGCTCGGTCGTGGCGACGATCACCGCCTTGCCGTCCGCCGTCCAGATGGTGGGGCTCGAGCCTCCGCCGCCGCGCGGCGCCGCCTGATCGCCGATGACGTCGGTGCCTATGTCGAAGTCATAGTCGGCGGTGAGGTTCTTGGCCCGGCCGTCCCGCGACACGAACAGGTCGGACTGATCGTAGGAGCGGGCCGCTCGCGGATTGACCCAACCGCGGAACGCGACCGCCTTGCCGTCGGGCGCTGACGCGGGCCCGAACACGGGACCGTTGATGTCCACGACCGTGTCGAGAGCGCCGCCTCCGGCGGCCGCCGGCACCGAGTAGAAGTTGTTGTCGGGCGGGTAGTAGTAGGACTCGGGCACGCGGTCCGAGACGAAATAGATCCGCGCCCCGTCGCGGCTCCACCGCGGCGCGTTCTCGTCGAACCCGCCGGTCGTGACCTGGCGCGCCTTCGCCGGCTCGTCGCCCGGCATGCCGGCCGGGACGGTCCAGATGTGGGCGTGCTCCGCCGGGTCCGAATATCCTTCGTCGTCGGACCTGAACTCGGCTAGCGTGATGATCCGCACGTCGCTCTTCGGCTCGTCGCCTTTGTCCTTCTCCTTCTTCGCGAGGTCCTCTGCGGTCGTGGTGCTCGTGAAGGCGATCGTCTTCCCGTCGGGCGACCACGCCGCCGGCGACGCGCCCTTGGGAAGGTCGGTCAGTTGCTGCGCTTCACCCCCCGCCAACGGCAGGAGATGGAGCTGCGGCCGGCCGTCCCGCGGACGCAGGAACGCGAGGGTCGAGCCGTCGGGTGACCAGCGCGGCGCGCCATCGCGCGGGCCGGCGGTGAGCCGCCGGGGGGGCGACGCGCCGTCGGTGCTCACGAGCCAGAGGCTCGTCTCGTAGCCGTCGTGCTTCGGGTTCACCGTCACCAGTACGTAGGCCGCCTGGCGGCCGTCGGGCGAGATCTGGGGGCTCGCCACCCACCGGAACGCGAACAGATCGCTGTCCGAGATGGCGCGCTGCTGCGCGCTGAGCGACGCCACGCCGCAGGTGGCGGCGAGGGCCAACAGAAGGACGCGCATGCGTCAGTTGCCCGTCGGCTCGGGGACGGCCGGTAGCGGATACGCGGATCGCAGGGCCGCGAGATAGTCGCCGTACAGGCCTTTCAGGCCATCGAATTCGCGCTTGACGGCCGCCCGATACGGCGCGTCGGTGGCGAAGTGGTACAGCACCGCCGCCATCGCCTGCGCGTCCAACAGAAAGCCGTGGTGGCCGACCTCGCCGAGCGCGTCCGCTTCCATTTCGAAGGTGTGGTAGCCGCCGTTCGAGCTGTGGACGGTGACCCCCACGCCCGGAATCTGGGTCGCGACGGTCCCGGTCTCCTCGTAGGGCAGCGGGCGCCCGGGCGCCTCCTCCACCTTGGTGGCGCCGAGCTTCCTCAGGTAGGCGAACGCCACGTCGTTCAGGGCCGCGACCGAGATGCCGTTGCGGGACGACGAGTCGACGTCGATGCGCACCTTCGTCCCCGTTGCCAAGCCAGCGCCCCGGGCCGCGTCGTTCACGCGGTCCGTCACCTGCGGGAGGTAGACCGGGTCGGGGTATCGGATCCAGAATTCCGCTGCGGCGCGGTCGGGCACGACGTTCGGGGCCTTGCCGCCCTCGGTGATGATCCCCTGGATTTTGGTCTCGGGCCGCACGGTCTTGCGCAGGCCGTCGATGTGATTGAACAGCTCGATCACGCCCATCAGCGCGTCTCGTCCGTCCCACGCCTGCAGCTGGTGCGCCGGGGCGCCGAAGAAGGTGTAATGCACGACGTTGATGTTCATGCAGCAGCTGCCGAAGCCGGGGCCGGGCGCCTGTGTCGCGGTGGAAGAATGAGAGCGGATCAGGACGTCCGCGCCCTTGAAGACGCCGGCGTTGTACATGACGGTCTTCGCGGCGGGCGACGCGAGCTCCTCCGCCGGTGTGCCGTACACCGTCAACGTGCCGGGGGTCTTCGAGCTCGTGAGGAACTCCGCCACGGCGACGGCCGCGGCGAGTCCCACGGGTCCCTGGGCGCTGTGCTGGTCGCCGTGGAAGTCGCGACTGGTGCCACGCAGCGCGTCGTACTCGACGATGACGCCGAGGTTCGGGCCGGGAGTGCCCTTGCGGTAGCGCGCCACGAACGCCGTCTTGAGACCCGCCACGCCGGGCTCTACCTCGAAGCCGTGGGCGGTGAGATAGTCGGTGAGAATCTTCACCGAGCGCTCCTCCTTCCAGCCGGTCTCCGGGTGACGCGTGATGTCGTCGGCCATCGCCAGCAGCTCCTTGTCCATCAGCTCGTTGGCGCGGGCGACGACCGCGTCGCGGCGTGCGTCGCGCGCCCCGGTGAGCCGGGTGACGAGCTGCGGCAGGGCGAGCGAGCGCTCGAGCTCGTTCATCCGGCGGATGACGTCGGCGGCGGCGGTCTTTTCGGTCGGCGTCTCCTGAGCGGCGAGTGGGGCGACGGCGAGGGCGACGACAATCACTGGGAGCGACAGGGCGGAGCGCATCGGGTCTGACCTCTGCTCGAGCGGTGGAACGGGAGTGGTGTGGCAGGGCCCGCAGGAAGTTACGAAGCTCTGCCCGGGTGGCAATGGGCTCAACCGACGGCCGCGCAACTGGTTAGCCGGCGGGGCGGGTGCCTCCCGTATTGCTATCCGCGTCGTCGCTCCCAACTTGTAGACCGGTCTTACCTCAGGTGTGATGATCATGCTGCCCGCTCACCCAGTCGTGCGGCTCGCGTTGACGGTCGTGGGCGGGATGGCAGTGCTGGCCTGTGGGTTCGCGGATGTCTTCCGCCCTGCCGGCCCGGAGCCGGTGACGATCACCTACGTCGGCGACACGATTCTCCACCGCGACAGTACGGTCCCGTTCAGCATCCTGGTCGAGGCCGGGGGCGGCCCGCTCCCGGCCCCCCACCTCCGCGTGACGTCGTCGGACACGACCATCTTCGATGTTACGGCGGGGCAGGATTCCCTCTGGGCGAAAAGGAACGGCACGGCGACGCTCACGATTCGCGTCGAGAGCTCCATCTTCAGCGACAGCGCACCTACACTGGCCCAGCTCCTCAAGGTCCTGCCGTGAAGTGCTTCCAGTGCGGCGCGGAAGTCCCGCCGCCGGCCCGGTTCTGCGGGCACTGCGGCACGCTGGTGGGCGATCCTCAGGACGCGACGCTCATGGTGCCGCCCGAGAACGGCGACGACCTGCTGCAGCGCCTCCGGATGGTGCTTGCCGGGGAATACGAAGTGGAGCACGAGCTGGCGCGCGGCGGGATGGCGGTCGTGTTCAAGGCAACAGAGATCGGGCTGCGGCGCGTGGTGGCCCTCAAGGTGCTGCCGCCGGAGCTCGGCCTCACGGCCCGCGCCGCCGAGCGCTTCAAGCGCGAGGCGCGCATGGTGGCGGAGATCGATCATCCGAACATCATCCCGGTGTACCGGGTCGGCCAGATCGGCGGCATCCTTTTTATCGTCATGAAGTTCGTCGAGGGGAAATCGCTCGACGCCATCCTCCAAGAACAGGGCGCGCTCTCCGTGCCCGTGACCTTGTACGTGCTGCGGGCGGCGGCGCGCGCGCTCGCGTACGCCCACGCGTGCGGCATCGTGCACCGCGATGTCAAGGGCGCGAACATCCTCGTGGACTCTGACGGCCGCGTGATGGTGTCCGACTTCGGCGTCGCGCTCCGCTCGGCGGACGTCACCCTCACGGCCGACGGCACGGTGATCGGGACGCCGCCCTTCATGAGCCCCGAGCAGTGTGCCGGCCGGCGCGCCGGGCCGCAGAGCGACCAGTACTCGCTCGGCATCGTGGCCTTCCAGATGCTCGCCGGCTCAGTGCCGTTCCACGCGGACACGCTCGCCGGCGTGATGCACCATCATTTCTTCACGCCGGTGCCGGACCTGACGCTGGCCCGCGACGACGTGCCCGCGCAACTGCTCGACGTGGTGCGGCGGGCTCTGAACAAAGACCCCGATCGACGGTTCAAGACGACGCGCGATATGCTGACGGCCATTGAGGCGACGGCGTTCAGCGAGCGGGACCGCCAGAAGGGCGAGCGGACCCTCCAACACCTCGTGCAGGGTCGCGCCGTCAAGAGAATCACGACGCGGGGGCTGCCGCCGCTCGCCGACATGCCGACCCTCGCGATGGAGGCCCTTCCGGCGATCCCCACCCGGCCCCGGCGCCTGACCTCGAGCATGCGGCTCGCGGTCCTCACGGCGGTTGGTCTGGTAGCCGTCGGCGCGGCCTGGCTGCTCGGCCGTCCGTCGGGCGCGCCTGCCCCGGCCCCCGGCGCGAGCTCCGATTCGGCTGGCGGCAACCGGGCCGCGGGGCCGCGGCCTCCGACGGCGGTCCCACCGGGCGCGCCCGCCCCGCGCCGCGCCGCGGTCTCGACCGGCCGGCTGCGGCTGCTCACGACCCCTACCACCGCGAAGATCTGGATCGACGGCAGTCCGGTCGGGACCGGCGCCCTATTCGATTTCCCGCTCGTCTCCGGGGCCCGGCACATCGAGGTTCGTGCCCAGGGCTACGAGACGTTCGATACGACGGTGGTGATCGAGCCGGGCGGCACGCTGTCGCTGGGACGCGTCACATTGCGCAGCCGCGGCGCGGGATGAGGCCGCTCGCGCTGGCGGCGATCGTCGCCGCCGCCCCCATCAGCTCGCTCTCCGCTCAGGGGAGCACCGCGGAGCTGTTAGGGCAGGCCCACCAGTTCTACGAGCGGCTCGAAGTGGAGCGCGCGCTGCCGCTGCTGCGCCAGATCGTCTCTCCCAACTGGCCGTTCGAGGTAACGCGGGAACAGCGCGTCGAGGCGTACAAATACCTGGGTGCCTGCCTCACCCTCGCCGGGAAGCGCGACTCCGCCGTGCTGTACTTCCGGGCCGCCATTGAGCGGGATCCGTTCACGGAACTCGATCCGAATCTGTTCACACCCGCCCAGCTCGCGACGTTCGGCGAGGCCCAGCGCCGCACGTTCGCGGTTGCCGTGCGACCGGTCGAGCCCGCTCGCGTGGACCCGCGCACCGCGCGCGTCACGTTCACCATCGTCGCTACCCATGCGGCGGTGGTACAGGCCAGGCTGGCCCCGGTTGGGGCGGGGGCCACGGCGCCGCTCTTCCAGGGCACGATCGACGGCGCGCGTGAGATCGCGTGGGACGGCCTGCTCGCCGACCGGCGGCTGGCGCCCACGGGGCGCTACGAGCTCGCCGTCGTTGGACGCAGCCGGCTGACCGGCACGTCGGACTCGGCTCGCGTGTACTTCGACGTGCGGCACGAGGTCGAGGCGCTCGAGGACACGCTCCCCGATTTCGATCGGCGTAGGCTGCTCCCGGAGCGCATTTCGGCGGAGGCGGCGCGGCGCGACGTTGCCAAGGGACTGGGCGTGGCCGCGGCCGCGCTGCTCATCGCCGGCGCGGCCAACGGGGACCTCGGCGGTGGCGAGCGGGGAAGGGCGGACGTCGTCGCGGCGACCGCGGCGGTCACCGGAGTCGTCGCGTTCCTCGTACACCGAGGGCACGGCGCGATCCCGGAGAACGTGGCGGCGAACGCACGCCACCGCGCCGAGCGGGACTCGACGAACGCCAGCGTCCGGGGGCGCAACGCCAGCCGGGTCGCGGCGACCGTGTTGCTCGTCTCCCCCGCCGCGGGCGAGGGCACGGGGCCGTGAGGGCCGCTGGGGTGATCGCGGGCGCCGCGATCTTAGGGGGCGCCGCGCCCGCGGCTGCGCAGCGCACGCTGACTGTCGCACCGCTCGTGTCCCTCGCCGAGCACCGGGTCGACGCCGGCTTCGGCGTCGAGCGCTCACTCGGTCCGATCCTCGGTGGCGTGGGCACGCTTCGTTTCGGCCCCCGGCTCGCGCTCGCGGTGCGCGCTCTCGGCGGGTCACTCTTCGGTTCGAAGGGCGTCCTCGATCGGGACGTCGGAGAGCTCGGCGTTGAGGCCAGCGTCGTCACGGCCCCGTGGCTCGCCCTCCAAGCCGGAGCGGCGCGCCGAGCCTATTCGACCAAGCTCGGTCGTCAGAGCTGGACCTTGGTGGGCCTCGGCGCCACGGCCCGAGTCGCGTTCGCGGGCGGCGCGATACACGGCGTGTGGCGGGCGACGCTCCTGCCCGCGGTGTCCGTCACTGGACTGCGGGGTCCGGACGGGGCGTTCCGCACGGCGACAGGCCTCGAGTACCGCGTCCGCACGGCGACCCTGGGGGTGGAGTACTCCCTGGAGCGCTACGATTTCCCCGCGGAGGCGGGGGTGCGCCGGCTGGAGCAGCTGTCGGCGCTGACCCTGCTACTCAAGCTGCGGCTCCGCTAGGGCGCGCCCTCTTGCTCCGGGCGTCCGCCGCGTCATACCTTGGGCCGTGAGCCTGAAGATCGTCTTCAACGGCAAACAGTACGACAGCGTCGACGCGATGCCGCCCGACGTCCGCAAGGAGTACGAGGTGGCACTCGAGACGCTCAGGAAATCCGGCGGCGAAGAGATCCTGTCCGTGCTGCAGCGCGACATGGGCGTGACAGGAACGCACATCAAGGCCACCTTCCGGGAGATCGTCGTCAACGGCAAGAAGTACGACAGCGTCGACGCGATGCCGCCCGACGTGCGGCGGACCTACGAGCAGGCGATGGCGCGGGTCGCGCCCAGCGGGGCAGCGGTGAGGCCGCCGGTGACCGCCGCCGCTCGATCGATCCGGCCGCCGCCGATCGGTGACGACGCGGGCGCGCGGGGCGGCGGGCTATGGCGCATTGTGTTGTGGATCGGCGTCGGGGCCGCGGCGGCCTGGTGGCTGCTGCGCCGCGGGTGAGCTGAGTGTCCACGCCCGCAGCCCCCGGCCAGCGTTGGGCGCGTCTGCGCCAGGACATCCAAAGCGTGCTGCGGCGCGGTGCGTGGTATCTCGTGCGGAGCCTCGGGCCCGACGAGGCGGTGCTCGAAGTCGACAACGCGACGCTGCGCGTTCCCCGGGACTCCCTGGAGATCACCGAGACGCGTCCGAACCGGTGGACCATCGTACCGCGCCCCCGCGACGCGGACAAGCTGCCGGAGAGCTGGGGCTTTTTCTACGTGGTGTGTCCCAATTGCGCCGCGCGCGCGCCGGTGGGCCGGCCGTCCGGCGAGAAGCGGTGCACGCGGTGCGAGCAGTCTTTTGCGGTCGCGTGGGACGAGCGCTACCTCAGGACGAGCTGACCCCCTTGAGCTCGGCTGGGGCACACGCTTAAGATGCCCGCCATGGTCCGTGGCCCGACACCGATCAACATTCTCCTGGTCGAAGACGACCCGAGCGACGTCGAGCTGACCCGGCGCGCGCTACAGCGCGCCAAGCTGCAGAACCGCGTCTGGATCGTGGGGGATGGTGTGGAGGCACTCGCGTTTCTGCGGCGCGAAGGGCCGCACCGGGGCATCCCGCGGCCCGACCTCGTCCTCTTGGATCTGAGACTCCCCACGCTGGACGGCCGGGACGTCCTGATGCGGATCCGCGAGGAGCCGCGGTGGCAGGCCCTGCCGGTCGTGGTCCTCACCGCATCCGATGCCGAACACGAGCAGCTGGCGGCGCTCGCCGCCGATGGCTTCCTTACCAAACCGGTAGACTTCGCGCGCCTCGAGGCGGTGATTCGACGGATTGCGGGGCTGGGGTGGGCGATCGTGCGAACTGCGCCCGCCGAGCGCTAGGCCGTAACGACGGCTTCCGCAGCGGGCTCCATCTCAAAAACTCCACGACACTTGCCGCAGCGCATCCGCGCCGGCGGTTGCCCGACCGCGACGCGTTCGGCGCAATTGGGGCAGACGGCGTAGCGTTCGCGGGCAAGGAAGGTCCAGCGGTCAGGGCGGGTGTGGGTGATTTCGAGGTAGGCGAGCGGGATGATCACGCCGCGGCGGCGCACCACCAGGACCGCTTCGTCCGGTGCGACGCTCAAGACGGGGTACCATGCGCCGCGGCGCAGCTCGCAGCGCCGCAACTCTTCCCGTAGCCGGGCCCACCGCTCTGCGGACAATGTGTCGAGAGGTTGCGTTGTCACTGTTGCGCCTCCGCCGTTGCGGTTCCGCTGCACGTCGCATCCACATGCTGCGCGGGCTAATGTGATGTGGGTCACGCAACCCGTCAAGACACCCTCCGGGCATCGTGTGTCGCGCCGGCGACAATCGGATGGGATCAGCGACCGAGCGGGCGCCGGCCCGCGGCCACGCCGCGCAGCGCCGCGAGATCGCGCACGTCCACGGCTCCCCGCTTCGACGCGGTCATGCCGGCCCGGGCGAGCCGGCGCAGCTGCCGGTTCGTGGTCTGGCGACTCAGGCTGGCGAAGGCGGCAATGAGCTCTTGGCCGACTTCGAGCCGCGCGCCGGGCGCCGAGCCCGGGGCGGCGGAAAGCCGCTCGAGTAACGACAGGAGGGTATGCGCCACCCGGCGCAGGGGATCGCGCAGCGCGAGCATCGCGAGGCGGTCCAGGGACATCGCGCACCCGTAGGCGTTCAAGGAGGCGAGCGAGAGTGCGAGGGGCGGATGCGCGGCGACCTGCCGCTCGAACACGTCGGCGGGCAGCTCCAATGTGGTCGTCGGAGCGAGCGCCGTGGCGTACCGGCGCTCCATCTCCAGGCCCGGCTTGGCCTCCCACAGCCAGGGGGACAGCAGCCGGCCGGGGCCGAACACCTCGAGGAGCGCGGGCGTCGACCGCCCGGCGGCCAGGCGAAGGCCGACCGCGCCGTCGCGGATGTAGACGTGCAGCCGCTTCAGTCGCTCGGGGGTGTCCCCCCCCAGCCGCTCACCCGGCCCGTACTGGCGTGTGTCGACGTCGGGCAGCTTGACGATTTCGCTCGCAACCAGCTCCAGCCCCACAACTCCTGACGACGGAATTCGTTGCGGCCAGACCCTGTCAAGATTGGGGCCGCGCGGCGGCCCCGGTTCCTGTGCGGGACCAGAGCGCGAACGAGCCGGTTGTCTGTCGTTGAGACGACACACCAGTGGACGGCCAACGACGTCGCGTGGGCGCGGCGCCGGGTGCGCCACCGTGTGCATCTTGTGCAGTTCGGTACCGGTCTTCATATATGGGCGGGCACCAAACCGTAGTGCGGGGCGATCCGCGCCGATCCGGAGCACAACGACGATGGTCAGTGCCAGCAGACCCGCGATACCGCCCGACGCGCCCGAGGAGTTCCGGCGCTGCCTGCGGGAGCGTGTGCGGTTGGCCCGCGAGCTCGCGGCGCTGCGAGCCGGCTTCGCCACCGTTGCCGAGCACTACGAGAGGGTGCTCCGCACCCTGCAGGCGCTGGGCATCGAGCTTGGGATCAGCCCCCGCGACATCGGTCGTCCGACGGATCCCGACTGGGGGCCGTCCACACTGCTGGTGTATGGCGACGAACGGTTCCTCAAGCACGAGCAGACAGTGATCGATCAGCTGTTGCACCAGCTGCCCTGACGGCCCCCGAGGCACCGTTACCCCCGCTCGACGCGCGCCATCCTCGAACGACGGGTTCGGAGAATCTCGATCACGTGAACGGACTGGTCGAACGAGTCCAGGCAGGCCTCGCTGAGCGTGAGCATCTGCGGGGCCGAGGCTTTGACTGTCACGCTGCTGCCCGCGGGATAGCGGATCGCTATCTGAACGCTGCCGACGGCGCGTCCGGGTTTTGGATCGCGCGTCCCCGCTGGACCGCCGGAGGGCATCCGACAACCCGGGCGATATTCGAAGTGTTGCGCTCAGATGGACGCGTGGGTGTGTGGGATGCGTTGACGCTCCGGGAAGGCGAGGAGATTGCCCACGTCCTCACGACCCTCTTGGCGTGACCCCACCCGCTGCAAACTGCTCCGTTAAATAGCGCTCATCCCACGCCACAGCAAAGACGCCCTGACAGCGGTGGCAGGTCAACCTTGCGGGGCTACCCTTTAGGGGAGCGCGGGCGCGACACCCGGGGCAGACGGCATAGGGCGCACCGAGCTCGGGAGGCAGTTTCGCGGCGTCGCGCGGGCGTGGCACGACGGACCACCGGTGGGGCCGGCCGACGAGCAGCTCGAGCAAGCGCCGCGGTATGGCGACCGAGCAGTGCTGCACGTCGAGGAAAATGTCCGCGGGCGTGAATCGTGTGACGCGATACCACGTGCCTCGACGCAGTCCGCAGTCCACGTCCACGCGTAACCGCGCCCACGCCAACCGGAGTTCTTGCGCCGTTTGATCCATCGGGTTGCCCTCAAGGTGCCCCGTCCGTCATCGCGGTGCTAGGGCGTTTTTGCGGCACCGACGGGTGCAGATGCGACAGCTACGGATGCGACCGGAGGGACTCGAACCCCCACGGGTTGCCCCACAGGATCCTAAGTCCTGCGCGTCTACCAGTTCCGCCACGGTCGCGCTCCTGTCGGACTCAACTTAGCGAATCGGTGGGCACGGCGTCAGGCTCACGACGGATCATCCCAGGCGATCGCGAACACGCCGCCGCACATCACACACTGCAACTCCGGCGGCTGTCCCGACAGGAACTGGCGATGACAACAGCCGGGGCAGACCGCGTAGCGCGAGCCCCAATCCATTGGCATGTCGACCGAGTCCCGGGGGCGGGCCACGACGGACCACTGCCGCGGCCGCAGCGGGACGATCTCCAGCGAGGTCCGCTCGAGGCGGACAGGCTGCCGGTTCACGTCGAGGATCACGTCCTCGGACGTCACCCGAAGCACTTCATACCACGCCCCGCGACGGACGTGGCAATTCACCTCGCCGCGTACGCGGGCCCACTGTGGTGCTTCGGGCATCGGTCGTCTCGGTCTCGGGTCCTACACAATATGGTGAGCGGGCGGAACAACACGCCAGAAACGCCTCAGCGCCGTTTCAAGTAGCGCTCATCCCACGCCACGGCGAATACCCCGTGACAATGCGGGCACGACAGCTCGGGCGAAAAACCGCTGATCGGCGCCCGACCCTGACAGGCGGGGCACACCGCGTAGCGCGTGCCCCAGTCGCTCGGCAGGTTGACGGCATCGGACGGACGCGAGACGACGGTCCAGCGGGACGGCTGGGCGAACACGGTTTTCAACAAGCGTCGCGGCACCGGGACCTGCTCGTGCGTCACGTCGAGCACGACCTTGTCTCGAGTCAGCCTGACGACACGGTACCAGGCGCCGCGTCGCAGTGCGCAGTTGACATCGACGCGCAGAGGGCCCAGGCCCGCGGATGGTGTTCGACGGATCGAGTCATGACCGAGGTTGCTCCGGACCTCGGCAGCCCTGCAAACCCCGGGCGCAGGCCGTGGGGGATCGAGGGGCGTGCGCCGGAGCGTGAACCCGGGCTTGTTGTGTCGCGCCGACGCGCTACCGATGCGACGGGTGCTGCGAGAGATCGTCAGGCGTACAGCGGAGCGTCGGCCGGGGACGACCCTTCGACCGGCAGCCCTTCCTTCCTCCAGTAGCCGATTCCGCCGATCATTTCCTTCACGCGGAAGCCGAGGGCGGCGAGCTTCGCCGCGGCCCGGGTGGAGCCGTTGCATCCCGGCCCCCAGCAGTAGGTCACGATCACCTTGTCGCGGGGCAGGGACGCCGTCGTCTCGAGGCTGATGGTGCGCGTGGGCAGGTTGATGGCGCCCGGTACGTGACACAGCGCGTAGGCGTCGGGGCTGCGCGTGTCCACGACCACGATGCCCGGGTGCCCGCGCTCCAGGTCCAGGTGGACGTCCGCAGGATCGGTCTCGACCGCGAGTTTCGCAAGGAAGTGCCGTTCGGCTGCCGCCGGCTCGGCCGGGGGGTGCTCGAGGACGAAGGAGTGGGTGGCGGTCATACCGCAATGTCCCCGGCCGGCCGGCGCCGGGTCAAGTGCCGTGTAACATTCGTAGGCCGAGCCTCGTCTCGAGATCGAGCCGCTGGCGAATTCATTCGGGGAGCTGGGGATGCGTGTACTAGTGACGGCGCTGCTGTTCGGGATCGGTCCAGCTTCCCTCCGCGCGCAGGCAGTCGACTGGAGCGCCAACGGGCGTGACGCGCAGGGAACCCGGTACAGCCCCGCGTCGGAGATCACCCGGAAGAACGTCAACCGGCTCGAGGTGGCGTGGACGTACCGCACCGGAGAAACCGACCCCCGTTTCAAGACCGAGAAGGAGACTGCCTTCGAGGCGACGCCGCTCGTGGTGGACGGGACGATGTACCTTGGCACCCCGCTGGGGCGGGTGATCACGCTGGACCCGGCCACCGGACGCGAGCGCTGGGTGTTCGACCCGAAGATTAAGCGCGACGTGTGGTACGGGGACTTCGCGAGCCGCGGAGTCTCTACGTGGCTCGATGAATCCGCCTCCGCGGTCTGCCGCCGGCGCATATTCGTCGCCACGGCGCAGTCGCAACTGTTTGCGCTCGACGCTCGGGACGGCCGGCCCTGCGCCGGATTTGGCCGGAACGGCATGGTGGATCTGAAGACTGGCCTGCGGATTCCGCCCTTCGAGCCGGGCGCGTACTCCATGACATCGCCGCCGGTCGTCGTGAACGGGCTGGTGATCACCGGCTCCTCGGTCTCGGACAACAGCCGGCCAAACCCGGCAAGCGGCGAGGTGCGCGCCTACGATGCCCGCACCGGGACCCTCAAGTGGACATGGGACCCGATCCCGCAGGACCCGAAGGATCCCGCTTACGGTGAGTGGCGCGGTGCGATGGCCCACAAAACGGGCGCCGCCAACGCCTGGTCCGTGCTGGCGGCGGACGCGGAGCGGGACCTGGTCTTCATTCCTACGGGGAGCGCCGCGCCCGACTACTATGGTGTCCTCCGCCTCGGCGACAATCGCTACGCCAACTCGATCGTCGCCCTCCGAGCGTCGACGGGCAAGCTGGTCTGGGCCTTTCAGACCGTACACCACGACCTGTGGGATTACGATAACGCCTCGCCGCCGGCGCTGGTGACGCTCACCCGCGGCGGCGATTCACTCCCTGTCGTGCTCCAGACGACCAAGACCGGCATGTTGTTTGTGCTCGACCGCGAGACCGGCCAGCCGATTTTCCCGGTGGAGGAGCGTCCGGTCCCCGCGAGCGACATCCCCGACGAACAAGCGTCGCGCACCCAGCCCTTCACCGCAGTGACGCCGCCGCTCAGTCCCCATCGCTTCTCGACGGACAGCGTCTGGGGCACGAGCAACGCGGACCGCGCCGCCTGTCACGCCGCCATCGACGGACTCCGGAACGAGGGGATCTTCGCGCCGCCGAGCGTGCGGGGGACCTTCGTGATGCCATCGAACATCGGTGGGGCGCACTGGGGTGGCGTCGCCGTGGACCCGGTTCGGCAGATCGCCGTGGTGCCCGTCAACCGGGTCGCGGCCGTCGTGCAGCTGATCCCGCGCGACAGGTTCGACCACGAGCGTGCCATGGCCGACGACAAACGGCTCGGCCACGACTACGAGTACAACGGCATGCGGGGGACGCCCTACGTGATGCGGCGGCGCATACTCTTGAGTCCGTCCGGACTGCCGTGCACGCCCCCGCCCTTCGGTACGCTCGTCGCCATCGACCTGAAGACCGGCGGCCGGCTCTGGGAAGTTCCGCTCGGCTCCCCCGCCCGACTGCTTCCCCCGGAGCAGGCCGCAAACATCCCGGCCGAGTGGGGATCTCCCAGTCTGGGCGGGCCCATTGTCACCGCGGGCGGCATCGTGTTCATCGGCGCGGCGCTCGATCGTTGGCTCCACGCCTTCGACATCGAGACGGGACACGAGCTGTGGCGGGGCCCGCTGCCCGAGAGCGGCAAGGCTACCCCCATGAGTTATCGGCTCGCGTCTGGTCAGCAATTCGTGGTGATCGCGGTGGGGGGTGGCGGCGCGTGGGGAGTGGGAGACTACGTGGTGGCGTTCCGACTCAAATCCGAGTGACTAGAGCGTCGACCGCCCTCGCCAGCCGTGCCGCCGCGCCCGCATCCCACCCCAGGAAGAGATGGGGCTCGATCAGCTCGAGCTCCATCAATACGAGTCGCCCGTCGCGCTCCACCCCGTCCACGCGTGCGTACACTGGATCGCCCGGCAGCGCCGCCATGACCACCTCCGCATCCGCGAGCGGCGTGCCCGGTGGCGCCATGGTCACCGCCGTGCCGCCGAACTCCCATTGCACCCGGTAATCGCCCGCGGCCGGCCGCTTCAGAACCGCGTGACTGAACCGGCCCCCGAGGAAGAGGAGAGACCACTCGCCCGCGTCACGCACTTCGCTCATGAACGGCTGCACCATCACGTCCCCAGCACCGAGCAGGTCGTCAAACTGCCGTTGATCGCCGCTCGCGGTCTCGAGGGACGTGCGCCAGGTGCCGTGCGCGCTCGCCGAGACGGCGGGCTTCACGACTGCCTCCTGCCACGCTGCATCCCGGAGCAGCCCGGCGAGATCGACCGGCGCGCCGCGCTCGAGCCAGCGCGTCGGCACGATGGGGACGCCGCGTGCCGCCAGATCGCGCAGGTAGCCCTTGTGGCTGTTCCACCGGAGCACCGCCGGCGGATTCCACAGCGGGACGCCCGCGCGCTCGAGCCGGGTCACCCAGGCAAGGAACTCCTCCAGCCGATGGTGGTAGTCCCAGCAGGAGCGGACAAGTACGGCATGACACTCGTCCCAGCACACATCGGGGGCGTCCCACACGGCGGGTACGGCCGCGAGCCCGAGCTCGGCGAGCGCCGGGATCAGCAGGCGGTCGTCGTCGTTCAGCGTCGGGAGCTTGGCGCTCGTCGCGAGGGCGATGCGTTTCATCCCCCAAAGAAAACCATATAATTCAAGGCTCGCACTCACCAATTCCCGGAGGATGCTCAGATGCACCGTTTCGGCACACTCAGCGCCGCGCTCACGCTCGGCGCCCTCGCGGCTCTTCCGCTCCCCGCTCAAACCCCGACCGACCTGGCGGACGTGTGTAAAGTCCTCGGCGACGCGAAGCTCGGTCAGTGGGCCTCGTTCGACGGCACGGGCAGCTCGGGTGTGGGAAAGCTTCGTCTGGCGGTCGTCGGGTCGGAGCGGTGGGGAGACTCGACCCTGTATTGGTTCGAGGTGAGCTTCGCCGGAAAGGATCCCGGCAAGAGCGGCGTCGTGCAAATTCTCACCGCCAGCCTCGCGTCCGGCCTGGAGGGGCCTCGCGCGCTGATCATCAAAGCGGGCCCGCAGCCGGCCATGAGGATCTCCGGTGAGATGGCCGGGATGATCGGCAAGCAGGGGAGGCAAAACACCTCCGCTTTCGACTGGGCCGCAAAGTGCAGCGGCGCCCACGTCGTCGGCTGGGAGTCGGTGACGGTGCCCGCCGGCACGTTCCGCGCGCTCCACATGACGACGGACGAGGGAGGCGAGGTATGGGCGTCGCGGGAGGTTCCGTTCGGACTCGTCAAGACGCACGGCAAGCAGGGCGACCTCGCGCTCACCGGCCGCGGCGCGGACGCGAAATCATCGATCACCGAGAAGCCGCTGGAGATGCCCGCCATGCCCATTCCCCAGCACTGAGATTACGAAACGCAACCGGGGCGCTGGCTGCAGCGCCCTTGCGGGGTTCGGCCTTTCCGTGCTTACGTGGGTGACTCTGTTCCCACCCCTTGAGGAGGCCGAACCCCGTGTCCGTTCGCTCGTGGACCCTCGCCGCCGTCACGTTGCTCATCTTCCCGTTTCGCTCCGCTCCCGCTCAAGGCTTCGACTCCACCGTGTTCGCCGCGCTCAAGTGGCGCGAGATTGGGATCTACCGCGGCGGACGCAGCGTTGCCGTCGCGGGCTCCGCGTCCCGGGTCGCTGAATACTGGATGGGCACGACGGGCGGCGGGGTGTTCAAGACGACGGACGGCGGTGACACATGGGCCGCGGCCACCGACAAGTACTTCGGCGGCACCATCGGCGCGATCGGTGTCTCCGAGTCGAACCCCGACATCGTGTACGTCGGCACCGGCGAGTACCCGATCCGCGGCAACGTCGCGGCCGGCGACGGGGTCTGGAAGACCACCGACGGCGGCAAGACGTGGACCTCGCTCGGGCTCGCCGAGACGCAGCAGATGTCGCGGGTCCGCGTGCACCCGACCAATCCCGACATTGTTTGGGTCGGCGCGCAGGGGCACGCTTACGGGCCCAACCCCGAGCGCGGCGTCTACAAGACGACCGACGGCGGCAAGACGTGGAACAAGGTGCTGTTCCGGAACGACTCGACCGGGATCTCGGACCTCGTAGTGGATCCGTCCAATCCCGACGTGCTGTACGCCGCGTTCTGGCAGGCGCAGCGCTATCCGTGGAAGCTCGTCTCCGGCGGGCAGGGCGGTGGGCTGTTCAAGTCCACGGACGGCGGCGAGCACTGGACGGAGATCACGCGCAACCCCGGCCTGCCCGCGGGACTGCTGGGCAACATCGGCCTCGCGATATCGCCGGCAAAGTCGTCCCGCATCTGGGCGTTGATCGAGGCCGACCAGGGCGGCGTGTATCGCTCGGATGACAGCGGGGCGACGTGGCGCTACGTCAACGCAGAGCGCAAGCTGCGCCAGCGGCCCTGGTACTATTCGCGCGTGTTCGCCGACCCCAAGGACACGAACATCGTCTACGCGCTGAACGTGCTGGCCTACAAGTCGAGCGACGGCGGCGAGACCTTCAAGGTCCTGCCAGACCCGCACGGTGACAACCACGACATGTGGATCGCGTCCAACGATCCGCGGCGCATGATCGAAGGGAACGACGGCGGCGCGAACGTGTCGTTCAACGGCGGCAAGACGTGGAGCGATCAGGACTACGCCACCGCGCAGTTCTATCATGTCACGACGACGAACCACTTCCCTTACCGCGTGTGCGGCGCGCAACAGGACAACTCCGGCGTATGCGGGCCCAGCCGCTGGCCGGTCGGGATCGACCGGGGTCAGTGGTACGACGTGACGGGGGAAGCGGGCAACATCCAGGCCCGGCCCGACGACCCCGACATCACGTATGGCGGCGACAACTCGGGCTTCCTGGCGCGGGTCGACCACAAGACCGGCTTCTTTCGGATCATCAATCCCTGGCCCGACAGTCCCGACGGCCACCCGGCGGGGGAAGGGAAGTACCGCTTCCAGTGGACGGCGCCCCTCCTGATTTCGCCGCACGACCCGCACGTGGTCTATTCGGGGGCGAACGTGCTGTTTCGGTCGGTGAACGAGGGGCAGAGCTGGACGGCCATCTCGCCCGATCTCACGCGGCACGATCCCACGACCCTGGGCGTCTCGGGCGGGCCGATCACCCTCG
>Ga0209761_1000917_pt1 | contig 18735 bp, 17 predicted proteins | sample GraSoi013_1_40cm_4_FD_185818 | JGI IMG/M metagenome (GOLD analysis project Ga0209761, IMG submission 185818) | Grasslands soil microbial communities from the Angelo Coastal Reserve, California, USA - Sample 09_25_2013_1_40cm (SPAdes) (version 2) | ecosystem: Environmental > Terrestrial > Soil >...
GTCCTTGAGCAGCACCGGAATGCCGGCGTTGGCGTAGGTCATCGCGATGCCGCCGCCCATCGTGCCGGCGCCGACGACCGCGGCGCGTTTGACGTCTTTGGCGGGCGTGTCCTTCGGGATATCCGGAACCTTCGCGACTTCGCGCTCGGCGAAGAAGAGATGGCGCAGCGCCTTCGATTCGGTCGAGACCACACATTCGGCGAAGAGCTCGCGCTCGCGGACCGACCCTTCGTCGAACGGACGTTGGAGTCCCGCTTCGATCGCGTTGACGACGGCGTGCGGGGCGTTCATCCCCTTCGCGGTTTTCTTGAGCGCCGCGCGCGCCGCTGCGACTGCTTCGAGCCCCGCGTTCTTCTGCGCGTCGGTCAATGAGATCTCGCGGGCCTTGCGGATCTCTCGCGCCTTGGCTTTCGATTTCGCGAACGCAATCGCGCCGGCCAGCAGATCGCCGTCGACTATGTGGTCGATGATGCCGGCGGCTTGTGTATTCGCCGCGGCGACTGGTTTGCCCTCAGTACACATTTCGAGCGCGATCTTTGCGCCGGCGAGCCGCGGCAATCGCTGCGTGCCTCCGGCGCCGGGAATGATGCCGAGGAGCACTTCGGGCTGACCGACCTTCGCGTCCTTCGTGGCGACGCGGAAGTGACACGCCTGCGCCACCTCGAGTCCGCCGCCGAGCGCATTGCCGTGAATGGCCGCGACGAGCGGCTTCGACGCGTCTTCCATCCGCTTGAGCAGCGCGTGTGTGCCGGCCGATCGCGTCATCGAGTCTTCGCGCGTCTTGAGCGTGTCGAAGACCTTGATGTCCGCGCCGGCGATGAACGTCGTGCCGGCGCCGATCAGTACGATCGCTTCGGCGCCCGGATCGGCCGACGCGCGCGCAACCGCCTGGTCGATGCCTTCCCACACCGGCGGGCTCAGCGCATTGACCGGCGGGTTGTCGATCGTGATGACGGCCACGCCATCTTTGATTTCGTAGCGAACCAGATCGGACATGACGACTCCGTTTGTCGTAGCGCGGGCCTTTCAGCCGCGATCGGCGGCCCTGAAAGGGCCGCCCTACGACGATAGGGTTAAGGCTCCAACGAGCCTCTCGGTGGCTCCACGATGATGCAGGTTGTGGTGCCGTGCGCGTACAGCTTGCCTTTCGCGTCCACGATGCGGCCTTCGGAGGTCGCCGTGCGGCCGCCGACGTGGACGACGTTGGCTTCGCAGCGGAGCAGGCCCGCTTCCTTCGTCAGCGGCCGCGTGAGATTGATCTTCAGCTCCAGCGTCGTGAACCGTCTGCCGACCGGCATCGCCGAGTTGATCGCGCAACCGAGCGCCGTGTCGAGCAGCGTCGCCGCGAAGCCGCCGTGCGCGACGCCGGTGCCGTTGTAGAAACGCTCCTCGGCCGTCGCCGAAAAGACGACGCGTCCCTCTTCGACTTCGACCAGACGGATGCCGAACAGCTCCAGCATCGCCGGCGGCGGCAGCTCGCCCGCCATCATCTTGCGAAAGTACTCGATGCCGCTGAGGCCTCGACGAGTATCGGTAAGCGTCATGATCTCGGTCCGGCTAACCGCCTCCGCCAAGGCTACGGCGGTCCGCCGAAGCTTCGAGCGAAGGCGGAAGCCGGACACCACCTGAGTTGAGCGGTGTCGCGTTCGCCGACGCCGCGTGCTCGTCGCGCAGGACGCGATACAGAATCTTTCCGACGGCGCTCATCGGCAGCGTGTCGCGGATTTCGACCTGTCGCGGAACCTTGTACTCCGTCAGGCTCACGCGGCAGTGCGCGATGACCTCATCCGCTGTCGCGGACGTTCCCGGCTTGAGCGCGATGCACGCCTTCACGATTTCGCCGTGATAGCTGTCGGGCACGCCGATGGCCGCGGCGAGCCGCACCGCGGGATGCGCGTACAGCACGGCCTCGACTTCCGACGGATACACGTTGAACCCGTCGACGATCATCATGTCTTTCTTCCGCTGGACGATCGACGTGTATCCGTCCTCGTCCATGCGCGCGACGTCGCCGGTGTGGAACCACGTGCGGCCGTCGGCGTGCTTGCGGAGGACGTTCGCGCTCTCCTGGGGGTTCTTCCAGTATCCCTTCATCACCTGCGGGCCGGAGATGCACAGCTCGCCGGCGTCGCCGACCGGCAGCTCGCGCGTGCCGGTCTCGACGTCGACGATCTTCATGTCCGTGTCGGGGAACGGCAACCCGATCGTGCCCAGCTTGCGAAACGCGAGCTGCGGCGTCGAGTGCGTCACGGGAGACGTTTCCGACAGCCCGTAGCCTTCGTTCAGCGGGCGGCCGATGCGCCGCTCGAACGCTTCCATCACCTCGACGGGACAGGGCGCGCCGCCGCTGTTGAACAGGCGGACGTGCTCGAGGCCGTACTCACTCACCTTGGGATGATTGAGCAGCGAGACGAACACGGTCGGGACGGCGGGGAAGTAGGTTGGCCGGAAATCGCGAATCGAGATTAGCACCTGCTCGGGATCGTACTTGGGATGGATGATCTGCAGCGCGCCGATGCGCAAACCGACCATCATGCACACCGAGAACGCGTAGATGTGGAAGTACGGGATGACCACGAGGTACCGCTCGTTGCCATTGATCACGTACGACGGGTTGGTCCACGACTCGGTCTGGACGACATTCGCCCAGATGTTTCCGTGCGTCAGCATCGCGCCCTTCGGCGTCCCCGTCGTCCCACCGGTGTATTGAAGGACCGCAAGATCGTCCGGCCGAATCTCTAGTCGGGCTGGTGTCAGGCTCGAGTCAGGCTGAAGTCGGGCTGAAGTCGGGCTCGTGACAAGTTGTGACAACGCGAGCGTGCCGTCGACTTGCGGCGGCGCGGTCGCGGCTGCGGAGTACTCCGCCAGCGAGGTGACGATGATCTGCTCGATCGACGTCTGATCGCGAACGCCCAGGACGAGCGGCGCGAGCGCGTCGAGCGTGATGACGAGCCGCGCGCCAGAGTCGGTGGCGACCGTGAGGAATTCGCGCGCCGTGTAGCTCGGGTTGATGTTGACGACCACTGCGCCGAGCCGCAGCACCGCGAACGCCGCGATGATGTACTGCGGGCAGTTGGGCAGCATGATGCCCACGCGGTCGCCCTTGACGATCCCCATGCGCGCGAGCGACGCGGCCAGCGCGTCGGCCTGCCGCTTGAGATCGAGGTACGTCAACTGCGCGCCGAGGAACTGCGTCGCCGGGCGATCTGGCCGCTCGACCGCGGTGATGCTCAGAATGTCGGCCAGCGGGCGCCCGGGATACGACAAGTTCGAGCGGACCCAATAGTCGTAGTGCTGCAGCCACGGGCGCGCGGCGTAGATGCTTGTCATCTTTTCTTGATCTCTCGCGGGGCGCCACTTCTATGAATCGCGCCGGGGCCCCACCCCCGGCGCTGTTGCTCGTCGCATCCGCTCCTCGCAACGGCTCAAGGCTGCCGCTCGGTGCCCAGGCGCTACGCGATTGTCCGTCCTCCGTCGACAACGATCGTCTGGCCGGTGATGTAGTTGGACGCGTCGGCCGCGAGAAACACGGCGACGCCTTTCAGCTCGCCCGCGCCGCCCACGCGCGGAATCGGACTGCTCGCCTTGATCGCGGCCTCGTTGATCGCAATCGCGCCGTCGGCGAGGCGCGAGTGGAAATACCCGGGCGCGATGGCGTTGACGCGAATGCCTTTCCGCGCCCACGACACGGCGAGCTCGCGTGTGAGGCCAATCAGACCCGCTTTCGTCGCCGCGTACGCCGCATAGTGGGGTCCCTGCACCGACGCGTGCATGCCCGCGATCGACGCGGTGTTGATGATGCGGCCCCACTGCCGCTTCAACATGTCGCGTCCCGCCGCCTGCGCGAAGAGAAACGCGCCGGTCAGGTTCGTGTCGACGACCTTCTGCCATTTGTCGAGCGGCAGATCCTCGGGCTCGGCCGCCCACGTCACGCCCGCGTTGTTGATCAGGATGTCGATCTTGCCGAAGGTCGCGACCGTCTTGTCGACGACCGCCTGCACGTCGGCGGCTTTCGAGACGTCACACAGCATGCCTTCCACGCGGAATCCCTTCGCGCGCATGGTCTCGACGGTCGGCGTCAGCCATTGCTCGCGGCGCGCGCACAGCATCAGCGCGGCGCCGGCTTCGGCGAGCCCTTCGGCCATTTCCTGACCGAGGCCGCGCGATCCGCCGGTGACGATCGCGACGCGTCCGCGGAGCGAGAATAATTCGTTGATGGTGGGCACGACGTCAGGCTTATACTTCCGAGCCGCGACAGAGTCAACACAGCCGCTCGGCTAGAGAGCTTGTGAAAGAATCACGGTGAACGCAAAGATCGCAAAGCGCGCAACGCATCTTTTCGAAAGATTCCTCTTTGCGGTCTTAGCGGCCTTTGCGTTGACGTGACTTTTTCACATCCCCTAAGGACTTCGCGCGACGACTGCGAGTGCTATTGTCTTCGTAGCGCGAAGCCTTTGGGCGAGCGAGAAAGAGCGATGGCAGACTCACGTGACGATCACGGGCGGACAGTTTCTGACGCTGGACGTGCGGGCAGACGAGGTGTTCATCCGCGAGGACCTCTCGGAAGAACAGCGCATGTTCGGTCAGACGGCCGCCGAGTTCATGCAGAAGGAAGTGCTGCCGGTCGTCGAGCGCCTCTACAAACACGACTGGGATCTCACGCGTCAGCTGATGCGCAAAGCGGCGGATCTCGATCTGCTGCGGCTCGAGATTCCGGCGGCGTACGGCGGTCTCGGCCTCGATTTGATCAGCGCGGCGTACGTCGGCGAGCAGATCGCGGTGAACCCGTCGTTTGGTGGATCGCTCGGTGCTCATACGTCGATCGGCACGCTGCCGCTCGTCTACTTCGGCACCGACGAGCAAAAAGCGCGCTACCTGCCGCGACTGTCGAGCGGCGAGCTGATTGCCGCGTACGCGCTCACCGAACCGCAGTCGGGATCCGACGCGCTCGCCGCGCGGACGACCGCGACGCTCACGCCCGATGGCCGTCACTACGTGCTCAACGGCCAGAAGATGTGGATCACGAACGGCCAGTTCGCCGATCTGTTCACGATCTTCGCGAAGGTGGACGGCGACAAATTCACCGCCTTCCTCGTCGAGCGCTCGATGGGGGTGGTGTCGGGCCGCGACGAGATCAAGCTCGGTCTCGACGGCAACTCGACCACCGCGCTGATGCTCGACAGCGTGAAGGTGCCGATCGAGAACGTGCTCGGCACGATCGGCCAGGGACACAAGGTCGCCTTCAACGTCCTCAACTTCGGGCGCGTGAAGCTCGGCGCGCGCAACATGGCGGGCGTCAAGGGCGCGCTCGGCCACGCGGTCAAGTACGCAAAAGAGCGGCGGCAATTCGGGAAGGCGATCGCCGAGTTCGGCCTCATCAAGCAGAAGCTCGCCGGGATGGCGATTCGGGGCTTCATCGGCGACGCGATGTCGTATCGCGCGCTCGGCGACGTGGACCGCGCGCTTCAATCGGTCGATCGCGATGCGGCGTCCAGCGACGCGCACGTGCTGAAGACCATCGAAGGCTTCGCGGTCGAGTGTTCGATCAACAAAGTGTGGACGAGCGAGGCGCTCGCGTGGACAGTCGACGAAGCCATCCAGGTGTTCGGCGGCAACGGGTACTCGCGCGAGTTCCCCGTCGAGCGCATGTACCGCGACGCGCGCATCACGCGCATCTACGAGGGGACCAATGAGATCAACCGGATGATCATCCCGACGCGGTTGATGAAACAGTCACCCGCGCTGTTCACGGCCGAGGCCGCACGGCAGGCCATGGATGCGTGGTCCGAAACGATGGATGCCGGTTCCAGGCGGACCCGGCCGACGGCGGCCCAGGGGCCGCTCGCCGCAGAACGCGATTTCGTGTCCGGTTCCAAGCGGCTCGCGATCGCGCTGCTCGGTCATGCGGCGGCGATCTACGGCGACGAGCTGAAGGAGGCGCAGGAAATCCAGGCCGAGATCGCCGACGTCATCATCGAGGTGTACGCGATGGAAAGCGGCGTCGCGCGCGCGGAGAAGCTCGCCGCTCGCGGCGACAACCGCGCATCGATAGCGCGCGACGCGGTGGTCGTCTACACGAGCGACGCCGCCGATCGCATCGCGTCGGCGGCCAGGCGGGTCGTCGCGGCGCTGAGCGCCCGCGGCGCCGACGGTTCGCTCGCCTCTGGCGTCCATCGGCTCATGGCGCATCCGCCGACCGATACGATCGCGGCGCGGCGCAGAATCGCCGACGCCGTGATCTCCGCAGGAAAACACCCGTTCTAGAAAGCAGCGCCTGCGGCCACACCGGGGCCCCCGGCGCGGCAGCCGCGCTGGGGTGGCGCGCCGGGGCCCCCGGCGCGGCAGCCGTGCTGGGGTGGCGCGCCGAGCCGAGGACATGGGAATCCGAGGCGAGGTGTCAGCGACAGCTCGCGGCGGGGGTGGGGCCCCGCCGCCAGTAAGAAAAGGTGACTCGTGGCGCCAGGTCCGGTGTTTGCGCTCGTCGTGCTGTTCGCGATCAACCTGATGAACTTCTTCGACCGCCAGATCATCGGCGGCGTCGGCGAAGGCATCCGCCGGGAGTGGGGGCTGAGCGACAGCGCGCTCGGTCTGCTCGGCACCGTGTTCACGCTGCTCTACGCGGTCGTCGGACTGCCGCTCGGCCGCTTGTCCGACCGAAAAGAGCGGCGCAAGATCCTCGCGGGCGGCGTGTTCCTGTGGAGTCTGCTGACGGCGGCTTCGGGAGTGGCGCGCAACTTCTCGCAGTTGATCGTCGCGCGCCTCGGAGTCGGCATCGGCGAAGCGACGTGCTCGCCGGCGTCGACGTCGCTGCTCGGCGATCTCTTTCCGGCGGCGCAGCGCGCACGCGCCGTCGCGATCTGGATGCTCGGACTGCCGCTGGGGCTCGGTCTCGCCAACGGCGCCGGCGGGTGGATTCTGCAGAACTGGGGCTGGCGCAACGCGTTTTACATCGCGGCGATCCCCGGCATTCTCTGCGCGGCCGCCGCGCTCGTGATGCGGGAGCCGAAGCGCGGGATGGTCGAAGCGCATGCCGTCGGCGATCGCCGGCGCGCCGGCAATCCGTACCTCCTCGTGCTCTCGATTCCGACGATGCTGTGGCTCATCGCGTCGGGAGCGCTGCACAACTTCAACATGTACGCGCTCGGGTCGTTTGTCGCGCCGTTTCTCGTCCGCTTCCACAAGATGAACTTCATGGACGCCGGCTGGGTGGCCGCATGCGTGTACGGATTCTCGGGCGTCATCGGCCTCACCGGCGGCGGCGCGCTCGCCGACTATCTGTATCGCCGGCGCGTCGACGGCCGCTTGATCGTGGGCACCGCCGCCATCGTCATCACGGCGCCGCTGATGTTTCTCGGCTTGGGGCGGCCGCGCGGCGACGTCGTCGGCTTCGCGCTGCTGATGGGCGCCGGATCGGGCGTGATGTTCGCGTACTACTCGACTGTCTATTCGACGATCCACGACGTCGTCGAGCCGTCGCTGCGCGGCACGGCGATGGCGCTCTACTTTTTTGCGATGTACGTGCTCGGCGCTTCGCTCGGTCCAGTCGGCACGGGGCTCGCCAGCGACTATTTCACATTCCAGGCGGCGAGCGCGGCGGGCGCCGTCGCGCCGCTCCCGTTCGGCGCTCTGATGCTCGCGGAGCTCCGCAGCCTCGTCGGCGAATCGAAGGGCTTCGACTTGCGCGCGCTCGAGCCGTTCCGCGCTGAGGGTCTGCACACCGCGATGTATATCGTGCCGACCCTCGCGGCGATCCTCTCCGTCGCGCTGTTCGCCGCGTCGCGCACCGTCAAAAAGGACGTCGAGAAGCTCCAGGCATGGATGCGAACGGCGGACGCGTCGGCGAAGACCTCGTGAACGCGATACACCTCTCCACCACAGAGGACACTGGGGACACGGAGGACAGTAGCGTTTGAATCTCCGCGTCCTCTGTGTCCACCGTGGTGGAGAGTGGGCCACCTGTGCGAGTCACTGACAAGATCATCGTCGTCACTGGCGGCGCGAACGGGATCGGACGCGCGCTGTGCCGGCGCTTCGCGGCCGAGGGCGCGCGAGCGGTCGTGGTCGCGGATCTCGACGGCGCGGCGGCGAAGCGGGTCGCCGACGAGATCGGCGGCGTCGCGATCGAGACCGATGTAGCGCGCGAGAGCGACGTCGCGCGGCTCGTGATGCAGGTGAGTAGCGACCTCGGCGGGATCGATCTGTTCTGCTCGAACGCCGGCATCGCGACGACCGGCGGGGAAGAGACGCCGAACGCCGACTGGCAGCGCTCGTGGGACGTGAACGTCATGGCGCACGTCTACGCGGCGCGGCATGTCCTGCCGGCCATGCTCGAACGGGCAGAAGGCTATCTTCTCCAGACCGTGTCAGCGGCTGGACTGCTCACGCACATTCAGTCGGCGACCTACGCCGTCACCAAACATGCGTCGCTCGCGTTTGCCGAGTGGCTCGCGGTCACGTACGGGGATCGCGGAATCAAGGTGTCGGCGCTCTGCCCGCAGGGCGTGCGCACCGACATGCTCCGCCGCGCCGCGGAGGAAGGACGCGGGTTCCTTGTCGAGGGCGCGCTCGAGCCCGAGCACGTTGCGGAAGCAGTGGTGAAGGGTCTCGCCGACGAACGCTTCCTGATCCTCCCGCATCCCGAGGTCGCCGAGTACTTCCGCCGGAAAGCTGCCGACTACGATCGCTGGCTTCACGGTATGCGACGCCTTAAGTCTGAAGTATGAAGTTTGAAGTTTGAAGTACGAAGTACGAAGTACGAAGTGACGAAGTACGAAGCGGATCGATTCTTGACTAAGCCGGATGGCATGTCGAGAGATGAACCGGAGGATTTATCGGAGCGTTCCTTTAGATTCACTTGTGAGGTCTACGACTATTGCGATGAGCTCGTGAGACTTAGGGGACTTCCGTGCCGTCTGGCGTATCAGTTGTTCGATGCCGCTGGATCGGTCGGCGCCAATCGTGCAGAGTCAAAATCTTCCTACAGCGAAAAAGAATTCAGGGCAAAAAATGCAATTTGCTTGAAGGAGTCGCGCGAAGCGAGATTTTGGCTACGCGTCGCGGACGCGAAACGGCTCGGTGACGGCGCGAAACGAACGTATCTGCTCCAGGAGTCGAACGAACTCGTCGCAATCTACGCGTCGATTGTTCGCAAACTGAAACAGAAGTAGCTTTCGTACTTCAGACTTCGTACTTCAGACTTACTCGGTTCTCAGGCGTCGAGCGGCAGCAAGTAAGGCTCAGACTTCAGACTTCCTACTTCAGACTTACTCAGTTCTGAGAGCGTCCAACGGCGACACCCGCATTCCTCGACGCGCGGGGAGATACGTTGCGAGCGCCGCCGACGCCACGAGCACGAGCGGCGCGAGCGTCAGCACGAGCGGGTCGAGCGCGCCCACCTCGAAGATCGCGCCGCTCAGCAGTTGCCCGAGCGCCAAGGCGAGCGGAAAGCCGATCGCGATGCCGACCAGCGTCATGCGCGCGCCGTCGCGCAGGAGCATCCACGCGATGTCGCGCGGACTGGCGCCGAGCGCGAGGCGGATGCCGATCTCGCGCGTGCGCTGCGACACCACGTACGATTTCACGCCGTAGACGCCGATCGCCGCGAGCAGCAGCGCCAGACCGCCGAGCCCCGACAGCGTGCGGGCCGCCGCGCGAATCACCCACAACAGCAGCCCGCGGTCGTGGAAGTCCTGCATCGTGCGCAGTTCGACGACGGGGAGCCGATCGTCCACGGCGCGCAGCTCGCGGCGGATCGCGGTGAGCATTCTGCCGTCGGCGACGCTCGTTGCGCGCACGTGGAGGTGCATCGCGCTGCGAGAGTACGCGACCCATGGGACGTAGAGATGCGCCGCCGGCTCCCGTTCGGTGAGGTTGTCGCGAATGCCCGGCACGACGCCGACGATCGTCATCGGCTCGTTCTCGGCCGACGGGCGATGTCCGTCGCGAGTGGGAATCGTCAGTTGCTGACCCAGCGGGTCTTCATTCGGGAATAGCTTCTGCGCGAGCGGCTCGTCGATGATCGCGACATGCACGGGCACTGTGGACTGCTCCTCGGCGCGCGTGAAGTCGCGTCCGCGCAGGATCGGGAGCGCAACCGTCTTGAAGTAATCGGCGGTGATGCTCGTGTAGGTCGGCGTCCGGCGGAGCTCGTTGGATTGGCCCGGCCGCACGACCACGCGACCCTCATGGTAGTCGCCGAACGGCACCTGCGAATTGGCGGCGGCCGCGGCGACGCCGGGCAGGCGCCGCAACCGCTCGAGCGCCGACTGCAGGCGCGCACGTCCCTGCGTCTCGTCGTACCCCGCCAGACTCGGATCGACCGTGGCAAGCAGCAGGCCGTCGTATCCGTATCCGGGATTGGCGGCGGCAGCCCGGAGCGCACCGCGCGCAAACAGGCCGCCCGCGGTCATCAACATCAGCGACACCGCGATCTGGCAGACGACGAGCCACGCGCGCGTGCCGAAGCGCCGGGCGGCCGGCCGCGCGCTCCCGAGATCCTTCAAATCGTCGACGAGGTCGGGCCTCGAGATCTTCAGGGCCGGCGCGAGGCCGAACGCGAGCGCGCTGAGCACGGCGAACGCCGTCGTCGCCAGGACGATGTTCAGATCGGGAACCGTTCGCAGCTGCAACGGTATCGGCAGAATCGGCACCACCGACGCCAGCAGGAGCCGCGTCGTCCACGATCCGATGACGAGGCCCGCGCCAGCGCCCACCAGGGCGAGCAACAGGCTTTCGGTGAGCAGTTGCCGCACGATGCGCGCGCGTCCGCCGCCGAGCGCGAGCCGGATCGCGATTTCCTTTTTCCGCGCGGTGCCGCGCGCGAGCAGCATGTTCGCGATGTTCAGGCACGCGATGAGCAGGACGCCGCCCGACAGCGGCATCACCACGGCGGAGAGGATCGCGGGGCCCGTGTCGCTCGACGGCGTGGAGCTGAGGTTGACGCGCGACATGGTGTGCACTGTCAGCACCTGACGCGCGTTCTCGGCCGGATACGCGCGCGCGAGGTCGGCCGACAGCGCCGCGAGCCGTGCGTTGGCCTGCTCGATGGCGATGCCGGGCTTCACGTGTCCAGCCACCATCAGCGACGTGTTCGATCGGTCGCCGAGGCCACGGCCGTTGTTCTTGAAGACGTCGTTGACGACCGAATCGAACACGCCGAGCGGGAGCCACAGCTCCGGCGCGATCAGCGCCGTCGTGCCGGTGAATCCCTTGGGCGCGACGCCGACGATGGTGAAGTCCTGCGCGTTGAGCCGAATCCTGCGGCCGAGGAACGTCGGATCGAAGCCGCTGTCCTGCCAGCTGGCGTAACTCGCGACTGCGACCGGAATGTTTGCCCCTGGTTTGTCCTCATCGGCCGTGAACGTGCGTCCGGCAGCGAGGTTGACGCCAATCGCGGTGAAGAAATTGGTGGAGACGATCTCGACCAACGTGCGCCGCATCACATCGCCCTCCGGCTTGCCCGTCATCGCGAACGTGAAGGCGACCAGGTCGTCCAACACGTCGTTGCGGTCGCGGATGTCGGCGTAGTTGGGGTACGAGAACATGCGGTACGAGTTGGGCTGCGTCGGGTCGTGGCTATAGAGGCCGAGCATCTCCGCCGCCCGCCCCGACAGCGGCCGGAACAGCAGCGCGTTGACGAGCGTGAACATGGCGCTGTTGGCGCCGATGCCGAGCGCGAGCACGGCGACCACGACGGCGCTGAAGCCAGGCGCATGCCGCCACATCCGAATCGCATAGCGCAGGTCCTGCAGGAGCGTGTCGAGGAACGGCAGGCCGCGCTGCTCGCGGTACGATTCCTTGGTCCGCGCGACGCCGCCGAAATCGCGGAGCGCCGCCTGCTCGGCGTCCGCACGCGAGAGGCCGCGGCGCTGATGCTCGTCTGCCAGCAGATCGAGATGCCCGCGCAGCTCCTCGTCGAGTTCCTCGTCGCGGCGGCGCGAGGCGAAGACGCCGCGCACTCGAGCCAGGGCCGAGCGAACGGTGGTCATTTCTTTATCCCTCGCGGGGTCCCACCATTGCTTTCTCGCGCCGGGGCCCCACCCCCGGCGCTGTTGCTCGGCGGCTTCGCGCCTCGCAACGGCTCAAGGCTGTCGCTCGCCGACACGCTCGCACCGTGGTGCTCGCGTGTATCCAGAACAGAACGTCACGGCGCTCGGTCATGCGTCCTCGAGGAGGCGGCTGATCATCGTGACCATCCGTGCCCAGTGCTTCGACTCGGCGGCCAGATGCTTCTCGCCCGCGCGCGTGACCTCGTAGAATTTCGCGCGCCGGTTGTTGTCGCTGGTGCCCCAGCTGCTCGTGATGAGGCCCTGTTGTTCGAGGCGCAGGAGCGCGGGGTAGATGGTGCCTTGATTGAGGGTGAGCACGCCGCGCGCCATCTGCTCGATGCGGCGCGCGACGCCGTAGCCGTGCTGCGGACCCATCGTCTGCAGCGTCTTCAGGACCATCAGGTCGAGCGTGCCGTAGGGAACATCAGCTGGAGCGGGTGCGGCCATGCGTCCTCGTGTTGGAAGTCCACAGGAGCATGGCAGGTCTCGTGTTGGAAGTCAACACGAGACCTGGGCGACGGGGTTACCGTCGGCGCGCCAGGTCGAACCCGATGCCCTAGAAGCTCGTCGCAGGACCGCCGCCGCTGTGACCGAGCAAGACAATCTTCGTGATGCCAGGCTGCCTGCGCAGGAACTCGACGCCAGACTTCACGTCGAGCGCATTGTCCTCGAACATCACGGCCGCTTCGTTGTTGTCGGATCGCGGGTTCATCGCGAGCACGACGAAGCCGCGCGTGGCCAGCTCCATCGTCGCGATGTGTGACAGAAAGTTCGAGGTCCGATGGATCAGCAGCACGGCGACGTGCGGCGCTGGCCCGGCATCCGGTTTATAGAGCGCGCCCTTCACGGCCGCCGGCGAGAACTGGACGTAGGTCGGATTGCTCTGTGCGCGCGCGTTCGACGCCAGCGCGAGCGAGATGACGGCCGCGAGCAAGCAAGAAGGCTTCGTCATGTTGACAGGATGCCGACTCGTAGCGCAGCCCTTCAGAGCTTGTGAAAGAATCACGTTGAACGCAAAGATCGCAAAGCGCGCAAAGCATCTGTTCGAAAGATTCTTTCTTTGCGGTCTTAGCGGCCTTTGCGTTGACGTGATTTCACACATCCTCTTCAGGGCTGCCGTGTTGACAGGCTGATTACGGGGCAGTATAAGCGAGCCCCAGCCTCTTTCATGCGCATTCACGCCGCAATTCTGTGGGAACAGGGAAAGCCGCTTTCCGTGGAGGCAGCCGATCTCGGCGCGCCAGGTCCAGGCGAAGTGCTGGTCGAAGTGAAGGCGGCCGGCGTGTGTCACAGCGATCTGCATCCGGCCCGCGGCGACTGGCCGATGAAGACGCCGGTCGTTCTCGGGCACGAAGGCGCCGGCATCGTCCGCGAGATCGGCGCCGGTGTGAAGAGTGTCCAATGCGACGATCACGTCGTCTTCTGCTGGGCGCCGGCGTGCGGCGTGTGCGCGCCGTGTCGTGAAGGGCGCGCGGTGCTGTGCGACCGGCTCGAGAGAGTCACTTACCGGAATCGTCTCCCGTCCGGCGCGTCGCACGTGCACGCGCGCGATCAGGCGGTCGCGCCGTTTCTCGGCACGGCCTGCTTTGCCGACTTCGTGATCGTGCCCGAGGAGGGCGCGATTCGCGTGTCGCCCGACGTGCCCTTCGACGCCCTCGCCACGGTCGGCTGTGCGGTCGTCACCGGCGTCGGTGCAGTGACGAATGCGGCGCAGGTGACGCCGGGGTCGCGAGTCGCGGTCATCGGCGCGGGCGGCGTCGGCCTCAACGTCGTACAGGGCGCGGCGATTGCCGGCTGTGAGATGGTGATTGCCATCGATCTGCGTCCTGCGCCGCTCGAGATCGCGAAACGGTTTGGCGCGACGCACACGATTGCGGCCGGTGAAAAAATGGCGGACGCGATCCGCGAGCTGACCGCTGGTCGCGGCGCCGACTTCGTGTTCGACACCGTCGGGAACCCGCGCACGCTGACCGACGCGCTTGCGTCAGCGCGCAAAGGCGGGACGGTGGTGCTGACCGGCCTCGCGCGCGGCGACACGCAGGCCGCGTTCCCGATGTTTCCGTTCGTCATGCAGGAGAAGCGGCTGATCGGATCGGTGTACGGATCGGGCCAGCCGCGGCGCGATATTCCGAATCTGGTCTCGCTCTATCAACAGGGACGGCTGAAACTGCAGGAGCTCGTCTCGCGCACGTATACACTGAGCGGCGTCAACGACGCGCTGGACGCGCTCGCGGCGAGCGATGGCGCACGAGGAGTGATCAAATGGTGAGCCGGCGAACCGCTTCCCGTATCGCCTCTCAGGCGGCGGACGTGTCACGCGGCTGTGGTAGCGTAGCGCCCCATGCCGCTGGCGTCAGCATGCGGCAGGACGTCAGGAGGGTTCGATGCACGAATCAGATCGGCACGGGCAAACCGGTCTACATTCGCGGCGACGGCTATGGCTTCGGCCTCGGCTTCGGCGTGCTGACGAATCCCGCCAAGGCAGCCGACGCGCTGTCGATCGGCACGTTCTCCTGGGGCGGCGCCAACGGGACGCTCTTCTGGATCGATCCGCAGGAGGATCTCATCGGCATCCTGATGATCCAGATCAACCCGTACTCGCACTTCAACATCCGCCCGCTGTTCTCCGTCGCTGTGTCACAGGCGATCACCGACAGCCTCGCGGATCAGAAGCCAAGGATCATGGGCTATGACACCCCTCGGTGAAATTGGGGAGTTGGTGACTTGGTGAGTTGGTGAATTCATGACGAGTGTTTCACGCCGGGACTTCTTGCAGGCCGGAGCGTTCGCGGTGATGGCGACCGGTGTGCGCGGTCAGGCGATCAAACCGCAGCTCACATCGGTCAAGGCGCTCGTGTTCGACACGTTCGGCACTGTGGTCGATTGGCGGTCTTCGGTGATCGCCGAGGGGCAGCGGCTCGGAAAAGAAAAGCATCTCGACGTGGACTGGGCCAAGTTCGCCGATGCCTGGCGCGCCGGATACGGTCCGAGCATGGACCGTGTGCGCAAAGGCGAGGTGCCCTGGACGAAGCTCGACGTGCTTCATCGAGGCACGCTCGACAAGCTGCTCGCCGACTTCCACGTCACGGGACTGAGCGAGGCTGAGAAGGACCATTTCAATCGCGCGTGGCATCGGCTCCGACCGTGGCCCGACGCGGTCCGCGGCCTCACGCGGCTCAAGACGCGGTACATCATCGCGCCGCTCTCGAACGGCAACATCTCGCTGATGACGGACCTCGCGAAGTTTGCGGGCCTGCCGTGGGATTGCATTCTGGGCGCCGAGCTGGCGAAGCACTACAAGCCGGACCGGGAGGTCTATCAATCGGCTGCCGATTTCCTCGATCTCGCGCCGAACGAGATCGTGATGGTCGCGGCGCACCAGGGCGATTTGCGCGCGGCTCGCAGCGTGGGACTCAAGACGGCCTTCGTGCCGAGGCCGCTCGAGTACGGGCCGGCCGCTAAGCCCGATCTGACGCCCGACCCGTCGTTCGACATCGTCGCGCCCGACTTCAACGACCTGGCCACGCAACTCGGGACATAGACGGAGACCACCATGGCCGGACCGATCAACCATGCGATGACGACGACGGCGTTCACGCTCGAGGGTTATCGCGTCAAGCAGAACCTCGGCGTCGTCCGCGGCGTGACGGTGCGCTCGCGGTCCATCTTCGGCACGATCGGCGCGGGGCTGCAGACGCTGGTCGGCGGCAACATCACGCTGCTCACCGACCTGTGCGAGAAGACGCGCGCCGATGCGTTCGCGCTGATGCTCCAGCATGCCGCGGAGCTCGGCGCCAACGCGGTCATTGGCATCGACTACGACGCCACCGAGGTCATGCAGGGCGTGACCGAGGTCCTCTGTTACGGTACGGCGTTGGTGGTCACGCCGGCCGCGTGAATGTATGGCTGAGTACGCGGTGCTCGCGACAGTCGCCGATCAGCCGGGGATCCTGCATGGTCTGACCAAAGTCCTCGCGGCCTACGACGCGAACATCAGCCACGTCGACATCGTCCGTCCGGCCGACCGCAATCCGCAGGTGTATCTCGAATTCGCGTTCGAAGGCGCGATCGACTCGGTCGTCTCCGACATGCGCGCGGTGCCGGGTGTCAAGACGGTCGATCTGCCGCCGTTGTTCGCGAAGATCTACGGCAAACGGATCGTCATCATGGGTGGCGGTGCCCAGGTCGGTCAGGTGGCGCTCGGCGCGATTACCGAAGCCGACCGTCACAATATTCGCGGCGAGCGGATTTCGGTCGACACGATTCCGCTCGTCGGCGAACAGAATCTGGCCGCCGCTGTCCGCGCCGTCGTGCTGTTGCCTCGCGTGTGCCTGCTCGTGCTCGCGGGATCGCTGATGGGGGGCGAGATCACCAGGGCGGTCGAGGAAGTGCGCTCGAAGGGGCTGCGTGTGATCTCGCTCAACATGGCCGGGAGCGTCCCGGACGCCGCGGATCTCGTCGTGTCCGACCCGGTGCAGGCAGGCGTGATGGCAGTGATGGGGGTCGCCGACACCGCCAAATTCGATCTCGTCCGGCAGGAGAAGCGGCGCTACTGAGTGTCAATCGTGATCGGACGCTTGAGCCGCTCGAGCACTTCCAGCGACGCCCGCTCGGTTCCCTCGGCGCGTCCGAGCATCACTTGCGTGACGCGATGCTCGGTCGCTGCGCGATCGCGCCACTTCGCGTCCGCCACCAGTCCGGCGCTCAACGCGTCCCGTCGCAGCGGCGCCGCGATCCGCCGCAATGCTTCCGCCCGCAGGCGCCAACTCTCAGAGCGGAGCCGCACGTACTCCTCGGCATCCACGATCAGGTGCTGCTGCTCGCGCGGCACACCCTGAAGAACGGTGAGCCGGTCGCGCGCGACACGCAGCTCCGGCATGATCGTTCGCTCAATCAGATCGGCGAGCATGGTCGCGCCGACTTGGCCCTTCCAGAAGCGCGCCTCGGCGCTGCGGTATCCAGGAACGGTCCGTCCTTCGATGTCGAGCACGCGCGCGATCTCCGGGCGGACGTCGGTGATCCCCCGCAACGGAACGGCCCCGATGATCGCGAGCGCGGTCATCGCCGCCGTGACGGCGCCGAGCAGCCGGCGCTCCGGCCGGCGGTCGCCGACCCCGCTCGTCAACACGAGACCCGATACGAAGCCCGCGACCAACGCGAGGAACTCCGCCCTCATTCCGATGCTGCCGTCGAATGTGTTGTAAACGAGGAAGAGCGCGGCAGCCGGCGCAAGACGCTTCACGGCGACGAGAGGTATCGGTATCGGCGACGGCCGGAACAGATCCCACACGCCGCACGTGAACAGCAGGCCGTAAAGGCCGGCGATGGCGCCCGACGCGCCCGCGCTGACGGTTACCGGATGCCCGGCGACGCTCAACAGTCCAGCGAAGATTCCGGCAGCCACATACACGGCGACGAAGGCGAGCCGTCCGACGACGCGCTCGAGGATGAGCCCGAGCTGCACCAGACCGGCGAGGTTCACGATGAGCGGCAACAGGCCTGTGTGGATGAACAGCGACGCGACGAGACGCCACCATTCTCCGTTCGTCGTGCGCGGACCGAAGTTCGCGCCCCACGCGACGAGCGTCTCAGGGTTTGCCAGGGCGCCCCGGCCGAACATCATCGAGACGAACACGATCACGTTGAGCGCGACGATGGCCGGCGTGACGAGGGCGACCGGCGTGTGCGCGCGAAGCGCGTCGAGAAACGGACCGCATTCGCGGCGGTTGCGCGCGGCGGCGTCGATGGGCCGCCTGGCCGCCGTCAGAAGCACGCGACCGAACAGCGTGCGTTGCTCTTCACTCGTGGCGCAGTACGCGACCGCGGCAAAAACAAGGAGAGCGGCAGCCCAGAGCACGCGCTGCACACTCTCAAAACGCGTGCCACATGACGGTCCAAAACAAAGGCAGATTCACAGCTCCGCGACGGACGCGGGCCGTGACGATTTCAAAGCTCGCCAAGAAGCGACCACGCTTGTAAACGCCCGCCCCGCGTCAGAAGCCGCAGGTGAACAGGCGGATTGAGAGCGGAGGCTGAGAGCCGGTGGCCGACGAAACCGTCGCGGTGGCGCCAGTGCCGTCGGTGATCGTCAGCGTCACCTGCGGCGGCCGCGTGATGCCGGCGTCCGTGCTGTCCGTCTTGCCTCCGGTGTCCGTGAACGAGAGCTGCGTTGCAGCCGCTCCCAGCGGTGACCGCACGTCCCGGTGCCGCCTGCGGCGACGAACGTCGAGGCGCTGATCGTGCCGGCCATGACGGTGCGCGACGGATTGGTCGGCGTCGGGTTCTTGTCTCTCGAGCAGGCGACCGCGAGCGCGAGGAGCGCCGTCCGCGACGAGCAGACGGCGAGCGATCGTCCGCGGAAGCATATACTGATGTCCGCGCCTGCGAGAACGCCACTTGAGTAAAACGTTCGTCGATCGTTGTGAGCGAGATGCAGTCGTCCGTCAATTCCTCGCAGGCGAATCCTCACACGTCGACGCGTGATTTGCCGCGCGAGCTCGGGCTCACCGATCTCGCGCTCACGCAAATCCTTTTCATCGTCGGGCTGCCGTGGGTCGGCGTGGCCGCGAAGCTCGGTCCCGCGCACGTCGTGTTCTGGCTCCTCGCGATGGTGTTCTTCTACGTGCCGTCGGCCGTCGTCGTCATCTACCTCAATCGGCTGATGCCGCTCGAAGGCGGGCTGTATCAG
>Ga0209761_1000922_pt1 | contig 18710 bp, 13 predicted proteins | sample GraSoi013_1_40cm_4_FD_185818 | JGI IMG/M metagenome (GOLD analysis project Ga0209761, IMG submission 185818) | Grasslands soil microbial communities from the Angelo Coastal Reserve, California, USA - Sample 09_25_2013_1_40cm (SPAdes) (version 2) | ecosystem: Environmental > Terrestrial > Soil >...
CTCCCCTCGCCGCGCAGCAAGAGCAGCAGCGGGTGGTCCGCGGGCTTTCCTTCGAGGGCAATCACGCGATCGACGACTACACCCTGAGCACCGCGATCGCGACCACCAATTCGAGCGCGTTCGCGACGAGCCCTTTCCTTCGCTGGCTGGGCCTAGGCGAGAAGCGGTCCTTCAATGAGCTCGAGTTCCGTCGTGACGTCGTGCGGCTATTGCTGTTGTACCGCCAGAGCGGGTACATGAACGCGGTGGTGGACACGCTGGTGCGCCGCGAGGGCCGGGACGTGTACATCAAGTTCCGAATCTACGAGGGTGACCCGGTGCGACTCGCGAGGCTCGACGTGCTGGGTCTCGACTCGATCCTCGACGTACGGCGCTTGAAGCGCGCCCTGCCGCTCCAGGTCGGCGACCCGTTCAACCGCGCGCTGTTCCAGGCGTCCGCCGACACCGTCGTGAGTCGGCTCAAGAACCTCGGGTACCCGTACGCCGACGTCCTCCGCAGCTACGATGTGGACGTGGCAGCGCTCCGCGCGGTGGCGACGCTCGAGGCGCTTCCCGGCCCGCGCATGCGCGTGGGGCAAGTGCTGATCACTGGCGCGGACCAGGTGGACACCGGGACCGTGCGCCGCATGCTCTCGGTCAAGCCCGGGGATTGGTTTCGCCAGGATCAGCTGTACGTGACGCAGCGCGACCTGTACGGGCTGGGGATGTTCCGCTCGGTCAACGTGGTGCTCGCGGATACGACGCCGCCGCCCGGTGATTCGACGGTGCGAGTGCTGGTGCGCGTGACCGAAGCGCCGCGCCACCGCATCCGGGTCGGGGCGGGGTACGGCTCGCTCGACTGCTTCCGGGTGCAGAGCGGGTGGACGGCCTACGACTTCCTGGGAGGCGCTCGCTCGCTCGACGTCGCCGGACAGCTCTCGAAGATCGGCGTGGGAGTTCCGACCGACGTGAACTTCAAGCAGAACGTGTGTCGTTTCCTGCGGGGCGACTCGACCTCGGACACGCTCAACTACAACGCCACGGTGACGTTGCGCCAACCCGCGTTCCTGTCGCCCCGCCACACGGCGAGCTTCGCGGTGTTCGCCGAACGACGCTCCGAGTTCAAGGCGTATACGCGCCAGGCGGTGGGCGCGAATCTGGCGGTGACCTTCAACGCACGGCGCAACGTGCCCGTCACGGTGGGCTACGGCTATTCGGTGGGGCGGACGACCGCAGACCCCGTCGTATACTGCACGCGATTCCTCTTGTGCAACGAGTCCGACCAGGCGTTCCTCGCGAACCGCCGGCCGTTCGGGGCCATCACGATCTCCGGCGTGCGCGCTCGGGTGAACTCGGTGCTCGATCCCTCGGCGGGGGGCGTGACGCAGGTGACCCTCGTCTACGCGTCGCGCTACGTGCTCTCGGATACCTTGTACGAGTTCAACCGCGGGGAGCTTGAGGTCTCGAAATACTACCCGCTGTCGCGACGGACCGTCCTCGCCTGGCGGATCCGGGGTGGGACGATCCTGCCGCAGCGCATCAGCCTGCTGGGCCAGAGTGTCAAATTCGTCCCCCCCGACCAACGGTTCTACGCCGGCGGCCCGAACTCCGTGCGAGGGTTCGCCCGCAACGAGCTGGGCCCTCGCGTATACGTCTCCGATAGCGTTGAGGTTAGTGGGACGAGCAGGACGTACAGGAACATCCAGGCGTCACCCACCGGAGGGAACACCGTGTTCACCGCCAACCTGGAGCTGCGGGTTCCCAGTCCGATCTTTCCCGACCGAGTGCGCCTGGGCTTGTTCGTGGACGTGGGGCAGGTGTGGGAGCGTGGGGACACGCTGACCACGGTCAGCGGACTGCGCGTCACGCCCGGCCTTGGGCTGCGGTTCATCACGCCGCTCGGCCCCGTCCGGCTCGACGCGGCCTACAACGGGTACCCGCAGGAGCCCGGCCCACTCTACTTTCTGAACGATGCGGACCAGAGCCTCACGGCCACGGGGCAGACGGTCCGTCCCGGCCTGCCGGGAGGGTTGTGGCGACGGGTGGTCGTGCAGTTCGCCGTGGGCCAGGCTTTCTAAATGATACGCCGCTCGCTCGGGGCCGCGCTGTGGACGCTGGTGGGGCTGCTCGCCGGCTTTCTGGGAGCCCTCTCGTCGCTGGTCGGCACGGGGGCCGGACGCGCGCTGCTGGCGCGCGTCAGCGAGGGGGCGCTGCGTCAGGTCTTCACCGGGACGGTCGAGATCGGTGATGTGCGGGGGTCGCTCCTCACCGGGCTGACCCTCTCTCAAGTCCGGCTGCTCGACGCGGACACGACGCTCGTCGCCTGGCTGCCGCAGGCCAACCTGAGCTACAACCCGTTCGACTTCGCGGCCGGCCGGGTGGTGCTCTTCGAGTTCGACCTGCGCCGGCCGGTAATCAACATCGTGCAGCATCCGAACGGCCGGCTCAACATCGAGGAGCTGCTGCGCCTGGGCGGGAGCCGGCCCGACACGGGACGTGGGGGGGGGCTACACGGGCCGGCCACGCTCATCCTGTTCCGGAACGTCCGTATCACGGACGGGACCGTGACGCTGCGCCTGCAGGCCAAGCGGTCCGAGCCGGGTGACTCGAGCCTCGAGATCGCGAGCGACGACCCCAACGGACGGCTCCGCATCCGCCGCTTCGAGCACCTCGACGCGCGGCTCTCCGCCTTGCAGGTGTCCTCGCCGCGCGAGCGGGGAATCCGCATCGACATCTCCCGGCTGGCCATGGAGAGCTCGGACCCCGGGGTGCGACTCGTGGACGTGGCGGGACGGCTGCGGGTGATCGGTGACTCGATGGACGTGCAGCTCGCGCGCGTGCGGCTGCCGCGTTCAGCGCTGCGCGACGCGCGCGGCACGCTCCGCTGGCCGCATGGCCCGCTGCTCTTCGATCTGCGGCTGCGCGCGGACTCGGCGACGCTCGAGGATTTCCAATTCATCGACCGGCGCTTCGCAGGCGTTCCCGGTGCCGGCGTGGTGTCGGGTGATGTGCGCCTGCGCTCGCACGGCGAACGGGTGCTCGAGGTTGGCCTCGACCCGCTGCGCCTGGCGTACCGCGGCGGCGCGGTCGGGGGCCGGCTCATCGCGTTCAGCGTCGCGGACTCGGGGCTCGTCGCGCTGCGCGACGCCGACCTGGACGCCCGCGAGTTCGACCTGGAGTTCGCCCGGCCCTTCCTCGATACGCTGCCGTTCGCGGGACGGCTCACCGGACGCACCATGGCCACGGGGCCGCTCGCGGCCCTCGCCCTCGAGACCGACTGGTCGTTCCGTGACTCGCTCGTTGCGGGATGGCCCGAAACCCGTATCCGCGGGAAGGGCGAAGTGAACCTCAAGGCCGCCGACGGCATGCGATTTCAACCGTTTGCGGTGGAAGCGTCGAGCATCGACCTAGGCACGGTCGCGCGGCTCGCCCCGGCGGTGCGACTGCACGGGACGCTTTCCGCCGCGGGGACGCTCAACGGGCCGCTCTCCGACGCGCAATTCGCGGGTACGCTCGAGCACCGGGACGGGGAGCGGCCCCCGAGCGTGCTGACGGGGAGCGTGCGTCTCGACACGCGGAGTGAGACGCTCGGCATCTACGCCGACGTCACGGCGGACTCGCTGTCGTTCGACGGGCTGCGGGGCAGCTTTCCCACGCTCCCGCTCCAGGGCGCCGTGACGGGGCCCGTGAAGCTCGCCGGCCCGCTCGGCGCGCTGGAGGCGCACGTCGATCTGCACTCGCGCGGCGGCGATGTGCGCGGCGACGGGACATTGATGCTCGACCTGCCGCACTACGGCGCGCAGGACCTGCGGGTCACGGCCCGCGACCTGGACCTCGCGCACTGGCTCGGCCGCGTGGCTCCGCCATCACGCCTGAGCTTCACCGTCCGGGGAGACTTTGCGGGCGACAGCGCGGTGCCGCCGCTCGGGACGGTGCAAGCGATCCTCGAGCCCTCGCGGCTCGCCGGCGCCGGCGTGGACTCGGGCGCCGTGCGCGTGCGGTTCGCCGACCGGCGGCTGTACGTAGACTCGTTGCGCGTCGCGCAGTCGGGTCTCATCACCACGGGGTCGGGCTCGCTGGGGTGGACTCGCGGGGCGCGGGGCCAGCTGGCGCTCGACTTCGACGCCGACAGTCTCAACGCGCTCGACCCGCTCCTCGGCTGGCTCGCGGGCGGTGCGCCCGACGCGCTCAACGACCCCGGCGGGGAGGTCGCGGGGAACGCGCCGCTGGCCGGCTCGGCGCGCGTGCTCCTCAGGCTCGAGGGGTCGCTCGACTCACTCGGCCTCGACGCGCGCGCCAGCGTCGAGCGGCTCGTGTGGCGCGCGTGGCGGGTCCCGGCCGGCCGGGGCCACTTCACCTGGCAACCGGGTCCCGCCCCGACGTTCGCGCTCGACGCGACCCTGGACTCGATGGCCCACGGCATGTTCGGGTTCTCCGGCGTGTTCGCCGCGGCGCGCGGGACACGTGACTCGCTCACGTGGCTGGCGCGCTCGCGCATCGGGGAGGGCGCCGCGTTCCTCGCCGGTGGCCGGTTCGCCCGCCGAGCCGCCCAAACGGGAAGCGCTGCGCTCGCGGTCGGCGTGGACTCGCTGGCCGTCCAGCTCCCGGGCGATGTGTGGGTGCTCGAGCGGCCCACGGAGCTGACCGTGACCGACTCCGCGGCCACGGTGACCGGGCTGGTGCTCCAGAGCTCGTACGGATCCGGCAAGCTGGTCCTGGAGGGCGCCCTGCCGACGCGCGGTCGGGCGGACGCCCACCTCCAGCTGGAAGGGTTCCCGCTCGTGGGGCTGTACGCGCTGCTCGAGCGGGACACGGCGGGCGTGGGCGGGACGGTCACGGCCACCGCCGGGCTGTCGGGCACGCGGGCCAGCCCCGTCTCGAGCGGGTCGTTCGCGCTCTCGAACGGTGCCTTCGGCGAGTTTCGCGCGCCGTTTGTGGACGGGACGTTCGACTACCACGACCGGCGCCTCCGGGGAGCGCTCCACCTGTGGCGCTCGGGCCAGCAGATCCTCGACGTCCAGACGTACCTCCCGCTGGACCTCGCCCTCGAGCCCGTGCCGCGCCGCCAGCTCCCCGACTCCCTGTCGGTGGGGGCGAGGGCGGACAGCGTGGACCTCTCGGTCCTCGAGGCGCTCACGCCATCCCTGCAGCGCGTGACCGGAGTGTTCTCGGCGGACCTGGGGATCGCGGGGACGTGGGACGCGCCGCGCCTGCGAGGCGAGCTGCAGATCGCCAATGCCGCCGCGACCATCCCGACCCTGAGCGTGCGCTACGAGGACGTCAACGGGCGCCTCACCTTCTCGGGCGACACGATCGCCATCCAGTCGCTGTCGGCCCGAAGCGAGCGCGGCCGGGCCGACTTCACCGGCATCGTGCGGCTCGAGCAGCTGACGCACCCGGTGCTCGACCTGCAGATCGCCGCAGACCAGTTCAAGGCGCTCGACCTAAAGAACAACGTGGCGATCACCACCAGCGGCCGGCTGTCGCTCAAGGGGCCGGTCTTCGGCGCCACGCTCACCGGTCACGCCAAGGTGACGTCGGGCGTCCTGTACTTCGCCGACCTGGTGCAGAAGCGGATCGTGAACCTGGACGAGCTCGCGGACACTTCGCTCGCCGCGCTGATTCAGCAGCAGCGGCTCGGCCCCGAGTTCGAGAACGTGTTTCTCGATAGCCTACGGATCGAGGACCTCGAGCTCGAAATGGGCAGCGACGTGTGGCTCCGCTCAGACGAGGCGAACATCCAGCTCGCCGGCTCCGTGCGGCTCACCAAGCAGCGCAACCAGTACCTCGTGAGCGGTACGCTGCAGGCGGTGCGGGGGACATACCGCCTCAAGGTGGGGCCGGTATCGCGCGAGTTCGTCGTCACCGACGGGACGGTGCGGTACTTCGGCACTCCCGATCAGGACGCGGCGCTCGACATCAAGGCGAAGCACGTCGTGCATCCCGTGGGTCAGCCTGAGGACATCACGGTGGTGGCGCATATCGGCGGCACCCTGCTGGTGCCGAAGGTCACGCTGGACGCGGAGAAGTACGACCTGTCGCAGACCGAGATCATCTCGCTGACGCTGTTTGGCAAGAGGATTGTGGAATTGGGAGGCGACCAGGGAATCGCGGATCAGCGAGCCGTGGTGCAGAGCGCCCTCGCGATCCTGTCGGGCGAAATCGAGCAGACCATCGTGTCGGGCGGCGTGCCGGTGGACTACGTCGAGATCCGCCCCGGCGGCGGCGGGCAGGGAGTCGCGGTTGTCCCCTGGAACGTCGCCGTGGGGCGCCAGCTCGGTCCCAAGACGTTCCTCGTCGTGAACGCGGGGTTCTGCGCGGGAGGCCAGGTGGCGGTGCAGAACATGCTCGGCCTGTCCCTGCAGTTCCGGATCAGCCCCGAGTGGCGCACGGAAGCGAGCTTCGCGCCGGTGCAGACGTGCATTAACGATGCGAACGCCACAGGGGGGAACACGGTGCCGCGGCAGGTCGGTCTGGACCTCTTCTGGGAGCGGCGCTACTAGCCATGACACGGGCCTTGCTGATCGCCAACCCTGCGGCGGCGCGCACCGACGCACGCGCGGTCACCACGGTCCGGGACACGCTGCGGCGCGGCGGCTGGACGGTCGAGGTGCTCGCTACGGCTCGCGCGGGCGACGCGCGTCGCTTCGCCCGCGAAGCGCACGCCCAGGGGTTCGACGCGCTCGTCTGCTACGGGGGTGACGGCACGGCCATGGAGATCGCCGCCGGCGCCGTGAAGAGCGGCATCCCGCTCGGGCTGGTCCCGGGCGGCACGGGGAACCTGCTCGCCGGCAACCTGCGGCTGCCACGCGACCCCGCGGCGGCGGCGCGCGTGATCCTGGCCGGCCGCACCGCGGCGATCGACCTGGGCAGCGTCGAGCGCGCCGACGGCACGCATTATTTCGCCGTGTGTGGCGGCACGGGCTTCGACGCCCAGCTGATGGCGGGCACGGCGGCGGCCGAGAAGCGCCGTTGGAAGATGGCGGCGTACGTGATGCAGGCGTTCGCCGCGCTCCCCACCGTCACGAGTCCGCTCCACCGCGTGACCGTGGACGGGGTCGCGCGCGAGCTGCCGGCGGCCATGGTGCTCGTCGCGAACTGCGGGGAGCTCGTGCCGCCGTTCCTGCGGCTGCGGCACGACATCGCCCCGGACGACGGCTGGTTGGACGTGGTGGTGCTTCGCGCCGTGGGCGTGGTCCAGAGTCTGAGCGCGTTCTTCGAGCTGGTGCGCCGGCCGGCGAACGGCGCGCGGCGGTTGTGGTTCGGCCGCGGCCGCACCGTGCGCGTCGAAGTGCTCGAGGGCCCCCCGCGGCCGATGCAGCTCGACGGCGAGCCGTGGGGTGACGCGCCCTTCGAGGCACGGCTGCTCCCGGCCGCGCTCCCCGTCATCGTAGATCCCGCCACCGCGCCGCTCGGCGCGTCACGCCGTGGCTGACAGCATCCTCCTGATCGACGACGACGCCGACGTGCTGCGCGCCGTGGGCGACTACTTCGACGGCATCGGCTACGAAGTGGGGCGCGCCGATGCCGCCGAGGCGGGTTTCGAGGCGTTCGATCGCATGCGCCCCGATGTCGTGATCCTCGACCTGCAGCTTTCCGATCTCGGTGGTCTGGACGTCCTCGAGCGGCTGCGGTCCCAGGGAGGCTCCGTCATTCTCCTCACCGGCGAGGGTGACATCGAGACCGTAGTGCGCGCCATGCAGCTCGGCGCCGAGCACGTTCTCACCAAGCCTGTCGATCTGAGCCACCTCGCCGCCGCCACGGCGCGCGTGGGCGACAAGGTTCGGCTGGCGCGCCACAACGCCCTGCTGCGCCAGCGGGAGCACGGGAACGACGGTCTCGAATCGCTCGGCGTCTCGCCCGCGATTCGCGAGCTCGGGCGCCAGGTGGAGTTGCTCGCGGCGAGCGAGCGCTCGACCGTGCTGCTCACGGGCGAGAGCGGGACCGGGAAGGGCTGGATGGCCCGCGTGATCCATTATCTCTCCCCGCGTGCGAGCGGCCCCTTCGTCGATGTGACCTGCGGCGGTGTGTCGGCCACGTTCCTCGAGGCGGAGCTGTTCGGACACGAAAACGGCGCCTTCGCCGACGCGAAGGCGCGTCGGCACGGTCTGCTCGAGCTGGCGGACCGGGGAACCATCTTTCTCGACGAAATCGGAGACTTGGCGCCGGAGCTTCAGGCCAGGCTGCTGAAGCTGCTCGAGGCCAGTGCATTCCGCCGGCTGGGCGGCACGCGCGACATCCCGGTCGACGTGCGCGTCGTCGCGGCGACCAACCGTGACCTGGCGGCCGACGTACGCGCGGGCCGGTTTCGAGAAGACCTCTACTCTCGCCTGAGCGTAGTGCCGCTCCGCCTGCCGGCGTTGCGCGAGCGGTCGCGCGAGGACAGGGTGGCGCTGCTCACCCGTATCCTCTCAGACTTGGCACCCCAGCTGCCGGGCTGCCCCACCGCCGGCAGCGCCGAGGCGCTGGACCGGCTCGTATCTGCGCCCTGGCCGGGGAACGTGCGCGAGATGCGCAACGTCGTCGAGCGGGCCATGATCCTGGCCCGCGGGGCCGCCCAGATCGGCGTCGAGCACCTGCCGGCCGACCTGCGCAAGGGCGGGGGGAGTGGGGGCCCTGGGGGAACGGGTGGGGAACGGCGGCACCAGCCTCAGGCGCTCGCCGAGGTCGAGCGGGTGCACATCGAGAAGACGCTCAGGTTCCACGACGGCAACCGCACGCGAGCGGCCCACGAGCTCGGGATTTCGCGCGCGACGCTGATCAATAAGATTAAGGTGTACGGGCTCGACATCTGAGGTGGGACCATGACCGACAAACCGAAACTGATGGAGCACGACGCGATGGTGTGCCGCTCCTGCGGCAATGAGGAGCGCGCCTCCGAGGGCTATCCCTGCGCCGACTGCGGCACGTTCATCTGCTTGATCTGCTCGTTCCGAGGCGTCACGCGCTGTAAACCGTGTGAGGAGAAAGCCAAGGCGTCGCAGAAGGCCTAACCCGCCGCTCCCCGCCGCTTCCGGATCTCGCGCGTCACGTCGTCGGGCGAGGTGCCGAGCTCCTTCGCCAGCGTCTCGACGGCGTTGCTCGCCCCCGGCCAGTCGCCCGCGGCCGCGAGCGCCGCGAGCGCGATGTCCTCGATCACGGTCGTTCGCTCCTCCAGATCGCGAGTGCGCACGGCCACCTCGCGCGCGAGCCACTGCTCGAGCTCGCGGCGGTCGATCTCCAGCTGCCGCTGCCGCAGCCCACTCTGGAGCGACATCTCCAGCTCGTCCAGGTCGACCGGCTTGATGAGGTAGTCGTACGCCCCGAGCTTGAGACACTCGATGGCCGTGCGGGGCTCGTCGATCGCCGTGAGCATGATGATGGCGAGGTCCGAGTCGGCCGCCAGCGCCTTGGGGACGAGCTCCACGCCGCTCATGTTCGGCATGCGGATGTCGGACAGCATCACCTGCGGCTGGTCTGCGGCCTGGCGATCGAGCGCCTCGGCGCCGCTCGCGGCCTGCAACACCCGATAGCCGAGCCGGGTGAGAAACCGATCGAGGGCCTGGCGGATGCCGTCTTCGTCGTCGACCACCAGCACAGTGGTCGGGGGGCTCTGTGGGTCGGGGTTGGGCATGGCGCTAACCTAGGTGCCCTCCACAAGCCGAGCAAGCCGAGCTATGCTTCGCGCTCCCATGGCGTCTTCCCCTTCCTCCAACCTCGCCGCCGTCCGAGGCATCTCCGTGGGGCACTGGACCGATCTCGAGCGGGCGACCGGATGCAGCGTCGTGCTCGGGCCGGACGGCGGGATGCGCGGCGCTTGCGCGGTCCGCGGCCGCGCCACGGGCACCCGCGAGCTCGACGCGCTGAACCCCCGCCACCTGGTCGACCGCATCGACGCGATCCTGCTCACGGGCGGTTCGGCCTACGGCCTCGGCGCGGCGGACGGCGTGATGCGCTGGCTCAAGGAGCGCGGGCGCGGCCTGCCGGTGGGGTCCGCCGGCATCGTGCCGATCGTGCCGACCGCGGTGATTTTCGACTTCGACCTGGCGCCTGGGGGCAAGGCGGACCGCTGGCCGACGGCGGACGACGCCTACCGCGCCTGCTCCGCCGCGTCGGGGGAGGGTGACGTCGCCGAAGGGTCGGTCGGCGCGGGCACCGGAGCCACCGTCGGCAAGGCGCTGGGGCCGCGTGCCGCCATGAAGGGCGGCGTGGGGAGCTGGGCGGCGAGCGGCGGGGACATCGTCGTCGGCGCATTGGTGGTGCTGAACGCCGTGGGCAACGTCCTCGACGGCTCGGGGGCGATCCTCGCGGGAGCCCGCGGCGCGGACGGCGAGTTGGTGGACGCGCTGGCGCATTTCGCCCGGGGGGGCGCCCCGTTCGGCGGCGTGGCGGCGCGCAATACGACGCTTGCCGTGGTCGCGACCAACGCGACGCTCGACCGCACCGGCCTCGAGGCCCTGGCCCACGCCGCGGGCGACGCGCTGGCGCGGCGCATCGTTCCCTACGGCACTCTGTTCGACGGCGATGTCGTCTTCGCGGTGAGCACCGCCGCCGCGGCGCCCGCGACCCCGCTGCAAGCGGAGGCCCTCGCGGCGCTCGCGGTGCCAACGGCGGTGGAGCGCGCCGTGCGGCTCGCGCGGGGCATACGGGACATTCCGGGACTGGGAGATCGTGCGCACGACGTGCGCGAGTGAGGAGACGCGGCTTGAGCCGCGGAAGTCGCGAACGTGACCCCATCATGACCGATCGGCTCGAGCGCGATGTCGCGGACGTGGCGCGCAAGTGGGTGCCCGATCCGCGGCTTGGCGTGCTCGAGGTGACGGTCGAGCCGCAGCGTCTGGCCGGCTGCACCACCAGCCGCGACGCGTTGGCTGTGCTGCGGCGCATCGCGGCTGACGCCGGCCGCGCCGCCGACGTCCGGCTGCTCCCCGACGCCTCCGTCCGTGACGAGCCGGCGGCCGTGGTCACGGCCGCTGTCGCGCCGCTCCTGCGTGAGCCGCGGATCGCGGCGGACCGTGCGAGCGAGACGCTGCACGGCGAGCCGCTCGCGCTGCTCGAGCGGCGCGAGGAGGGAGGGGTGTGGCTGCGCGTGCGCGCGGGCGACGGCTACCACGCGTGGACCCACGCGGGCTTTGTGGCGATGGGACCGAGCGACTGGGCGGAGGACTGGAGCATGCGGGCGACCGCACGCTCGCTCGGTGCCGAGCTCAAGTTCGAGGATCAGCGCCTCCGGCTTGCGGTGGGCGCGCGCGTCGCGCTACGCCGGAACGGGCAGGTCGAAACCGCGGACGGACGCGCGTGGAGTGTGAGCGCCGGCGTCGTCCGGCCGGAATCGGAGCTCCGAGCGGAGGCTCGCCTCCTCGCGCCGCCGGAGTGGGCGCTGCGCTGGTTCTCGGGCGCTCCGTATCTGTGGGGCGGGCGCACCGAGTGGGGCATCGATTGCTCCGGCCTGGTCCAGGGAACGTACGCGGCCCGCGGGATCGCGCTCCCCCGCGACTCGGACCTGCAGTCGCTCGTGGGACGGGAGGTGAAGATCGACCCTGCGGGCTCGGGCTACGAGGCGGGCGACCTGCTGTGCTTCGCGGACGGGCGCCGGGTTTCCCATGTCGCCCTCTGGGCGGGGGCGGGCCGGATCGTGCATTCCGCGCTGTCGCGCGGTGGCGTCGGGTCGGACGACCTGCTCGGCGAGACGCCCGGCGCAAAGCGGTTGCGTGACCTGCTGGTGGCGGTGCGGCGGCCGATGGTGGCGAAACGCTGACCCCCTGTCCGCCCAGCGCTATCTTTCTCCGCATGAAGCTCGTTTTGTTCGACATCGATGGGACGCTCCTCTGGACCGACGGCGCCGGGCGCCGGGCGATCCAGCGCGCGCTGGTGGACGAGGCCGGTACCGCCGGGCCCATCGACCGCTACCGCTTCGACGGGAAGACCGACCCGCAAATCGTGCAGGACCTCCTGTCGCTCGCGGGGCATTCGGGAGCGGAGAACGCGACGGTGATCCAGGCGGTCTGCCGACGCTATGTGGATCATCTCCGAACGGAGCTTGACCGGCCGACGCAGGCAACGCGGCTGATGGTGGGGATCGCAGACTTGCTCGCGGCGCTCGAGCCGCATGAGGCCCGTCGCCGGGCGCTGGTCGGCCTCCTCACCGGCAACGTCGCCCCGGGGGCTGCCCTGAAGCTCCAATCGGCCGGGCTCGACCCCGCGCGCTTTCGCGTCGGGGCGTACGGCTCGGACTCCGCCCGGCGCGCCGAGCTCCCCGCGGTCGCCGCTGCGCGTGCGGCCGCCCTCACGGGCGCGACCTTCACGGGATCGGACGTAATCATCGTGGGCGACACGCCGGACGATGTGGCCTGCGGCCGGCCGATCGGCGCGCGCAGCATCGCGGTCGCCACCGGCTCTTACGATGTCGCCGCCCTCCGCGCGACCGGGGCGGCGCACGTATTCGAGACCCTGGCCGACACGACCGCCGTGCTCGACGCCATCTTCGCGTGAGCCAGCTCTCAGCCTCTCCGGCGGACGAGCTCGAAGTCAAGGCGCGGGTCGACGATCCCGACGGGCTGCGGGCCGCGCTGGTGCGCGTCGGGGCGACGCTCGACTTTCGTGGCGACATGATCGACCGACGGTTCGATCGGGGGGGCACGCTCGCGGGGCGCAACCACGTGCTGCGCCTGCGAGAGTTTCGACCGGCCGACGGCACCCCGGCCTACGGGGTGCTGGGGTGGAAGGGTCCGCCCTCGCAGCGCGGGAGGTACCGCCACCGCGCCGAAGCGGAGGCGCGCGTCGCGAGCCCCGACTCGGTGGTGACGATCCTCGAGCAGCTGGGGTTCGCGGTGTCGCTGCGCATCGACCGTCGGGTGGAGGTGTATCGGCTCGGTCAGGCCGTGCTGCGCCTCGAGTGGTATCCGGCGATGGACGTGTTGCTCGAGGTCGAAGGCGAGCCGTCCGAGATCGAGCGCGCGATCGCCGCCACGGGCCTCGCCCGGGACCGGTTTCTTCCCGAGTCGCTCCCGTACTTCGTGGCCCAGTACGAGGCCCGTACGGGCCGGGCCGCCCTCATCGCCCGATGAGCACGCCGGTGAAGATCCCGATGCCGCTGCGCGTCCCCGAGCTCGCGCCGTCGCTCGGCCGCGTACTCGTGCCCCGCCGCCTGGAGGAGCCGTGGGTTCCGCTCGACGACATCCGCGAGGAGCTCGCGACGCGCGTGATGGAGCTGGCCGGTGAAGCGCGGGCCGCCGCCACGCGCGAGGATCGCGACCGCGTGCTCGACGCGGTGAGCCGGCGCGCCTGGCTCGCCGCGTGGGAAGCTGCGGTCCGCCGGGCGGGCGAGCGCGTGACGACCGCGCTCGACGGGGAGATCGAGCGAGCCGCGCGCCGAGTACGGATGCCGCGGGGGCCGCGCCGCCGCCGCCTCCTCGCCGCGTCCGAGAAGCGGGCGATCGCCGCCCGGCTCGCCGCGGGCGGCGAGACGCTCGTGGCCGCCCTGGATGCACTCGATGCAGTCGCCGCGCGCGTGCGCGAGGCGAGCGTGCTCGACAAGGGGGCGCATGCCGAGTGGCAGGAGGCGCTCCGCACCGCCGCGCGCCGCCTCGAGGCGGCGTGGCTCGCGCTCGAGACGCAGGTCGCCGACGAGGAGCGCCGCTGGGCAGACGAGATCGACGGGGTGACCCGCTGGCGACCGTCGCTCTGGCCCCTGGTGGTGCTGTGGACGCCGCTCGCCGTGGCGCTGGTATGGCTCGGACTGGTGCTGGGCGGCTACCTCCCTGCCCCCGCATGGCTCGCGGCGCGCCTCGGCTTCTAAGCGGCGCGCCGTGACCACGATCGGCGTCGGTGTCGATCTGGTCGAAGTCTCTCGTGTCGCCGCCATCATCGCCGACAAGGGATCGCGCGTCTTCGAGCGCCTGCTCACGCCCACCGAGCGCGCCTACTGCGAGAGTCGCCCGGACCCCGCGACCCACGTGGCGGTACGGCTCGCCGCCAAGGAGGCGGTTTACAAGGCGCTGCAGGGAAGCGAGGCGGCCCGCGGGATCGGCTGGCGGGAGATCGAGGTGCTCCGCGCGCGCGACGGCCGGCCCGATGTCCGGCTGAGCGGGTTTGCGGCGGCGCGGGCCGAGCAGCTGGGGGTAGAGCGGGTGCTTCTGTCTCTCTCGCATACCCATCAGGCGGCCGTGGCCGTGGTGGTGCTGGAGCGGGGGTGATCCGTCGGCTTGAATTCCCGACTGTTTTACTCTAGTATTTGAGATCCCCTTATTGAGAATCATTCCCATCTACTGTAAGTCCCTCCTTGGCTTGCTGTTGAGCGCCTGCGTCGCCGTCCGCGCGGCAGGCCAGGCGATGGATTCGCTATCGGTCTCCCGGCGGATCGTGGCGGCCGCCTCGCTCGCCGCCAAGGAGTACGCGATCGGGGTCGCCCCTCGGGGCGGTCGCGTGACGGTGCCCGAGGAGGTCTCGGAGGCGAGACAGTTCCTGGAGCAGGCACGGCTGGACGTGGGGTCCCTGCCCACCGCCGTCCGGGCGGTGGCAGACTCGGACCTCGCGGCCCTGGAGGCGATGATCGATCGCGTGGCTCCGCCTGATTCTGTGTCCCAGTGGGCGGGAACGCTGATTCAGCGGATCGCCGCTGCGGCCGGGGGCGCGCTCGATCCGTATCCGCAGCGGGCCCCGTCGCTCGCCCGCGGGGCGGCGCTGTTTCGGGAGCAGTGCGTGCAATGTCACGGCCCGACGGGCCGGGGCGACGGCCCGAAGGCGCGCCAGCTCCAGGGACCGGCGCCCGCGAGCCTGGCCGACCGTGCGGCGATGAGCACCGTGTCCCCCGTGGATGTGTACCGGAAGCTCACGATCGGCGTCGCGGGCACGGCGATGCCGCAATTCGAGGAGACGCTGTCCCCCGAAGATCGGTGGGCGGCCGCGAGCTATGTCGCGACGCTCCGCGCCGACGACGCGATGGTGCGCGAAGGCGAGGGGCTGTACGCCGCGCAGTGCGCGTCGTGCCATGGTGCCACCGGGGGAGGTGATGGTCCGCTCGCGAAGTCCCTTTCGGTGCGGCCGCCGGCGCTCGCCGACCTCGCCGTGCTCGGGCGCTTCACCGACCAGGAGCTCACGCGGCTCATCTTGCAGGGCTGGCCGGGCACGCCGATGCCGGGCTTCGCCCGCACGCTCGATCCGGGGCAGGTTGCGACCCTCGTCGCGTTCCTTCGGGTCATCCCGACCGCGGAGCGGCAGCGGCATGAGACATCGCCTGCGGCCGCGACGTTCTCCACGGTGCGGCGCCAGCTGGACTCGGCGGTGGCGCTGCGCTCCGACAAGATCGCGTTCGATGCGTACCTCACCTTCGAGCAGGTCGAGACGGATGTGCGCGCCAGGAATGCCGCGCTCGCGAGCGAGCTCGAGGACGCGTTCGCCAGCTTGCGCGCCCGGGCCGGAGCGGGTGCGGGTAACGACGAGCTCGATGCGATTCACGCCCGGCTGTTGGCGGGACTCGAGCGCGCCGAGCGGCTGGTCGCCGACCGGAGCTCGGGCGCGAACCTCCTCATGCAGTCGTTCGTGCTGCTCTTGCGCGAGGGTTTCGAGGCCATCCTGATCGTCGCGGCGCTGATGGCGTTCCTCGCCAAGGCCGGCGCGGTCGAGCGCAGGCGCCACGTGGCGCAGGGCGCTTGGGCCGCCGTGGGCGCGAGCATCGTCACCGCCGCGGTGGTCGAGCTGCTGTTCGAGATCACGCCCGGCCAGCGCGAAGCGCTCGAGGGTGTCACCATGCTGCTCGCCACCGCGGTACTGTTCTACGTGAGCTACTGGCTGCTGTCGAAGATCGAAGTGGCGAAGTGGAACGCGTTCGTGAAAGGTCGGATGGAAGAGGCTCTCTCGACCGGCTCGGGGTTCGCGCTCGCCTCGGTGGCCTTCCTCGCCGTGTATCGCGAGGGCTTCGAGACCATCCTGTTCTACAAGGCCCTGTTGACGTCGGCGGGATCTGGCAGCGGTGGCTCGGCCGCCGGGCCGGTGGCGGCGGGCATCCTGCTCGGGGCCGTGGCGCTCGTGATCGTTTACGTCGCCATCAGCCGCTTCGGGATGAAGGTGCCGCTCAAGCCGTTTTTCGCGGTGACGAGCGCGATGCTCTACTACATGGCCTTCGTGTTCGCGGGGAAGGGGATCGCCGACCTCCAGGAATCCGGGATCCTGGGGACGAGCGTGGTCGCGTGGGCGCCGCGCATCCCGGTGCTCGGCATATACCCCACCGTCCAGTCCCTGTCGCTCCAGTTCCTCCTGATCGTCCTGCTGCTCGTCGCGGTCGTGTGGCTCCAGCGTAACCGGTTCAATGGCGCCGAGCCAGATCGTCGGCGGCCGTCGTTCCCGTGAGCCCGGCCGGCGCCACCGGGGCGGCCTCGGGCTGGCGCAGCCGCGCGAGCACCCACACGCCGGCGACCATCACCAGGACGCTCGTCACCTGCGCCAGCGTGAACGGCCCGAGCAGCCGGTCGTCCTTCGCGCGCACGAACTCCACCAGAAACCGCTCCGCGCCCGCCAGCACGAGGTAGACGCCGAACCGCCAGCCGATGGCGTGCGGGCGGTCGCGCAGCCGCCACAGCCACACGAACGCGAGCATCATGAGCACCGTTTCGTAGATCTGCGTCGGGTGGACGGCCACCAGCTCCGCGGGATCCGCCCCCGGGGGGAACCGGACGTGCATCTGCGTCAGGTTCGCCACCGTGGTGGGCGGCAGCCCCTCGGGAAACTTCATCGCCCAGGGCAGCGTGGACGGGATGCCGTAGTCGTCGTTCACGAGGAAGCAGCCGACGCGCCCGAGCGCGTAGCCGAGCGCCAGCGGAGCGGCGGTGAGCTCCATCGCCCAGCGCCCGGGCACCCGCCGCCACCAGCCGAGCCCGAGGACCGCGGCCACGCCCCCGAGAAACCCGCCGTACCACACGAACCCGCCGCGCCGAAACAGCGCATCCCACTCCCCGGTGAGCAGGACGTACCAGATTTTGGCCCCGACGATGCCCCCGACCACGGCCGCGAATACGATGTCGGCGGCGTAGTCCTCGTTCAGGCCGCGGCGCCGCAGATCGACCTGGATGGCCCAGCCGGCCATGAGGAACGCGACCATCATCATGAGGCCGTAGCCGGTGATGGTGAGTGGGCCGAGCTGGAAGGCCAGCGGGTAAATGGTCATGATGATTGCGGATTGCGGATTGCGGATTGCGGAATTTCCACGGTCTCGAGACCGGGCAGTGGAAGATCGGCCTGCGCGTCCAGGGTCCAGTCGCTGCGCTCGCCCAGCGCCAGGCGGTGCCAGCCGGCGCGGGCGATCATGGCGGCGTTGTCGGCGTTCAGGCGTGGGCTGGCGACCGCGACGCGCGCCAGCCCCGACAGCCGCTGGGCCGCGAGCTCCGCGAGCGTACGGTTGCACGCCACCCCGCCGCCCAGCACGGCCGTGCGATAGCCGGTGGCTCGGACCGCGCGCTCCAGTTTCGTCACGAGCACGTCGAGCACCGCGTCCTGGAAGGCGCGGGCGAGATGCGGCCGGTCGCGTTCCAGGTCGTCGCTCGCCCGAACGGCGCGCAGGACCGCGGTCTTCAAGCCGGAGAAAGAGAACTCGTAGCCTTCGTCCCGCATCGGGCGCGGAAACGAAAATCGCCGGGGATCGCCCTGGGGCGCGAGCCGCTCGATCGCGGGCCCGCCCGGATAGCCCAGGTCGAGCAGCGCGGCCACCTTGTCGAACGCCTCGCCGGCGGCATCGTCGCGGGTGGCACCGAGCAGGCGGTAGCGGCCCCAGGCGGGGACATCCAGCAGCAGGGTGTGGCCGCCCGACACGAGCAGCGCCACGAACGGCGGCGCGAGCTCCGGATCCTCCAGTGCGGGTGCGAACAGGTGGCCCTCCATGTGATGCACGCCGATCAGCTCGCGGTCCCCCGCGTAGGCCAGGGCCTTGGCGTACACCACACCCACGAGTAGGGCGCCGACGAGGCCCGGTCCCTGCGTCACCGCCACCGCGTCCACGGCGCTCCAGGCGAGACCCGCCTCGGCGAGCGCGCGGTCCACGACGGCCGGCAGGGCGGACAGGTGCGCCCGGCTTGCGAGCTCCGGCACCACGCCGCCGAACACCTTGTGCACGTCCTGCGAGAGGATGACGAGGCCGGCGAGCTCGGGGCGCCGGCGCTCGCCCACGAGGACCGCGGCCGACGTCTCGTCGCAGGACGTCTCGATTCCCAGGACGACGTCAGCCACGTCCGGTCTTCCGCTTGAGCGACACCGAGTCTGGTACGGCGCGCGCGACGAGGCCCGGTGGCCCGCTCACGGTGAGCCTGGCGTAGCCGCCCGGCCCCGCTTTGCCGACGAGGTGCGCCACGACGCGCACGCTGTCCCGCGTGAGCGTGTTGACCCTCGACGCCGGGCCCCGCACCGTCACCGACACGCGTTCGGGGGACAAAAGGAAGCCGGTGAAGCCCGAGGCCGCGGTTGTGATCGGTACGCCGTCGATCGAGCGCTCGATGATCGCCGTCACTTCGCCCGCCATCCGCACTGCCTTGGGTGAGATCCGGACGACGCCCAAGGGGGCGGTGTCGATGGGGACGGTCTGGAAGAAGGGACCGCTCACGCTGGAAATCACGGTCGGCAGCGTCGTCACCGAGTCGAGCTTGGTGAGGCTCTGCTCCGGTCCCACCAGGCGGGCCAGGCTGGGCGTGATCGACAGACCGCGGAGTACGTAGCCCGACTCGGCTTCGACTTTCACCCGCGGCACGATCCGGACGTCCTTGTGCGCT
>Ga0209761_1000925_pt1 | contig 18672 bp, 13 predicted proteins | sample GraSoi013_1_40cm_4_FD_185818 | JGI IMG/M metagenome (GOLD analysis project Ga0209761, IMG submission 185818) | Grasslands soil microbial communities from the Angelo Coastal Reserve, California, USA - Sample 09_25_2013_1_40cm (SPAdes) (version 2) | ecosystem: Environmental > Terrestrial > Soil >...
ATCGCCGAGATCCCCCCGACCACGCTGCACTGGTGCGGCTTGCATCTGCCCGCCGGGGGCGGGGCGTACTTCCGGCTCCTCCCATACGCCCTGGTTCAGGCCGCGCTCCGGCAGTGCGAGCGGCGGTCTGTTCCTGGGACGTTCTACATCCACCCCTGGGAGCTGGACCCGGGCCAGCCCCGTATCGATGTCCCGTGGCTGACGCGCCTGCGGCACTACAGCGGCTTGAGCCGCGCGCCCGGGCGGCTGGAGCGGCTGCTTGGCGAGTTCCGGTTCACCAGCGTCCGGGACACCGTGGCCGCGCTCTCAGGCGCGGGAGTCACGGGATGATCGACGCCTCCGCCACGGCTGCGCGGGCTCGGGCCGCGGACTGGCGCGGGAAGTAGCGCTTCAGCTCCAGGAAACGCTTCTCGTAGAGCTGATAGCTCAGCCATCCCACCGCGTAAGACAGCGGGATCACGACAGCCGCAAGCAGCAGCACTGATGGCAAGCGCGATCCCCCCAGCAGCGCCACTGCATGCTTGTAGAACGTCGTCTTCCGCTCGATCAGCGTCAGCAGCGGCAAGTGAAATATGTAAATGCCATAGCTGTACTTGCCCCAGTTCCGGAGGAACACGCTGCCCAGCACGCGGACCAAGCGACTGGTGGGCGGTGCCGTCAGTGCCATGACGAGCAGCGCGCCGAATGCCAACGCGACTACGGGATAGGCTGCAATCGCTACGACGGGGTCCCGAGTGTACAGACCCCCGCGCAGCATCGCCAGCGCGCCAAGCGCAATCAGGCTTGCCCCGAGTACCCGGGGCGCCAGGTCCTTGAAGCGCGCTAGGCCGCCTGGCATCCGAGCGACCATGGCCAGCGCCGCGCCGGTCATGAGACCGTCCAGGCGACCCGGCGTCAGGAAGAACGTGGCACGGGCGTTGCCGGGGTCATGCAACACCAGGCCGAGCCGGAAGGCAAGCCCGCCGACCGCGACGAGCCCGATCACGCGGAACAGTCCCCGCGGTTTGCAGGCCCACACGATGAGTGGCCAGGTCACATAAAACTGCTCCTCGACCGACAGCGACCAGAAATGCGCCGTGCCGAGTGGCGTGCCGCGGCCGCGCGTGAGCGCGTACAGGACGTTCACGGTGTAGGTCCAGTACCACCGCTGGTTCGCTTGCAACGTGGCGAAGTCGGGCTCGTCCCAGCGCACAAGCCGCGGCAGGAGAATGAAGAGTACTACCAGCGCGCCGTAATACAGGGGAAAGACTCGGAGCACGCGGCGCGCGAAAAAGGCCGGCCACCATCCGGGTCGCCCTTTGGTATCGAGCAGGATTCCAGTAATGAGAAACCCTGAGAGCACGAAAAACAAATCGATGGCTACCCATGCCGCATACCCTACCACGTGCGCCGCCGCGTCGAGGCGCGTCGTCACTGGCTCCAGGGGCAAAGCGATCGCGTGGTTGAGAAACACCAGGAGCATGGCGAACCCGCGGAGGCCGTCCAGCGCCGGCACGCGATCGCCCAGCCCTTCGGCGGCTTCCGCGGCCGCGCGTCGAGTGCTGCTCACGGCCGCCGATTCCGTGTGACCGGTCATGCTCCGCCCACGACTGTTCGCGGCTCAGGGAACGTCCGCAGGGCCACCTGACCACGTGACCGCCCACTCCCACGCCGCACTCTCGAGAACAAGAAAGGTCCCTCCCTGTCCTGGAACGCCGCCCGCCGCTTCCAGGGCAATTCCGATGCCGGCCGCGCTGGTCAGCCAGCCCAGGGAAGCGCCGTGTTGCACGCTCGCAACGGCAGCGCAGCGCGCCCTCGGCGCCCAGCCGGCTTGCTCCCCGATGGTTACGGCAGCGGGTTAGGAGGACGCGTAGCCCGGGTCTTGCATCGCAGGGGATCGCCCCTGGGCACCAACGGGTGTAGCGCGAGCATCGATCTGGAGGGTGTGATATGAGGGAAGGGAGCCTGGCGCGCGAGCTCTGGGCACTGATGCGCGTGCGCAAGAAGTGGTGGTTGTTGCCGATCGCCCTGGTAATGCTGGCCGTCGGCGCGCTGCTCGTGTTCGCGCAAGGTTCGGTGCTGGCGCCGTTCATCTACACGATTTTCTAACGCCTTGAGCGACGTAGCGGGTATGGGCATTGTGACATCCCTGGGCATGAGCTCACGACCTCTCGCCGTAGACCCGACCAACGAGAGCCTGGGCCAGCGGCGCGCTGTCGAGCTGCTAGTCCTCGATCAAGTGAGAATCCAGGCGTGGGATCGGCTCCTATTCATCGAGTGCGGCGACGGTTGGCTGGTGGAAGAGGCTTGGCGGCGCATGGCGAAGGGCTACGTCTGCGGGCTCGGTACCTCTCCACGGCTGCTCGAGCTCGCGGTGCGGCTCCGGGGCATCCCTGGCCGGGTTGAGTTCAAGACGTGGGGCGGCGAGCGATTCCCCCTCCCCGACCGAACCTTCAATTGCGTGATTTCGTGCGTTCCCTGGGTTTGCTATCGCAAGCCCCTGGCAGCGCTTCGCGAGATGGCCCGGGTGCTGCGGCCGGACGGCGCAGCGTACCTGCTCGGATACGATGGCTCGACCGCGCGAGTCTCGGAGGACCCCCAAGCCGCAGACCTCGAGCGGCTGTTCGCCGAGGCGGGTCTCGAAGAAGTGCAACGGAGTCCCGACGAGGCCGCGTCGAACGGGCAGCCGGAAAGCGCGAGCCCCGTCGTCATTCACGCTCGCCCGCGCCGACCCGCCTAGCATGTGCCCGACTGAGCGGGCCGAAGCGTTCCTCCGGTGTATCGAAGGGAAGTGGTGGCAGCGGTGATCGTGTCATGATCGACGTCTCCCGCGCTGGCCCCGGGCCGCCCGCCGACCAGAAGCTCGAGACCATGCACCTCAACGGGAGCGCGGCCGCGTGGGATGCAGTCGTCAGCCGCGTTCCGGATAGCACGTTCTGTCATCTCGCGGGGTGGCGCGAGATCATGACAGACGTGCTCGGCCATGAATGCCTGTACACGGTTGCGACCGACCGTGGCGGCACGTGGCGGGGAGTCCTGCCCCTGGTGCGCGTGCGCAGCCGCCTCTTCGGCCACTACCTCGTGTCGCTCCCCTTTCTGAACTATGGTGGGCCTCTGGGAGTTGCTGCAGCGCAGGCCCGCCTGGCTGACCAGGCGATTGCCGAAGCGCGTCGGTCTGGCGTGGACCTCCTCGAACTTCGTACGCGACACGCCCCGCCGTCCGCTCTGCGCCTTTCGCATCGCAAGATCACGGTCGTACTCGAGCTCCCCGCGTCCACGGAGTTGCTGTGGCAACACGTGTTACCGCCCAGGCGCCGCCGGCAGATCCGTCGAGCGCAAGACGAGGGGATGGAAGCTCGCTTTGGCGACGGTCAGGCGCAGGCTTTTTATGAGGTATTCGCGCGCAACATGAAAGACCTCGGAACCCCGGTGCTACCGTATCGCTTGTTCGAGCGCGTCGCGAGAGTCTTTCCGGGTCTTGTCGTCTTCGGCGTGGCGTACTGGCGAGGGCACCCCCTGGCTGGCGGCTGCGGCTTTGTGTGGCGAGACGAGTTCGAGTTGACGTGGGTGTCGTCGCTCCGCGAGCACGACTCGAAAATGCCCAACATGTTGCTGTACTGGTCGTTCATGGAGCAGATGATAGCCCGGGGCGTGCGCGTCTTCAATTTTGGACGGTGTACGCCGGGCGGAGGGACTCACCAGTTCAAGCACCAGTGGGGCGGGGTAGACGTACCGCTGCCGTGGGCACAGTGGTCGCCCCGGAACGTCGCGGCGACCCCATCACCCGACCGGCCGGTGTTCCGGCTCGCCACAGCCGCTTGGCGGCGCCTCCCGCTCGCGGTCACCAAGCGCGTCGGTCCACTGCTCGCACGGCAACTGCCCTAACCGCCGAGCCGGCGGCCGCGCCGCGCGCGTCTAGGCGGCGCTCATCGAGGTTCATCGTGCTGGCTGTCTTCCCCAGACGCGGGGACCGCCCCCGGGTGGCCGAGGGCGAGGCTTGCCGATCACGGCCGCTCGGCCGAGGGCGAGCGGCTCACCAGATTCACAACCGCCGAAAACTTCCCCGCTGGAGTGCGCGGGATGTGGTCGACGCGCACGATGTCGATCTGCATCGTGGGGCCCAGGCGGTTGCGCAACTCATGGACCAGCGCCTCCTGCTCGTGAAGAGTGAACTGCTCCAGCGGAACCACCTCGACCCGTACGTGATCCGCCCGGTCTTGCACGATGCGCGTTTCGTAGAGGGAAGACACCGCCTTGAAGATCGGATCGAGCCGGCCGATCCACCGGCCCTCCGGCGAGACGAGCACGTCGTCGGTGCGGCCTTCGAGCGTGGCCAGTGACGGAAACGCACGGCCGCAGGCGCAGCCGTTGCTCGCCGGCGTGGCGAGGTCGCCCGTGGCATACCGGATGAGCGGCATGACCGGGTTCACGAAACCCGTCGCGACGATCTCTCCGACCTCACCAGGGCGCGCAGGCCGCCCGTCGCGCACCACCTCGACTATTCCGAATTCCGGGTTCACATGGTAGGTCCCTGCCTCGCACTGCGTCACGAGCGCAGCCATCTCAGCGGCGCCATAGTGGTCGAAGACGCGGCATCCGAACGCTGCCTCGATCTCACGGCGCACTCGCAGTTCCAGAGTCTCTGACGATGTGATGATCGCTCGAGGGCGGAGATCGGTGATCCCGCGGTGCAGGAGGTAACGGGCGATCGGCGCCAGGCTCGAGGGGTAGCTGTCGATCAGCTCGGGCCCGAAGGTCCGCAACCGCTCCACGTAGGCAGAGAGCGTATCCGGAGCGATGTGGTACGAGGAAAACAACAGCTGGTTCGCCGCCGCGTTGAACCGCCAGAACGGAGGCCCAGTCTGGTGGGGGCTCACGATAATCCGCCCTGCGAAGGTCGCCACGCGAACCCCACTGGGCGCTCCCGCCCACTCCCTCAAACGCGCGAAAAACGCGTAGTTGAGCTGAAGCGCGGTGCGGTCGCAGTAGATCGTCAGCGGCTTCCCTGTGGTGCCGCCGGTGTGGATCTCCAGCAGGCGACGGCCGCGCCAGCCCTGAGAGGTGACCAGTTCCCGCGGACCCCGGAGTTCGTCCTTGGTGAGCACGGGCAGCTCGCGGAGCTGCGCGAGCTCCGTGAACGGCCCGTCGGGGAGCTTGCGACCCCGGTACAAACCGACCGTCTCTCGGGCGTGGCGCACCAGCGCGGTGAGCCGCTGGAGTTGTAATGCTCGCAGCTCCGCCGCCGAGAGCCACTGGGTGCGTCGCAGCTCCGCGAGATAGCGACGCTGCCGCCGTCCGTACCGCAGGAAGCGAAGCCGGACACCGTATGCGGACACGAACAGGTGTTGGAGCCAGACCGGCGAAGCGGCATATGCTGCTGCTACCGCGTCATCCATCCCCGCCCCCTAGCCAGCCCAGTAACGCCCCGAGCCTGTTCTGCACCGTGGCCGCGGCGAGCTGCACCAGCATGCGTGGCGGGTACCGCCACACGTTCAGTGCCGCGTAGCGGTAGGCGGCGATCCGCTGCAACCGCACGGTTCGCTGGATCGCGCGGTGGTACGCGTGCTCGTCCAGCGGGCGCAGGCCGTTCGGTTCGGTCCGCCTCGGGCCAGGCAACGGGCGGTACGCTGCGTCAATGTGCGTCGGCGCGAACTCGGCCGATCGGACTCCGGACACGTCGAGGGTGCAGCGCAGCACGCCGCCTCTCCGCACCTCGGGCCACCACACCATGTCGGCGACGCAGTTCCCCAGGCTGTAGGCGATGAGCCCCTGACGGTACCGCTCGAACGGGCGCAACACGTGCGGGTGATGACCCAGGATCAGCGACGCCCCTGCCTCGATCACGGCATGAGCCAGGGCTACCTCGGTGCAGGAGGGCTGGCTCACGAACTCCTCGCCCCAGTGCAAAGACACAACGACACAGTCCACGGCGCCACGCAGCCGCTGTACGTCCGCGACGATGTCCTGCGGCTCTCCTTCGGCGAATGGCGGCTCCTGCGGGCCGTACTGACGCGGGCGTCGGCAGTAACCGAGCAGGCCGACGCGGTACCCGTCGCCGGTCCGCCAGATCACAGGCTTGCAGCACCACGGAGCGGCGCCCCGCACGCCGCAGCACTCAATCCCCACGTCTGCGAGCAAGGCGAGGGTTTCGTGAAATGCCCGCACGCCGTGCTGGACCGCGTGGTTGTTTGCCACGTTGAGCGCCGTGAAGCCAGCGCGGCGGAGCGCTCTGGCAAAATCCGGCTCGCCACGGAGCTGGGCGGAGCGCCACGACCCCGACTCGAGCCCCACCGTCGAAAGTGTGCACTCCAGGTTCCCGAACACGAAATCCGCATCATTCAGGAGCGGGCGCAGCGCCGAGAAAACGGCGTCCAGGCCGCGCGAGCGGTATCGGCTCGCTAAGCCGAAACCGACAGAGATGGGCGAATCGCCGAGCTGCAGGTCACCGACTGCAGCTACTCGGACGGAGGCCAGGACCTTGACTGCGGCATTCATGGGGTTTCTCGGTTCCCTAGGGATGTCCGCTCTCCATCCAGACCGAGCAGTCGGCAGAAAGCGCGCCACTAAAGGTGCGCAGAGCGGCGCCGTGCGACCGACCCGGCTGTGGCGCAAGCGCAACACCCACCGGCCAGCGGCTCCAGCAACCGCCGTGTCTCCGGCGGCACCCGGCCATCACGGCAATACCCCTTCCCAGAGTGAGTAGCCGCGATGTACACGCTCCCCTCGACCTCGAGGAACGGCTCATTGCGAGCGGTTTTCATCCAGCGCGTGGCGACGGGCGGAGCGGGTTGTGCCGCGAGCCAGGCGAGGAAGGCGTAGTCGCGCCGTCGCAGAGCCGCGGCGATCGTCGGGGTATGGTCGTCACTTGCCAGAGTCGCCCGAATCATGCTTGCCGTGGCCAACCGCTTCTCCAGGCTGAGTTCCTGCTGTGCACGCGAGTAGCGGCGTCACATGCTCTTGGAGACCGATTGCAGAGTCTCCAACGGATCCCCACATATTGAGCGCACCAAGCTTCAGCGCACTCGGACGGGGACGATGGGCAAGCCGATCGCTGGCTACAGCCGCCTCTTACCTCCGCTCCTCCGCGGCGTCGGCGCGGTGGCAGGCTGCAGCCTTTTGCTCTCCTGCGAGCGCGCGGTCGGTCCAACCTGCGGCTCGGCCACCAGTGCTCGGAGCGTCGACCCCCCTATCACTGGTGCAGCCAGGGCGGTCGTTTTCGGTACCCCGCTGGCATCGGACGAGCCGGTCTTCCGCCCGGGGACCGACGTGGCGGTGTTCCAAGACGACTTTGACGAATACACGAGCTTTGCGGACATGAGCAACAGTGCTGCCCACCCGCAGCGGTTCCAACCCTACGGGCTGACCTCTCAGATGTCCTTGAGGTCCCCCGGCTACGGTGGTTCCGGCAACTACATTAGCGCGATCTATTGTGGGGTAAACGGGGAACGCCCGTTCTGGACGATTGTGGGTTTGCCCGATCTGCCCTACACTCCGGCTTCAGCCACACTCGCGTTCTCGTATTACGCCCGCATCAGCGGCAAGCTCGGCGACAGCGATGCAAACTCGGGACTTAAGTGGTTCGAGATGTGGAACGTCACTGGCACCGACCGCACCCAGTTTTCGCTGGGCCAAGGCAACGCGGCGACGGGTCCGCAGTGGCATGTGTACACCGATCAGACAGGCATTCAGGGACTCCTGGCTGATCCCAATGTCGCGTATCAACCCACCGGACCGTACTGGAACGCGCTGCAAGGGGACGGTAACTGGCATCGGCTGACGTATCTCTACACTCCCGCCAGTGGTCCCGCGATCGGTGATGGCACCCTCCGCATGTGGGTGGACGGCGCGAAGATTGTCGACCTATCGCTCCCCGCCGTGGGGATCACGCCGCCGGGCGGCGACAAGCCCTGGTGCACGACGGCGCAGCTCGTCGAGTTGCCTTATCTGGCGATCGGGGCCGTGCAGTTGCCGGAATACCTGAACAGCTCCACGAGCACGCCACGCTCGCAGTGGCCGATAACTGTAGACATCGACAGCTTCCAGTGGTGGGTGGTAAAGTAACCACCCCTGCGGTGTTTCGTGATGGAACCCCGAGTGCGATCTAAGGTCCCTGAGGCTGGACACGCAGCACGCAGCCGTACGGCTCATTCTTACCGCATCGCAGATCGTAACCACTCAGCGCATCTTGTTCTGGACCAGCCACTTGGCCATGTAGGGCCAATCCCGACTTGCCTGAGCCCGTTCGCGTTGCTAGGGTGCACCACCGTTGTAGTGCTGCGGCATGTGTAGCGGTCGCTCTACGCACTCCGGTTGGTTTCTGCAGCGCGCCCCTGGTGAACAATTGAACTCGCTGCTCAGAGCAAAGCCGTCGAAAGACGGCGACGCAGAGCTACGGGACTAAGGCGAGCTGGGCTCGCGACGTCCGCCGGGCCGCCAGCGAATCGACGATGAGTTGAAGCTGACGGCCCTTCTTTTTCTGCAGGAGTAGGAGCGATGCCGTTCACGTTCAAGCTGTCGAAGCGTCTGGCGCTCATGAAGGCGTCGCTCGTCCCTGCGGCCGCCGCGGTGCTTGCCACGTGCCAGCTGCAGGACAGACGAGGAATCACTGATCCCACGCTACCGAGCAGCTCCGTGGTGCAGGTCGTTGTCACACCCGATACGGTCACGCTCGAACCCCAGCAGACCCTTCAGTTCCGCGCCCACGGCCGGACCCAGGCCGGCGACAGCGTTGCCATCAAAGCGTCCTGGAGCGCGTCGAACGGCGCCTTCTCCTCGAGTGGCCTGTATACCGCAGCCACCGTCGAGGGGGACTATCTAGTGACGGCCAAGCTCGTCCAGCCGTCAGCGGCGGGCGTTCCAGGGGCAACCGGGGCGCTGAGCTCTACGGCGACCAACGACGGGACTTCCACCGTTCATGTCCGTCGCAGCGGGCTCTTGGCGCAAGTGGCCATCTCGCCCCGAAGCGCGGGCGTGGTGACGGGCGCCACGGAGCAGTTCGCCGCGTACGGGGTGCGAAACAACGGGGACTCGATTGCGGTGAGCGTGGCGTGGAGCGCCACCGGCGGCGGGATCTCGTCCTCTGGCCTGTACACGGCGGGCCCAGTTGCGGGTGGCTACGTCGCGAACGCGAGCGCAAGCGGCATCATTGGCACGGCGCTGCTCGCCGTCACCACCGTCTCGGTCGCCTCGGTCGCGGTGAGCCCGGCGTCGGCGAGCGTTTCCGTAGGCTCGACGCTGCAACTCGGCGCCTTGGTCAAGGACGCGAACGGGAACGTGTTGACCGGCCGCACGGTGACCTGGACGACCGGCAACGGGGCGGTCGCTACGGTGTCCGCGAGTGGGCTCGTGACGGGTCTCGCGGTCGGGTCGACCACGATCACGGCGACGAGCGAGGGCCAGAGCGGCACCGCGGCGGTGACGGTGTCCAACCTCCCGGTCGCCTCGGTCGCGGTGAGCCCCACCGCGCCGAACGTGTACGTCGGGGGCGCAGTGCAGCTCACGGCCACCCTCAAGGACGCGAGCGGCAACCCGCTCAGCGGCCGCACGGTGACCTGGACGACCAGCAACGGGGCGGTCGCTACGGTGTCCGCGAGTGGGCTCGTGACGGGTCTCGCGGTCGGGTCGACCACGATCACGGCGACGAGCGAGGGCCAGAGCGGCACCGCGGCGGTGACGGTGTCCACCGTCCCGGTCGCCTCGGTGGTGGTGAGCCCGGCCGCGGCGAACGTGTACGTCGGGGGCGCGGTGCAGCTCACGGCCACCCCCAAGGACGCCGCCGGGAACGTGCTTGTCGGACGGGCGGTCACGTGGGCGAGTTCCAATCCTGCCATCGCCACCGTCTCGGCCGCTGGCCTTGTGACCGGCGTCGCGGCGGGTACAACAACGATTACCGCGACAAGCGAGGGGAAGAGTGCGTCGGCAGCGATTGGCGTGGCGAATGTCCCGGTCGCGTCGGTCGGGATCAGCCCTGCCACGGCTGTCGTGATCGTGGGGGCGACCGTGCAGCTTGCGGCGACGCTGCGGGACGCGGCCGGTAACGTGCTCTCGGGCCGGTCAGTCACCTGGGCGTCCAGCGCCCCGGCGGTGGCGACCGTGTCCTCCACCGGGCTCGTGACGGGCGTCGCCGCGAGCGCAGTGACGATCACGGCGACGAGTGAGGGGAAGACCGGCAGCGCCGGAGTGACGGTGAATCCGGTGCCCGTGGCGTCGGTGAGCGTCAGCCCGGCCTCGGCGGCGGTCGCGGTCGGGCAGTGGGTCCAGCTTGCGGCGACACCGCTCGATGCGAACGGTACTCCGCTGTCCGGCCGGTCAATCACCTGGGCGTCGAGCGCCCTGGGGGTGGCGGCGGTGTCCGCGGGCGGCCTCGTGACTGGAGTCGCGACCGGGACCGTGACCATCACGGCGACGAGCGAGGGCAAGAGCGGCACCGCGACGATCACAGTGACGCCGCCTGCGAGCACGACCCCCGGCACTGTGACCGATCTCGTGGCGACGGGCGTGACCGACACCGCGGTGACGCTCGCCTTCACGGAGGTGGACGACGGTACCGGCCTGCCGTCGAGCTATGACGTGCGCTATGCGGTGGGGGTGATCTCCTGGGGCTCGGCACCGAGCGTGACCCGGGGAAGCTGCGCCCTCCCGATGGGCGGGAGTGCCATTGGGGCGAAGCGGAGCTGCACGGCGTGGGGCCTCACGCCGGCCACCGGCTACCAGTTCCAGCTGGTGGCGTTCCGCGGCACGCTGAACACGTCGAGCGCGGTGTTCGGCGCGCTCTCCAACGTGGCGAGCGCGACGACGGCCGCTTCGACAGCGCCCGTGGCCTCGGTGGTCGTGAGCCCGGCGGCGGCGAGCCTCCAGGTGGGCCAGGCGCTGCAGCTCACGGCGACGCCGAAGGATGCGAACGGCAACCCGTTGAGCGGCCGGGTCGTCACGTGGGCCAGCGGCAACTCCGCGGTGGTCACGGTGAACGGGAGCGGGCTGGTGACGGGGGTGGCGCTCGGCGCGGCGACGATCACGGCGACCAGCGAGGGGCAGAGGGGTAGCGCGGCGATCACCGTTGTGACCACGCTGCCGTCGGGTGAGCCGGTGTTCCGGCCCGGGACCGACGTGATGGTGTTCCAGGACAACTTTGACGAGTACACGAGCCTGGCGGACATGAGCAACGGGGGAGCGCATCCGCAGCGCTTCCAGCCGGGGGCGACGTCGCCGAGCCTGCAACTCTTGATCACGGGCCGGGGGGGCTCGGGCAACGCGGCGCGCTGTCACTACGTCAACGGCAATCCGGAGCGCCCGTTCTTCCACACCACCGGCTTGCCGAACACGACCTACGCCCCGGACACCGCGACGGTGGTGATTCAGTACTGGTTCCGCATCAACGGGAACCCCGGCTCGGCGGGTGGGAAATGGGTGGAGTTCTGGATTCCGGGCGGCACGGACCGCACGCAGTTCGGCTTCAACTGGCAGTCGGCCATCACGGGCTACGCCACGATGCCGGCCTACCCGCTGTGGCACCTCTACACGGCGGGCGGCTCGGGGAACGTCGCCTATCAGCCGGTGGGCCCCTACTTCAACCAACTGAACAACAACCAGTGGCATCGGGCGACGTATCTCTACAAGGCGTCCTCGGCGCCCGGCGCTGGGGATGGGGTGCTGCGCATGTGGGTGGACGGCATCAAGATCGTGGACCTCGCCGCCGCGGCCGTCGGGGTGACGCCCCCAGGTGGCGTGAAGCCGTGGGCCGTCCCGAGCGAACTCGGGCAGCTGCCGCCCTACCGCGTCGATCAAGTGAACCTCGGCGAGTACATGAACGGTCGGCCCGGCGATTTCGGCGCGTCGTTCCCCGTCGATTACGATTACGACGACTTCCAATGGTGGATCGCCCGCTAGCTCGCTCGCTTCCATACCCAGTCTGGCAGCCCGCTCGCCCTAGCCTCTCCCAAAAACGATCCCGCCTGACCAGGAACAAGGGCGGACCCGCTGTTGCGGCAGCGCAACGATGGCTCGCCTGGCAGGGAAGGGGCCGCTGGAAGGCATCTTGCAGGGAGTCTAGCGCACCAGACGGTGAGGAACTGATGTGCGGGATTCTCGGCGGTGTGTTCCGACGCCCGGTGACGCCGGGTGACGTCGCGGCGTTTTGCACTGCTATCCGCAGCCTGGAGCATCGCGGGCCGGACGCGGAGGCAGTCCAGGTCATCCACGAGGCCAACGCCGTGCTGGCTTTCCGGCGCCTGGCGATCATCGATCTAGCCACGGGCGACCAGCCCATGTCGACTGGGGACGGGCAGCACATCGTTTTCAACGGCGAGATCTACAACTATCGCGAGATCCGCTGCGGGCTGGCGGGCGAAGGGGTGCGGTTCCGCACCGCATCGGACACGGAGGTGCTCCTCCACATGCTGGCACGCTCGGGTAGCGCCGGCCTCGCGCCGCTACGCGGCATGTTCGGATTTGCGTTCCTAGACGTTGCGCGCGGGGTTCTGTTACTCGGCCGCGATCGGCTGGGCGTCAAGCAGGTCTACTATGCAGAAGGCCCCACCGGATTCTTCTTCGCCTCAGAGCCGAAAGCACTGCTGGCGCTGCCATGGATTCGCGCCGAGTTCGCCGAGGAGCATCTCCCGACGTACCTGAACTTCCGGTGCGTGCCCGCTCCCGCGACGCTGCTGCGGGGGATTGCGAAGCTCCCCCCAGCGTCTGTATTGACGTATGACCTCCGGACCGAGGGGTCACGGTTGGAGCGGTACTGGGAACTCCGGTCGCAGAGCGATAGCCAAGCGACCCCCGTCGCCGCTCACGAGGCCCTCGATCGATTCGAGGCGGCATTCCTGGAAGCGGTCCGACGGCGCCTGATCGCCGATGTCCCTGTCGGCGCATTCCTCAGCGGTGGCCTGGACTCGAGCACGGTCGTCGCCGCCATGCGACGCCTGGGCCACCCTGAAGTGCGCACCTTCAGCGCGACCTTCCCCGGATCCCGCGACAACGAGGCGGTGTTTGCGCGCCGGGTGGCGGCACGGTTCGGGACTGAGCATCACGAGTCGGCCGCGCTGCACGACGAGTTCCTCGCTGTGCTTCCCCGCTGGGTCGAGTTGAACGACGATCTGGTGGCGGACGCCTCGAGCTTGCCCCTGCTCGGGGTCAGCCGGCTGGCCCGACGGGCCGGGTGCATCGTGATGCTGTCTGGCGAGGGAGCAGATGAACTGTTCGGCGGGTACGGGTCGTATCACAAGTTTGTGTTGTTACGCGGCCTGGCGACCCTGCTGCCGAACCAAACGCTGCGGCGCGCGATCGAGGCAGCATGTGCGGCGCTCGGCGTCGTGGGCCATCAGGACCGGCCTCGCGTGCGAGAGTACTTCGTCCGGCGCGGGGGTTACTTAGGCACGGCCGCGTTGCTCGGCGAGCCTGAGCTGGCGGACCTTCTGACCGAGCCGATCGCCGTAGGCTCCCGGTCCCTGCCGCGGGCGGCGGGAACCCGCCTCGCGGACCTCGGAGCGTTCGATTTCGCGCGGCGCATTCCCGACGACCTGCTGGTGCGCACGGATCGGGCCACGATGGGAGCGTCGATCGAAGCACGAGTCCCGTTCCTTGACCACGACCTCGTCGAGCTGAGCTTTCGTCTGCCTGCTCGGGCGCGGGCCGTTCCTGGAATCAGCAAGGTGATCCTGCGGCGACTGGCACGGCGATGGGGCGTCCCCAACCAGACCATCGTACACCGCAAGATCGGCTTCCAGCTACCAATCGGCGCGTGGTTCCGTGGTCCGCTCCGCGGAGTGTGGAGGATGGTGCTTCACGAGCGGGTGGTGCCCGGCATCAGCTATCCCTCCGTTGCACGCCTCGTACAAGCCCACCAACGCGGCGCCGGGGAATTGGAAGAGCTGCTGTGGCGGATTGTAGCACTGGAGCTGTGGTACCGTCGGTGGGTAGATCGCGCCGAGGTCACCTCCCTGGCTTGGCACCACGCGCGCGAGCGAGCGTATGTGACCGGGTGATGGCGCCCTCTGAGACTGACACGGGTACGTCCGCTCCGAGCATTGGGTTGTGGACCATGGGCACTCTCTGGGTCGCGGCGAGCGCCGCCCTCGGGCTTAGCGCGCGATGCCAGCAGGACGCCGGTGGGACGAGGGTCACGAACACTGCGACCGCCAATGGCACTGCCCTCATCGATTCCTTGCTGACGCACCACGTGGCTACCGCTGGATCGGCAGTCACCGGCCCCGCTAGCAGCAACGAGCCGGTCTTCCACCCCGGTACTTACATGGTGGTGTTCCGCGACAACTTTGACGAGTACACGAGCCTGGCGGACATGAGCGACGCGAAGGCGCATCCGCAGCGCTTCCAGCCGGGGCCAAATTCGCCCAACCTCCAGTTGTTGATCTCCCCGGGCCGGGGGGGCTCGGGCAACGCGGTGCGCTGTCACTACGTCAACGGCAATCCGGACCGCCCGTTCTTCTACACCAGGGGCCTGCCAAAGCGGACCTATGCGCCGGACACCGCGACCGTCGTCATTCAGTACTGGTTCCGGATCTCGCAAAACGGTGGGCCTGGGGGGAACCCCGGCTATGCCGGCGGGAAATGGGTGGAGTTCTGGATTCCGGGCGGCGCGGACCGCACGCAGTTCGGCATCAACTGGCAGTGGGGAATTGCGGGGTACTCCACCATGCCCCCGTACCCGCTCTGGCACCTGTACACGGCGGGGGGGACGGGCAACGTCGCGTACCAACCCGTCGGTCCGTACTGGTCTCAACTGAACGACAACCAGTGGCATCGGGCGACGTATCTCTACAAGGCGTCCTCCGCGCCCAGCGCCGGGGATGGGGTGCTGCGCATGTGGGTGGACGGCATCAAGATCGTGGACCTCTCCGCCGCGGCCGTCGCGGTGACGCCCCCGGGTGGCGTGAAGCCGTGGGCCCTCCTGAGCGAACTCGGCGAGCTGCCGTCGTACCGCGTCGATCAGGTGAACCTCGGCGAGTACATGAACGGCCGGCCCGGCGATGTCGGCGCGTCATTCCCCATCGATTACGATTACGACGACTTCCAATGGTGGGTCGTTCGCTAGTACGGCCTTTGTTCGGTGGCCTCGAGCACGGTTCGAACCGCGACCCAGCCGAAGTGTTGCTGCGAGGCAACACTAGCCGGCTAGGCAGTCGCATCTGGGACTCCCCTGTAGGGCTCTTTTGGCATCGTGTTTGCGTCGCCTGGGCTGCCGTGGGCGAACATGGCGACCCGTTGGCTCCGAGGCACACCCGACCGCTTTCCGTCTGCCACGTCTGGGACGATGAGTACCCATGGGATGTTCGGGTGGAAAAGATTGCGAGGGCTCTGGCAGCCGCAGGGCACAAGGTCAGCATTGTTGCGCGCAACCAGACCGGTCGAGCTCGCATCGAACGCCTTCCCGAAGCCTCGGTGCACAGACTCGCGACTTGGAAATGGGCACCCCGCTGGCTCAACGCCGCCTCCATGTTCCCGGCGTTTTTCAATCCGCGATGGGCTAGTGCCATCCTGACGACCGCGCGGCACACCCAGGCGGACGTCATTGTTTGTCGCGATCTTCCGCTCGCCGCTACCGCCATCTACGCCGGGTGGCGACTGGGCCTCCCGGTCATGATCGACAACGCGGAGAACTACCCCGCGATGTTGCGCTCCCGCTGGGATGTGGGGCGCATGCACGCCACGGATGCTCTGGTCCGAAACCCGCGATTCGCCCGGTCAGTTGAGCGCTGGGTACTGCACCGGGTCGACCACATGCTCGTCGTCGTCGAGGAGGCCCGACAGCGACTGATCGCACTTGGTTTGCCGGAAGAGAAGATCTCCATCGTTTCCAACACGCCGCCTCGTGAACGCCTGCAGGCGAGCCGGTCTCGCGCCCAGCGGGACGGCCGCGAAGTGCACATCGTGTACTTAGGGCTGATGGAAGAGCAGCGCGGGGTGAGGATGTTACTAGAAGGAGCTGCTGAGCTGGCCAGGCGCGGTATGGCCTGTCGGCTCACGCTTTTCGGCGGCGGTCGCGAGCTTGACGATTTTCGACGGCACGCACGCGCGCTCCGGCTCTCGGGATCCATGGCAGAGTTTCGCGGCCCTGTGCCCAATCCGCAAGTTCATGCGGCTCTGAGGGAAGCCGATATCGGCGTAATTCCGCACGTCCCCGACGAGAGCTGGAACACTACCGTGCCGAACAAGCTGTTCGATTACATGGCCGCCGGACTCGCGGTGGTCACGTCCGACGCGAGGCCGTGCGCCCGCATTGTGCGGGAAACCGGTGCCGGCCTGGTGTTTCGCTACCCTGACGCCCGTGATCTTGCCGATGCAATCCAGGCTCTCGCCGATCCTGCGAGACGAGCGCAGTGTGCTGAACGGGGACAGGCGGCCATCCGTGTGACGTACAACTGGGAAGCCGATTCGGCGCGCCTGCTCGACGCGATCGATCGCGTTGTATTGGGTTGCCGTGATGGCATCGTGGGCCGGGAGGTCGCTTCGTGATCGGTGAATTGCTGGCCGGCTCCGGTGCACTGACACTGCTTGAAAGGGTCATCGGGACCGGCGGGATCGTCGCCTATCACAGCGTGACGCGCGAACCGTTCTTGCCCTCTGTCCACGTCACCGGTCACTCGCTCGCCGCCCAACTGGAGTTTCTTACCGCACGGTATCGCGTGGTTCCGCTCAGGGATCTCATCGATCGGCGACGAACCGGACGGTCAGTCCGCGGCTGCGTCGCTGTCACGTTCGACGACGCCTATGTGAGTGTGCTGGATGTCGCGCTCCCGCTGCTCGAACGGTACGGCGTTCCCGCGACCGTCTTCGTACCGACGAGTTACTGTCGGACCGGATCGAGGTTTTGGTGGGATCGGCTGGGATGGGTAACCGAGCGCGGAGGACCTTTCGTCGCCGAGCGAGCCCTGAGTGCCGCTTGCGGCGTTCCGGCAGGAACCCATGAAGAAGTGCTGGCCGCCATGGTGGCATCCCGTGCCGGTCGGCTGGACGCTGGGACCGAAGCGGCGCTGTCCGCAGCGGAGCATCAAACCGGGGCGGTGCCGGAGCGCTCCCTTTCCGAGTCCGAGCTCGGGATCCTCGCCCACGCCGAGCTGATCGACTTCGGTTGCCACACCCAAACCCACCCTGCGCTTCCCCTGCTTTCGTTCGCGGAACAGCGGAGCGAGATCGCGAACAGCTACCACTGGCTTCGGGACCGGCTCCCACGGGTGCACCGGTATCTCGCCTACCCGTTCGGCCTCTACGAACGCTCGACCGTGAAGGCTGCTTGCGACGCGGGTATGGATGCTGCTTTCTCGATGGAGGGACGAGCCGCGGGCCCGCGGTTCGACACCTTCACCTGCCCGCGAATCGGCGTCGCTGAAGTGAACACGCTGCGTGGCCTGCGGCTGCGCCTCGGCTGGTTCTCGGTCCCTATGCTGATCTGGCGCCATGGTGGCCGGCACCCGCACGTTCCACGCACCGTCCGCGCGCTGCCGATGGAGGCGTAACCGAGGTGCGCATCTTGTTCCTGTCGGAAGGTGACCCCGAGACCTGGGATTCCTGGTCGGGGTGCTCCAGAGGACTGGTTCGCGCGCTCCGATCCCTCGGGCATACGGTCCTCGGGTGCGACGTGAGTGAGCCTCGCTTGGTCCGATGGCTTGGCACGGTGGGGAGTTGGGCACCGGCTCGACGCCGCTGGGCGGCCCGGTACCACTTTGGCTCGTTCGGGTTCTGGGCCCGGAGCCTCGTCGCCAAGCACCATATGTCGACGCTCAGCGGACAGTTTGATGTCCTTCTGCAGGCAGGGGCGACCTTCAACGCCCTCGAGGGGGCCAGCGTTCCGGGGTTCGTCTACTCTGACGCGAACGCGCAACTGACCAGCCGCGACGCGCCCTTCAGCGAGACCGCAGCGCTGAGTCGAGATGAGGTCGCGGGAATGATCGAGCGAGAGGCGTCGGTATATGCTCGTGCGACGAAGGTGTTCACAATGAGCGAGTATGCGCGGCGCTCTTTCCTTCACGACTTCGGTCTCCCGCCCGCGCGTGTCCAGACCGTGTTCGCGGGAGCGAATCTGGATCTGACGATTCTTAGAGGGCCACGAGCGGTGCCTGCTCATCCGCCGACCATCCTCTTCGTCGGAAGGCAGTGGACGCGCAAAGGAGGGCCCCTGCTGCTCGCAGCGTTCCGCGAGGTTAGAGGGGCCATCACCGACGCGCGGCTAGTGGTCGTTGGGTGCACGCCGGGCGAAGCCGAAGACAATGGGGTCGAGGTAGTAGGGCCTGTGCCCAAGCAGACGTGTGACGGCCAGGCCCGCCTTTCCGCCCTCTATCAGACGGCGGACGTCTTCTGCATGCCTTCGCAGTTTGAGCCCTTTGGGGTCGTCTTCGTTGAAGCGATGCTCCACGGCGTTCCCTGCATCGGGCTGCAGCGCTGTGCCATGCCCGAAATCATCGTGCACAACGACACCGGATGGGTCGTGGAGAACCCGGCGGCGCTTCGAGACCAGTTAATAGCTGCGCTGTCAGCCCGCGAACAGCTTCGGGAGATGGGCGTTCGGGCTCGAGAGCGCGCGTTGCAAGAGTTCACTTGGGAGAGGGTGGCGGAGCGCATGGTTTCACAGATGCAAGCGGCGGCGTGTTAGCGTCATGCGACGCCGCTCCCACGGTCTCCCTCCCTGCTGAACGCTGAATCGCCGACGCGATCAGCGCGGGTGCAAGCGTACGCGCCATG
>Ga0209761_1000926_pt1 | contig 18668 bp, 20 predicted proteins | sample GraSoi013_1_40cm_4_FD_185818 | JGI IMG/M metagenome (GOLD analysis project Ga0209761, IMG submission 185818) | Grasslands soil microbial communities from the Angelo Coastal Reserve, California, USA - Sample 09_25_2013_1_40cm (SPAdes) (version 2) | ecosystem: Environmental > Terrestrial > Soil >...
CGCTGGCGGGAGCAGGACGTCGGCATCCTCCGGCTCATCGTCCCAGGCCACGAGGGGAAGTTCGCGTTCCGGCTGATGGACCCGAGCGTCCTGAGCAAGCACGTGTTCGACCGGGTGCACGCGAGCGTGCTGATGTCCGGCACCCTCTATCCGGCGGGTATGTACGCCGACCTCCTGGGGATCGACCACGCTCGTCGCATGATCCGGACCTACGGGTCTCCGTTCCCGAAGACGAACCGCCTCCTGCTCGTGCACCCCGAGCTCACGACGTTGTACGCCAAGCGGAGCGTGGAGATGCACGACCGGATGGCGCGACAGATCGCGGCCATCGCCGCCGCGGTGCCGGGCAACGTGGCGCTGTTCTTTCCGTCGTACGAGTTGCTCGAAGAGGCCCACTCGCGGTTCCTGGCACTCCGCGTCGGCAAGCGGATCTTGGTCGAACGCCCCGAGTGGACGAAGGCGCAACGCGACGGGTCGATCGAGGCGTTGCGGGTCGCACGTCGCGAAGGCGGCGCGGTCTTGTTCGCCGTCCAGGGCGGCTCGCTCAGCGAAGGCATCGACTACGAGGGCAACGTCCTCGCGGCGGTCGTCGTCGTGGGCCTCCCGCTGAGCCCGCCGAACGTCGAGGTCGAAGCGCTGAAGGACTACTACTGCCGCAAGTTCGGATTCGAGAAAGGATACGATTACACCTACGTCTTCCCGGCGGTGAATAAGGTCCTCCAGGCCGCCGGTCGTCCGATCCGGAGCGAGCGGGATCGCGCCGCGATCATCCTGTTGGAGGGACGGCTGCTCGAACCGCGGTATGCCCGCTGCCTGCCGCCAGACTTCGACCCGAGGCCGTCCCGAGAACCCGCACCCGAGGTCCGCGCATTCCTCGAAGCGTCGTGACCGAGACAGCACCTCGGTGGCTGCCTGTCTACGACCGAGGCCGGCCCACAGGGCGAGCCAACCATCGTCGAAAATGGATGAGCCGTTCCCTCTCTTCGTACCCGATGGCGAGGTGCGCCCGGAGGCTGACCTCGTTCTCGAGGAGACAATCGGATCCCATCTCCGCGCAACCACGTTCGCGGGCCCAGCGTTCCGCGGTGCGGACGAGCCGGCGACCGACTCCGCGCCGACGGACGTCGGCGTCGACGTACCAACCCTCGACGTAGCCGACCGGGCTCGTGTCGCACCCGTCGGCATGGGGGCGGATCGTCGCCTCCACGAACCCCGCGAGCCCCCCACTCGGGCGCGCGACAACGTAGGCCACGGCTCCTTTCCCCCGCAGGTATTCGTCCATCTCTTCGCGGTGCTTCGCGTGGGTCTCGTCGGGCCAGAGCGCCGCCCGCATTCGTAGCCACTCCGGTCGATCGCCCTGGCTGGCGCGACGGATGGGGAGCGTCCCCTGTTTCGGTTTGGTCATCGGCCACCCGATGGACGAGGCGATGAAAGGTTTTTCTCGGCCGCCTCGCATCGCGCCGCGTGCTCGTCAAGCGGGGCGCGGAGGCCGAGCTCCGACGAACGGAGTTCCTGGGACGGCCCGCCATCGAAAAGCATCGCGTGTCCAAAGCGTATCGTCTCGAGGTGCTCGACGATGCGTTGCGCGGCTCCCGGATCCGCCACGAAGCACGTCTCATGTCGGAAGCCCGAGCGGCCGGAGTCGCAGTGCCGATCCTGTACGACGTCAATCTGGTCGAGAACAAGATCATCATGGAGTTCATCGACGGTCCGACCGCGAAGGATGTCCTCGACAAGGGCGGCCCGGCGGCGATGAAGGTCGCACGCGGGATCGGCGAGATCGTCGGTCGCCTCCATCGGGCCGGGATCGTCCACGGCGATCTGACGACCTCGAACATGATCGTCCGCGATAGCCGGATCGTGATGATCGACTTCAGCCTGGGCGGAAAGGATGACGGGGCGGAAGCCCGCGGTGTCGACCTCCATCTCCTCAAAGAGGGACTCGGGAGCGCGCACGCACGGGCCGCGTCATACTATCGGGAGGCACTCCGAGGGTATCGCGAGACGATGGGGAAAGCGGCCGACGAGGTCATGGCGAAAGTGAAGGAGATCGAATCGCGAGGTCGATACACCTGATCGCCTTCGTCACGACGAACGAGGGCAAATTCCGCGAGGTCTCGGCGAAGCTTGTCGAGGCCCACATCAAGCTGGTCCACGAGGATCGTTCCTATCCGGAGATTCAGACGGACCGTCTCGAGAAGGTCGTCCGGTTCGCGGCGACCGTCCTCGACGATCAGATCCGCGGGGACTACCTCATCGATGACTCCGGATTGTTCATCGAAGAGTTTGGCGGCTTCCCGGGCGTGTACTCATCGTACGTATACAAGCGCCTCGGCTGTGCAGGCGTCCTGAAGTTGCTGCACGGGGCCCGAAACCGTGCGGCCCGGTTCGAGACCGTGTTCCTCCTGCGGACGGCGGACGACCACGAGGTCTTCCATGGGGAATGCCGCGGGTCGATTCCAGAGCGGGAGCGCGGGAGCGGCGGATTCGGTTTCGATCCGATCTTCGTCCCGGATGGCGCGACGAAGACGTTCGCAGAGATGACCGTGGCCGAGAAGAACGCGATGTCGCATCGCGCGAAGGCCGTCGAAGCATTGGCCGAACGCATCAGGGCGCCGAAGGAACGTTGATACGTCGTCACGAGTTGCGGCGAGGGAGACCGTGGCCCGACCCAAAGTCGTCATCACCGGCGGTGCGGGCTTCATCGGCAGCCACGTCGCGGACGCGCTGGTGGGCCAAGCCGAGGTCGTCGCGGTTGATCATCTGAGAGCCGGGAAGCGAGCGAACCTCGCGAAGGCCATCCAGGAGGGGGCGACGCTCGTCAAACGCGATCTCCTCCGGGGCGACTTGCGTCCGATTTTTCGGCGGGCCGATGTCGTTTACCATTTTGCCGCAAACCCGGATGTCCGCCTGGACCGTCGAGGGACGAAGCCCACGATCGATGAGAACATCGTCGCGACGCATCGAGTCTTGGAAGCGTGCCGTGCGGCCTCGGTCCCGCGCATCGTGTTCCCCTCGACATCGACCGTGTACGGAGAGGCCAAGGTCGTTCCGACGCCAGAAGACTACAGTCCGTTCGAGCCGATCTCCCTTTACGGCGCTTCGAAGCTCGCAGGCGAGGCGCTTCTTTCCGCCTACGCCCACTCGTTCGGCGTCCAAGCCGTCGTCTTCCGCCTGGCCAACGTCGTCGGCCCGAGGAGCGGCCATGGCGTCGTCGTCGACCTCGTCCGCAAACTCGCTCGGAATCCGAAACGGCTCGAGATCCTCGGATCCGATCCCGGCACGGCAAAGTCGTATGTCCACCTGGACGATGTTCTGACCGGGATTCGCGCTGGCGAGCGGGGGACGTCGGAACCGTTCTCCGTGTACAACTTGGGGAGCGAGGATGCGATCACGGTGCGAACGATCGCGGATGCGATCTGCCAGGAGCTCGGCCTCGACGGGGTCGAGTACGCATGGACCGGCGGGGCGGGAGGGGGCCGCGGGTGGACCGGGGACGTGCGGACGATGCAGCTCGCGGTCGACCGGCTGAAACGGACGGGATGGCGACCGAGGAAGACGAGCGAGCAGGCAGTGCGCGCGGCCGCACGAGATGCATGGTCCTCGATCCGCGAGCCGCGGGGCGCGTAGGCGACAACGTATTTATCGCGTGTCCCGGTTCGTCCGAGTATCTGGGGCTGTGGGGTAGCTTGGTCTATCCTTCGGGCTTTGGGACCCCTCACAGGGGCAGAAGAGCCTGCGACGGCAGTTCAAATCTGCCCAGCCCCACTCCACGCGGCCGACCAAAATCGGATATGGCGGAGGGAATTCGATGGCGCGGAAACTCACGACGGCAGAGAGGCGATGGCATCGGAAGATGGCTGCGGGTCTGTTCAACGAGGTCTGGCGGCTCCTCGAGAAAAAGCGCACACCCGCGGAAGACGACCGGATGATCCACGCGGCGCATGCGTCCCGCTACCATTGGGGTGAGGTCGGGACCCCGGTGAATCTCGCGATCGGGGAGTGGCAGATTTCTCACGTCTACGCGGTCCTCGATCGACCGGAGCCCGCGACCTATCACGCGGTCCGGTCCCTCGCGACCTGCAAAGAAAACGGCATCGACGACTTCCCACTCGCCTTCGCCTACGAGGCCCTCGCACGCGCCGACGCGGTGGCCGGTCGGAAGCGCGACCTCCGGCGGCATCTGGCCCTGGCGCGAGAGGTTGGCTCGAGGATCAAGGACAAAGAAGACCGCGACCTCCTATTCCAGGACCTCAAGTCGATTCGACCCGGGCTGCGTCGTTGAGTCCTTCATGCCGTTTCGGCACGAGTCGGGCCTCGTCGACGCGCCACACCCCGGCCGTGCCTCTCCAATCCGGCGTCGCATGCACGATGTCAATCGCCTGCTCGAAGGGAGGGGCATCAAGGACGAGCGTCTCGAACTCCCCGCCTTCCCCGCACGGGTGGACGCCCCGGGTCTCCTGGAGGCGGAGGAGATCCCGGATGACGCGATCGTCCCATCGCCGGCCGAGCCAGCTCGCGTCGAGGCCCTCCGCCGACACGCTGGAGAAGGCGATGTCGAAGCCTGCCTCGAGATAATCGTACACGAGTCGCCTCGGGTCGCGGCGCCAGAGCGGCGCGAAGACGCGGAGCCCGATCTCCTCGGCGATCCGATTCACCCGGGCATGCTGATAGTCCGACGCGATGGCCCCGACGACCACGCCGTCCACGTCAATCCGGTGGAAGATTCGTCGCAACGCGTCGAGCTCGCCCTCCTCCCCCGTCGCGGCGGTCTCGCGGACCAGGGGGATTCGCATCGCCTCCGCCTGGAGCGGGGTGAGGTGCAGGTTCGGCGTGTGGAAGAGCATGGAGTCGCGGTCCTCCGGCGCGATTGAGAGGAGATGCGTCACGTCCCAACCCCGTTGCGTCGCGACGTAGGTCGCGTACGTGGAGTCCTTGCCACCGGAGAACAGGCTGGCCACGCGCACGCGAGTTGGAGGGCCATAGAGGGGAAAAGGCTTCGGGAACCGATGTTAACCTTGTTTGAGGTTAACGGGGCCGTCAACCTTCGCGAACCATTTATGGCCTTCCCGCGGATTCCACCGCGTGCGCCTCGACGAGATGACCTCCGAGGAGTTCGCGGCGATCGCGAAGAAGGATCCCGTCGTCATCGTGCCGGTCGGCGCGCTCGAGGAACACGGCCGGCACCTCCCCCTCGGGGCGGATGTGATCCAACCCCTCCACGTGGTCGACGAGCTCGCCCGGCGCACCCACGCCTACGTGGCCCCGCCGATTCCGTACGGGGTCTGCACGACGACGCGGCCGTATCCGGGGACCGTCAGTGTGTCCGTCGACGCGCTCAAGGCCTTCGTGCGGGATATCCTCGCCGATTTCGTCCGCAATGGCGTGCGACGCGTGATGATCTTGAGCGGCCATGCCGGGCGAGAGCACATGATGGCCCTGCGAGCGGCCGCGCAGGAGGTCGTCGACCAGGGGACCGGCCTCAAGGCGACCGTCCTCTCGGACTACGACATCATCTACGCCTCGCAAGGCATCCTGCCGGAGGGCGACGGCCACGCGGGCGCGGGGGAGACGTCCCGGATCTTGACGGCCCGGCCCGATCTCGTGAAGGGCAAGAGTCCGGCCGGGAAGAGCGAGATCCCTCCGTACGCGGTCGTGGACGACCCGCGGAAGTACTGGTCCGGCGTCACCGGGGATCCGTCGAAGGCCTCGAGGGCCTTGGGGCAGAAGCTCGATGATCTCGTGATCGGGGAGCTCGTGAAGCTCGTCGAGGAGCTGCGGCGGAGGCCCTGACATGGCATCCCGAGACGAGTTGAAGCAGAACGCCGCGGAGGCCGCCCTTGCGTACGTCAAGCCGGGGATGGTCCTCGGTCTCGGCACCGGATCGACGGCCCGCCACTTCCTCGCCGGCGTCGCCCGCCTGGTGGCGAACGGCGTGGACATCAAGGGCGTGCCGACGTCCCTCGCGACCGCGGAGGAGGCGAAGCGGCTCGGGATTCCGCTGACCTCCCTGGAGGAGAGCTTCTGGCTCGACCTGACAGTGGACGGCGCGGACGAGGTCGACCCGAAACTCGACCTGATCAAAGGCATGGGCGGCGCCCTGTTCCGCGAGAAGATCGTGGCGGCGGCGTCGAAGAAGTTCGTGGTCATCATCGACGACTCCAAACTCGTCCGTCGCCTCGGCACGAAGACGCCCTTGCCGGTGGAGGTCCATCCGTTCGGCTGGAAGAACGCGGCCGCGGCGCTCGAGGTGCTCGGCGCCAAGATCGAATTGCGGAAGAACGGCGACGAGCCCTTCCGAACCGACAACGGGAACCACATCCTCGACGCGCATTTCGGGGCGATCCGGGGGCCTGCGAAACTCGCGAGTCGCATCTCGAGCATCCCCGGCGTCGTCGGCCACGGACTGTTCCTGAAGATGGCCCACGCCGTCCTGGTGGCGTCCCAGATGGGCGTCCGCACGCTCGAGCCTATGCGAACGACTTGAGCTTCTTGCGGTTTGCCTCGATCCGATCGATCTTCGCCTGCTCTTCCCGGTCGACTTGGGCGAGGATGTCGGCCCACGGGACGCTGAGCCGGTACGAATGGACGGGCCGGCCCTTGCCTTCCTTCTTGATGTCCCTCTTGTCGACCCACTTTCGCCGCCGGAGTTCCTGCATCGCGATGCTGACCTCCGGTTGACGCAGGCCCGTGGCCTTCTCGATCTCCACGGACGTCGTCTCGTCGCGCTTCGAAAGGAATACGAGGGTCTTCGCGATGTTCCTTGACAAGCCGGTCTCGATCAGCAGGTCCACCAGCGTCTCGTCCCTCCGACTGAGGCGGACCTCCCGGCTCGTTGGAATTCCCCGCCATTTATTAATTTAGCAATATATATTTGTTGCGATGCAACCGGTGACCTCTCGTCGTGGAACGGCAGGTCGTCATGTTCGGAGACGGCAATGGACCGATTCTCGCCGACCGCCGAGGCCGTTTCGACGAGATGGACACGGCGACCCAGGAACCCTCAAATAGCAGTTCTCCTCTGTATCGATGCTCGGTCGCCCCTCCATGAAGATGCCCCAGCGTATCCGCGGTTACTGTCCGTTCTGCAACAAGCATGTCGAGCTCGAGGTCGAGCGGGTGAAGAACCGCCCGCGGTCCGAGCTACGCGCGGGCCAGCGGCGGTTCCGGCGGGTCACGGCCGGGTACGGCGGCTTCCCCCGCCCGAAGCCCGAGGGTCGCGAGAAGCCGACGAAAAAGATCCATCTCCGCTTCCGTTGCCGCGAGTGCAAGAAGGCCCACCAGCGGCCCGGCATCCGCGCGAAGAAGTTCGAGCTCGTGGAGGTGCACAAGTGATCCCGAAGCCCACGAGCCGGTTCCTCCGGGTCAAGTGCGAGGATTGCGGCAACGAGCAGATCGTCTTCGACCGCGCCGCCAGCACGGTGCTGTGCCAAGTCTGCGGCGCCACGGTCGCGAAGCCGACGGGCGGGAAGGCCGCGGTCCGAGGCGAGATCCTGGGGGTCCTCGAGTAATGGCCGAGGCGAAGACGGCCCGCCAGGCGTACGAGTGGCCCGACGAGGGCGAGCTCGTCGTCTGCACCGTGACGAACGTGAAGAATTTCGGGGCCTTCGTCACCCTGGACGAGTACGAGAACAAGGAAGGCTTCATCCACATCGCGGAGGTCAGCTCGGGCTGGATCAAGTACATCCGGGACTACGTTCGCGAAGGGCAGAAGGTCGTCTGCAAGGTCCTCAAGGTCGACCCGGACAAAGGCCACATCGACCTCTCGCTGAAGGCGGTCAACGAGCACCAGCGCCGCGAGAAGATCCAGGAATGGAAGAACGAGCAGAAGGCGGAGAACCTCCTCGGCATCGTCGCGACGCGCCTCGGCAAGACGGTTGAACAGTGCTGGGAGGAGTTCGGTTACGCCCTCCTCGACTCGTTCGGCTCGCTGTACCGCGCGTTCGAGGAGAGCGTGATGGACGAGCACGCCCTCGAGGACGAAGGCTTCAAAGGAGCGTGGGTCAAGACGTTCGTCGAGGTCGCGCGGGAGAACATCGTACCACCGCACGTCACAATCGACGGCTACGTCGAGGCGATGGACTTCTGTCCCGACGGCGCCGTTCACATCCGCGAGGCGCTCACGAAAGCCGTCCAGGAGGACGACGGCATCACGGTCAACGTGCAGTACATCGGGGCGCCCCGGTACCGGATCGTCGTGCGGGCGCCGGACTACAAGACCGCGGAAGAGGAGATCGAGAAGGCGGCGAATCGCGTCATCAAGGCGCTGACCGCGAAAGGCGGCGAGGCGAAGTTCCATCGGAAGGATTGAGGCGATGCGATCCGTCCTGAAGAAGTGCGGGGCCTGCGGTCGGTACACCCTGAAGGACGTCTGTCCGGCGTGCGGCCACGCCGCCGGAAATCCGATGCCGCCCCGATACTCCCCGGAGGACCGCTACGGCGCGTACAGGCGCAAACTTAAGCGGGCCCATGAATTGGAGAGATGAGACACCATGGACAACATCGTGATCCGGTACCTCGACCATCCGAAGCTCGAAGACCCGATCTTCATCGAAGGGCTGCCCGGCATCGGGAACGTCGGCAAGCTCGCGGCCGAGCACCTGAAGGACGAGCTGAAGGGCGTCAAGTTCGCGGAGATCTTCTCGAAGTACTTCCCGCCGCAGGTCCTCGTCCAGGACGACGGCCAGGTCAAGCTCGTGAACAACGAGATGCACTACGTCAAGCGGAACAACGGGACGGACTTGATCCTCCTCACGGGGGACTACCAGGGGCTCACCCCGGAGGGGCAATACGAGCTGAGCGATTTCATCTTGAAGGAGCTGCAGAAGCTCGGCGTGCGCCGCGTATTCACCCTCGGCGGATACGGCATGGGCCGCATGGTGACGAAGCCGCGGGTCCTCGGGGCCGCGACGGGCCTGGAGCTCGTGAAGGAGATGGAGAAGTACGGCGTCGTGTTCTCGCGAGGCGAGCCCGGGGCCGGGATTGTCGGAGCGAGCGGCCTGCTGTTGGGCCTCGGCCGGCTGTACGAGATGAACGCGGTCTGCCTCATGGGCGAGACATCCGGATACTTCGTGGATCCGAAGTCCGCGCAGGCGGTACTCGAAGTCCTCACAAAATATCTCGGCATCGAGATCTCGTTCAACGAGTTGGAGACGAAGGCGAAGCAGATCGACCAGATCACGTCGAAGCTGAAGGACATCGAGGCCGCGCCGGAGACGCCGGATAAGCGCGAAGACCTCGGGTATATTGGCTAACCGCGAAATATCTATACGCCCGACGGGGCCTTATCCTCGTCATCGGGATGGGCGACGACGAGACGCGCAAGGCCTTTTTGAAAGGCTTCGAAGACGGGCTCAAGGCCGCGTGGCGGGAGATTGCCTCCCTGATGAGCCGTGGATATTCCTCGACGGAACTGATGGTGTTCGCGAAGTCGAAGATCGCCGTCCTGTACCGTGATGTCGAGGCGATGGAGGCCCGGCTGCTCGAGGAAGAGGGCATCCCGGTCGTGGGAGGCGGCGAAATGGTGGCGAGGAAAGACCTCCGCCGTCGCGGCGCGTACCTTGTACGGGAGCCGAAAGCGGAGCGCGTGTTCGAGTTGTTCGGGGATCTCCTCCGGAGCGAGGCGCGCGGCCTTTGCATCACCCGGATCCATCCGGACGACGCGCGGACGCGCTACGGCCTCGAGACTGCGGGGTTCATCTGGCTCTCGAAGTCCCCCGGTCAGAAAGGAAAGGACATGGCGATCGCCGAGCCCACGGCCCTCGTCGACATCGCGTCCGCGATCTCCGAGTTCGCCTCGGACGGCGGGAACGCCGCGGTCCTGCTCGAGGGGCTCGAGTATCTGATCTCTCAGAACGGTTTCCCGTCCGTGATGCGATTCCTCCAGAAGGTCAACGAGAAAATCGTGATCAATGACTCGTACCTGCTAATTTCCGCGAATCCCGCGGCCATGAAGGAGCAGGAATACACCGTGCTCGCCAAGGAAGTCGCGGGCGAGGTCTGATGGATCACCGGGTCGACAGCGCCGCGAGCGTGGCGGTCCTGCGCCGCGCGACGCGCTCCGATTGCATCAGGGAGAAGAGCATGAGCACGGTCAGCACTTCGACGACTTTCGAGATGACGCCGAGCGCGTCGAGATCCTCGACGTATCCGATGGGCCACACGGAGACGGTCCGCGTGACGACGTACGCCGCGATCAGGAACGCGGTGATTCCGAGCCACGCCAGATTCAGATCGCTGCGCGTGTACGGGATGAGGAACGCGGCCGCGAGCTGCAGGCCCGAGAACACGCCGAAAAACGCCGCAGGGAACGCCTCTCCCAAGTGATCGTTGAGCGCGTACAGATGGAGGGACCCGTCCGCCAGGAAGAGGAACGAGATCAGGTACCGCTTCGCCATCTCGCCGTCGCTCAGGATCTCCGGGAAATTATCGTACGCGACGCCGATCGTCGCGAACGCCACGCCGAACATCGTGAGGAAGATTCGCAGCTGAAGGGTGCCCGCGGCGTGACCGCCCGTGACCGTGTTGAGCTCGAAGACGCCGAGTAGGTCCGCCAACCAACCGACGACGATGACGAGGAACCCGCACACGAAGAACGACAATTCCGTGAGCGTCGGCTTCCCGCGGCGCATTCCCGGCTGCCGAAGCACGGTGCGTCCAAGAAGTTTCCGGTTTTGCATCGCCCGTGGGGCACGTTTCCAAAAGCATTTATGGACCCCGGGACTAACCCGGCCTTCCGCTCCCGTAGTCTAGTCCGGTTAAGGATCGGGGCCTTTCGAGCCTCAGACGCGGGTTCGAATCCCGCCGGGAGCATCCCAATACGAATCATGAGGTTGGTCGACCAAAACCCTATACGTCGCCGAAGATGTTATGGAGGCGAGCCACGGGCGTAGTTGACAAGTCTTAGCGGTCAGCGATCAAGGTCAAACGTGAAGATGAAAGAGTTCCAGACGAAGAGCCAAAAAGTCTCGCCGTTGAAGCCCGGCACGAAGGCGCCGAACTTCACCCTCAAGACGACGCCGGATCAGCACGTCTCTCTCCGGGATTTTCTCGGTCGGCCGGTGGTGCTTTGCTTCTATCCCGCGGATTGGAGCCCCGTGTGCAGCGACCAACTCGGACTCTACGCACAGCTGATGTCCGAATTCAGGAAGTTCGACGCTGAACTCCTCGGAGTCTCCGTGGACGGAGTCTGGAGTCATCTGGCATTTTCAAAAGATCGCAATCTGAACTTCCCCCTCCTCTCCGACTTCGACCCGAAAGGGGACATCTCCCGGACGTACGGGGTCTTCACCGAACGCAACGGCGAATCGGCGCGGGCGCTGTTCGTGATCGATCCGAAGGGGATCATCCGGTGGAGCTACCTCTCGCCGGACGGTGTCAATCCGGGCGCTGATGGAATTCTTTCCGCACTGGAGAAACTCAAATCACCCGGCCGCGGCGAGTGATCATGGCGAAGCCGAATTACCGACCGCCGAGATTGACTCTGCCTGTGGGAGAACGGGACCACAGTGAAGGGCCATCCACTGCTCGCATGGTGCTCGTCGAGTACGGGGACTACCAGTGTCCCTACTGTGGGGCGGCCTACCCGATCGTGAAGAAGGTCCAGAAGGAACTCGGAACGAGGCTCCGGTTCGTTTTCCGAAACTTCCCCATTACCACCTCCCACCCGCAGGCGGAATGGGCCGCCGAAACCGCCGAGGCGGCCGCCGTCCAAGGGAGATTCTGGGAGATGCATGATTTTCTCTACGAGAATCAAGCAACCCTGGCCGACCATGGCTTCTTCGCCAACTACGCGCAGAAACTCAAGCTGGACGTGAAGAGGCTCGAGCAAGAGGTTGTTCAGCATGTCCATCTGGGGAGAGTTCGAGAAGACTTCATGGGTGGCGTCAAGAGCGGTGTCAACGGGACGCCGACGTTCTTCATTGGTGGCGCGAGATACGATGGCTACCCCGGATTTGGTCCCTTGATCGCGGCGCTCGAAGCGGCCGAGAAGGGCTGACCGCAACTCGTCCGATAGCTGGATGAGTGTCAGTCGGCACCCCGCTTCGTGCACTTGCCCTCATTGCAAAGCCATAAATCCAGCCCTCACTTGGTGCTTAGCTATGCCCATGATTGACGTGTATGCACCGGCAGACCTTTTCCCGGTCGGGACCGACGGTCTGCTAGGCAAGGAGCTTACGATGGCTGTTCTCCGCGCGGAAGGTGTGGCAACTCCCGGCCCCTTCCACCTGAACAACACCGCCGCGTTCATCCATCGGATGGATCCGCGCGCGGTTCACACCGCGGCGACCAACTCTGCACGGACTGTCCGTGTCCAGGTCATCACGCCTCCAGCGGCTTTGACCCGCGAAGGTCAGAAGCAACTCGTCAAAGAGATCACCGAGATCGTGACCAAGGTCTCCAGCGACTCGACCCAAGCCAGTCGCACCTGGGTGATACTTACTGAGGCAGCCGAGGGCGGTTGGGGGCTCGCAGGCACGGCCTTTGGCCGCGAGGAGTTCGCGGCGCTCGCCGCCAAGGCGGCTGCGGCGCGCGCGAAATGAGCGCACAATCGGTGCAGGAGTCCAAGTTCTCCGGTGCCTGACGTCGGCCTGAATCATCGCCTTCGTCCTCGCGCAAGAGAGGCTTGGGCTCGAACGCATGCTCGGGGCCGACGCGGCCTGCCGGGATCACGCCGCGAAAGGCTCTAGGGGCGGGAACGGGACGGTCCTAATCGGCTTTCTTTGAAGCCGTGGTTAGTGTACGCGACTTCATGCAAGTGAGGATTAGGCGCCGACCCTCTGATCCGCGAACCGGCGTAAGTGCGGATCCGAGGCCCAACCGTGGAGACTTTCCACTGGCATATCTCTTGATGGGCTCGCCGGGTTTGCTTGCGAATAGACCGACTTCCGGCCAGGAGCATGCTATTTTTGTAACACGCGACGGCGTCGAATGCTTCACGTCTTCGGACTCTCGGGATTCCAGGCTGCTAGGTTTCATCGATCCGACCCCGCGATGGAACACGATCGTTCCCTTGTCGCGCACTTCCGCGAGTCTGTGCGCCCGTGCCCAGACGAACCCATAACTATGTTCGTGTGGAGTGGCAGCTTGGAATGACTCTCAGAGACCCGATCGATTCCCCGCAAAATTGACTAGGAGCATCGGTTTCTTCGCGAGGGAACTCTCTCTCGTCAGCGCGAAGCCTCGTTGCATCGGGCTACGTCCCGAGCAGGATGCGCGGGTTGCGCGGGATGGCTCATAGAGTTCCCGCGGAATTCTCGAAGACGTGCTATTATCTCATCCGATTATCGCATCTGGACATTTTCAAGAATACCATCATCGACGTCCCCTGACATCCGGCCGTACTCCCGGGGAAGGAAATGGATTCACGGCCGTACCGCGCGTTCGTCGCCCTTTTTGCGTCCGCCCTTCTGCTGCTCACGGCTCTCGTCGTCTCCGGGATTGTTCCGCTCAGTTCTCCCGGTAGTCGGTTTGGCTCGGGGCCCGTTTCCTCCGAGGCAACGAACAACTTCGACCAACTCGTCGTCGTCCTCATGGAGAACAAGAACCTGAACGAGGTCTACGGCCCGGCCCCGTACATGACGCAGCTCGCGGACCAATATTCGTTCTCCCAAGGTTGGTCGAGCATCACGAATCCGTCCCAGCCGAACTACATCGCGATCATGGGAGCGAGCACGTTCGGCGTGGGCGGCGACGGGAACCATCCGAATCTCAACCACCCGACGTTGGTCGACCTGATCGAGACTTCCGGCCACACGTGGAACGCGATCGCGGAAGGCAGCGGCTCCGGCTGTTCGATCAACCCGGACCGAGGCGAGGATCACTTCCCCTTCCTGTCGTACACGACGATCACCGGCAATGCCGCGCGTTGCGCGAACCTGCATTCGGGCGGCCCGGCGGACGTCGTCACGGCCTTGAACGCCGGCACGAACTTCATCTGGTTCACGCCGAACGACGGGCACAACATGCACGACAACTCGGTCGCGTCGGGCGACGCGTGGATCCAGAGCTGGGTGCCCGGCTTGCTCACGGCGATGGCCGGCAAGAAGGCGGCCCTCATCCTCATGTTCGACGAGGCGTACACGAGCCCTCCGTACATCTACATGGGATTCAGCGGTCCCGCCACCAAGCTGGCGTACAAATCGACGGCTTCGTACAGTCACTATTCGCTCGCGAAGCTCTTGGAGGACGTCTGGGGCGGAGGCAGTCTCGGTCAAGGCGACGTGAACGCGCCCTCTCCGCTCGAGTTCTTCGGCGCCGGAGGGCCGGACTTCACGCTCACCGCAAACCCGGGAACCGTCTCGTTCATCGGTGGCCAGTCCGCGACGTCCACCGTCAGCCTGACTGGGAGTGGCGGCTTCACGGGAACCGTCGCCTTGACGGCCGTCTCGGTGCCCGTCGGCGCAACGACTTCGTGTGTTCCAGCCAGCATCAGCGGCACCCAGACTTCCACATGCACGATCACCGGCACCAACGCGGGCTCGTATGCGGTCACGATCACCGGAACGAGCGGGGCGCTCGTCCACACGGCTCCCGTCGGGGTCACGATTACCGCCCCCGGGCCGACGGCCCACTTCGTGTACTCGCCCACAGTGCCTTCCGTGAATGACACGATCACGTTCGACGCCACCTCGTCCACCGATTCGGATCCGAGTGCGACCCTCCAGGCCCGCTGGGACTGGGAGTCGGACGGGACATGGGACACGCCCCTCTCCTCCTCGCTAACCGCGCAGCATTCGTTCGCCGCATCGGGCAGCTACACGGTGAAGTTGGAGATCCAGGATTCCCACGGGTTCTCGGACACGGATAGCCGGGTGGTCACGGTCTTCGCCTCGGGTGGTGGAGGCGTCGGCGCTCCTCCGGGTTACGGCTTGACGAATCCATCGGTGCTCCAGGCCCACGGCCCGATCTACATCGGGAGCGATGCGCAATTCACCGCCGCGAACGGCGTCCGCAGCGGGACGGGTACGATTGCCGACCCGTACGTCATCAGCAACTGGTTCATCGACGGGAATCTGTACGGGAGCGCCCAGGCGATGCTCTGGATCGAGGGGACCAGCTCCTACGTCGTGATCGAGAACGTGAGGATCGCGAATCTCGCAGGTACGAATCAGTGGGAGGCGGTCCAGCTCGGCCACTGGCCGGCCACGGTCAGCACGCAACACGTGACGATCCGGCACAACTCGGTCGAGAACGCCCAGCATGCGTACGGCATCGCCGTCCGCGAAGGATCGAGCGACGTCCACGTCGAGGCGAACTACGTCCAGTTGGAGGCGAACTTCGACTGGGTGTACGGGATCGCGACGGACCGTGGCGTCCACGACATCACGGTCTTCGGGAATTACGTGAACGCGCACACGAGCGCCACCTGGCACACGGTCGGCATCCACCTGAGCGACTACCATGTGACCGATGCACGCCGGGCCACCGGCATGGTCGCGATCCGCAACACCGTCGTGAACGCCACGGCGGGCGGCATCATCTCCGAGAGCTCCGTCGGCACGATCGTCGGATGGAACCTCGTCTACATGGACTACCCCGGCACGAAGTCCGTCGCGGTCGACTATCCGCGAGGCATCGAGACCGAGTGGTTCTCGAACGGCACCCTGGTCGTCGGGAACGTGATCCACACGTTCCACTGGGGGATCCAGGTCGGATCGGACCAGGGAGTCATCGCCTCGAACACGATTACCGATGTCGACTACGCGATTTACGTGCTCGACAACGCGGCGTGGCCGGGCATCAGCACCGCGGCGGAGACCATCTACGACACAACGTACTCGACCGTCGCGATCACGCCGATCCGCCTCCCTCCGGGCTTCCAAGGCACCGTGGTCGACGTGGGCCCGGGCATCACGAAGACGGACCTCACGCCGGTCACCTTCGTCACCTCGCCAGCAGCGACGAGCGTGGCCCTTGCCTGGTCCGGCAGCTCCCTCAACCTCTCGGCCACCGTTGGCGGCTTGATTGTCTTCGATACGGCCAACACCGCGGCTTCCCAGAATCTGCAGGCCTCGTGGACCGGCTCAGTGGCGAATCTCGACGTGACGAGCCTCTCGGCCGCGGCCGCGTCGTTCCTACTCCAGAGCGCCACCGCGGTCGTGTTCGACGGTTCCGGCTTCACTCCGAGCACGACGTACAACGTGACGCGGACGAACAGCGGCGGCACGACTAGAATCCTCAGCGCGCAATCCACCCCGGTCGGCGGCCTCACATTCACGATTCCGACGTCGACGCCGTCGACGTACACCGTCTCCCCGAGCAGTACGAGCGACATCACCCCGCCCGTGACAACGTACAGCGCCGCCGGGAGCAGCGGGACCAGCAGCTGGTACACGTCCTCGATCACCGTCACATTGATCGCGACGGACGACTCGAGCGGCGTCGCCGCGATCCACTTCCGGACGGACGGCGGCGCGTGGCAGAGCTACGCCAGCCCCTTCACCGTCTCATCCGCCGGATCCCACGCGATCGACTACTACTCCTCGGACTCCTCGGGAAACAACGAGGCCCTCCGATCGGTCACCGTGAAGATCGACTCGACGGCACCGAGCTCGTCGGTCGCGCTCGCCGGAACGCAAGCCGTCGATGGATCGTACATCTCCTCGGTCGATGTGACCCTGACCTCGACGGATGCGACGAGCGGGATCCAATCCTCCGAATACCGGGTCGACAGCGGCGCGTGGCGCTCCTTTGCGAGCGTCTTCCCGGTGAGCGGGAACGGAACGCACACCCTGGAGTATCACGCGACGGACATCGCGGGCAACGTCGAGACCACGAAGAGCTCCGTCGTCCGGATCAGCGGCTCCTCGTTTGGGCCTCCGGTCACGGTGTTGCAGGTGACCGGCTCGGCGGGTATGAACGGCTGGTACGTCTCCCTGGTGAACGTCACGCTGACGGCGACGAGTCCGAGCGGGACCGCGATCTTCACGATGTACAGCATCGATGGCTCGGGTTGGACGCAATACGCGCAGAGGTTCACCCTGCCGGAAGGCCGCCACACCTTCGATTACCAATCCTGGGATACCGCCGGTTTCGTCGAACCGAAGGCCTCCACCTCGATCGACGTGGATCTGACGCCTCCGACGCTCGGCGGCTCGCCGAGTGGCGTCCAGACGACCCCCGACGTGACGATTTCGTGGACCGGCTCTGACATCGCGTCGGGCATCGCCCGATACGAGGTGAGCATCGACGGCGGACCGACGCAGTCTGTCGGCATGACGACGAGTTTGAATCGTCGCTGGTCGGACGGCGACCACACGGTTCGCGTCACCGCATACGACGCCGCCGGGAACCAGGATGCGACGGTCATCAACTTCCGCGTGAGCCCGGGGTCTCCGGGCGTCTTCGGCGTCTTCCTGACGCTCCCGCTGGTCCTCCCCGCGATCGCGCTGGTCCTTCTGCTGTTCGCGATCGTCTTCTGGCACCGGGGTCTTCGCCGCCGCGAGGACGAGGATCGGGGCCGCTACGATCCGGACGACTACCCCGAAGAATACGACTCCTCGGACCTCTAGGACCGCCGCACGGGTCAGTTTTCCATTCGCTGCAGCTTTCCTGCGATGAGCGGCAGGGCCGCGGCGACGATTCCACAGAAGAACAACACGACCACGACGTGTTCATGGTGCAGTTCCCGCGTGTCGAACAAGTCTTGCAAGGAGAAAAAATCGATGTCGTTCAGCATCACGAAGAAGGCGAGTCCCCAGAACACGGCGAGGAGGACGACGCTCAACCAGAACTCCTGCGGTCGCGTCGTCTCGCCTCGGCCGCCTGAAACGGGCCCGTCCTTTCAAGCTTTCTCGACGAAAGTCAGAGACGGATTCGTTTGCATGCCGGTGTCGGCCATCCTCCTCGAGTGTTGAGAACCGGTTGACCCTGTTCCGCGGCGCGGGAACCAGTTTCGATAGACGTACAATCATCCCTATATACGCACCGTGAGGTTACGACGCAGCCCCGACGGTGGCGCCTATCCCACATACCCGGGCCACCCGCATCTGCCCTTCATTCCACCTTGCGGCGAGGCGAAGCCGGAGTTCCTGGATCGTCCTGGCATTCGTCTTGACGGGAATTCTTCTCGCCACCTCGATGTCAGCGCTATCCGGAGGTCCATCGGCACGCGAGTCCTCATCGGTTTCCTCGGCGTCCGCATCGGCCGCGGGCCGCGTCGCCACGCTTTGGCCCTTCTCCCGCGACAGCATCTGGAACCTGCCGATTGGCGCCAATGCCGTCTACGTCCCCGGCAACATCAAGAAGCCCACGGCGTATGGGATGACGACCGATGTCGACGTCCTCATCCTGACTCCGAACGCACCGAACACGGATGTGTTTTACAACGGCGACGCTTGGAGCGGCGGGAGCCGATGCGACGCTCAGGGAAGCCGCCTGTTTTCAGCTCCGATCCCGACGAACTTCGTCGTCCCCGGTGCCGGGTCCGGAAATCCGGACGGCACCACGCCAAACTACGCGACGGCCATCCTCGCCGCCGACGGTCACACACTCATCCAGGGTCAACCGATGGCCCGCTGCACCGCGGGCGGGACCGCCACGATGATGTGGTCCCAGGAGAACGAAGACCTCTTGAAAACCGGCAACTCCGGCGCGCACGGCGGCTCCATGCTGTCGAGCCTCGGCGGCGTGATCCGGCTGGGGGAGCTCGTGCCCGGTGGCACGAT
>Ga0209761_1000927_pt1 | contig 18646 bp, 18 predicted proteins | sample GraSoi013_1_40cm_4_FD_185818 | JGI IMG/M metagenome (GOLD analysis project Ga0209761, IMG submission 185818) | Grasslands soil microbial communities from the Angelo Coastal Reserve, California, USA - Sample 09_25_2013_1_40cm (SPAdes) (version 2) | ecosystem: Environmental > Terrestrial > Soil >...
TCGGCGAGCCCCCACAGCTCCGGGCTCGCTCCCGCGCTCGCCGCCGGCGCGAGCACTCCCACCACGCTTCCCGCGCGAGTGCCGGCCGCCGTCTCGACCAGCCGTCCCACGGCGGCGGGCCCGGCGGGGCTTCCCGCTCGGCGCGCCAGCCACAGCGCCGCGCCGGCGATCACCGCGATCAGGAGCCACGCGACCACCACCGGGGCGACGCGCGGGGCCAGCATCAGCCCGGCTGCCGCGATCGCAAATGCGACGCCCGCGCTCGTGAGCAACACGGCTCCGGCGCGGGCGCGCGCGTGCGGCCCACCGAGCCGCCGCAGCCGAACCGCCGTGTCGGTCACCGCGTTGCGCTCACGGCGTAGGTGAACAGGTTGACCCCCATTCGCAGTGCCGCCTCGTGCAGCTCGGGAGGATCGTGGTGCACCTCGGGATCCTCCCACCCGTCCCCGAGGTCGGTCTGATAGGAATAGTACACGACCAGCCGGTTACCCAAAAATATACCGAAACCCTGGGCGGGCAGCCCGTCATGCTCGTGGATCTTGGGGATACCCCGAGGGAAGTCGTACACCAGGTGATAGATGGGGTGGCTCAACGGGACTTCAACCATGGGGTGATCGGGGAACACCCGCGCGATCTCTCGGCGGAACGACTTGTCCATCCCATAGTCGTCGTCGGCGTGCAGGAAGCCCCCCTGCTCGAGCCAGCGCCGCAGCCGTTTGACCTCTTCGTCCGAGAAATGGACGTTCCCGTGACCCGTCATGAAGAGGTAAGGAACGTCCCACAGCTCGGGGCCGGTGAGCGTCACGACGCGCTCGCGCTCCGCGACGGGAAGCGCCGTGCGCTGGCGCAGCGCCGCAAGGAGGTTCGGCAGCGCGGAGGGGCCAGCGTACCAATCGCCGCCGCCGTCGTAATGCAACCGACCGATCGTTAGACTGGCAGAGTGCGGAGTGCGGAATGCGGAATGCGGAATGGAAGGGCGGGCGTCGACTCTGCATTCCGCACTCCACATTCCGTACTCGCCGCCGTCGGCGATGGGCAGCCAGAGTGCGAACAAGATGACCGCAGGAGCTTTCACAGCTCGTTGACCAGTCGGTACGCGGTATTTCTCGTGATCCCCGTCTCCGCGGCGAGCTGCTCGGCCACGTCGCGGCGCGTCATGCCCTGCGCCAGGAGCGCGCGGGCGCGCTCCTTGGGGTCGGGGGCAGCGGCGCGCTCTTCCCGGGCCGGTTTACCCGTACCCGCCACCATCACGGTCACTTCGCCGCGGGCCGGCGCCTCGGCGTAGTAACCCGCGAGCTCGGCCAGGGTCCCGGCGCGGGTCTCTTCGAACAATTTAGTCAGCTCCCGCGCCACCGCGGCGGGGCGCTCCGCGCCGCACGCGGCCGCGAGATCCTCGAGCAGCTCGGCGACCCGCGGCGGCGCCTCGAACAGCACGACGGTCCATTCGCTCTTCGACACCACGTCGAGCAGGCGCCGCCGCTCCGCCCCTTTTCGCGGGATGAACCCCAGAAACAGGTAGCGATCGGCGCCGAGGCCCGAGACCGACAGGGCGGCCGCGACGGCGGTGGGCCCGGGCACGGTCACTACGGGGATGTCGCGCTCGCGCGCGGCGGCCACCAGCAGCGCGCCTGGGTCGCTCACCGTCGGCGTCCCAGCGTCCGTCACGAGCGCCACGTCTTTGCCGGTCGCCAACAGGCGCAGGATGCGGCGCAGTGCGGTGTCGCTCGAATGCGCGTGGAAGCTGATGAGCTCGGCGCGCGAGCCGATGTGGGCGAGCAGCGGTTTGGTGTGGCGGGTGTCCTCGGCCGCGACGGCGGCGGCCCGGGTCAACGTGGCGGCCGCGCGCGGAGAGAGGTCCTCGAGGTTGCCGAGCGGCGTCGCCACGACGTACAGGGTGCCGGCCATTTCACCACGACACCGGCCACGGCAGGCGACCGTAGTAGCCCGCCGATTGCAGCACGTAGCGGTGCTCGCGCGTGGCCTCGCGCAGGATCTTGGGCGCGGTCCCGGGCATCATCACCTCCACGCCCTCGAGCAGCTGCAGCGACCAGTCCGTAAGCGCGTTCGAAAGTTCCTCCGGCTGCACCACGGAGTCCGGGGTATCCGTCCCGCGCGGTGCCGAGAGGATCGCGATCGCCTTGTGGGCGTCCACGATGCCCGCGCTCACTTTTTGAGCCCGGCGCTTCGCCTCGCCCGGAAATTCCTTGTCCACCTCGTCCACGATACGCCAGTACAGCTCGCGGTAGGTATTGATGAGCGCGTTGGGGGCCTGCTGCGGCAGATCGGCGACGTAGGGGAACACGGCCGCCGTGAGCACGGGCGTTTGCCCGCCGGCGCCGGGATGGAACTGCGACTCGAGAAATTTGGGAATAGCCATTACGTCCGGTTTGTCGCAGAAGTAGCCGCTGGCGTAGCGTCCGGCGTCGAACCGCACGTACGACACCCGCGCGTTCGATGTCAGCTCGAGGATGCCGCTGGTCTTGTCCCGCGCGAACCCCGCGAAGAACGCGCCCGGCTGCGCCGAGTCGACGGTGCGCATCTCGACCGGGGCCGCGCACGATTGATACATCCAGGCGAGCTGCTCCATCGGTGCGGCCGAGTAGGCGAGCTCGCCGCGCTCGACTTCCGCGCGCATCCGCTTGAGCGCCTCCGTGATGGTGATGACCTGCCGTCCGGTGGTGTGCAGGGACGCGGCGTTCACGGCCTCGCCTTTGCGGAAGAACAGCAGCAGACATTCCTCCGGCAAGTAGGCCGTGATGTAGCCGTCCACGCGGCCGTCGCGGTCGCGCTTTCCAAAGGCGAGGAGGTTGTCGAGGTGGACGAATGCGAGGCGGGTCCGATGAATCAGCCGGTTCACCTGCGGGAACGTCAGGTCCGCGAGGCGAACCGGCGAATTCATCAGGCGAGCGGTGCTCGCGCGCATGGTCCTCCGGGGAGGATGCTACGACAGATGCTGCTGGATCTTCTGCTCGAAGACCGGCTTCGGGTACGCGCCCACCAGCGTATCCACGTGCCGCCCGTCCTTGAAGAATAGAATACTCGGAATCGAGCGAACGTTAAAGCGCATCGCCGTCTTCTGGTTGGCGTCCACATCCAGCTTGGCCACCTTCAGCTTGCCCTGATACTCCCCGGCCAGCTGGTCCAGGATGGGCGCCACCATGTGACACGGCCCGCACCACGTCGCCCAGAAGTCCACGATCGTGAGCCCCTGGTGCTGTTCCACCTCCAACACGAACGTGGCGTCCGTAACGGCCGTGAAGTTTTCCGCTGCCATATCCTTCCACTCCCTCTCGTGCAGTCGTTATGTTGACGGCGTCATGACCGACTCACGCACCCGCGTCGCCCATATCGGCATCGCCGTAGCGTCCATCGACGCCGCCCTCGGCTTTTATCGGGACGTCCTTGGCCTCGAGCCGGGGCACCCCGAAACGGCCGACGGTGCAACGATCGTCGGTCTGCCTCTGGGCGACGTCCAGGTCGAGCTCCTCGAGCCCCGCGATCCGGACGGCCCGGTGGCGAAATTTCTCGCCCGGCGCGGGCCGGGCATCCATCATGTCTGCTACCGCGTGCCGGATCTGGACCGGGCGCTTGAGCGCTGCCGGGCGGCGGGGTATCGTCTGATCGACGAGGTGCCGCGGCGTGGCACCGGCGGTCGGCGCATCGCGTTCGTGCATCCGAAGACGACGGCCGGCATCTTGGTGGAGCTGACCGAGTAGAAACACGGGACGGGCTCCCCAAGTTCCCGCGACGTCAACTCTTGCACGGCGACGCCGGGTTCGGGATGTTCGCGAGATCGGTGCCGACCACCAGCCAGCGGCCGCCCTTCGTGAGCGCGACCTCGATCGGCACGACGACCGTGCACGACGTCGAGCGCTGCAGCTCCACGCGGAACACGCGGCGGTCTGGTTTGTTCGGCACCGGGAGCGGGCCCTCGATGACGCGGTACCCGACGTGGTTCAGATAAATCTGGAGGACGGTGAGCCGCTGGTTCACGTCCGAGCTCTTCATGTGGTCGGCGGCGGCCCCGCGCTCGCTGCCCCACAGCTCTTTCATGCGCCCGAGGTCGTTCGCCTTCACCGCCGACATGAACTGCGCGAGCGTCTCCTGAGGCGACTGTGGCGCGAGCTTCCCCGGGCCGGCTCCCCCACCGCACGCAAGGCAGCCCAGCGCGACGAGCACGGTCAGTCGTGGTCTCACGGACGTTCCTCGAGTGTGGGCGGAGTGAACCGAAGGTAAGACGGCATGCGGCTCTACGTCAACATTGATCACGTCGCGACGGTGCGCGAAGCGCGCCGCACCGACGAGCCCGACCCGGTGCGCGCCGCGGCGGCGGCCGAGCAGGGCGGCGCCGATGGCATCACCGTGCACCTGCGCGAGGACCGCCGCCACATCCAGGACGCCGACGTCCGCGCGCTGCGCGCGGCCGTGCGGACCGTGCTGAACCTCGAGCTCGGCGCGGCCCCCGAAATCGTGCGGATCGCCTGCCGCCTCAAACCGTTTCAGGCGACGCTCGTGCCCGAGCGACGTCGGGAGATCACGACCGAAGGTGGCCTCGCGCTCGCCGGCGCGAGCCGCAACATCCGCGCGGCCATCGACCGCCTCACCGCCGCCGGCATCCGCGTCAGCCTCTTCATCGACCCCGACCCGGCGACCATCGATCGCGCCGCCGCACTCGGTGTGCCTGCGGTCGAGCTGCACACCGGCCGGTACGCCCGCTCCTGGCGGAAGAGCGATGCCGCGCTGCGCACGCTCGCGCGCGCCGCCGCCCACGCCCGCGGGCGCGGCCTCGCCGTGCACGCGGGGCACGGCCTGACCTACGACAACGTCCGGCCCGTCGCCGCCATCCGGGACATCGAGGAGCTCAACATCGGGCATTCGATCGTGAGCAATGCGATCTTCCTGGGCATCGAAGCAGCGGTGCGGCGCATGCGGCAGTTGGTCGATGAGGCCGCGAAGCCTTAGCTTGGTAGCCCTATGACCGAGTCCCCCAAGCCGCTCGGCATGTCGGACTTCTTCGCCCTCGAGGCGGGGGAGTATCTCGAGCGGCTCGACGGCCTGTTGGCCAAGGGCGACAATCCCAGCGCCGACGAGATCGTGCGGCTGGCGCGCGCGCTGCGCGGCAGCGCCCTCATGGCGAATCAGCACGCGATCGCGCGCACCGCCGGCGGGCTCGAAGCCCTGGCGCGGGCGGTGCGCGAGGGACGCCGCGCCTGGGATCCGCAAACCCAGCAACTGGCCCTGCGCGGTGTGGACGCCTTGAAGATCTTCGTGCGTCGGGCGGGCAGCTGGACCGATGCCGACACGGCCAAGGCCGAGGCGCTGGCCGCGGAGCTCGAGCAGGTCGCCGGGCGGCCGTCCGCCCAGATCCGCGCGGCGGAAGCCATCGGACTCGACGCGGGCGCGCGGGCATTCGTGGCGCGCGAGGGCGCGGCGATCGCCGGCGCGCTGGAGCGCGCGGCGCAGGCGCTGCGGGCCAACCCGCGGGCGCACGACCCGCTCCAGCACGTCATGCGCGCGCTCCAGCCGCTGCGCGGCCTCGCGGCGCTCGCCGACCTGCCGCCGCTGCCCGACCTGCTCGAAGGCATCGAGCGCGCCATCGCCGAGCTGTCGCGCTCGGGGCTCCAGCCCCCGGCCAACGTGGGTGAATTGTTCCAGATCGCCGGCGGCGCCATCGCGCGGGCCGCGCGGGAAGTCGCCGAGCGCGGCCGACCCGACCCGGAAGGGGCCGACTTCCGGCAGTTCGCCGGGCTGTTGGTGAAGTTCATGGAGAGCGAGCCCGACGCCGTCTCGATCGGATCGCTCTACTACAACGATTCCGGCCCGCACATCGTGTCGCGCGGCGTTCCGGCGGCGCGCCCGTCCACGCTCGGCAAGCTGGAGCTGGTGAGCCACGGCGAACACCTGCGCCAGGCGGCGGACTCGCTCGAGCGCGCGCCCTCCGCCACGCAGCGCGAGCTGCGCGCCCACACGCTGGGCACCACCTTCCGCGCGCTCGCGAACGCCGGCGGTGGCGTGCTCGCCGACCGCGTGGCTCAGTTCGCGGTCGCCGCGCGCGAAGCGGTGGCGTCGGGGATTGCCGTGAGCAGTGCGGCCGCGTTCGCCGCCGAGCTGCGGCGCGCCGGCGATCTCCTGGCCGGCTCAGGCACCGGTGACGAGGAAGCGCTCGCGACCGAGCTCGACTCCCTGACTGCCGCGCTCCGGACCATCCAGCCGGGTGCCCCCGCTCCCGCTGCCGCTGCTCCCGTTCCTCGTCCCGCGCCAGCGCCGCCGCCCGCACCGCCGCGCGCTGCAACACCCGCGGCTCCAGTGGCGAAGGCCCCGCCCGCCCCCGCTGCTGCGCCCGTTTCCCCGCAGCGGGCCGACCAGGCGACACCCGAAACCCCCGACCTCGTCGGGTCGTGGGCCGCCTACCAGCGCCTGGGGGCGGGCGGGTTCGGCACGGCGTCGCTCGCGGAGCTCGTCGCCGGCGAGCGCGTGCCGGCAGCGCCTGCTCCCGGCTCCCGGCTCCCCGCTCCCACGCCGGCGTCGGCCGAGCCGGCGGCCGTGGACGTGCGCACCCTGTTGTATCGCGGCGACCGCGCGCTCCGCCGGGCCCAGGAGCTGCGCGCAGCCGCGAAGCAGGCGTCGGGCGACGCGCTCCGTGAGCTCGTCGACGAAGTCTGCGACCTCGTTGCCCTCGCCCTCGAGCCCAGCCCCTAGTCGCGCTTCAGCCTCCCGCTGGAGGCAGGCGTGGCTCTTGGGGCTGGTGGTCACGCTCGGCCTCCTCGCCTGGGCGCTCCACGGCGTGGACGCCCGTGCGTTGCTCGATCACCTGCGGCGCGCAAACCCCTGGCTCATGCTGGCGACGATCACGCTCGCCACCGGCGTGTTCCCAATCCGGGCGATTCGTTGGCGGCTGATGCTGCGTGACGCGAGCGGCGCGCCGCTGCCGCTCGGTCCCCTATGGCATGCCACGGCCATAGGATTCATGGCCAACAATCTGCTCCCGGTGCGGGCGGGGGAGCTGGCCCGCGCCTATGCCGCGCGGCAGGGGGCTGGGGTGCGGTTCACGACGGCGCTGGCGTCGATCGCGGTGGAACGGGTGTTCGACGGCTTGACGCTGGTCGCCCTGTTCACGCTGGCTCTCCTCGCCCCCTCGTTTCCCCGCGATGCGACGATTGGAGGCGTGCGGCTCGCGGGGCTGGCGAGGGCGGGCGCCGCATTGTTCGCGGGGGTACTCGTAATCGGCCTGCTCGTGGTGCACCGCCCCGCCCCTTGGATCGCGCTGTTGGCCCGCGTCGCGCAGGCAGTGCTTCCGGCGCGTCTCGCGGATCGCGTCACCCACCTCGCCGAAGGCCTGGTCGCAGGACTCGACGTCCTGAAGAGCCCAGGCCGCCTCCTCGGCGTGGCCGCATGGTCGCTGGTCTTATGGCTCGTGAACGCGGCGGCGTTTGCCGCGTGCTTCCGAGCGTTCGGGCTGCCGGTGCCGCCGGAGGCGGCGCTGGTGCTGCAGGGCGTCGTCGGATTCGGGGTCGCGTTGCCGTCGTCCCCGGCCTTCGTGGGCGTGTTCGAGGCCGCGGCGCGCGGCACGCTGGCGCTATACGGGGTGGACGCGACCCGCGCGGTGAGCTACGCGGTGGCCTACCATGTCGGCACGTTCATTCCGATCACGTTGCTCGGGCTCGCGTCGCTCTCGCGCATGCGTCTGCACCTCGCCGAGCTGCGCAGCGCGCCGGCGGAGGACTGAGCGGTGGATCGGGTCCGGATCGCCGCGCACGCCAAGCTCAATCTCCTGCTGCGCATTCTCGCGCGCGAAGCGCCGGCCGGGTATCACCAGATCGAGACGGCGTTCGCCCTGCTCGAGCTGGCGGACGAGCTGATCGTGACACGCACGGCCGGCGGCGAAGTCGGGTTAACGGTGCATGGACCCGACCTCGGGCCGCCGGAGCAGAATCTCGCGGTGCGTGCCGCCCGCGCCGTCCTGGAAGCGATCGGGCACAAGTTCGGCATCACCATCGAGCTGACCAAGCGGATCCCCGTGCAAGCCGGTCTGGGCGGTGGATCGAGCGACGCGGCAGCCGCGCTGCACGCGGTCAACGCGCTCGCGGCCAACGCGGTCCCCCGTCACGAGCTGCTCCACTTCGCCACGCGGCTCGGAGCCGATGTGGCCTTCTTCGCGAGCGGTGCGCCGGCGGCGCTGGCGTGGGGACGGGGCGAGCGGCTGCTCCGACTCCCTGCCCCGCCGGCCGCGCCCGTGCTCGTGGCCCTGGCGCTGCCGCCGCTCGCCGTCGCCACGCCCGACGCGTACGGCTGGTGGGACGACATGCATCCCGAGCCCGCGGCGCGCGGTCCGCTGCTGCTCGACGCCGACGCGTTCACCGGGTGGGGCAGCATCGGGCGACTGGGCGGCAACGACTTCGAGATTCCCGTCTTCGGAAAGCATCCGCCGCTGCGCGCGCTGTACGAGCGACTGGCCGGAACCCATCCCAATTGGGTGCGGCTGTGCGGTTCGGGAAGCGCCGTGGCCGCGGTGTACGCGAACGAAGCGCTGCGGGACGATGCCGCCATGGTGCTGGGTGAGAAGCATCAGCGGCTGATCAAGACGGCCACCAGGTCGCTGGCGGCACCCGGGCCCGAGGCAGCTTAGGCGAAACGGGGCGCGGACCGACCGGTCAACCTGTGGCGGACGCGCCGCTGAATGCGGTGCAGCGCACTCAACACCCGCATCGCGCCGACCAGGGCGCGGGGCGGCGCATCGACTGGGGCATCGGGCACGCCGGCGATGTTGCGGCGCTTCGCGTGGAGGCGGCACGCCTCCCAATCGAACTGCCAAATGTCGTCGAGCCAGAATTTCCGCACACCGTGCTCCTGGAAGCACCGCAGCACCTCGAAATCGTACCAGTGGTATTGCTCCTGAGTGACGGTGCGCATGTCGATCCCCGCGTCCTCCCACCCCCGGAACCACTCGGCGCGACTGGGCTCCAGCCGGCCCGCGCCGGTGAAGTCGACGTGCATGGCATAGCGCAGGCGGCGTTTGAAGACCCAGGGACAGGTGCCGCGGACGTTCTCGAGCACGCTGTACCAGCGCAGCTTGGCCGCGAGAGCCGCGGGCCGCAGGGCGGAATAGTGGAGCACCGCGATGTCGTCGAGCATCAGGCGGCGTGCGTAGTCCGGAATGGGAACCCGGACGCTGTGCATGTCGCGCGGCGCGTGCTCCACGTCATCGTCCACATATCCCAGGGGCGTGAGCCGGTCATGCCGCATGCACTGGTCGGCTGTCTCGCACAGATCGACCCGCTCGAAGCACACGATGGTGCCGGGCCGGGCGGCGAGCATCGCTCGCCAGCTCTCAGTATCCACGGCGTTGGCGGCGAGGATCTCGTCGGCATCGAGCGCCAGGATGACGCGCGGTGGGGGCACCATAGCGCGCGCGTGGCGGAGCAGCAGGAGCTGGCGGTCGCGCTCGTTGAATTCGTCGGTCGGGTTGTCGATGACGCGGACCTTGGGAAATCGGCTGCAGATGGCGCGGCTCTCGTCGGTCGAGCGCTGGTCGGCGACGACGATGTGGTCCGCGAAGCGGCTGGTGACCGACAGGAACCGCTCGAGGATCCACGCCTCGTTGCGGACCGGCGTGACCACGACGATGCGGACAGGTTCGGACACGGTGGTACGATACGACGGCATGAGGGTTTGCGACACCGGAACCGGATTCGCATACTCCCGCCGTGAACCTCGCCGAGTTCCAGGCCGTCGCCGACGAGGGGTGGCGCCGAGTCAGCGACACTCCCGGCTACCTCGCCGAGCGGGAGGCGCGCTTCTTGATGCTCGCCGCCGCCGGCGCGCCCGCCGACGGCGCGATCATTGAAATCGGGAGCTTCAAGGGCCGCTCCACGGTCGGCCTCGCCTATGTGGCACAGCGCTACGAACTAGGGAAGGTGGTCGCGATCGACCCGCACACGGCACCCTCCACCACCGATCCGGAACTCGGCGCCCAGCGGTCGTCGTACGACGAGTTCCAGGAGAACGTGCGCCGGGCGGGAGTGGTGGATGCGGTGGATTGCCGCCGCGCCTTCTCGCATCAGGTGGCGCGTGACTGGACCCGACCGCTCCGGCTGCTCTGGATCGACGGCGACCACGTGTACGAATCCGTGAAGCAGGACCTCGCGCTGTTTCGCCGCCACCTGGCACCCGGTGCCATCGTGGCCCGCCGGCTGCTTCAAGTCGATCGGCTGGGCGCAGTACCGGCCGACGGACGGACGCGCCTGGCGATTCCGCTGGCGTCGGCGGCGCCTCGCCGCGGCCGCGCGCCGTCTCATTCCGGTGGCGCAGGCGGGCTGGGTGACGAGCGGGCTCGGCTGGTGGCGCCACAAGCTGTGGTGACGCCTGCTGCCGCATGGCCCGGTCGATCCCGCCCGCTGGGCCGCACAGGTGGCGATCGAGTAGCGGCCCCGGACCCGGCCCTCGATATTGTGGTAGACGACGGATGCGAGGAGGGCCGATGCCGGAGCAGCTGGTGGGGACCGTGGTCCACTATTTCAAAGGACCGAGCGTCGCCGTCGTGCGCCTGACCGACGGCACGCTGGCGGTGGGGGACCGCATTCGTTTTCACGGCCACACGACCGACTTCACCGAGCAGATCGGCTCGATGGAAGTGAACCATCAGAAAGTCCCGCAGGCCAAGGCCGGTGACGAGGTCGCCATTCAGGTGGCCGACCGCACGCGCCAGCACGATCAGGTTTTCAAGGTGACCCCATGAACGAAGAAGCGTTCAATTTGTCCGTCCGCAAGTTTCTCAAGGACTTCGGCGTCACGGCGCAGCGCGAGATCGAGAAGAGCGTCGATGCGGCGTTGAAGGCCGGCAAGCTCAAGGGGACCGAGACCCTCAAGGCACGGGCCCGGCTCGAGATCCAGGGGTTGCCGACGAACCTGGTGATCGAGCATGACATCACGCTGGCGTAGCGGCGGTATGCGGCCACTCATCCCTGCGGTGGTGGTGCTCGCCTACGCGTGCGGGTCCTCGAATCCGGAGCCGGTTTCGACCCCCACGCCCGCTCCGGATTCCGCGGCGCTGGCGCGCGCCGCGCTGCGCGCGTCGATCAGCGCCCGCGAGCAGTACTACGATATCGATGGGTCGAGCGCCGGCGCGCTGCGGAACCAGATCCGGCGGCTCGGCCCCAAGGACGAGAGCGGCAAGTCGCAGGACGCGTTGACCGTGTGGAACCTCGAGTGGGGCTACGGCACGTTGCAACGCGGGGACAGCTGCGTGCTACGGGACGTGAAAGTCACGCTCGACGTCTCCGTGACCCTGCCCCGCTGGAAGCCGCCGGCGACCGCATCGCCCGGACTGCTGAAGACGTGGCAGGCATACTTGAAGGCGGTCCGGCTGCATGAGGCGGGACACCGCACGATCGCCGAGCGCAACGCGCGCGAGGTGATGGCCGCGCTCATGCCGCTGCGCGGGACGAATTGCGACAAGCTGTCGGGTGAGGCGACGCGCCTGGCGGAGCAGATCGTGGCGGATGGCCGGGCGCGCAACCGCGCGTACGACATACAGACGAAGCATGGGCAGACGCAGGGGGTGGAGCTGGAGCCGTGAGCGGCCCGCGTTAACGCAGAAGCCCCCGAGAGGCCCTAGCAAGACCCTCGGGGGCTTAGCGCTCACTCGCCGAGGCGAGCGAGAGCCTCGCTTCGCTTGTGGCCGTCGTGTTGACTCACGGCCCCACCTCCTCGGGTGGTGTTCGGCACTACCGTACAACGCCAACTCAGTCCGCGCCACTGTGGTGGGCGCGCAACGCCGCCATTGGGGAGCTTAGGCTCGGCAAGAACGCCTGACCCCGGACGTCGTGTAGGGGCGCAGCATGCTGCGCCCCTACGTCTTAGCGGGCCACAAGGTAGATTCTTGCGTCGCGCTGGCCCCTCGTCCAACGGCAGGACACCAGACTTTGGATCTGGGTATGGTGGTTCGAATCCACCGGGGCCAATTCCCTTCTCTGCACCGCCTTCACCCGCTCGAGGTGCACCGATGGATTTTCGAGTGACCCGGACGATGGCCTTCCTGGTGCTCCTTACGCGGGCGTTGGAAGCCCAGAGTTCCCAGACGGGGTTTTTAGACCGACGCGTGTCCGTGGCGGGCCAGCCTCACCACTACCAGGTGTTCGTCCCCTTCACCTATACGCCGTCACAGCGCTGGCCCGTCATTCTCTTCTTGCACGGCGCCGGTGAGCGCGGCGACGACGGTCTCCTGCCGACCCAAGTGGGCTTGGGCGCCGCCGTCCGGCAGAATGCCACCCGGTTCCCCGCCATCATCGTCTTCCCACAGCTGCCGGCGGAGTCGCTCTGGGCGGGGGTACCCGCGCAAGTCGCCATGGCTGCGCTCGAGCAAGTGAGCCGAGAGTTCCAAGTCGACTCCGACCGCGTGTATCTCACGGGCCTGTCCATGGGCGGCAATGGGGTGTGGTACCTCGCGTATCGCTATCCGTCCCGCTTTGCGGCCCTCGTCCCGATCTGCGGTTTCGTCACGGCGTTCTTTCCTACGGCCCGCCCGTTCACACCGGTCGTTCCCGCAGATAGCGGCCCACCCTTCGACGCTCTGGCTCGTCAGCTGCGGCGCGTCCCGACCTGGATTGTCCATGGTGAGATCGACGGGGCGGTTCCGGTGGAACAGTCGCGTCAGGCCGCGGCAGCCTTGAAGGCCGTCGGCGCTCCCGTGCAGTATTTCGAGGTACTGGGGACGAATCACAACGTGTGGGACGCGGCATACGGGTCGCCGGCGCTCGTGAGTTGGCTCTTGGCGCAACGCAGGTCGCGCTGATTCCACTGAGACCAATTCTGACACTATGACCGACGACCTCACTCGACGTGACTTCGTGACGGCCGCGAGCGCTGTGGCCGGTGCTGCCCTCTGGCCCGCCGCGCACGCCGCCGACCGGGCTCCCGCGCGCACCGCCGACGGCCCTGTCGTGCTGTTCCAGGGAGACTCGATCACCGATTGCGGGCGCGATCGCAAACTGCCAGACCCGAACGCGGCCAGCGCCCTCGGCTCGGGCTACCCACTGCTCGTCGCCGCGGCCGCGCTCGCGGCTCACCCCGATCGCGCGCTGCGGTTCTACAATCGCGGCGTCAGCGGCAACAAGGTCCCGGACCTCGCAGCCCGCTGGGCCACCGACACTGTGGCCCTAGCGCCGGACGTGCTGAGCATCCTGATCGGCGTGAACGACTTCTGGCACAAGCTGAGCAACGGCTATACCGGCACCGTCGAGGACTACGAGCACCAATACACGGCCCTGCTCGATGACACCCGGCGAGCCCTGCCGCGCACGCGGATCATGGTGCTCGAGCCGTTCGTGCTGCACTGCGGCGCGGTGGACAATCGCTGGTTCCCCGAATTCGACCAGCGTCGCGCCGCGGCCGAGCGCGTCGCCCGCCATGCGGGAGCGACCTTCGTCCCGCTCCAGCAGATGTTCGACGACTTGGCGCACAAGAGCACGCCGCAGTACTGGGCCGCTGACGGGGTCCATCCCACGCCCGCGGGACACGGCGTCATCGCGGAGCGGTGGCGCCGCGCGGCGAAGCTTTGAGACCGATCGTCGCGGCCGCGCTCGCCCTGCTCGCTGACGCCGCGCCGCTCGCGGCTCAGGGCACGGCGCTCGACGCCTTCCACGGCAACATCGCGGCCATTCACGCGCGCAATCGCGCCGCCTACCTCTCGTACTACTTGCACACACCGACCCTTGCACGCGTCGGCCCCGAGGGGCTCCGCGAGGGTTACGACTCCTTTGCCGCGGGAGTGGGCGCGTCCTGGCCCGACACGCTGGTCGCGACGCATTTCCGCGTCGTCCCGGTGACCCCCGACGTGGCCTACGGCGTGTACCGCTACCGCGTGGTGGACTCGAGTGGCAGCGTGCGCGGCGTGAGTGAGCGCCTGCTCGTCCGGACGTCCACCGGGTGGAAGATCGCGGTGACGACCGCCTTCCCGACGCCCGACGCCACGCCCCCGCCGATCGCGATCGTCGGCGCCACGCTCGTGGACGGCACCGGCGCGACGCCGGTAAAGAACGCGGTGGTCGTGATGCGCGAGGGCCGGATCGCCTGCGCCGGGCCGCGGGCCACCTGCCAGGTGCCCGCCGACGCCGATACGGTGAGCGCCGTCGGCAAATGGCTCATCCCGGGATTGATCGACACCCACGTGCACTTCTCCCAGACGGGCTGGGTCGACGGACGACCCGACGCGCTGGACCTGCGGGACCGCTACCCCTACGAGACCGTCGAGGCGGACCTGCACGCGAGACCTGAACGGTTTTTCCGCTCGTACATGTGCAGCGGCGTCACCTCGGTCTTCGACGTGGGAGGCTACCCCTGGACGCTGGAGCTCCAGGCGCGGACGGCTCGGAGCACGACGGCACCACGCGTGCTGGCCGCCGGGTCGCTCCTCTCGACCATCGATTTCTGGCTGAACCTGCCCGACCAGCGCCAGTTCATTTATATGGCGGACGAGGCCACGGTGCGGCAGGCGGTACGCGCGCACAAGACCTGGGGGGCCGCGGCTATCAAGGTGTGGTACATCATGCCGCCCCAGCCACCCGACACCGTGCGGATCTCGACCCTGATGCGCGCTGCCGGAGACGAGGCGCGCAAAGTCGGGCTGCCGCTCATCGTACACGCGACGGGGCTGTGGGAAGCGAAGGACGCGCTCCGCGCCGGGGCGCGCGTGCTGGTGCACTCTGTCTGGTCGGCTCCCGTGGATGACGAGTTCCTGACCCTCGCGCGGCGGCAGGGAACGACCTATGTCCCGACTCTGACCGTGCCCGACGGCTACCGCCAGGTGGCGGCCCGGCGGTTCGCCCGCGATCGTCAGCCGCTGGCCTGCGTCGACCCCACGACGCGAGCCAAGGCACTGGCCACCGACACGGTGGCGCTCGCGCAGCGCCCCAGCGACTCCCTGCTCGTGGCGCGAACGGCACGGACCGCCCGATCGCTCGCACAAGCCCAGGCGAACCTCAAGCGGGTGCACGATGCCGGCATCCCCGTCGCCCTCGGCACCGATGCCGGGAACCCGCTGACCTTGCACGGCGCATCGGTGTTCATGGAGCTCGAGGCGATGCAGGCCTCGGGCCTCACGCCGCGCGACGTGCTCGTCGCGGCGACCGCGAACGCGGCTCGCGCCCTCGGGCTCGACAGCACGGGCACGGTTGCCGCGGGCGCCACGGCCGACCTGGTCGTGCTCGACGCCGATCCACTCACCGACATCCGCAACGTCCGGCAGATCGCACTGGTGGTGCGCCGGGGTGAGGTTTACACCCGGCACGAGCTGGAATACTAGAGCGGGGCGTCGCATGGTTGGTGTCGCGCGCGCGCAACACCTCGACTCGCGGCCACTTGCGCGAGCGGCAATTCGGCTGCCAACGTAAGAAGTGCTTCGCCGCCTCTTGTTTGTTCCCTTCGTGTACCTCAGCTGCAGCGGCCCAACGGAGTCGCGGCCTCCGCGCAACCCCGCGCCACCGAGGCTGGCCTTCACGGCGCAGCCCGCAACGGCGCAGGGCGCTCAACCGATCAGCCCCGCGGTCCGGGTCGCCATTCAGGACTCTGCAGGTAACCCGATGACGAGTGCCACGAATTCAGTGATTGTGAGCCTTATCGCCATCCGGGGCGCGGGACGGCTGGCGGGAACGACTAGCGTTACGGCAGTAAGCGGAGTCGCGACCTTCACGGATCTCTCCATCAATCGCCCCGGGAGGTACCTGCTTGAGGCCGAGGTGCCGGGCATGCAGACCGGCCAGAGTGCGACGTTCGCGATTCAGTTGACGTTCGTCACGATCACCGCTGGCGACAGCCACACGTGCGGCGTGACGATGACGGGGGCCGCCTACTGCTGGGGCTTCAACGGCAGCGGTCGCCTCGGCGACGACACCGCGTATGTGTGGCGCAGCCCCGGGCCGGTCGCAGGAGGAATCAGCTTTACCTCGGTGAGCGCCGGCCTCGATCATTCCTGCGGGGTGACTCCCGGTGGCGCCGCCTATTGTTGGGGCGCGAATGTCTACGGGCAGCTTGGCGATGGGACCAATGCCGCGCACACACGGCCGACACGTGTCTCGGGCGGGCAGATTTTCGCCGACGTCAGTGCTGGGTTCGAGCATACCTGCGGGCTGACCTCCGGCGGCGCCGTTTACTGCTGGGGTCGCAATCTCTACGGCGAGCTCGGCGACAGCTCGACGACCGACCGCCCGGCCCCAACTCCCGTCTCGGGCGCCCTCACCTTCAGCGCCGTGAGCGCCGGGGTCGACCATACGTGCGGCGTGACGTCGGGAGGCGCCGCGTATTGCTGGGGCCGCAATCGCTTCGGCCGGTTGGGTGACAGCACCGACACCGACCGTCTCAGCCCCACGCTGGTCGCCGGCGGGCTGAGCTTCACCGCCGTGACCAGCGGCGGCTTTCACACGTGTGGGCTGACGAGCAGCGGCGCCGCCTATTGCTGGGGGTCGACGGGCTGGGGCCAGCTTGGCGACGGCCAAAATGGGGGTGCGACCGACCAGTGGGCCCCAGCACCCGTCTCGGGTGGGCTGAGCTTCCTGGCGGTGACCGCCGCCGCTTTTCACTCCTGCGGGTTGGCGACCGACCACACTGTCTACTGCTGGGGCTCGAATGGCTATGGTCAGATCGGAGACGGCAGCGGATTCGATCGGCTGGTGCCGTTCCCCGTCTCCGGTGCGCTTAGTTTCGCGGCTCTCGATGCAGGGTGGATGCACACCTGCGCGCGGCAGACTGACGGTGCGGTGTATTGCTGGGGCTTTAGTGGCAACGGGCAGGTCGGATCCGGCACGGAGAGCATGACGACCCCCGTTCCGGTCCAGGTCGTTCAGTGAGCGCGCGCGCCGCCTGCGGATGAGTCAGCCTGAAGATTCCACCGCAAGCTGACAAACCAACCTTTTTCGAAACGAGGTCCCACGCGTATGCGTTTGACCGCACGTCCGCTTGTTGCCTGCGCTCTCGGTGTCCTATTACTCGCCGCCGCCCCTTCCTCTACCGACGACCTCCGCGGCTTCACGGCTGCATCCGCCAAGGCCCAGCGCGAATGGGAGGCCAAGTTCCGCGCGATCCCGTCCCCCGACTCGCTGCGTGCGTACATGCGTCGCCTGTCGGCGCGCCCGCATCACGTCGGCTCGCCGTACGACAAGGACAACGCCGAATGGCTCCTCGCCAAGTTCAAGAGCTTCGGGCTGGACGCGCACATCGAGACGTTCGACGTGCTCTTCCCCACCCCCACCGAGCGGGTGGTGGAGCTCGTCGCGCCCACGAAGTTCGTGGCGAAGCTGCAGGAGCCGGTGGTGCCGGGCGACCCCACCTCCGGGCAGAAAGCGGAGCAGCTGCCGACCTATAACGCGTATTCGGTCGACGGCGACGTCACCGCCCCGCTCGTGTACGTGAACTACGGCGTGCCGGCGGACTATGAGCGGCTGGAGCGGCTGGGCGTGTCGGTCAAAGGGGCGATCGTGATCGCGCGCTACTTCGGGTCGTGGCGCGGCATCAAGCCCAAGGTGGCCGCGGAGCACGGCGCCGTCGGCTGTATCATCTACTCGGATCCCCGGGAGGACGGCTACACCAAGGGCGACGTTTATCCGCAAGGTCCCTGGCGTCCCAGGGACGGAGTGCAGCGCGGCAGCGTCATGGACATGCCGCTTTATCCAGGCGACCCGCTCACGCCCGGGGTGGGAGCCACCAAGGACGCGAAGCGGCTCGCGGTGAGCGAGGCGCCCACCATCACCAAGATCCCTGTACTGCCCATCTCGTACGGCGACGCGCAGCCGTTGCTCGCGGCCCTGCGCGGCCCCACGGCGCCGGCGGAGTGGCGCGGCGGGCTCGGCATCACCTATCACGTGGGCCCCGGACCCGCCAAGGTGCACCTGCGCGTGAAGTCCGACTGGAGCTTGAAGACGCTGTACGACGTGATCGCGCGCATTCCCGGGGCGACCGCGCCCGACGAGTGGGTGCTCCGCGGCAACCATCACGACGCCTGGGTGAACGGCGCCGAGGACCCGATCTCGGGCCTGGTGCCGCTGCTCGAAGAGGCGCGCGCGTACGGGCAGCTGCTGAAGCAGGGTTGGAAGCCGCGCCGCACCATCATCTACGCGGCCTGGGATGGTGAAGAGCCCGCGCTGCTCGGCTCGACCGAGTGGGTCGAGGCCCACGCCGACGAGCTGGGCGCGAAGGCCGTGGCCTACCTGAACAGCGACACCAACAACCGGGGCTACCTGGATGTCGGTGGCTCGCACACGCTCGAAGCCTTCATCAATGACGTGGCACGCGAAATCGATGATCCCGAGACCAAGCTCACCGCCTGGAAGCGGGCCCAGCTCCGCGCCATCGCCGACGCGAGCACGGCCGACCTCCGGCAGGAGGCCCGGCAGCGGGCCGACCTGCGCATCGATGCGCTCGGATCCGGCTCGGACTTCACGCCGTTCCTGCAGCACATCGGGGTCGCGACCTTGAACCTCGGCTTCGGGGGCGAGGGCGGCGGTGGCATCTACCATTCGATCTACGACGACTTCAAGTGGTACACGACGTTCGACGATACGTCGTTCGCGTACGGGCGCGCCCTGGCGCAGACGGTCGGGACGGCGGTGATGCGGCTCGCCGACGCAGAAGTCGTGCCGTACCAGTTCACCGTCTTCGG
>Ga0209761_1000930_pt1 | contig 18610 bp, 12 predicted proteins | sample GraSoi013_1_40cm_4_FD_185818 | JGI IMG/M metagenome (GOLD analysis project Ga0209761, IMG submission 185818) | Grasslands soil microbial communities from the Angelo Coastal Reserve, California, USA - Sample 09_25_2013_1_40cm (SPAdes) (version 2) | ecosystem: Environmental > Terrestrial > Soil >...
GCAGGGAGTTTTGCAATGGAAGTTCCGGACCGGTGGCCCGCTTAGAACAACTCCAGCGATCGGGTCTGATGGGACAGTCTACGTTGGTGGTTGTGGCCCGTGTGGATCCACTTCCGGTTCGCCTGCCGGAGTTCTCTACGCGATCAATCCGGGCGGGCAACTGAAGTGGATCGTTACGATCGCCAACACGGGAGAGGGAATCGACAGGCTCTCGTCGCCAACTATCGGCGCTGATGGAACCATCTATGTCTCAGATGTTGGTTTCCGCGTTATTGCGATCAGCCCTGGTGGTGCGATAAAGTGGCAGGTATCTACCGGTGGCGAGGTCGTTGATCCTCCTTCCATCGCACATGATGGTACTGTCTATGTTGGGGTGGACGACCCGACCCCGTCTGGAGCTTGTGGCCAGTGTCTGGCAGCATTGAACCCTGATGGTACTTTCAAGTGGGGTGCGTTGCCCCACGCCGTAGGATTCTCCTCTCCGAGTGTGGGCGCGGATGGGACAATCTACATTGCAGGCTACGCAGTCAACCCTGATGGAACCGTGAAATGGGCGAATCCGGGAACGTTCTCTTCTCCTTCGATAGGTCCGGATGGAATAATATACGGATCGGTGGGAGCGGATGGAGACGGTGTCTATGCAATCAAACCCAACGGTACTGTTCAATGGACGTTTCCCGCGAAGACCACAGGTGTTACGATTGGCTCGGATGCCACGATCTATTTTGGAAGCTCAGGCATTCTCTACGCGCTAACACCCAATGGCGCCGTGAAGTGGAGCTTCACTGTAGGTTTCACCGGCTGCCCACCCGATCTAGTCACACTAATCTCGGCATGCGACCCGGTCATCGGTTCAAACGGAACCATCTACATGGGAAGCGCCGACGGTAATCTCTACGCCATCGGTCAGCAAACGGCCCGGTCACACCTATAACATATCAGTAGTAAAACATGAAAACAACAATGCGAACCAACATGAGTTTCCCGACCCTTAGCCCCGGACTGTTCCCCGATCCTCTCTTTTCTGAGAGAACGCCCGCCTTTGTGCGAGAAGCCCATGAGCTCAGACTCACTCTAAAACCGATTCCCCGGTACACCAACCCCCGGCCGGGGTTCGGCAATTAGCGTGGCTTCCCAAGACCTTTCTTCCGCAGATTTGGGGAGACCCCGCTAGACAGGGCGGAGAAGTATCGCTTCTGCTAGAATACTTCTATTTTCAACTTCATCCTTCTAATTCATCGAGAACTCTGACAGCCGGGTTCAGTGGAGTTAGGGGCTGTGAAAGGTACCACCAGACCTATCCGAATAACAGTCAGCTTGACTATGCCTACCGCCGACCAATGGTATCACTTTGCCTACGAAGTTGAACCGGCTATTCCGATTGTACTCCATACGAAGAAATACTCCCACCGCCAATCGCATGCCTAGGCGGCATCTCGACACGGCAATGAGCAGGCCCAACTTGGAACTAGTCGAAACAGCGAGAGACAGAATCACCATTGTGGCAGATTTTCCCCATCTCAGCCCAGCCCTACTCTTCGACTACTGGACAAATACCGTCCTGCTTGCAAAATGGTGGCCACCGGAGGCAGAGTTGCAACCCAAGCTAGGCGGGACCTACCATTTTTTCTGGCCCAAACAAGACTGGCATCTTCGGGGCAAGTTCACCATGTTCGAGAGAGGAAGGACGCTCGGCTTCACATGGAAGTGGGACCACGAATCCATCGACATGACAAGGGTCACACTACTCTTCCAATCAATACAAAACCGGGGAACAAGACTCACCCTTCAGCACGAGGGGTACTCGAAAAACTCGGAGGCGAAAAAGACCAGGGACGAACACGTAGAAGGCTGGACTTTCTTTCTGAGGAAGCTCCAAGAACAAGGCCAGGAACCATAAAATGGGGGACCTAGTAGACTCCTGCAATCCCTACCGACAACTGTTATTCTGAGACATCGCCCGAGGTCCAAAATGGTCGGTAAGCGGAGATTTTGAGGGCGTCGGCCGTCGACTTGACGATTGAGACCCTCTAGAAGTGTCGGGAAGACTTGAAAGGTCCAGAGAGGGTGAGATAGCTGGATCTTTCTATATCGCTAGCTATCGCCTGAACGATTTGCATGGCAATCTTCATATCGACGATTTCATGCGTCCAGACTCGTGATTATTCTAATTTTCACTCGGATAACGGGTCGAAAGAGACTCTTCACGATACTCCTCGCATTTTTGATGATCGGGTCCAGCCTCTTGATCTTCAGCCCAGAAGTCAGGGCGGGAAGCCAGGTCCCACACAGTGTTATCGCCATCAATAGTGATTCAGGCTTTACCGCCGCAAACGGGGTTACCGGGGGAACAGGCACGGCGTCGGACCCGTACGTCATTTCGGGATGGAGTATTGAGTACCAGTTTGGCTCTGCGCAGCTCAGCGTTAGCAATACTCGCGCATGCTTTGTCGTGCGCAACGTCACTGCTTACGGCCGAAGCAATGGGATCACTCTCTCCAACGTCACCAACGGCCGGCTGGAGAATCTAGAATCCGCCGGCGGAGCTGCCTACGGCTCCGGTATCGGGATTCTGGTTACTGGCTCGAATAACATCTGGATCACGAGCGTACAGGTTTCCAGCAGCGGTACACCGAGGGAAGGTGGTGGTGGCCCCGGGATCATTATACAAGATTCTACGAACGTGGTAGTCGCAAACAACTACATCCCCGGAAATCTAGGGACGGATCTGTCGATTTACGGTTCTACGAATATTACGGTGACCGGGAACTACATTGGTGGAAGCCAGATGGGTGACGGTATGGATCTGGGCGGCTCCACGAACGTCACGTTGTCTAGGAATTCGTTTCATAATAGCGGGCTGGTTCTGGGAGGGACGGCTACGATAAAATCCGACAATACCGTCAACGGAAGGCCGTTGTACTACTATCACGACTGCAGCCACCTGACCTTGGCCAGTGTTCCAGTTGGCCAGCTCATCGTGAAGAACTGTTCCAACGTTCAACTCTCGGACCTGACCGTTGCAGGGTCCAGTATTGGAATCGCGATGTACGGCGTCCACAATGTCCTCATGGAGAACGTCAGCTCCACTTCAAACTTCGTCATGAACCTGGACTTAGGAGGATCCACGAATGTGACCATAGAGCATAGCGATTTCTCTGTTATGCCGCAAAACTTCTTCGATGGGCCTGGCTCGCTGGATGCAGTGAGCATATACAGTTCCAACACCACCGTGGTCGACGGAAGCAGGTTCGACAGCGCTCAGCAGGCGCTGCACCTAGGCTCGGACAACAACGCTACCGTTTCTGGAAACACGTTCTCCAACGACAACGGCATGCTCTGTCTTTCGAGCTCAACCAGCGTTAGAATTTTCCACAACAACTTCCTGATCTCCCCAGACTATACTTGGTACTGCCTCTCCGACACCCAACCAGGTCACAGCTGGGACAATGGGTTCCCCAGCGGAGGAAACTACTGGTCCAACTACACGGGCTCGGACCCTGACAATGACGGTATAGGAGATACCCCCCAACCCGTACCGGGCGGAGTCTACCAGGACCGATATCCGCTCATGAACCCGTACCCTGCATCGATCTCTCTGACAATAGAATTCAACTGGACTCCGCTGTACCCGATGACTGGGCAAACTGCTACGTTCATCGCCAGCGCCGTGGGTGGAGTCGCGCCTTACAGTTACAGCTGGAATTTTGGCGACGGGTCGACGGGATCGGGAAGATCAGTGACACATGTCTACAGCCAAGGCAGTTTCTCCATGAAGGTCCTCCTAACGGTTACAGACTCGGCATCACCACACGCCTCCCAAACCACACTCCACTACTTGATAGTCCACAGCGCACCTGCAACATTGGCAGCAAGCTTCACTTCTACATCCCAGACCGGCCAGTCCTCGACGGTTGTAGTAGGACAATGGATGCGGTTTGATGCCACTGCATCCGGGGGGACCTCGCCCTACAGCTATTCCTGGAACTTCGGCGACGGAACCACCTCTACCGGCCTGGAAGTGTTTCACACTTACACCTCCCCAGGAACTCTCACCGTCGCACTAACAATCAATGACAGTGGTTCACCGCAGCAGACTGCATCAGCTCAGAAGGTCATCACAGTGACGAATTCTCCTGCTGTTCTGACGGCCAGCTTCGTCCACAGCCCATCCTCGCCTCAGACGGGACAGGCGATCACGTTTACTGGTACGATTGGCGGTGGGACGCCCCCGTACAGTTCGTATTGGACTTTCGGCGACGGGAGTCCCGCGGTGCTTGGTTCATCTGCGACCCATACTTTCCCCGCACCAGGCTCCTATCTAGTGACGTTTTACGCCTCGGATACCGGATCCCAGACAGCTTCCTCCCAACAGACGGTTACAGTCACCAGCTCACAGCCATCATCCTCGACATACATTCTGGCCTGGCAGGGCTACGACTGGGACGGAGGACACGAGGAGACAGTCCATCTCAATGGACAGACTGTGGCGTCTCTGCCCTCGACAGGCATCTCGGCCAACGGTGGTACGTGGGTCTCATTCTTACTCAACGTAACATCGTTCGTTGTGAAAGGCACAAACACGCTAACGTTCACTCACGCAGGCTGGGACTGCGGCGTATCCGACAACGTCAGAAACCTTCAGGTGACAAGTGGGACCAGTGTCGTGTATGCAAACTCGACATCGTATCCGCTCAGTTGCACGCAGTCACTTACATACACGTTCAATATCGGAGCAGCGCCACCTCCACCACCTCCACTGTCGGCGAGCTTCACAAACTCACCCACTACTCCAATGGTTGGGCAGAGTGACAGGTTTACCGCAACAGCGAGTGGGGGGGTCTCACCGTACGCGTACGCTTGGAGTTTCGGAGACGGCTCAACGGGCTCAGGTGCCTCCGTGACTCATACTTATTCTGCGGCCGGCAGTTACACTGTAGCATTGACTGTGACCGACTCGGCCACTCCTACTGCCGACAAGCAGACAGTGACAAAGTCTGTGGCGGTAGCCGCGCCGTCTCCTCCACCACTAGGAGCCTCCATCACCTATTCTCCAGCAAACCCTGTAGCTGGCCAAATCATCACCTATAGCGCTAGTGCGACTGGAGGCGTTTCTCCATACAGCTACAACTGGAGTTTCAGCGACGGAACAACAGGAGTAGGTCAGTTTACAAGCCACAGCTATTCTGCTCAGGGGACCTACACCGTAACTGTTACAGTATCAGACTCTGCATCTCCAGCGCAAACGGTCACTGCTACGAAATCCGTTGTTGTATCTGCACCTCCTCCTCTTACGATTGGCTTCAGCTACTCACCGTCCAATCCGGTGGCCGGTTCTCCAGTCACCTTCACTTCCTCGGAGACCGGCGGCGTACCTCCCTACAGTCTCAGCTGGAATTTCGGTGACGGCACCACCGGGGTCAGTGGATCCGCAGGCCACACCTACTCTTCGCCCGGAACCTATTCCGTCGTGTTTACCGTGAAGGATTCCGCGTCGCCACAGAACATTCAAACAACAAGCCAGATGATTACGGTGTCCGCGCCCGTGCCATCCAGCACTTACAATCTATCCTGGCAGGGCTACGACTGGGACGGTGGTGGCGAGGTAACGATCACTCTCAACGGACACCTAGTAACCAAGCTACCGTCAGTCAACAGTCCTCAGAATGCGGGTCTATGGGCCTCGTTCTCGCTCAACATAACCGCCTACCTTGTCAAGGGAACGAACACTTTGACGTTCACACATGCGGGCTGGGACTGCAGTGTCTCAGACAACGTCAGAAACCTACAAGTGACAAGTGGGACCACGGTGATCTACAGCAACCCGACGGTGTCACCGTTGAGCTGCACGCAGTCTCTCACCTACACGTTCACGATCTAGAAAGTAGTGCGAACTCCCCGGCACCGTCATTTCTAGCTTTGTCCCCTTGTGAAGAAAGACGGGAATGAAAAGTAGGATGCATCATTTCCGAAAAGGACCCTGCTCCGTTAGGTCTGCCTAGGTTTCATCCCGGAAACTATGTAGAGGGCATCAGTACTGATAGTCGGATCCCGACGAAGTTTCTGATCGTCCGCGAGCAAGCCCTCAATCTTGGACACGTATCCCTTATTGTACTCTGATACTTTTGCGTTTGAAAGACCGCCCGCAACCACATACTTCCGGTCCTTCTCCATCCTCTCCTTGAAGAATGCGAGATAGAATCGAAGGTCCTCTTTGACATCGTTCAGTGGCTGTCGTGGGTCAGAGGCGAGGTAGACGTTATTCTGAATCTCCGCCTTCATGTCGACCAGTCCAGCCTCTTGAAAGATGCCTGGTAGTTTCTCGCCGATCCTGAACTCCTTTCCTTCCAGCTTACGTATCCCCCGTAGCTGTGCTTCCCATACTTGGTCGGATAGGCGAGAGAAGCGTTTATCGTTTGGATCATGGTAGATACCCATCTTTCCCTGCTCCACCGCGACGACGTGTCCGCCTGGCTTCGTGATCCTCGACATCTCTCTGACCGCCTTCAAAGGATCGTCGAGATGCATGAGCAAGGTACGACAACATGTTAGATCGGCATAGTCGTCGTCTATGGGAATCTTGTAGGCGTCACCGAGCTTGTAGGATACAACATGGGACAGATGCGCCCTCTTGGTATCTGCGATTCCAGCCTTTATCGACTTCGGGTTAGAGTCTACCCCTAGAATCTTCGAATTTCTATCTGATAATCTGGCGAGGTAGCGAGTAAAATCTCCGGGACCACAACCGACATCAACGATCTTTTGGCCGGGCCTAATGTCTAGGAATGATTTGTAGAGCTGGTTTACCCACGGCTTGGAGTTGAGATATCGATTCCATAGCTTCCGGCTGCGTCGCAGGTATTTGACTTGGAAAGCCGACTTGGAAATACTCTCTTTGCGCTTTCTCCTTTTCGTCTGAACTTGCACCGTCCTGGTTGCCGACAAATGCAAAGTCTGCAACGGACCAGACGCGGCTTAAGCTTTGCAGTTCAACAATTTCACTTCTGGAATCTCTACTCCGGTCATCTACTCCACGGGCCAGGTAACGACTTCTTTAGCCCCGAGTTACTACAACGTCGGTATTCTCAGGTTCGGCAATCCTAGCCTCCGTACCGCTAGGAGTGGTTCTGGAATCCTTCCCGAGTGGGGAGCGAGGTTGCTTCCATGCAGTCTTAAAGACCTCTTGGCTTGAAGTATTGATGAATATGAAAATCGTGCTCGACGACCAGGTTACGGAACGGTCGGTGCGCGCAGATCTTGCGTGGGAGCTGTTCTTCAAGTCGAAGACGGAGATGCCGAAGGGGCACGGTGAACCTTTGCTCCCTTTCGTCAACTGGTTTTGGGACGAGATGGGCCAGAGGGCAGGGCGGTTGTTGAAGTACTCGAAGGGGGAGGCGACGGTCACAATCCCTCTTCTGGCTCCTGAAGCCTTGGACTTTGTGGTGCGCCTGGCATCGTTCTGGGCTGACGAGGTCTATGTGAGGAGGAGAGGGTCTCTGTCGGGGAACATGTGGAGGAGGCCGGTGGTGAACGTTCTCGACGATGACGGAGTCGAAGGAGCCGAGCGCCCGCTGACTTCGAGGAAGGAAACGGGCTCGATGGACAGGTTCCTGATGCCGCTCCTCGGGCCTGGGCGCGGCTTCTTCAGGGTCAGAGTGGTCGAGAAGGACGAGAGCGCTGCTCGATTCCACAGTCATTCGCATGTGGACGAATATTACTTGATCCTCACTGGGAAGGGGACGCTGAGATACAATGGCTCGGAGACAGAGGTGAAAGTGGGGGACCTGATCGGCAAACCGGCCGGGCCGGAGGTCGCTACGCAACTCATTGCCGACCGAGGGGAGCGGCTCCGAATACTCGATATGGAGGTTTGGCACGACCGGGCTCAAATCTCCAAGGATGTCATAGTGAACCCAGACTTCAAGGAGCTCCTACTCAGCGGCTCTGGGTGGGGAGCCATCGTTCCAGAAGAGTCCTTGATTACGCCCGAGGATTTCTTTCGCCACTACGACCAGGGATACAAGAGGACGAGGGATGGGGGGTGGGTCCCGTCGAAGAACCGAGGCCACAAGCGGACTCGCGAGAAGTGATCATCCTTGGCTCGTACGAATGGGTAGAACGGAAATCTTCCCGAGCGTCCTGAGCTACGCGCATAGTCGAGACCACGAAACCAAAGAACCCAACCCAGAAGGTAATCCCAAACGGAGAGCTGCAAAGGGATATCGGACAAGACCTCTCCTGCCAGCACATCATGTTTCAATGCGAAACCTAACACCCCCGAAGCGCGAACGGCTGACCGAGGCGCTCCAACTCTATCGCAGGGCACGGAGCAGCGCTCGGAGCGCCTAACACAACTACTTTTGCAGGAACTGGGAAACAAATCAGGCAACGTCCCAGCGTATCGTGAACGCGTTGCTTGCGATTTCCGATGTTGTGCAATTCACTGCGTAGTTGGAAATTCAAATGGGGCTCCCTTGAATTCGGACACGTTTAATGAGTGGTGTGGACCGTAAATATCGCATGGCTCAAACCCCGAAGTTCGAGAAGGAAATAGAAATTCTCAAAATGACGGGTGTTGGCAGATGAGTGAGACGGAGAAACTGATAAAGGCCAATGAAGACCAGGCAAAGTCAGGACCGTTGTTTCCAGCACTGTTTCCAAAGACCCTTTTTCCATCTCTATTCCCAATCCAAGAATCATCAGCAGGAGGAGGCTTAGCCATCCTTACTTGCATGGACCCTCGGGTAGGCCCTATTTTCGTACCGGGGTTCGAAAGAGTAACTAGCATCATCAGAAACGCAGGCGGCATCGTAACAGATGATGTCGTTCGATCTCTCATGGTGTCGAACGAATTCTTCGGCGTAAAGGAATTTCTGATAATCAACCACACCGACTGTGCCATGCTCAAGTTCACGGACCCTGAACTTCAGGGAAGACTTGAGAAAAAGTACGGAAAAGAAGCAGGCGCCATGAAGTTCTACTCCTTCTCTAACCTAGAACAGAACATCAAAGACCAAGTCCAGAAAGTCAAAAGCAATCCCACAGTCCCGAAGGACATAGCGGTCTCCGGGCTTATCTATGACGTAGAAACCAGAAAGCTCAGCCGGACCAGCACCTAGGCGGTGACTACTCTTATGAGGCCATCACGGGCGCGTTCGTCTTTGGACCAGACAAAGCGTACCGACCACCTCTGGAGAGATAATTCGGTTTCACTTATGTACGTGAACAGTATATTGATGTGGACTAGACCCTGTGAGAAGATACTTAGATGACGACTCAGGTCGATTTGCCTGCGTCGAAGTCTCTCTCGGCAATCGTAATCACAGTGATGCTCTTGACCGTAGTAGTACCAGGTCTTATGCACGCCCCGCTGTTGGCGCAGTCGTCAGTTAACTTTTCAACGGAATATTCCAGCGGGGACGTCCAAGTCCTGCCTTACAGTCAAGCCTGGTACACATGGATCAACATCAACGGGACCCACACAATATTCCTCGCGCTACACTCCACCGAGTATCCTTCGCCGGTCTCTGCGTTCGTCGGCGAATCCTACAACACCTCGTCGGGCTCACGGGTCTTTGTTGCGAACGCGATCATGGCTATTGAGGTCTACAACGACACTGACGGGAATGGTATTCTCGACGCTAACTATGCGACGGCTCAGACTGAGCTTCTTTACACTATCGTCATGAACGCTTCGCAGACATTCCAACCCACCCCAGTAAGCAAAGCCAGCGTCAATGGCGTCTCCCACTTTCGCTGGGGTGTAACGTATGGTTCGATCCAGGCGATTCTGGTGAAGTATTCGGCCGGTATTGTAGGCTCGCCTTATGGAGGAGGATTGCCAGCATCTTATGCAAACATCGACCATTTCACATTCTCCTATGACTATTCTGTTGTTGGGAATGCTACTTTTCTGAAGACTAGCTATGAGATCGGCAATGTGACCCTTGTCCCACCAACCTCTCCAAACGTGACGCTAAAGAGTCTGAGCCTCTCACTGTTACACTTCACGTTCGCAGTCTCCTCCGAGGGATACGCTGTTAGGTTGAACGGTTCTTCAACCGACTTCGACTCTCAGACCAGCCAGACCTCGTCGGGAATAAACGTGGCACAGGTCATCGTGCCCAATTCCCTCGCCTACGAATTCCGCTTCAATGACAACTATACACTCCTAACCAATCCTCCTGTCAGCCTACGAGCAGTCTACGAGGCGGCGGCTGCAAACTCTCTCCCATCTAGCGCGTTTCAAGGCCAGGGAGCATTGGACCTAATCCGCGTTCAAGACTATGTGCGAGCTGCCCTGCCCAGCATCGCCGGCCTACCATCGTCTTCAGATCTGAACTATACCACTTCCAAGCTGATCTACAGAATCTCCTATCCGACATGGGGAGGCGTAGGAATCAAACATGATCCCACATACGTTGGATACTATGTTCCAAATCTCATCCTGACCTCACTCCCGGTCCCTGGTTTCCCGATGATAATCGTCTACCTAGCAGTTGCCGTAGCGGTCGTCGCTACAATCACTGCAGTCTTCGTCGTCAAAAGGACCCGTGAGATCCCGAACATAGCATCATCAAGGGGCTAGAACGAACACACTTCTGATGGCGAGCTGGATTGTCTAGTCGTCAGGATGGCTTGCCTGCACTATTACAGAACCGACCATTCCTGTCTCAAGCGGGTCAACATATTGGAAGGACCCTGGCTGAGCAACGCCTAAGGAGCGGATAGACGAAAGTAACCCCGTCGAATTACCGCAGTGAGATCTCTTGGTGAACATTGGCGGAATAGAAGTCAGTCCTGGACAGATTGTTATCGCCGTAGTGCCTTCCATACTCTTCCTGGTCGTGCTCGGAGTATCAGGATGGATCCTATTCAGACTGTCACGACAAAGACAATCGCGCGGACTATATCTCATGTCCCTGGGCTTTCTGATAAAAACAGTCGTTGATGGAATCTGGGAAATTTTCTACTGGTCTCTCGGCGGCCCCTTCTACGTTTTCACCCTGATCCATCAAGGGATGTCTATCGCTCAGGCAAGTGCTGCCTCCGCAATCATCACATGGACAGGTGAAGGCGTCACATTTGCTACCCTAGCGATTATGGTCGCCCTAATAATTTACGGAGCTACACTAATCACGCAGATCGTACCTCCAAGAACACTCGATGCTCCGATAGGACCGTAGCAGTGGGTAGCACACTCTTTTTTGGGCGTCAGGGATTGTTCCCAGGAAGCTGAACAACCTTTTGCTTCGTTGACTGCTCACGCCCTTGGAAGTCGCGCGGCTCACTCTAAATTGGTCCTCGTGACAGGAGACGAACAATTCACCTCTGAACCCTGCAGATTCTCGGACATCTACCGAACTGGGCGATGGGTCTTGATGCACATGTGTACATGCACGGTATATGCTGGCTCCGATGTGTAGCCTTTGGAATCGATGAGTTCTTACTCGAAGGCTGGCGCGGCGGGCGTTGTTCTGCTAGTCACTATCATAGAGGATGCTGGGCTGATCGCCTGGCTGGTGCTAGCCCGCACCTCAATGTTCTATCGGGGTATCCCAATCGCACCGGTCGTACTCCTGCTCGTGCTCCTCGTCGAGCATTCGATCATGCAGCGCGCAGAGAATCCGAATTTTACCGGCAAAGTGTTCGCCGAAATATTTGGGTTTAGCCTGCTTGAAGTGGTCAACTGGAGCGTCTGGCTGATCCTCCTCTCGAATACTTCGTCTCTGCTCTCGATGAGTTCGCTCCTTGCCTCGCTCTATTTCTTCGTGGGGTTCTACATTGAACACCAGATTACCGAGAACGTAATCACACAACAGCCATATCTCCGCTTTAGAAACGGAAGAGGTGGGATCACAGCGGGTGTAATTCTTGAGACTCTCAGCGAAGGAATCGGGGCACGACTCTGGTTGCTTTATGGACCGATAGGTCCTGCATTCCTAGTTCTTGGCTCTTTGATAGAGCATTCGATCCAGTATGTGGTTGGTAGACTGCCTGTGCGAGGTCTAGTCGTGGACCCTGAATCAGTCTAGAACTGGAAGCTCGGACTGGAAGCCGAGGCAATCGTGGGTTTTAGATCGCAGGGTTCACGATTGGCGATTATGCCAGTAAGGCCGGGCGTCCGCCACCACCTCCGAGTACCACTGGGATGGCGGGAGGATCAGCAGCGGAGGGGCTTCATCAACGGATAATTGTCTCGGCCGAAGCTGAATGCGTGCGGAGTCTCGCCGAACCCATCTGGATTTGGACAGATGTTCTTTTGGTTCTCGCGACGACGAAGTCATCTAACACCGGAAAATCTGACTAAACTCGAACGGGTGATTTGGCCGACATTAAGGTCCACATGATAGTCGCTGGGCTGGGCAACCCCTATGCGCTCGATCCTCCTAGGCATCCTTGAGGAGACGGCTCTTGGCACGGCTAACGCGTCGAACATTCGCGATAGAGCGAGAAGTCGGTGAGAAAATAGACGATCTGGTCGATGGTCATCCCCTAGAGGTTAACTTGCTCGTCAACAAAGCCCTGAGACGTTACGTCGAATGGGGGAGATTCGTTGATAGCTTCAAGCTGGTTACTATCGATCCCCGACTGTTGAAACTGTTCTGGTCACACCTAACTATGGACGAGGCTAGAGAAATAGGGCTCCAGAATGGAAACGGCAGAGTCGTCGAATTTATTCTCACTTAGTTCCGAAAGTTCGACCTAGACTCTGTTCTCAAGATCTTCCGCATAATCGGCGCAGAATACTCCAACGCCTACGCCTACTCTGAGTCCGGCGACGACCACAACCGTACGATAATTCTAAGACACGGCATGGGACCGAGCGCCTCCGCATACTATGGTGCCTCTCTCAAAGCATTGTGCGACCGTCTCGGTCTGGAAATGAAACTAGAAGAGGCCGAGGATCAACTGATATGCAAAATTCTTGGTCTTGATAAAGAGAAGAGCATAATCCAAAACCCTTCAACCAATGGCTAGCTGATCAACCGTCAATGAGTACGATCCGCGTATGGCGCTTATAGCTGCGTATGCCCGGTGATCGCCGCATGGATTCTTGGACGTCTGTTGAGGAAGATGAGTACCTACTGTTTCAGACTAGAGTCTCGCCGGTTTGGCAGCGTCGTATTCTCAGAACCGATACAGCCCTATCGCTGATGCGGGTATTGCGTCACACTGATTTCTCGGTTCCCCGCCAAGTGTGCTTCGCCTGTGAGCACTAGTCAACTAATTACGTACCCGCGCGACGCTTGGTTTCATCCGCTCGCCTATTAGTTGAACTGATTTCTATGAGCTCTCTCACTAAAGTGCGAATATCTAGAAGAATTTCCATTTGGATCATGTAGAAGTCCATCATTGACCGACTTCTCCCTGCTTGTCTGATGATTTCTTCATTAGTCCTCATTTTACAGTCCCCCTCCTTGTGTGAATGAACAGCACTTATTTTCTTCCAATCTGATCGATACATAGCGCATGATTCGGTGCCATATCCAAGGCGATACAAAACTTCGACCATTTGTAAGTGATGGGGAGAACGACCAGAACACCATTGTCCGACATAGGAGGACTAGGACGGAGACGTGTGTGCGATTTTTCTCAAGGGTTGACTTCCTAACAGGAAGCACCCGAACTGGCTCACGCGCGCATTGAACAAGTTGGTTCCAAGTACCGCCTAGGTAGGTGGCTTGTTCGATCTGCTCGCACTCTGGGCATTCGAACTGGGCGTTCTTGCCGAAAGCGTTGCTTCCGGCTCTCCCTTCCATGCTTGGCTCTTCACTTCGGTTCGTTCATCGTCCGACAGCTTCAGACTGAACCGAGAGCATGCACACGTGTTACACTTCGTCTCGCTCGAGCTCGTCCTCGCGTTGTGATTGATCCTGTAGTGTCCGCATTCACAGTTGTCAAGTGGATACGGGAATCGCAATCTGATACTATCTCTACTCAAAAGCGGAAATAGGTTGTGTCCACGAGTGAACACAGATGCAAACAAGACGTTGGATCCCCCGAAATTTTTGAAAACGTCAACGGTCAACGAAATTGAAATTGTCCGTGGCCCTGCGAGTTCGAGGGCTACAGTTAGAGCGGGGACTAGGTTCGCCTGACCTATCTTCCCTTTCTATTTCCTTTCAGAGACTTTCGATGAGACGACGTCTTCCATGAAGAGCATACGCGCTCGCTGACCCGATCACTGTAAAGAACGCTACAAGCCCGAAAATCGGAGAGGGGAGAAGACTAGTGGTTCGCTCAGGTGGGCCCCAGAGGTTGGTTATGGTCATTTGAGTGGAAGCTGACGCGGAGACGTGGTAGTTTGCTTTGGAGACAGTGTAATTCAGGGCGAATCCGAGCAGAACTCCTGTGTTCTGGTCCCAGATCCTCAGGAACTTGCAGAAGCCACCCGGCTCGGGCTGTGTCGAATTGATGGTGTTGACAGTCCGAACCGACCCTGCGTAGACCCTTTGCACAGTCTGGCCTATCGTTGATGCTGAGGAAGAATCGTAGATCGGGTCGGGAGCAACCAGCGAGCCAGAGATAATCCAGGCGATCGCTGAGGACATGTTTCCGGCTCCGCTTTGAACATCCTCAATCCAGACAACGCTTCTGGTCGTCCCGTTGGGATAGTTGTATGTCTGTCGAGCCGTCACATTACTCCCAACGACGTTCAGGACAGCGACGGTTATCGAGCTGACGCCGAGAAATTCTTCGACAGGGGAAAACGGTGCGAGGTCGGACTTCCAGCTTGCATTAACCAAGCCGTACGTAGCTGAGTCACCTGGTTTGACGCCGGGCTTGTAGGTCGAAGCTGCGGAGACCGGTGCCAGTCCATACAGTAGCAGGGCAGGTACGAAAATGAGAACGATAAGACTACGACTACTAGACAGAGTCCCGGTCACTCATGACGTACCTCGACTAACATTTTCGACGACCCTGCTGGAAAGCGCTGGCTGGGGCTTAACTCGTTTTTGTAACCCAGAGAGATCGAGAGTAGGTCTATTGCGATATTTGCGAGTTGCACTCTTATGTGTTCGATAGTGTTCTAAACTTTCCCTGGGTCTTCTAGCCGACTGACTCGCACGGCCATAGTCTTCGTTTTGACGGAGCGATGTTACACTACTCTTAACCCCGAACAAGAAACGATCCTGTTCGAGGCGGCTCCGCGATGCGGTCAGTGATCGTCGAAACGTTCCAGTCGACTATGAACAAGTGCTTCTCAACCGTCATCGAGGACATTTTAGGCCGGACGGTTAGGGCAGAGATATTCCAGTTGCTGAACAGGAACGGGATCCAACCTTCTGAGATCTCCAGCAGGTTCGACGATGTGCTCGATGTCCTCACGAGTGCCTTCGGAGAGGGCGCTCGCGTTCTAGTCTTCAAGACTGTGACAGAGCTCTACAAGGAGTATTCTCAGAGAGCCGGTTTCACCTTCGGCGAGTCTCTAAAAGACCAGATCATCCTGTTGAGGGAGAGAGTGGCTACAGACCTTCTGAAGCCAAGAAACGATCCCAGCACCGACGACTCGATCCATGCAAAATCCCCGAAGTCACAGGAATGACTTGATCCCAATTTCGTTCCTCTGATATTAGCTACCCTTGAATTGTAACGCGCAACCCCAGCCCTCAGGTGAGCTGCTGCACTGCATCGCTCCATAGATGCCCGCGTTGGGCGTATCAGTCCAGCTCCCCGCAGGCCAGTTGACCCAGTTAATCCTCTGAGCCGTGTTACTGTCTAGAAAGCTCGTAAGCGTCTGCACAAAGTGGAAGGTCACAACGGTGTAGCCTGCATTCCCTGTCAACACAGTGTCCGGCGCGCAACTGCCGCACAGCGGGCTCGCTCCAGACTCAGTGTCCAAGATCGGCCATCCGGTCTTGCTCGCGCCTCCGAGCATCGCCTGGTAGTACTGCTGCGCAACCGACTCTGCAGTTGCATCATTCCACGAACTCGAATAGCTGCCGTAGTCCATGTAGGTGTGGAGGCTGATGAATATCCTGCCCCCCTGCGAGAGCGTTCCCAGCGGGTCCGTCACGATTGGAAAACCACTAGCTGCAGCGGGGCAGGCTCCGTCCCCTCCCGGGCAGAGGCTGCAGCCGAAGCTGCAAATATTCTCGACCACGATCCAGTGATTATCGCCTAGCGACCGGGCCTGGTTGATCCACTTTTGATACTGATTCGAAAGATAAGATACACACGCTGAGGCCCCCGAGCATGCGGAGCCGCTGAAACCGTACTTGGGCTCGTCCTCGGGCTCCCAGATGATCTTGGAATAGCTATTCTTGAATTGGCTAACTACTCCTGACCAGAAGTTGAGCCAGCAGCTCGATGTGGCCGGCGTGAATGGTTCTGTAAATCCGTGGTAGTCGACGACGATCCAGAAATCAAAATGCTGGGCGATCTGAATTGCTCGCTGTAGATTGGTGGCGCTGTATGAGCTCATGAACTGCGAGCCAGTGCAAGACGGGTCGAAGGAGACCTTGACAATATTGTATCCCAACGGCTTCAGCTTTGAAAGGAGCAGTTCCATGTTCGTCGCCGACTCTCCCGCGAATACCGCTGATGGCGTCGGGCTACTCGGTTGATGAACGCCCCCTCCGACCGCGGCCTCATCCAGTCTTACTCCACCCCAGCCTATGAGTATCGGAACAGAGCCTGAGTTCCCACCGCCCCCGCCGCCACCGCCGGAGGACCCGCTGGACGTCGTGTCGAAATGATATGTCAACGACTGGGTACAGCCGAGTTGATCGACCGTCGAACTGCTGAATATCACTCCGGTCTGATTACTGATCTGAAATCCTTTCACATTATCGGAGACTGCACAATCCCAGTTTGCGTGTGTGATGCTCAGAGTGTTGGATCCTTGGACGACATGCGAGCTAATGTCGAGAGAGAACGAGGAGTAGGTCGCGGAATTTTGCGGACTAGCTACTGATGGTAGGGATGTGACGAATTGTCCGTTGAGTGCGATCGTTTCCTCTCCCGTACCATCCCAGTCATATCCCATCCAGCTCATAGCATACATGGAATTGGAGCCTCCGCCAGAGCCGGACGAGGTCGCCGCGTTGAAGTCGTATGTGAGTGATTGCGTGCAGCTCAATGCGTCCACTGTAGAACTCTTGAAGACGACACCGGTCTGGTTGTCTATCTCCAGGTTCTTGACATTGTCAACTGTTCCACAATCCCAGCTGGCATGCGCGAAAGTTAGGGTGTTGGATCCTGAGACTACGAGCGAAGAAATGTCCAGAGAGAAGGAAGTGTAGAGGCCGGAGTTCTGGGGACTATCCGCCGTTGGCAGAGAAGCTAGGAAGTGCCCATTGAGCTTCAAGGTTTCTTCTCTCGCCCCGTCCCAGTCGTATCCCATCCAGCTCAAGGTGTAGGTGGATGTTGGGCTGTTAACAGAAGAAGCCCCATTGCTCCTTGGGTAGAAAGGATGACCCGTCGTAAAGACAAGTAGGATTGTGAGAGCGATCATCATCGCCGACTCTAATCGCGCATGTGAACTAGACCTCCGCATGGGCATCAAGAGGACCGCAGGTATGATCGGCGGTTTTGTAAATAAGACCTAAGTGTACACATGACGCCGGAGGCACACACCTGCTCCTGTCTAGGTTCAGTAACCTTGTCCGTAGAGATAGGGCTCCTAGACGGAATAGTTGACGAATCCGGCGTAGCCTTCCGGAATCCAACGAGGATTACTACCTGCCTCTAGCGTGTCAAAATATGGCGCGAGCAATCAAGCTAAAAAATCCTCAACGCTATGCCGGGCCGACGATATCGTCTGATCCTTATCATGGATCCACCACGTATGTTCTATTGTGTTTGAATGTTTGCACTATTGTTTGGTTTGACTAACATCGACGATCGATCATTCTTCTTCCTTTACTGTATTCTCTAGCGTTTGAACGTGTACAGCCAACTCATATCGAACGAAGCCTATGATGGTGTGTGAACGGCCAACGACCCAAGTCTCTGAGCCTAACGAACGCTGGACCCCGCAGACCCCGATTCTCGTCGACTGGCAGATCAACCTTCACAGCGACATCGTAAGATTGTCATGCACCCGTAGAATCCTAGAACCTGCCGGCTATCAGATCCAAGCATACGACCCCTCAGACTCAACGGTCGACGACCTTGCGCTCCTAGGGGTCGAAGATGTTGGCCACCGAAGAAGCATAGTGGGCACTCACGGCCAGAAAATGCGAGTCTACCCTGACGACATACTCGTAGGAGTCTTCAGCAACCGATACCCCACAGACGCAATGCAAGCGGAGGTTGCCAACACCGGGGAATCAGGCCAAGCTTACGATGCCGAATACAAAACCCAATCTTTGCCTGGGTCTTTGTTCCGTGTCATTGGCTTTGGTCTTGGGATTGCCAGTCTGTGTGTTACAGCTTTGACTTTGGTCCTAGCGCCCGTTTTGGTTGTGGAACCTAATCAATGGATTCGTGATGGAGAATTATTCTGGATCGGTGTTGGCCTAATGTCTTTGATTGCCCAATTGTTTGTCACTAAGCGCTAAGCTTTGAGTCCATTCTCAGTCCAGAAGAGAAGCTAAAATCTGAATCTGAAGGTGATCGGTTCCAAGGATGAGCCCTGCCAGTTCTGCAGAGCAACAGGAAG
>Ga0209761_1000934_pt1 | contig 18577 bp, 18 predicted proteins | sample GraSoi013_1_40cm_4_FD_185818 | JGI IMG/M metagenome (GOLD analysis project Ga0209761, IMG submission 185818) | Grasslands soil microbial communities from the Angelo Coastal Reserve, California, USA - Sample 09_25_2013_1_40cm (SPAdes) (version 2) | ecosystem: Environmental > Terrestrial > Soil >...
TCGGGACCGGTACGCCGCCCTCGAAGCGGAACGTGGAGCCGCCGCTGGTCGCGCTCACCGGGAGATTCGCGACGTTCTGGCTGATCGCGGTGCCGATGAACGAAATGAGCGTGCCGTTGTCGTTCACGGCCGCGGGGACGAAGTGGTCGGCGTGCAACGCGGTGGCCGAGTCGGAGCCGGCGGTACCGCCGAGGAAGAGCGGGTCTTTGCCGTCCGCGAAGATGAACAATTGGGAGATCTTGTCCCGGAGGCCCTGCGCGTCGAGCGGGGAGACGGCCAGGCTGAGCCCCACGAGAGTCCACAGGTAGCGGCGCATGGCTTCGAAGAGACGCGGCCCACCGAGGGGCGTCAACCCCCGCTCACAGCGTCCTCTTCACCTCGGAATTCCCCGGCGCACGGCCTCCTCCACCACATCCGCAAACCGGTCCACCTCCGCCGTCAGCGTGTACACGTTCGGCGTCACCCGGATGCAGTTGAACTCGGGATGCACGATAGGGGTCACGATGATCCGGTGCTTGTCCCACACGTACTCGGTGAGCTTGCCCACGTCGAGGCTCCCCGGTGTGAACGACGCCAGCCCGCACGACTGCTTCGGGTCATACGGCGTCAGGACCTTCACCCCCGGCACGTGCTCCAGCCGCTTCGCCCAGCGGTCGCGCAGGTAGCGCAGCCGAGCCGCCTTGCGCTCCGCCCCGATCCCCTGGTGGAAGGTGAGCGCCTCGGCGATGGCGTTGTGGTTCGCCGCCGGATGGGTACCGATCTCTTCGAACTTGCGAATGTTGTCGTTCATCTCCGGCGGGGCCGCCATCATCGGCCAGATGCCCGCGATTCTCTCCTTCCGCACGTACAGGAAGCCCGTGCCGTGCGGCGCCAGGAGCCACTTGTGCAGGCTCGTGCCATAGTAGTCGCAGTCCAACTCGTCGCGGGTGAAGGGGAAGTGGGCGTAGGCGTGTGCGCCGTCGACGATCGTCTCGATGCCCCGGTCCCGCGCGATCTGCATGATCTTCCGGATCGGGAAGATCTGGCCCGTCAGATTGGTGATGTGGCAGACGTGGATCACCTTGGTGCGCGGCGTAATCGCCTCCGCGAAGCGCCGCGCCAGGTCGTCCTGCGATGGCGGCGGCACGGGGAAGGGGATCTGCTTCAGCACGATGCCGTCGCGCCGCTCGCGCTGCCTCCAGGTGGTGATCATGCGGGGGTAGTCCTGCGTCGTGGTCAACACCTCGTCGCCGCGGCGCAGGGGCATCCCGAGCTGGACGATCTCCAGCGCCTCAGAGGCGTTGCGCGTGATCGCCATCTCCTCGGGGTCGCAGCCGAAATCGGCCGCCAGTCGCAGCCGCACCGCCTCGATCTCCGGCTCCAGCCATTGCCACATCGTCACGACCGGTGCCTCGTTGGAGAGGGCGAGGTAGCGCTGCATCGCCTCTTGCACGATGCGCGGCGAGGGGGAGACCCCACCGTTGTTCAGGTTGATGAGCGTGCGATCTAGCGTGAACGCGTTCTGGATCTCGCGCCAGAAGTCCTCGTCCTCCGCGACGGCGGCCGGGGGCCGGCCGGCCACCGCGCGCACCGTGCGGGCGATGTGCGCCAGGGCGTCGTTCGTGAGCGCGGGCACCGTTGGCACGGCGGCGAAGGCGGAGGCCAGCGACCTGAGGAAGCGGCGGCGAGACGTCACGGCAGAAGTCCTGTGGGAGGAGGCGTCTCAGGATTTAGCGCAAACGCCACCGCCGGACCAGAGCCCCGCGGGCCTTCCCGTTGACCCCGTTGGCCGGTGAGTTACCTTCCAAGCCTGAGATGAGCCGGCCCGACCGCACGATCATCCTGGACGCCCGCGCCTTGTCGCGGGCGCTTCAGCGAATGGCCGTGGAAGTGCTTGAGCTCGCCCACGGCACCGACGATCTCGTGCTCATCGGCATCCAGCGGCGCGGCGTCGAGCTCGCCGAGCGCATCGCCAGGCTGATCGAGCAGGACGAGGGCGTGGTCGTGCCCCGCGGCGCCCTCGATATCACGCTCTACCGCGACGACCTCGAAACGGTGGGCCCCAAGCCCGTCATCGGCGAGACCCGCATCCCCGGGGCGCTCGCGGGCAAGCACGTCGTGATCGTGGATGACGTGCTCTACACCGGCCGGACCGTGCGGGCGGCGCTCGACGAGCTCGCCGACTTCGGCCGTCCCAAGCGTATCTCCCTCTGCGTGCTGGTGGATCGCGGGGGGCGCGAGCTGCCGATCCAGCCGGACATCGTCGGCAAGCAGGTCAAAGTGAACAATGGGGAGCGGGTCGACGTGTTGGTCGAGGAGCTCGACGGACGCGATGAGGTGGACTTGGTGCGCCAGGGAGCCCCGACGTGACCGCCCCCCCCCTCGGCAAGGACCTGGTCGGGCTCGAGGACCTCTCGGCGGACCAGATCCGGCTCATCCTCGATACCGCAGAGCCCTTCAAGGAAGTCTCCGAGCGGCCGATCAAGAAAGTCCCTGCGCTCCGCGGCAAGACCATCGTCAACCTGTTCTTCGAAGCCTCCACGCGTACCCGCATCTCGTTCGAGTTCGCGGAAAAGCGCCTCTCCGCCGACACCGTCAACGTGGCGGCAAGCGGCAGCTCGGTGCAGAAGGGCGAGACCCTGGTCGACACCGCCAGAAACCTCGAAGCGATGCGGATCGATATGGTGGTCATCCGCCATCCCTCCTCCGGCGCCGCCGAGTTCCTGGGCAACCGGATTCGCTCGAACGTCATCAACGCCGGCGACGGCAAGCATGAGCATCCCACGCAGGGCCTGCTCGACCTCCTGACCATCCGCGACAAACACGGGAAGATCGACGGCATCAAGGTGTGCCTCGTGGGCGACGTCCTGCACTCGCGGGTCGCCCGCTCCAACATCTGGGGTCTCCTGAAGCTCGGCGCCGAAGTCGGCGTCTGCGGTCCCGACACGCTCCTGCCGCGCGGCATCGAGGAGCTCGGGGTCTGCCGGTTCCGTCGCATCGAGGAGGCGATCGAGTGGGCCGACGTGCTGAACGTGCTGCGGCTCCAGCTCGAGCGGATGGAGATGGGATTCATCCCCAGCGTGCGCGAGTACTACCGGGTCTTCGGCGTCACGAAGGAGCGGCTCGACAAGGCGACACGCCCCATGACCATCATGCACCCGGGGCCCATGAATCGCGGCGTGGAGATCGATTCGCGCGTCGCCGACGGGCCCCATAGCGTGATTCTCGACCAGGTCACGAACGGCGTCGCCGTCCGAATGGCGGTGCTTTACCTGCTGGCCGGCGGGCGGCCCGAGCTGGCCGACGCGGCCAAGGGCTCCGGAGGCCCGGAGTGATGCGGCCGCTGCTCCTGAAAGGTGGCCGCGTGATCGACCCGAGCCGGGACTTCGATCAGCCCGCCGACGTCCTCATCCACGACGGCACGATCGCCGCCGTCGGCACTGGGCTCGGGACGCCCGACGGCGCCGAGGTGCGGGACGTACGGGGCAAAGTCGTGGCCCCCGGACTCGTGGACGTGCATGTCCACCTGCGCGAGCCCGGCAACGAGGACGTCGAGACGATCGCCAGCGGCGCCCGGGCCGCCGCGGCGGGCGGGTTCACCGCCGTGTGCGCCATGCCCAACACCGATCCCGTTACCGACAACCAGGCCGCCGTCGGCTTCATCGTGCGCCAGTCGGCGCGTGCCGGCCTTACGCGCGTGTATCCGATCGGCGCCATCTCGGTCGGCCAGAAGGGAGAGCGGCTCTCCGAGTTCGGTGAGATGGTGGGCGCCGGGGCGGTCGCCGTCTCCGACGACGGAAAGCCCGTCGTCTCGAGCCACCTGATGCGCACCGCCCTCGAGTATGCGCGCACCTTCGAGATCCCGGTCGCCGATCACTGCGAGGAGCCGACCCTCGCCGCGGGCGGCGTGATGCACGAGGGACTGGTCGCCGCCCGTCTGGGGCTCAAAGGAATCCCAGCGGCGGCCGAAGAGATCATGGTGGGGCGCGACGTGCTGCTCGCCGGGCTGACCGGCGGGCATGTGCACCTATGCCACGTGTCTACGCGCGGCTCGGTCGCGCTCATCCGCAGCGCCAAGGAGCAGGGGATCCGCGTGACCGCCGAGGTCACGCCGCACCACCTCACGCTCACCGAGCGTGCCTGCGAGCGCTACGATACGCACGCCAAGATGAACCCGCCGCTGCGCGAGGTGGCGGACGTCGCGGCGCTGCGCCAGGCGCTCAGGGAGGGCGTGATCGACTGCCTCGCGTCAGACCACGCCCCCCATGCCTACGACGCCAAGGAAGCCGCCTTCGACGACGCCCCCTTCGGGATCGTCGGGCTGGAAACCGCCTTCGCGGTGGCCTACACGGAGCTCGTGGAAGGCAAGATCCTCGCGCTCCCGGAGCTCGTTCACCGGATGAGTACCGCGCCGGCCGCCGCGTTCCGACTCCCCGGCGGGACGTTGCAGCCGGGTCGAGCGGCGGACGTGGTCGTGCTGGACGTCACCGCGCGGTGGACCGTCGATCCCGCAACATTCTTCTCGAAGAGTCGCAACACGCCCTTCGCGGGCCGGGCGCTGATCGGTCGCGCCGCACTCACGATCGTGGGCGGCATGGTCGTGCACCAGGCGGAGGCTCACGCCGGCTCGTGACCGCGCAGGCGGTCGCCCGCCGCATGGCGCAGTGCTGCCGGCAGCTCGCGGAGCGGGGACTCATCGCCGGCCAGGACGGCAACCTGGCGGTTCGCCTGGGGCCCGACCGTGTGCTTGTGACGCCGGCGGGCGTGATTAAAGCCCTGGTGGGGCCGGCGGACATGGTAGAAGTGGACCTGCAGGGTCGGAAGCGGCGCGGGCGCCGTAACCCAACGAGTGAATTGGACTTACATCTGCGGATCCTGACCCGCCGGCCTGACGTCGGTGCCGTCGTCCACGCCCACCCCCCTGTTGCGACCGGTTTGGCGGTCGCCGGGCAAGACTTGCATATATTGGTCCTGCCTGAGCTTATCGTGCAGTGTGGGGACGTGCCCCTCGTTCCCTATGGGACGCCCGGGACTGCCGAGTTGGGCGACCGGCTCGAGCCGTACTTGGCAGGGCACGAGGCCTGGCTTCTGGCGAACCACGGGGCGGTGACTGTCGGGGCGACGCTCGATGCGGCGTGGATCAGGATGGAGAGTCTGGAGCACGCGGCTCGCATCATCTTCGTGGCGCGCGCGCTGGGGCGCGTGAACGAGTTGAGTCCCGAGGCGGTGGCCCGCCTCGAGGCGCAGCGAGATCGGGCACGAGAGGAACCGAATGGCTAGAGGACCGTCCAAGAGCACTGCCATCATCCAGCGCCTGCTGGAGGAGCGGCGCCAATACGAGGCCTGGATCGTACGCCTGAACAGCTCGGCGGACGCGACGCCGGGCAACGTGCGGGCGCGGGTCCGTGAGGACTACGAGGCGCGACTCGCGGCAGTGATGGAGGAGCTCAAGGCGCATGCCGAGAGCGCCCGCCTGGCGATCCAGGAAAAGCGGCACCTGCGCGGCGAGCTGCAGAAGAAGGAGGCCCTGGTCGCCGAAAAGCTGACCGAGAGCGAGCTGCGCCATTCGGTCGGCGAGTTCGACGAGTCGCAATGGGACCAGGTGCACCAGGATGTCCTCGCCGAGCTGGTGTCGGTGCGTGAGGACCTGCAGTCGGTCGAGGCGGACATCCAAAAGCTCGAGGAGCTCGATGCGCTAGTCCGCAACCGGCCCACCCCGAGAGCGCCTGCGCTCGCTCCCGAAGCCGCTCCCGAACTCGCACCTCCCGCTCCCTCCGCACCCCCCAGGTCGCGGGCGCAGCCGGAGAGAGCGTCACAGGTGGACGAGCTCGAGTTCATCAAGTCCGTCACCGAGGACGACACGGGGGGGGCTCCGTCGCCGCGACGCGCCAGCGGCGCCCAGTTCCAGCCTGCGATCCCGTCCGATCCGCCCCGCGCCGCCGCACCGCCGTCGCAGCGCGCCGCCAACCCCCTCCCGGCGCCGGTCGTCCCCGACCCGTCCGCAGCGGCGGGCGACGAGGAAGTCCCGCGGACGCTCCGGTGCAAGGAGTGCGGCACGATGAATCTGCCGACGGAGTGGTATTGCGGGCAGTGCGGCGGTCAACTCGATGCAGTCTGAAATCTAGAAAACGTCACGCGGGACGGTTTACTGCTTGACGAGTTTCTTGACTACCGCGGCAAGCCTGCTCTTATGACGTGCCGCATTGTTGGAATGAATGAGGTTTTTCCGGGCGGCACGATCGAGCAATCGCGCGGCGACGCGATAGGCCTCGCCCGCCTGCTCGGACGTCGTTGCGGTGCGCACCCGCTTGAGGGCGGTGCGGAGCGCGGAGCTCTGGGCGCGGTTGCGCAGATGGCGGGCGCGCCCCTGGCGCATCGCCTTCTTCGCCGACTTGATTCTGGGCACTCGAGGCCTCCTCGTGAGGGGCGGAAGATAGAGGGTAAGTGCAGGTCGGTCAAGGCGCTACGCCGTTGACCGGGCCCCCGCCGGCTCGTTATCTTAGGCCGTCACCGACCCCCGAGCCCGAGCTATTTCGTTCGACATCCTCATCTGGGCCCCGGTCCTTCTCTTCTCGATGGTGGCCCACGAATACGCCCACGCCGAAGCCGCCTATCGGCAGGGCGATGACACCGCCTACACGCTGGGGCGGCTGACGCTCAATCCCCTGAAGCACATCGATCCCATCATGACCGTGCTGGTCCCGGTCATCCTCTGGCTGTCCCATGCCGGCTTTCTGTTCGGGGCCGCGAAACCGGTGCCCGTGAACCCCAGGAAATACCGCCAATTCGTCCGGGGAGACGTGATCGTGTCGCTCGCCGGTATCGTGGTAAACCTGGCCTTGTTCGTGGTGTTCACCAGTCTCTTCGGGGCAGTCGGCCTGGTGGGCCAGCGCGTGCCGTCGCTCGTGGGTAGCCTCGGGATCTTGCAGGACATGACGTACTACGGGATGCGCCTCAACCTGGTGCTGGCGTTCTTCAACCTGATTCCGATCCCGCCGCTCGACGGCAGCCACGTGTTCTACCATCTGCTGCCCCCCGGTTGGGGTCTCAAATACCGGCGGTTCTACGCGCTGGGCATGCTGCCGCTCCTCCTGATTCTCTGGCTCGCCCCCGGGGTCATCAATGTCTTTCTGTGGCCGGCCGACCAGCTGATGAGTCTGGGCCTTGCCGTCGTCGGGGGACTCCGGATCGGGGTGCCCTCGTGACCGCCCTTCCGCCTACGGCGCAAGACCAGGCCGGCTTCGTCGTCGAGCTCGAGCAATTCTCGGGCCCCTTGGATCTGCTGCTGCACCTGATCCAGGAGGACGAGGTCGACATCACGGATCTGCCGATCGCGAAGATCGCCGACCAGTTCCTCGCGGTCATTAACGAGCTGCGGTTGAACCAGGCGGCGGACTACCTGGAGATGGCCGCCCGGCTGCTGCGGATCAAGGCGCAGATGCTCTTGCCCCGGCGCCTGGGCGACGACGAATGGGAGGATCCGCGCGCCGAGCTGGTGCGCCGGCTACTCGAGTACCAGCAGATCCGCGAGCTGGTGGAGTGGCTGGGGGCGGCGGCGGCGCGCCGGGCCGAGCAGTTCGGGCGGGGCTTCTCTCCCGAGCCGCCCACCGCGCCGCCCGCGCCGCTCGTGATCGACCTGAACGATCTGCTGGCCGCCGCGGAGCGCGTGATCGCGCTCATTCCCGAGCCGGTGCTGCATCGCGTGGTCCCGCGGCCGCTCGACGTGGAGGGCGCCACCGCGCGCATTGAGGCGCTGCTCGCCGAGCGCGCGGCGCTCGGATGGGGCGACGTCGTGGGGGAGCGTCCCACGATCGTGGACGTCCTGTCCGCGTTCATCGCCCTGCTCGAGCTCGCCAAGCGCGGCGCCCTACGCGTGCATCAAGAAGGGCCGTTCGCCCCGATTCAGATCCGCCGTGAGTCCCCTCGCGAAACTCGTTGAGGCGGCGCTGTTCGCCTCGGCGCGACCGGTCACGGTCGAAGAGTTGGTCACGCTCGACCCGCAGGCGGGCACGGCGGCGGTCCGCGCTGCCCTCGTCGAGCTCCGGGACGCCTTCGCGACGGGCGACCACGGGGTCGAGTTGATCGAAATCGCACAGGGGTGGCAGTTCCTGACACGGCGGGAATACGCGGAAGCGATCGATCGCGCGCAGTTCGCGCTGCGCCCGCGCCGGCTCAGCCCGGCGGCGCTCGAGACCCTGGCCATCATCGCCTACCGGCAGCCGGTGGGACGGCTCGAGGTGGACGAGATCCGGGGTGTGGATTCGGGGGCCGTGATCGAGAAGTTGAGCGAGCGCGGGCTGGTGGAGATCGTCACCCGGGGGGAAGGGCTCGGGCGGCCGCTGCTCTACGGCACCACGCCGCAGTTCCTGGAGATCCTCGGCCTCAAAGACCTGGACGAGCTGCCGCGGTTGGAAGAGCTGTCGGTGGCGCTCCGGCCGCCCGCGCCCGCCGAACCCGAATGACGCTGATGCGCCTGCAACGCGCCCTGGCGCGTGCGGGCGTGACGTCCCGCCGCAAGGCCGAGGATCTGATCCGTGCGGGTCGCGTGCGCGTGGACGGCGCCGTGGCCACGATCGGGATGAGCGTGGATCCGCTGCGCCAGCGAGTGACGGTCGACGGGCGTGCGGTGCGGCCGGGGCCGGTGACCTGGCTCGCGCTCAATAAGCCGGTCGGCTATGTGGTGAGCCGCGGGGACCCGGAAGGGCGGCGGACCGTCTACAGCCTCCTCCCCCACGTTCCGGGGCTCGCCTACGTCGGACGACTGGACGTCATGACATCGGGGCTGCTGCTCTTCACCACGGACGGCGCCGCCGCGCATCGGCTGATGCATCCACGCTTCGCCGTGCCCCGCACCTATTGGCTGCGGGTCCATGGGCCCGGGGCCGCTCAAGTGCGGGCGGCCCTCGCGCGACCGCCGGCGATCGACGGTCGCCCGGTGCGGGTCGTGGACTTCCGCGTGCGTCCCGTGGACTCGAGCATCGAGGTCGAGATCACCCTCGCGGAAGGCCGTCAGCGCATCGTCCGGCGGCTCGCGGAGGTGCTGGACCTCAAGGTCGAGTGGCTGCACCGGGTTTCCTACGGACCGGTGCGGCTGGGAAGACTGGCGGAGGGCAAGTATCGGCGGCTCGCCGCGCACGAAATCGAGGCCATCGAGCGACTGCATGGACCTGCGTGACCGGACCGTGATGATCCTCGGGGGCAGCGGGCTGGTCGGCCACGCCGTGGCGCGCCGGCTGCTCGGCGCCGCGCCGCGGCGCGTGGTGCTCGTCGCCCTGTTCGAAGAGGAGGTGCGCGCAACCGCGCGGGCGCTCGAGCCGCAGCGGGGGCGGGCGACGATCGAGGTCGAGTGGGGCAATGTCTTCCTCCCCGCGAGCCTCGCCCGTCTGGAGCGCGGGTCGGTCACGGCGAACCCGGAGCACCGCCGGCTGATGCTCCAGGATCTGCTCAGCGACCTGACCGACGACGTCTGCCACCGCAGCTACCTGTACCAGCTCCTCCTGAAGTACAAGCCCGATGCCGTCGTGGACAGCATCAACACTGCGACGGCATTCGCGTACCAGGATGCGCTGGGGAGCGCGCAGGAGCTGCTGGCGCTGGCGCGTCGGGGCGAGGTCGATGCGGCCGCCGTGGAGCGCCACGTGCTGCTGCTGGCGCTGCCGCAGCTGATCCGACACGTGCAGATCCTCGTCGAGGCGCTCAAGCACGCCCAGACGAAAGCGTACGTGAAGATCGGCACCAGCGGCACCGGCGGCATGGGGTTCAACATCCCCTACACGCACTCGGAGGAGCGGCCCAGCCGGCCGCTCTTGACCAAGTCCGCCGTGGCGGGCGCCCAGTCGCTGCTGCTGTTTCTGCTCGGTCGCACGCCGGGCGCTCCTGCCACGGTCGAGATCAAGCCCACGGCTACCATCGCCTGGCGCGAGATCGGCTTCGGGCCGATCCGCCGCAAGGGCAAGCCGATCCCGCTCGTGGATTGCCCGGCGCCGGTGGCACTGGCGCAGGCGTTCGGTCCCCACCCGGCTCCCTGGTGCGAGCTCGGGAAGCCGCTCGAGGGCGTGTTCATCGACGTGGGGGAGAACGGACTGTTCGCCCCGGACGAGTTCGCGACCGTCACGGCGCTCGGCCAGATGGAGTTCATCACGCCGGAGGAGGTCGCCGACTACGCCGTGATGGAGCTCGAGGGGCGGCCCACCGGACGCGACGTGGTCGCGGCGCTCGACGCGGCCACGGCTGGCCCCACCTACCGCGCGGGGATCCTGCGCGCCGCCGCGCTCCAGCACCTGCGCGCGCTCGAGCACCAGACCAAGAGTCGGGCGGTCGCCTACGAGATGCTCGGGCCGCCGCGCCTCACCAAGCTGTTGTGGGAATCGCACCTGTGCGCGCTGCTGCGCCCGAGCGTCCGGGCCCTCGCCCAGTCCCGGGCGACGGACCTGGCCGCGGAGGCCCACACCCGCGTCCAGCGCGACTCGGGTGTGCGAAGCCATATTCTGTCGGTGGGGATCCCGATTCTCACGCCGGACGGCGAGCGGCTGTACCGCGGCAGCTTCGTCGTGGTCCCAGGAGACCGCAGTGATCCCCGTGCCGCCGCGCCGCGCGGGTGGGTGGACCTGCGACCGGACCAGTTCGGTCTGTGGATCAAGCGGGCTCAGGAGATGCTGGCTCAGGACGCGCGTCGGGCGGGTCGCGCTGCCGACTCCGGCAGCGACGTCGACTGGATGGCGATCGGCGCGGACGACCCGATCGAGCCCGCGCGTTTCGCCACGTGGGTATTCCGGTTCGAAGACCAGGGAGAGCGGATCAAGCGCTAGGCCATGGCAGCGAATACCGCAGGAGTCGACCGCACACTCGGCGCCATCGGGACGACGTTCCGCCTGATGCGGCTGTACCCACCGACCCACCCGGCGGTGATCGAGGCGCTGCGACAGATCGGCGAGGCGCTTCCCGCCCTCGCGGCGTTGGGCACCGTGGAGTGGAAAGTGGGCGTCACCGGGCTGCACTGGCACGGGCAGCACCTGCTGCCGCGCAACGCGCAGATCGCCGAGCTCGCCGGCCTGCTGTATGCGCGCGGGGTGCGGGCGGTGACGCTGAATCCCGGCATGACGCCGGATCACGTGCTGGCACTGTTCCAAGTGGCCACCGGCGCGGTTCAGCCCGACGATCGGACGCTCGGCCGCATCACGCTGGCCTTGGGTCGCCGCACGTCCGCGCGGCTCGAGCGACTGCGCACGCCGACGCCGGTGACCGGTGCTCCGGCGATTGTGGAGCCGCCCGGGGCGCCGAGTGCCCCCCCTCCGAGCGCCGCCACGACGGAGCAGTCGACTGCCGCGGCGGCGGACGCCCTGATGGCCGGAAAGCGCGCTAGCGCCGCGTTCCGGCCCGACGTCCTGCCGGTGGATGTGGAGGTGAAACGGGCCGTGGCCGGGCTCGGGAACGCCACCACACCAGAGGAGCAGTCCACCGCGGTGCAGAAACTCGGCGCGCTCGCACCCCAGTTGTTGGGGCTGCGCGACGTCGCCATTGCGGCGGACGCCATCGCGGCGCTCGACCGCCTCCTGCCGACGGCGAAGGATCCGAAGCTCCTGGAGGCGATCGATCAATCGGCGCTCGCGCTCTCGGAGCGCGCCCTGGTCGAGCGGTTGGTCCACCGCCTCGGCGAGCCGCGCGTGCCACCGGAGGAGCGCGAAGCGCTGGTGGCGGCGGTCGCCGCGCTGGCGTCGCTCTCCATGGGGCTCGTCCTGGATGCGTTCCTGGCGGCGCCGGTGGACCTGCGGGCCCCGTACCGGGGAGCGGTGCGCAAGGCAGCGGATCGGGCCCTCGAGCCGCTGCAGGGCAGGCTCGCGGACCAGGATCCCCAGGTGGTCGCGGCGGCGGCGGAGTTTGTGGGCCTGACGGGGAGCCCCCAGGCAGTGACGCTGTTGATCCCGTTGCTGCGTCATCCGTCGGAGTTCGTGCGGGAGGCGGCGCTGCTCGGGCTCGCCGAAGCGGGTGGGCGGGAGATCGCGCGCCCGGCGATGCCGGCGCTCAAGGACGAGAGCGTAGCCGTCCGCGCGGCAGCCGCCCGGGCCGTTGCCGCGGGGGGCGACCCGACTTCCTCCACCGTGCTGATCCGGCGGGTGGAGCAGGAGCCCGATGAAGGGGTACAGGCGGAGTTGCTGCGGGCCATCGGCCGCCTCGGGGCGCGGGAGGCGCTGGACGTGCTCGCCCGGTACGCCGAGCCGGGGGGGGTGATGCACCGGCGGAGCGCGTCGGTGCGGGCGGCGGCGGTGGACGGCTTGCGGCACATCGCGCGCCCCGAAGCCCGGGGGCTGTTGGAACTCTACAGCAAGGACAAGGAGCCGGCGGTGCGCAAAGCGGCGGAGGCGGGGCTGAAATGACCACTCGGACGGCCAAGACCGGCGACGCGGTGTTGAGCAAGGCGATTGCACAGGAGGTCGCGAAGCGGGTGGTAGCGCAGGAGCTGATGGTCGAGCGCCTGCTCATCGGACTGCTCACGGGCGGACACGTGCTGCTCGAAGGCGTGCCCGGGCTCGCCAAGACCTTGGCGGTGCGCACGGTGGCCGAATGCCTGCGCATCGCGTTCTCGCGGATCCAGTTCACGCCGGATCTGCTGCCCGCCGATGTGATCGGGACCATGGTGTTCGACCAGAAGACCCAGGAGTTCTATCCGAAAAAGGGGCCCCTGTTCGCGAACCTGGTGCTCGCCGACGAGATCAACCGCGCCCCCGCCAAGGTGCAGGCGGCGCTGCTCGAGGCGATGCAGGAGAAGCAGGTGACCATCGGGGGGGAGACGTTCTTTCTGGGCGAGCCGTTTCTCGTGCTCGCGACCCAGAACCCCATCGAGCAGGAGGGGACCTACCCGCTCCCGGAGGCACAGCTCGATCGGTTCATGCTGAAGGTGCGCGTCGGCTATCCGACGCGCGACGCCGAGAAGGAGATCGTCGCGCGCATGGCGGCGGGTCGACCGATCGAGGTGCAGCGCGTGGCAGAGGCGGACGACATTCTCGCCGCACGCAGCGCGATCGCCGAGCTGTTCATGGACCAGAAGGTGGTGGATTACATCGTGGACGTGGTCCGGGCGACCCGCGAGCCGCAGGCGATCGGCCTGCCCGAGTTGAAGCCGCTCATCGCCTTCGGGGCGAGCCCGCGCGCCTCGATCTACCTCGCGCAGGCGGCGCGGGCGCACGCGTTCCTGCGCGGCCGCTCCTACGTCGTGCCGGAGGACGTGAAGGCGATGGCCTACGACGTGCTGCGGCACCGGGTGCTCCTCACCTTCGAGGCCGAGGCCGAGGACATGGACGCGGACCGCGTCATCGGAAAGATCCTCGAGGCCGTGGGTGTGCCGTGAGGTACGAAGGCAAGGATCGCCGGCGTCCCGAGACCTCCCCCCTCCGCGCCCGCCGGCGGCTCGTCACGCCCGAAGTGCTCCGGCAGGTCAAGGGCATCGAGCTGCGCACCCGTTCCCTGGTCAGCTCGCTCTTCACGGGCGAATACCGGTCGATGTTCCGCGGACAGGGCATCGAGTTCGCGGAGGTGCGCGACTACCAGCAGGGGGACGATTTCCGCGCGATCGACTGGAACGTGTCGGCCCGGATGGGCCACCCGTTCGTGAAGACGTACCACGAGGAGCGCGAGAACACGCTGCTGCTCGTGGTGGATCAGTCGGGCTCATGCCAGTTCGGGCGCCCCTACACGAAGGCGGGCCTCGCGGTGGAGGTCGCGGCCGTGCTGGCGCTGGCGGCGGCGCGCCACAACGACCGGGTGGGCGCGCTGATGTTCGCCGACAAGGTCGAGCTGATCGTGCGACCCGCCAAGGGTCGGCCGCACGCGCTGCGCGTGATCCGCGACTTGGTGGCGTTCACGCCGCGCGGCCGCGGCACGAACCTGGGGGAGGCGCTGAGCTACGCGGCGAAGCTGCCGCGGCACCATGCCATCGTCGTCGTGCTGTCGGACTTCCGGGCCGAGGGGTGGGAGGTTCCGCTGGCGCAGCTGGCGGCCCGGCACGATGTCGTCGCCATCAGCATCGACGACCCGCGGGAGCGCCACCTCCCCGACGCGGGCTGGGTGGACATGGAGGACGCCGAGACCGGCCACCGGGTCCTCCTGGATACGAGCCATGCCCCGACCCGCACGCGCGTGAGCGTCGCGGCCGAGCGTCAGTTCCAGGAGCGCACCCGGAAGCTCGTCCAAGCGGGTGTGGACCACGTCGCGCTCCAGACCAACGTGCCGTACGGCGTGCTGCTGCGCCGCGCCTTCGCCGAGCGTGCCCGCCGCCTGAAACGGTGATGACCCGAGGCACGACGCCACGACGCCAAGTCGCCCAGGGCGCTGCGCTGACACTTGCCCTCGCGCTCCTGGGCGTCGTGGCCTCGTGGCGTCGTGGAACGGCTCAGAGCGCGACTTGGACGGCGAGTCCGCCAACGCCCACCGTCGGCGACACCATCTGGCTCGAGCGGGCATTCCCGGTGCGCGACGGCTGGCAGGTCCGGCCCGGCAAGCTCGAAGCGACGGAGGCCGTCGAGCCGCTCGCCGATCCCGCGGTGCGGCGGAGCGCCGGTGGCTGGGTCGTCCGCTACGCGGTCGTCGCCTGGAAGCCCGGCGCCCACAAGCTGACCCTGCCCCCGCTGTGGCTGCTCGGTCCCGACGGGAGGGCGGACTCGACGGCGGGGGGCTCGACGAGCTTCAGCGTCGCGACCGTGATCCCGGACTCGCTGCGCCAGCCCAGTCCGCAGGGCCTGCTCGCGCCGCTGCGCCGCGCGCACCAGGATCCGCTGCCGCCGCTCGTTGCGGTGACGCTGGCCGCCGGGCTCCTCGGCGCGGGGGTGGTGGCGCGGAGGCGGCGGCCCCGGGCCCTCGAGCCGGCACCTCCAGTTCCAGTGGAACGTGAGGTCCCCGACACGCGGTGGCTCGCCGCCGGGGAACCGAAGGCCGTCACCGCGCGGGCGATCTGGCGGCTGCGGACCGCGCTGGCGCGCGCGGTCCCCGAGGCGCACCCGGCGCTCGCCACCGACGAATGCCTGGCCGTCGTCCGGCGCGTGCGTCCCGACGCACCGCTCGGCGAGCTGCGCGAGCTCCTCGAGCAGCTCGACCGCGTGGCCTTCGCCTCCGCCCACGGGACCGATGTCGCCGCGCTCTCCGCCATGGCGCGCCGGCTCGCGCGAGACCTGGCTCTGTGAGCTTCGCCCGGCCGCTGCTGCTGCTCGCGCTCGGCCTCTTGCCGTTGTGGTGGTGGCTGCGCGCCAAGCGGCTCGGCCGCCTGTCCGGCACCCGGATGAGCGACGTCCGGCCGGCGGCGGGGTCGGCGGAGCGTCTCTGGGTCGCACGTCTCCCCGTCACCCTCCGCAGCGCGTGCCTCGGTGCCTGGATCATCGCCGCGGCCGGGCCCCGCATCGGCGCCGCGCGCAGCGAAACGCGCAGTGAGGGGATCTCGATCGTGCTGGCCGTGGACATCTCGGGCAGCATGCAGGCGGAGGACTTCGCGCCGGCGAACCGCATCGACGTGGCGAAGCAGACCGCGATCGAGTTCGTCCGGGCCCGCACCTCGGATCGCATCGGCCTGGTGGCGTTCGCCGGGCAGGCGCTCACCCAAGTTCCTATTACGACCGACTACGCCGTGCTGGAGCAGGCGCTGCGCGAGCTGCACCCGGGGATGCTGGAGGACGGGACGGCGATCGGAACAGCGATCGGGACGGCGGCCAACCGGCTGCGGCGCGCCCCGGGCAAGAGCAAGGTGCTCGTGCTGCTCACCGACGGCGTGAACAACAAAGGCACCGTGGATCCCCGCACCGCCGGGCAGGCGGCCGCGGCGTTCGGCATCAAGATCTACACCATCGGCGTCGGCACGCGCGGCCAGGCGCCCATGCCGACCGAATACGGGGCGGACGGCCAGTTGCGCTACGAGATGCGGCCGGTCGAAATCGACGAGCCGCTCATGACCGAGATCGCTTCCACGACGGGGGGGCGCTACTACCGGGCCACCGACACCGAGTCGCTGCGCCATATCTTCGAGGAGATCAATCGCCTCGAGAAGACCACGGTGGAGCAGGTCGTCTACCGACGCTTCGATGAAGCGTATCGGGTCCCGCTCGCTCTGGGGCTGGTGGCGCTGGCGCTCGAGATCGTCCTGGCCGGGACGTTCGCCGTGCGGGTCCCGTGATGACGTTCGACGCCCCTGTCGTGCTCGCACTCGCGCCGCTCGTCGGCGGCGCCGTCTGGTTCGCCGCCGCCTGGGCGCGGCGCGTCCGCATCCGGCGGGCGGCGCTCTGGTCGCAGGAAACGGTGCGACAGGCGGTCGCCGCGGGGCGCCTCGGGCCTACCGCGCTCGCGGTCGCCGCATTCCTCGGCGTCGTCGCGCTCGCGGGGCCGCGGTGGGGAGAAGAGCGGATCGTCGCCGAGACGCGGGGCCTCTCGGTCGTGATCGCCGTGGACATCTCGCGCTCGATGCTCGCGGAAGACGCGACCCCCAGCCGGCTCCGGCGCGCGGTCCGCGAGGCGCGGCGGCTGGTACAGGATCTGGACGGCGACCGGGTCGGTCTCATCGCCTTTGCCGGTTCGAGCTACATCCTGTCGCCGCTCTCGATCGACGGGTCCGCATTGACGCTGTACCTCGACGCGCTCGACCCCGACATGGCCTCCCAGGGCGGCACCGGGCTCGCCCCCGCGTTGCGTCAGGGCGGCGAGCTGCTCCAGGCCAGCCCCGAGCTCGCCGACCGCGTGCTCGTCGTGTTCACGGACGGCGAAGCGCACGATTCGCTGCCGCCGATCGTCACGCAAGCCCAGCGCCTCAAAGCCGATGGGACCCGCCTGATCCTCGTTGCCGAGGGCGGGCGCAGCCCGACGCGCATTCCCATGCGGGACGACCACGGCGGCCTGCTCGGCTATCAGAAGGATGAGGACGGGCGCGTCATCGAGACGGTGCGACGGGACGATATGCTCGGCGCCGCGGCCGACGCGGCGCAAGGGACGCTCGTGGCGGCGGACCTCCCCGATCAGGCCGGCGCGGTCCGCGACCTCGTCGCCTCGTATCGCCGGGCGCGGGCGAGCGAGACCCGCACGGAGCAGAGCCGGCCACGGGCCTGGCTGCCGTTGTTGCTCGCCGTAGGCCTGCTGGTCGCGCAGGCCGCCTCGCGACGCACCGCCGCGCTCGTCGGGCTTGCCATCGCGTGTCTCGTCGCGCTTCCCGCGGCGAATGTCGCGCAGCAGCCGCAGCTGCCGCGGAGCCTCGCGGAGAAGGCCTGGGACCGCCATGACCTCCGGCGCGCCCGCGTCGCCTACTTGGCGGAGCTCGCCGGGCGTCGCAAGGAGGATGCCGCCTGGTACAACGCGGGCACGGCGGCACTCGCCGACTCGGACGCCGAGACCGCCCGGGCGAGCCTCGCGCATGCCGCCGCATCGCTCGATCCCGATCTGCGGTTCCGCGCGCTCTACAACCTTGGCCTGCTCGCGCTGCAGCAGGCCGACGACGACACCGCGGGCCGCGACACGCACCTGGCCGACGCCGAGCGCGCGTACCGCGAAGCCCTGCTGTTGCGGCCGCGCGACCGCGCGGCGAAATGGAACCTCGAGCTCGCGGTCCGGCACCGCGGCAGCAGCCAGAACAAGGCGCCCCCCAGTGGGGGTGGGGGGAGCGGACCCTCGGGCGGGGGAGCCCGGAGCAGCGGTGGGGCTCCGGGCGGCCTGAGCCCGGCTCAGGCCGAGCAGCTCCTGCGCTCGATCGGCCACGAGGAGTTGAAGACGCGCCGCGATCGGACAGGCCTGATGCGGCACCCGGCCGAGCCGGGCGTGAAGGACTGGTGACCCCCGCGCTGTGGCTGCTGGTCGCCTTGCAGAGTGCACCGCCGCCCGATGTGACGGCTCGAGTCGATCGTGCTCGCCTGCCGGCGGGCGACGAGCTGACGCTCACCATCCGCGCGCGGTCCCGCTCGGCGGAGCCGGTGGCCCTGGCCCTGCCCGGCCTCACGGGCTTCACGATCGTCGGCTCCCGCGAGGTGACGGAGGTGGCACTCGAAGCGGTGGGGGGACCGGTCCGCACCATGACGCGCGAGCTGCGGCTCAAGACCCAGCGTCCCGGCACACTCGTGATCGGGCCCGTGCGCGTGCGGCAGGGGCCCCGGGAGATCGCGACCCCGCCGCTCACCGTGACGGTGGACAGTGCGGCGACCGGGCTCGCGACGGCGGTGTCGCCGCTCGCGCGCCGGCTCATCGAGGCCGCCCCGCCGCCCGCGCACAACGACCGGGTCGCGCTCAGTCTCATCCTGCCCGGGGATTCCGTGCTCGTCGGCCAGCAGCTCGACGTGATCGCCGCCGCGTGGTTTCCGCGCGAGTTGCGCATCCGGTTGGCGTACCCGCCGATCCTCTCGCTCCAGACGGCCGAGGGCGCGTGGTCGTACCCGGGGGCCGTGCCGGCCGAGGTCGCGGCGTCGCGCCAGGTGCGCGGGGAATGGATGGACCTGTTCGTCGCCCACCAGGCCCTGTTCCCGCTTGCGCCCGGGCGGATCGTGATTCCGCCGGCCACGGTTGCCTACGCGGTGCCGGTCGGATTTTCGGTTTTCAAGCGCGAGGAGCGGTACTCCCTGCACAGCGACACGGTGCCCGTCATCGT
>Ga0209761_1000935_pt1 | contig 18573 bp, 22 predicted proteins | sample GraSoi013_1_40cm_4_FD_185818 | JGI IMG/M metagenome (GOLD analysis project Ga0209761, IMG submission 185818) | Grasslands soil microbial communities from the Angelo Coastal Reserve, California, USA - Sample 09_25_2013_1_40cm (SPAdes) (version 2) | ecosystem: Environmental > Terrestrial > Soil >...
CAGTCGATTCGAGCCTCAGGAATTATCCTAACGTCACAGAAAGGATCGCCTACGCTGTCCAACGGCCATAGTGCCGTTCTACGCTCGGAAGATCGGACTCAGTCGCATGGCGAACGGTTATGTTTGCCAATCCTATGGGAGCCTTCCGGGCATAGCGAGGCATTGCACCACGACGGTTTCAGACACGCGATTGCCTTGAAAATCTTCGTGGGGAGGGAGCATCAGGCAGATCGTTTTCCTGGTGCGGGGGGTGGGATTCGAACCCACGAAGGCCTACGCCACGGGATAACACACCCGCGCCTTGCCTTGGAAGCATCATCTCTGACACTTCCTTTGGAAATGGGGTCTTGAGTGTAGCGCGCGCATGCTAGGGCGCGACCCGCCCATTTGGTCCTTGACGTTTGACCTGACTCTGGTACCCCCGCAAACAAACAAGCAAGCGATGGTACGGGTATATCTTAAAATCGCCCCTAAGCAATGCATGCTCATTCACAAGTGAAACGGTGTGGCACAGACCCGCAAAAAGGCCATAATGCAGCAGGTTCAACGACAGCGACGCAACCGAACAATTGCAAGCATAACCGTTGCTGTGGTGTTAGTCGCCGTCATCGTCACGGCCGCGGCCTTTCTAGCGCCAAAATCCAGCCTTGTCACTCTTCCGGGATACTTGGACCAGTGTGCAAGCTCGGCCTCCTACCATGCCCACGTCCACCTCGCGATAAGTGTCAGTGGAAGCGCGGTGACTGTTGACGCTGGAATTGGACTTCAGGGAGGTTGTAACAGACCTTTGCATACCCATGCGACCGATGGAGTAATACATGTTGAGCCTAATGAGAACCGGGACTATACTCTGGGCGATTTCCTTTTGATATGGGGAAACTGGAAAAATGATCCGCAATACACAATCCTCAATTCGACACAGGTCTTCAACAATCCTCACGGCACCGTGAAAATGACGGTCAACGGCAACCCCTTCTCGGGCGACATGAAGAGCTACCAGCTTCCGAAGATTGCGGGCGACCCGGCGGAGCCGTGTTCGGCAAACTCCACGGGCGGTCCACCATGTGTCAGAACGGATGTCGTGATAACAGAGACTCCGTAGGACCCTGCTACTCCATAACGAGGTATGGACCAAGATAAGTGCGGGTTGATTCCAACAGTCGGGCAGTGGGTTTTTCTGTGGGGACGAGATAACAGTACCTTAGACACGGAACTGGCTTATGAGCAAGCGTAGAGTCCACGTGAGGGAGGCGAGCCACGCTACTCGCAACGTTCTAATTGCTATTTTTCTCATCGTGTTATCAGCAGTTGGGGTTGCGGCTACTGGGGCACTGAACGGCTTCTTGAACCCGCAGCCTGCTTCCTTCCCGGTGATTATTCACGCGTATGACGCGGCCCTTGCATCTACCCCCGAGGTGGTTACTAGTCCCGACCAGCTTGTAGCCGACGCGACAATCTCCATGGCCAACGCGACAGTTCTCGCCGGTCCTCCTTTGAGCTTCACGCAGACCACTCCCAGCGGGGTCCTCGCCCCGAGTAGCCCAATAGCAGTCGGAACCTACCATGTAGGCGCGGCGAAAGATGGCTACGCTCCGACGGAATTCTTGTATGTGGTCGGACCTAACTGCGACCGTAAGGACTCAGTGGGCAATTGTCACATATGGATCGCCATGAACAAAACACCCTCGCCCTAGTCAAAAACGACCACCCGGAATGCCGCGGCGAAGAGTCAGCTTGCAGTTGTGAACTGTTAGACCAGTTCTATTTCGATGAAAACATCGTCCGGCGCGCGTATCCTCATTAAACGTTTCAAGAATCGCTCGTTCGGGTCCACATCGATTAGGCGTTTGTGAATCCTCATCTCCCACTTGTCAAAACTATGAGTCCCCTGGCCCGCCGGAGACTTTCGCGTTGAAACCATCAACTTCTTCGTCGGCAGCGGAATCGGACCTTTCAGCTTCACACCTGTCTTATCTGCAATATCGCGAATCTCGCCACAAATCGTGTTGATATCCTGGGGGTCCGTGCTTGACAATCGTATTCTAGCTTTCGAAACCATTCCAGGATGCCTTCAATGCTTCTCCGAGAGCGGAATCAGAGGACCGCCCGGAGTCGCGTTAAAAAGGTATGCTCTTCGATATGCAACCAAAGTGGAGAAAAATCTGTGAAAAAATGGTCTAGGCTGTCGGTGAACCTTTCGCCGTTATCTCTTTGACCACGCCAACACCGATCGTCGCGCCCATGTCTCGGATAGCGAACCTTCCGAGCTCAGGAATGTCAGAGAAACTTTCCAAGACCATCCCCCTCAACGGGCTCATCTTGACGAGCGCGCTGTCTCCCTGCTTGAGGAAGGAGGGCTTCTCCTCCACAGTCTGGCCTGTTCGCGGGTCAATCTTCCGAATCAGTTCTATGAAAGTTACGCCAACGGTGGCCGTGTGCGCGTGCAAGACAGGGGTATAGCCTGCGGCTATTGCTGTCGGGTGGTAGATGACTATGATCTGGCCGACGAACTCCTTCGCAATGGTAGGCGGGTTATCAGGGTGTCCCATGACCTCGCCGCGTGTAATCTCGTTCTTTGCGACGCCCTTCACGTTGAAGCCGATGTTGTCTCCGGGCTCAGCCTTCGGCATCCGGACATGGTGCGTCTCAATAGTCTTGACCTCACCGACCTTGCCCGACGGACAGAAGATTACCTTGTCACCGTCCTTCAACACGCCCGTCTCAACACGTCCAACGGGCACCGTGCCGACGCCTGTGATAGTGTACACGTCCTGGATCGGCACTCTCAACGGCTTGTTGAGCGGCTTCGGCGGCGGCGTGAACTGGTCCAACGCGTCAAGAATGGTCGCTCCCTTGTACCATGGAGTGTTAGCGCTTTTCTTGGCAAGGTTGTCTCCTTTCCATCCGCTGGTTGGAACGAAAGGAATCTTGCTGATATCGAAGCCGACGGTCTTGAGTAAGCCTTCGATTTCCTTCTTACACTCAAGATATCGAGGCTCCTCGTACTTGACAGTCTGGTCGTCCATCTTGTTAACTGCGACGATGAGGTTCTTGACACCGAGAGTTCGAGCAAGGTAAGCATGCTCTCTCGCCTGGCCGCCAGGGCCAATTGCAACTTCGAACTCGCCCTTCTTGCCGGAGACGACGAGAATTGCTACGTCAGCTTGGCTGGCGCCGGTAATCATGTTCTTGATAAAGTCCCGGTGTCCAGGAGCGTCGATAATCGTGTAGAAGATCTTCGGAGTCTCGAACTTCTGAAAGGAAAGATCGATGGTGACCCCTCTCTCCCTTTCTTCTTTGATCGTGTCCAGAACCCATGCGAACTTGAACGTGTCGCCCGCTCCAGTCTTCTCGGATTCTTTCGCGTACGCGTCGATTGTCTTCTGGTCGATGTATCCGGCGTCGAATAACAAGTGGCCCGTCAACGTACTTTTTCCATGGTCCACGTGTCCCATCACTATGAGGTTCAGGTGGGGCTTGTTGCTGGACACTTCTAGTTCATACTCCTACTCGTAATGAAACGAGAACATCGCCCCAGTCTTTATAAAAAGCCTTGTCCCTTCTAGACAAACCATTATCACGATAACGAACGCTGTAACTCTGCGTCCCGTCATTGTTCGAAGAAAGGTCTAAAAGTAGAGTTTCCCGCGCCCGCCAGTCATTCGAAGGCTAGCAACATCATGTTGGAAACAACGTCGAAGCAGGAGGCCGCCCCGGCCGGTATGGGGATGCAGAAAACACAGTACGACATGGCCGTTGAGCAATTCCAGCGCGCCGCTGATATTATGAAACTCGACCCTAACGTCCAAGAGATTCTCCGAAAACCAAGACGAATACTAAGCGTCAACTTCCCCGTCAAAATGGACGACGGAAGAATCCTCCTCTACCAAGGTTTCAGAAGCCAACACAATAACGCCCTGGGCCCCTACAAGGGAGGAATACGCTTCCACCCCAACGTCACAATCGATGAAGTAAAAGCGCTTTCCATGTGGATGACATGGAAGTGCGCGGTCGCAGGCGTCCCGTTCGGCGGGGCCAAAGGCGGAGTCACAGTCAACCCCAAACAGCTCTCCCACAGAGAGCTGGAAAACCTCTCGCGCTCTTTCTTCTCAATGATCAGCGAGATAGTCGGCCCATACCGCGACATTCCGGCCCCAGATGTCTACACAGACTCGCAGACGATGGCGTGGTTCATGGACGAGTACAGCAAGCAGGAGAAGAACAACGCATTCGCAGTAGTCACCGGAAAGCCGCTGATAATCGGCGGTTCACTCGGAAGGGATTCTGCGACCGGCCGTGGAGTTTCAATCACGATCGAAGAGGCTGCGCGCCACCTCAAGATTGACCTCAAGAAAGCAACGTGCGCAGTTCAAGGCTTCGGAAACGTCGGCTCCTGGGCGTTCGAGTTCCTCGAACAGGCCGGCGTCAAGGTTGTAGCAGTATCCGACTCAAGAGGCGGCGCGTACAAGAAGACAGGACTTTGGTTCAACGAGGTTGCAGCCTATAAGAAAAAGACCGGGTCAATTGTCAATCTACCGGGGTCACAACCCATAACTAACGAGGAACTTTTAGAGCTCGACGTTGACATTCTCGTGCCCTCGGCTCTCGAAGACGTCATCACCCGCGACAACGCCAAGAGCATCAAGGCCAAGCTTATCGCGGAGGGTGCCAACGGGCCAACCACACCGGAAGCGGATGACATTCTCTTCAAGAACAACGTGACCGTAATTCCCGACATTCTCGCCAACTCCGGCGGCGTCAGCACAAGCTATCTAGAATGGGTCCAGAACCTCCAACACCTCTACTGGACCGCCGAGGAAGTGGACCATCGCCTCAAGGCTATAATGGTCAAAGCATTCGCTGAAGCCTACAAGACGAGCCAAGAGTACAACGTTGACATGCGGACTGGCGCGTACATCTACGCTATCGGCAAAGTCCGAGATGCGATGAAGATTCGCGGCTGGTTCTAGAACAAACCGTCTTCTCGCCGCCCTGCTCTAGTCGAGCAGCGAGGCCAATTTCTGTTCTTCTTCCGCCTCTTCCACCATAGCGTCTACTGCAAGCCTGTATGTAATGAGGTCCGAATCTCTCGTCTTGCCCGCGAGGCGCTGATAGAACTCGACAGCTGAGCGTTCCAGCTTCAAACTATCCCTAATGATGAGCTTCAAGTCGTTCCCGCGACGGGGAGGATCATTGTATGGGTGGAAGCTCCTTTTCTCCCATTCTGAAGGCTTGGAGACAGGTATCCCTCCAAGCTGGACAATCCTCCGCATAACCATGGCCGCGTGTTTCCATTCCCCCTCCGCCATTTCCTCAAACATCTCAGACAGGGGAGGAGAGTTTATTCCACTTGCAATCCGACTGAAGTAGAGGTAGCGAAATGCAGCTAAAGTCTCGGCAGCTAACGCCTGGTTAAGATCCTCGAGAAGAGTCGTCTCCTTTTTGATAGACAATAGGTGTCGCCGAGCTTAACTTGCCGGAGTGTATTTCAGGCTTATTCTAAGCAAGAATTCCACCTCAATTTATAGCCGAGACAGTCCTAATCGGGCCGGCAATAGGCAAAGTGAGCCTCTCACGCGTTCAAACTCCAGATTCAGAACGGCCTCAGGGATAGGCCTGGGCCAAGACTTGAGGCTTCGACCCATGAGATTTCCCAACATATCCACAACCTCGAGACTGAGGGCGTTCCTAGAGATCGTTAGACTTCCAAATTGCTTGATGATCGGCTTGGCGGTCATCGTTGGCGAGTTTATCGGCCTCGGACGATTACCTTCATACACGGTTGCGACTTTCGGTTTCCTGACAGCGTCGCTCATGATGGCTGGAACCATGATCCTGAACGACATCCATGATGTTGAAGTCGACAGAGTCAACAATCCACAACGACCGATCCCATCAGGGAGAATCAAGAACCGTGGAGCATACCTCCTGGCGGTATCGTTCTCCGCAGCGAGCATTCTCTTTGCTGTACTCCTAGGGCCTTGGACCGCGCTTACAGGGCTTCTCGCACTGGGCCTGATGACGTACTACAATACTGGCGGCAAACGAACAGGTCTTCCAGGCAACCTCGTGGTAAGTTTCAATGTTGCCCTCCCCTTCTTCTATGGGGGGCTCGCGGTAGGCTCTCTCACAGTTCTCCTCTATGTCTTCTCAGTTCTCGCTTTTCTCGCAAATCTCGGCCGAGAAATAGCGAAGGGGATCCCTGATGTCCAAGGAGACCGAGCCCTTGGGGTTCGAACACTGGCCGTCTCTGCCGGACCGAAAAAGGCGGCAACTGCGTCCGCGTCAATGTTCCTGGCAGTTGTTGTGTTGAGCTTGCTCCCCCCGATAGCTGGCCGGCTATCAATCCTATACTTCCCAGTGATCTCGTTGGCCGATGCGGGATTCGCCTACTCCTCCTACCGTTTGCTTGTTAATCAGACGCCGAAGAGCGTTCGGAAGACTAAGACGATGGTTCTGCTTTGGATGCTGCTGGGACTGGTCGGTTTTTTGCTCGGCGGATTCAGCTTCTAGTCTTCGACATTTCTGCGACAAGCTCTTTTGCCCGGTCCAGGCGAACCTTCTTCTCAGCTATCATCTTGTCAGAGACAAGGTCGACCATGTCCCCGTCAGCCCCGGCCATAACCGCGATGTTTCGCGCGTGCAAGGACATGTGTCCACGCTGAATCCCCTCTGCAGCAAGGGCCCGCAAAGCCGCGAGGTTCTGGGCTAGGCCCACAGCGGCCATCACCTCCCCCAGTTCTCGTGCGCTCTTCGCTCCGAGAATCTTGAGGCACACTTTGGCGAGCGGATGGACGGAGGTTATTCCTCCAATGATTCCCAATGCTGCAGGAAACTCGATGAAACCCCCCAAGTCGCCATTGTCGTCCTTGTGCCAGGTGGTAAGCGGCGAATAATGTCCTGACCTGGCCGCGTAAGCGTGGGCTCCGGCTTCGATCGCCCGAGTATCGTTTCCCGTGGCCATACAAACGCCGGCAATCCCATTCATGACACCCTTATTGTGAGTGGCGCACCGGTACGGGTCGGCTGCGGCGAAAGCATACGCGTCAACAATTCCATCCACAACCTCCTCTCCGCCGAGAGCTTCCTTCGAAACGCTGGCTGTAGCCCGGGCGAGACGGCGGTCGGCGAGGTTTGAGATGATGCGAAGATTAGCTCGCCCCTTTGAGAACCGTTCCATTAATGGAGCCACTGCCTCTGCCATCGTGTTGACAACGTTTGCTCCCATCGCATCGCGGCAGTCTATGATCAACTCCGCAATCACCATTGTTCCGGTTAGACTCGGGAGAATTCTGACCCTCAGATCCTTGGCCCCGCCTCCCATAGAGACCAGAGTCGGATCCTGCTGATTCGCCTTCTGGAGAATCTCGGCTTTACTCGCAAGAATCTGCCTCTCAGCCTCCCTCGGATAGGGACAGTTGACGAGTTGGACCTGACCGACCATCAACGGCTCGGTACTCGTCGCTTTGAAACCCCCACGTTGACGCACCATCTTGGCCGCGTTGCTTGCCGCAGCAACGACTGATGGCTCTTCAATTGCCATAGGTACAAGATAATCTCGGTTATTGACGAGGAAGTTGACCGCGATTCCAATTGGCATTGGAAAAAACCCCACGACGTTCTCAATCATCCTCTCAGCGGACCCGAATGGAAGAGTTCCCGTTTTCAATATGTGAACATCCTCGTCTGTGAGGCCAGAGAAGTCTTTGATGACCTTCAGTCTCTCGTCCTGCGAGAGCTTGTAGAACGAGGCTATACCAGAAGTCTTCTTCACAGCGCGGGCCTGCACTTTCAACCCTCAGCGCTTTCTTTTCGCGTATTCGTCCGGGTTAAAGCCCCGTGCGTCGAGCCACTCGCGTGTCGGGCCTCGTATTACAGCAGGGGATGTCTGCAACTCCGCCACGTTCCTCGACCCTGTGAGAAACATTGCTGTCCGAAGCTCCAAGAGAATAGTTTGCAGCCTCTCCGTGACCTCCTCTACCCCACCAGGGGTAGACTTGAGGAAGGGCAATGCCAGCCCGAAGGCATCAGCGCCCAGTGCTAGAGCTTTGGCTCCGTGCAAGCCGTTTCTCACTCCTCCGGACGCTATTACGGTGAGATGGGTTGAATGGGAAACCTCGACAACGCTTGCAACTGTGGGTATTCCCCAGTCCCAGAACACCTCACCCACTTTCTCGTGGATCTGTGAGGACTGCTCCCGAGCCCGGTAGTATTCCACTGCTGCCCAGCTTGTCCCACCGGCTCCAGCCACATCTATTCCCTTTACTCCGGCCTTCTCAGCAAACTCAGCAGTCTCGTGTGAGAATCCTGCACCAGTTTCCTTCAGCACGATCGGCACACCCAGTTGTTCCGCCCCTTCACGAATCTTGTCCATCGCCCCCCTAAACAGCGGCTCACCCTCAACCTGGACGCATTCTTGCACGCCGTTGAGGTGAACATACAACGCATCAGCATCAACCATCTCTACAGCCTTCCTCATCTCTTTCAGCCCATATCCCTTGACAAGTTGCGGTGCGCCAATGTTGGCGAATACGAGAGCGTCAGGGGCCTTGTCGCGAACCACCCTGTAAGTGTAAGCCAGCTCCGGCTTTTCAATTCCGGCTCTCTGGCTACCCACGCCTATGGCGATTTTCAGCTCTTGGGCCGCTTGCCCAAGTATCTCGTTCAGCCTTGCGGCCGCCGCGGTCCCACCTGTCATTGATTCGATAACCAAGGGCGCTGAGAGTTCGTGGTCGAAAAGTCTCACCGAAAGGTCAACATCATCCCGATTTATCGCGGGGAGGGCGTTGTGGACTAGTTCCACATCATCGAATCCAGTTTTCTTTGTCCTGAACTGGACATCCTGCTGCATGGTGGTTTCTATGTGGCTTCGCTTCCTCCGCTCAGTCTCCGCCTCCGCCGACGCCACGGGCCTCACACGCTACCTCCGCTCAGCCTATTTGAGTGCTCGCCACCGCTCCACACCACGACACCGTCAGAGTCCATGCCCACCTTGTAGACCATCCCCCCACTCTGCCGAAGTGCCTTGCCTATTTTCGTCTCACTCTTAGAGTCCCTGCAGACCGCTATGATGCAGCCTCCTCCTCCCGCGCCGGTCAGCTTGGCGCCGAGAGCTCCCGCCTTCAACGCCACCCCGATCAAGTGGTTAAGAGTCGGATTGGACACCCCAATGTTGACAAGCAATTCCTGGTTTCTGTTCAACAAGATGCCAAGCTCCTCACCATCGCCATGTTTCAATGCCCGGGCCGCTCCCAAGGAAATTCTGGAGGCGTCAGCAACATGGCTTTCGAACAATGTCTTCTCAGACTCAGACTTTCGAATAACCGCTCTGACAAGACTGCCTGTTGAGCGGTGGATCCCACTGTCGCAGACAAGAATTCTCGGAACCCAACTAATGTTCAAGGCTTTGACAATGTCGGGTTTTCTGAAGGTCAGGACCCCACCCGTCGCGCACGTTGAATGGTCCACTCCAGATGGCTTGCCGTGCAAATAGCTCTCAGGCGTGAAGGCAACTTTGATGATGTCGTCTACCGAGAGCTTTACTCCTTGAGACTGTGCTGTCGCGGCGATAATGGCTACGCTCGCTGCTGCGGAGGAACCTAGTCCCGCGCCAATCGGAATGCCGCACTCCACCTCGACACGGACCCCAGCGAGCTTCCTGCCAACGTAGGCCAGCGCCTCTCCTGCCGCAAGCCGTAGGGGTTCCAGCAATCGTCCAGTGTCCTTGACCGCTTCACCTGGCGCTTCCTTACCAGCGAGGTCCATAGGAATGTCCGCTGTCACGTCTATCGTTCCAGCCCAACCCCGCGACACGCCAGCGTATGTGTAGAGGTTTATCGCCATGGCAACGGCTGGGGCACCGAGCACTACAAAGTGTTCTCCTGTGAGAATTATTTTTCCAGGGGCCCTAGCTCTGGCTGACGTGCTGGACTGAATGGTCTTCGAGGCTTGTCACTTCGTAAACGCGGCCGCTGCGTAGCCTACAACAGCTTCCTTGTCCCCGGTAACGTCGCCACTTGTGTGGTACGCCAGGAGCTCACCGTTCCGGGCGCCGAGTATTTTAGCCGCGTGTATCATTGCTGTTATTGGTCCGTAACCACAAGCCGTAATCCGCTTCGCCTCAATCGTTCGCTGGAACCCTTTCTCGTCCATGGCCAAAGCGGCGCCCAACGCCTCCTTGTCTCTGGCAACGGCTTTGGCTTGGGGCTCGTAGTGCGTCCAGTCCGAAGACGCGATCACAACGACCCCTTCCTCACCAATTGCGTCTCCCACGGCTTCGCCGACATCGACGCTGGTCTGGAGGTCCTGTAGTCCCATGCATATGGGGACAAAGCGGAACAACCGAGGGAAAATGAACTGGAGAAACGGAAGCTGGACTTCTATTGAATGCTCGTTTCTGTGGGCCTCCTCCTCCACGTCAATGAGGCCCGATCTCTTGACGATTTTTCCAGCAAGCTCGGAATCTAGCTGGACGTCTCCGAGAGGCGTGCTCCACGCTCCGTTCGTCATTGTCGAGACTGGACTGCCGTAGCCAGTGTGGTTCGGTCCGAGGATCACGACGGATGGCCTCGGCCCCGCCGATGCCAGCTTGTAATAGCTATGGGCCGCGACTGGGCCGGAGTACGTGTAGCCTGCGTGAGGAACGATGAGCCCGATAAGCCCCTTGTCAGTTGCCGACGGTACTGACGGTATGCCTCTGGGTCCTAGTTGATGGAGGAAGCATTGGTGTATCTGGGTGCGAAGCGCTCCATCACTGTCCTCGTAGAAAGCACCTGCTCGAGCTGGAGGCCGTGTCTTCACATTTCTCCACCGCCACGTCCCATGGGCATGGCGGCGAGCTTAGTCTCGAAATCGTCGACAGTTGACGTTAGTGTCCCGTCTTGGGACAGCTCTCCACGTTCTCTCAACACCTGGCGGGCGAGGAGCCAGTAGACAACCGCGAGAGCCCTTCGACCTTTATTGTTGACGGGAATGACAAAGTCCACTCCTGAAAACACGTTGTCAGTATCGCAAAGGGCAATCACGGGAACACCGACAGACGTTGCCTCTTTGATCGCCTGCCAGTCCGCCCTCGGGTCGGTAACGAGCACCACCTGGGGCTCGGCGTGTTTGGGCTGTAAAGGGTTAGAGATAAGCCCAGGCATGAACCTTCCCACAATCGGCATGATCTTGGTCAGCTCCGCGAGTTTTTCGACAGGGACTTTGCCGTAGAGCCGTGACGATACGGCGAGGACGCGAGATGGCTCGAAGCGGGCTATGAACTTGGCGGCTATCCGAATCTTCTCGTTTGTATCGCCAATGTTGAGGATGAACAGTCCATCGGGGCGAACCCGGAAAATGTACTTCTCCATGTCGACTGTCTTGATTCGTGTTCCGATGTGGAGGCCGGCGGCGAGCAATTCTTCTAGCGAGAGGAGGAGGTTCTCCGCTCGTGGGATTGCTTCCCTTTCCTCTATGTCCTGGCTCTCCAACATGCTACCTCTACACTATCTCGCTTCGTCTTCTGGCTGTGACTTGGGAGAAACGTAGGAACTCGTCAATTATCTCCACGTGCGTGATCATCATCCGCCTGCAACAATACCGTCGCAGGCCTAGCTCATCCAAGACCTTCTGAGCCCGGTCTCCAGCCCGAACCCTCTGGCTGAAGGTCTCCCACTTGTCCCCTATCAGCTTTCCACAAGTGAAACATCTGACCGGGATGATCATTGTCTCTTGTTTCTACCTGTAGGATTTCTGTTTTCTTCTTCGCGCGCTTGGCCCGCCGAACTTCTTGGGCTCTGACATTCTCTGGTCTCCAGCTAGCATGACTCTGTCGAAGGCTTGGAAGCTCTTCCGGAGTTCACTACTCTTAGTCCAACTCACGAGGCCCCGAGCGACAGCAATGCGCGTAGCCTCGGCTTGGCCCATTACCCCTCCCCCGTCGACGCTGACCTTGACGTCGACACTTTTGGCACGATCGCCGGCGACGATGAGCGGCTTCATCCGGGCAAATTCGGGCGTCAGACTTTCAATTGTGTAGTCGTTCACCCAAAGACGGCCCTTTCCTGGCCTCACAATCGCTTTTGCAATGGCTGTCTTTCGCTTTCCCGTCTCCAATACAGTTTTCTTCTTCTCGCTTAAGCCCACACGCCCCCGATCTCCTCCGCCAACTGCTGAATCGTCACATATGGGACTCTAAGTTTCGAAGCATCAGCATCCCCAATTCTTGCGGCCGATTTTCCAGCATAGTCGGGGGGCGTTCCTATGTAGACCTTCACCCTCCGAAAGGCTTCCTTGCCCCTAGTTTTTTTCCAAGGGAGCATCCCTCGGACGACCCTCCTCACGTAGTTGTCCGGTCGTCGAGGATGAGTCGGCGCTTTGTCCTGGCTCGCTAGGGTCCTTGTCTTCAGTTTCATCTTTGCCCGTGCGAGCACCCTTGCCTTCGTTCCTGAGATGACCGCTCTTTCCGCGTTCAACACAACAACACGCTTCCCATCTAACGCCATCCGGGCCACGTGGGTTGCCATTCTCCCAAGAATCAGGTTCGTAGCGTCAACAATTTCTTCAGAACTGGGCTCGGCGACGATTCTCCTCTTCAATTCTGGCCAATCCCTCCGAGGCCTTCCTCGAACCCTAGGGTTTTCTGGCTGATTATCCTGGCAGCCTGCAAAACCAGTTTCTCGGGTGGAAGTGTACCGGTTGACTCAACAAGGAAATTGAAAGTGCGAGTTTTTGGGTCATAGCTGTAGGTCGCAGCTGACACCGGCTGCCATTTTGCGTGTACTCTTCCCCGTCCCAGTCTCGCATACGCCTCTAGCTTGATGCGTTGACCCTGCGTCAGCTTGACAATAGGTATCTTGTCCGAGACAGGCCTCACATCCGGGTTCTCCGGCTTCAGCTGAGAAGAGTACACTACTTCGGAGGCCTCGGAAGCCTCTATCTCTAAGGACAGAGAAGCCCTGCATTTCTCGCAACCAAGCTCGCTCTTGCAACTGCACTCTTCAGGAAGGTTGTAGGACTGGTCTGTCGTAACAGGGACGAGCCCAAGCCGGTGGGCCAAAATCTCATCGTACATTACTGAATTGTTCTCGAGAACCATGACGTCGTCAATTGCCATGATCGGAACCTCAGAGATCATTATTCTCCGGAGGGCGTTCGCGAATGCTGTCGATGCGTCGGATAGGATGAAGCGTAGGGTCTCGGGTTCCCTTGTCAGGATCTTGATGTCCATGCCGCTTTCATGCTTCCGAAATGAAGGTGGCTTGCGCGAGCCGGCGGACTTTATTTAAAGATAACGGAGAATAAGCGCGCTATTCGAACACGATAATCGACGGTTCAAGTGGATTGACTGATCAGCTCCTCGTCACGATCGGCATTCTATTGATAGTCGCCGGTCTAATTCTTGCATCTGTTTCAATCATCCTCCTGTCTCAGCGGGCAGGGAATAGTCGTGGAAGAGGAGGTGCAGTGATTGTCATCGGTCCTTTCCCCATTGTACTTGGAAGCGACAAGGAAGCCGCGCGCTCCCTCCTCCTCCTGGCTGTAATCTTCGTGGTCACCTTAATCGCGCTATTTCTCTTGCAAATCGTCTAGAGGATTCAATAACGACTGTTAGTGCCTGCGAGCTTTGCGATAAGCAACCGGCAGTGGATGTGTGCCAGACGTGTGGTTCACTCGTATGCTCCGACTGTCACGAATGTACGAGCTGCCGAAAGTGCAGTGAAAAGGTCGATGCGCGCAACCCCCATGAAATGGGTATTCTGCGTGGGTCTAGGTTTCTCATTCTGGCCGCCTTTCTGTTGATTTTCGCAGGAGTAATCCTGGTCTCCCTCGGATCTACATCTGGCGCACAGAGAGTCGGCGGCGGATGCGTCTTCTGGCCCTTTCCCTTGATAATCAGTTGCGGGTTTGGTTCAAACAGCACGCCTCTTCTCATATTCGGCATTCTCGCCGCAGGTTTCCTGATTGCAACGTTGTTCTTCTGGTACCAGGCCTTCCGGAAGAAATCTCCTGAATAGACAACTCTCCTGCGATGGAGGCAAGATCCCTCGGTCGCTGGCCGTCCTACCAGGAGACTCGAGAGAAATTCCCGACTCTCAACGGAGTCGGCTACGAAAACTTGACAGTTATCAGTATTCCGAAATACAGCCCGGCGAAACCGATGGCGATTGCCACCGGTGGAAAGGCCAGCACTGTCCCGACAAACTCGAAAAGATCCTCGACAAATCTCAGCAATGTGTAAATCGCTAGCGTCGCGATAATGAAGACCACGACGAGAATGGTCGTATCTATCGAAGGTACTAACGTTTTCAAGTACGCCGAGATCAAAAGTCCAACCCCTAGGCCGATAAGCGATCCCCAGCGAATATTCCTAATGGGCCTCGACACCAGCAATATCCCAACAACCCCCATGACCGGTAGAAAGTAGGCCAAGTATAGCCCGGCACTGTTCAAGCCCGTCGCTGACGGAACTGAGAAGATGTTTGTCAGAAAGGTGAGCCCTAGTGCTACTTCAGCTGCAACGATAACGCATACGATCCCGACGAAGAAGCCGACCACCGAGAAGAACCGAGACAATGCGTGGGAGACCCATTTGAAGAGCGGGGCACACCCGCAGACTCCAGCTGCAATCAGCAGATAGCCTACCGAAACAGCCAATGGGAATCGGTCACGGAGGGAAGTGGTTATGCTTAAGTGGATTGTTACGGCTGCTTATCTTCAGTCTCGGCCGGTGTCTCTTCCTCAGGCTCCAGGATTTCTATGGGCTGCTCCGTCTGGACAATCGCCTTAATCTCGGGGGGGACATCGGGCAGCACCGGACCAGCCGGTACGGCGGGGTGTTGCGCATTGTTTAAAGCGCTTCTCGCATGAAACGCGACTCTCGACTCTTCATCCCTCTTGACGAAGTAACCGGGCACAGATACAATCTGCCCAGCTATGCTGACATGGCCATGTGTCACGAACTGACGTGCCTGGTGAATAGTCCGGGACAGGCCGGACTTGAACACTATTGTCTGAAGCCTTCGCTCCATCAAATCCTTCACATTAAGGTCAAGAATGTTATCCACGCTCGCCGACTCGGATAGGAGACCCAGCCGGGCAAGGCGGCCAAGATACTGCGTCTCTAGGCGGGCCCGCTGCTCTTCGGGAGCTCCCAAGAGAGTCCTCGCAATTCCCCTGATCTCGGATAGCATCGTTTCCTGATGCCGCAGCTCTCTTTTGTTCCGGAGTCCGTACTCTCCGAGCAGCCGAAGTTCTTCCTCCAATTGTTCTTTGCGCCAAGGATGACGAGGAGTCGCGTATGTCTTCCTCGCCTTTCGAGGGTCACCCATACTTGCGGTTACTCCTGCTTACTTTTTCTCTTCTCCCTTCTTCTCAGCGGCCCTCGCGGCCTCCATCAAGACTTTCTTCTTAACGCCGACGGCCTTGCCACTGCGTCCAGTAGTCCGCGTCCTCTGGCCTCGCACCTTCAATCCTAAAGAGTGCCTGATTCCCTTCCAGCTGCGAATGTCTTTCATGAGGTCAAGGTCTGCTTTTGTCCTGAGGGCAAGATCTGGACCTACAAGATGCATGTCGCGTCCCGTGTCGAGGTCTTTGCGCCTGTTGAAGAGCCTACTTGGAATACCATGCTTCGCAGGATCCCGGATAGCATCCTCAAGCTTTGATAGCTCCCCCTCTGAAAGGGAGCCCATACGCGCGTCCGGGTTGATTCTGGTCGCTTTTACAACCGCCTGGGCGTAGTTGTGCCCTACCCCTCGTATCTTGCTGAGCCCAAACGCGACCTTCTTAGTCCCGTCTACGTCAGTTCCCATGAGTCGAAGTATGAGTCGGAATTCTCTCGACAAGCCTGGGTATCAGCGATAATCGGGTGGGTTGACCGTGTGTAATTTAACGTTTCCACTCTCGGAGCCCGGTTTTTGGGCACGGTTCCGGGACCGTCCCTCGACAAATCCACTCGCCAGGCAGATGTTTGAGGATCTCTGACTCTCCGTGGCCAAGTTCTCCGGCGAAAATTCTTCGCCAATTTCTCTTTCCGCTTTGTTGTTGCTGTGTTCGCTTTTTTCTCCGCGGTGAAAAAGTTCGCCTGACGAAATTTTTCTCCGCTGGCCGATTTTTTTCTCTCCGGAAAAAATTACTCCTGCGTCTAGTTGTCGTGTAAACAATTCTTAAATAGAGAATGACAGTGGAAACATAGTAGCACCGAAAAATTTCTGTGAGAAAAAACTCTACAAATGTTCGGACCACATCTGACTCTTGATTTGTCGGAGTGCAACCCTCGAAAGCTCTCCGACCTTACTTACATCTACAACCTCCTAGACGAACTTCCGGACGTAATCGGGATGCACAAAATCACCCCTCCATACACTTTCGTGTACCGGCCCACGCACAATCCTGGCGAGTGGGGGATCAGCGGCTTTGTCATCATAGCTGAAAGCCACGTTAGTATTCACACCTTCCCCGACAACGGGCATGCCTTCGTAGACATTTTCAGCTGCAAACAGTTCGACCTTCACAAGGCGATGAACTTCGTAGTGTCGAGTCTGGAGGCTAGGAGAGCCGACAAGAAAATCTCCGGGCGCGGCAAGGAATACCCCCGCGAAATTGAGAGTGCGAGGGAAATAGTGGCACGCTCTAGGCCGACGCTAAGACACTAACCGCTCGAGACTCTCGAGGGGGGCGCCCCTAATGGGCAAGGAGGGCTCATGACTCAACAGGGAACTACGAACGAGACCCTAGCCTCCAACCGTACAAACCGAATCATTACTAACCCGTTTCCCAAAGATGAAAATAGTGCGTCGGAAGACATCCCTCCGAGCCGGGATTCCGGAGCCTGGTACCGGGCAGTCTGCGATGAAGCAGGCCCAAGCCTGGAAAATCAGGGCGACTGTTAGCCTGTGGCCCCTTGGGCCGCGTGGGTTCAAATCCCACTCCCGGCGCCATAACCCTCCTACCTCCTTTCCATATTCCCATTGAAAACCACGTTACCGGATACGTTGCTTCCAGAGTCTCCGGCCGCACTAGGGTCAAGTGCCTGTCCGGCTTCGACGATTCATCTATCACGTTTGGGTCTCCAGTCCTAATTACGGAGCTGCTCCCGGGAGGGACTCGGACGGATAGTTTTTCTTGGGTCTGGTTTGTGTCTTCGATGAATGATCGTGCGTGTTTCCTCTCCTTGAGAACGTCATTCGAGTAACTGCGTCTCAAGTAATTAGGCCCGAGCGGGGAAGGTGACTTGAGAAGAGATGAGAACGAGAGTGGCGGTGGGTGCGGACCAGCCAAGCCCTTGACGGGCGAATGGCAAGTGTCCGTTCCCGGGGGACGCCACTCGTGACACACTTAGGCGTCGAAAATTGTTCTAACTCTGTCGTTACCCGTGAACGGGATGGCGCGTAACGATTCTCAGGCTTCACCAATCCGATAAAGGGCACGATTTTAAGTGGCCAACCCCCCATTCGTTAGGCTGCCTATGGAACGATGCGCAGTCTGCGGTGCGGAAGAGTTCATTCCGTACATATGCCGCTACTGCGGAAGTGTTCACTGTGTCTATCATAGACTTCCAGAGAATCACGAATGCCCAAACATCGACCAGGCCAGAGCGCCAAGACCCATTATCCGTGTTGACAGGCCACGTGCTGCTGGAACAATTCGGCTTTTGAAGACTCATCGGCTCGCGAAAATCCCCGTTCGAGAGCTAGCAGCCCTGCTTACCGCGCTGCTTGTTCTAGGCATCAGTTTCTCCCTCCGGTTCTTCGAATCGGTAACCCTCATCCAGTCGCTCGAGATTTTCTTGCTGATGCTTATTGTGGTGGGAACGGGGTTCTTGGGACACGAGCTGGCTCACAAGGTCGCTGCGGAAAGATATGGATGCTTGGCCGAATTCAAACTCTGGACTTATGGTGCAGTAATGGCGCTCCTCTTTGCCTTTGTCAGCTCAGGGAGGTTCATATTCGCCGCGCCGGGCGCTGTGTACATTGCCTCACGGGCCGGATACTTCGGAGAGGGAATCGACCGAAAGTCCAATGGACTAGTCTCGCTCGCCGGGCCTATTGTCAACGTCATTGTCGCCACCATCTTTGGCGTGACACTTCTCGTTGCGACGACTCTTGGAGTCCACGACCTCACGATCCCCGCGGCTTGTCTTAACTGCCAGCAATTCAGGTTCCTGCAGTCTGGAGTTGCTCTCAACATCTGGCTAGGAGCATTCAACATGCTGCCAATTTTCATTCTCGACGGACAGAAAGTCATGAGCTGGGACAAGCGAATCTGGGCGGCCGTTTCAGTTCCCCTATGGGTTGCAACCTTGGCCATTCTCTTCTTCCAACTTATCTAGCTCACGCTTCTAGCGCAGAACACTTCTCCCGTAGAACCGATATTGTTGCCCGCATTTCTGACAGGTAACCTCGTTCTCAGCGTCCGGATCCACTCTTACGACAATTTCCTCTCCGCAGTTGCACATGAACGAAACCTCATTCTCGCTCAGAAACAGCCAGCCCTATGTTAGCATCAAGGCTTTTTCCTTCGTCTTCCACATCCTGGGGTAGACCTCCGGGGGCATAACGACTCTGAGGGTTTTCGCGGCCAGACCCTTCTCCC